>Ga0315268_10000818_pt1 | contig 36372 bp, 34 predicted proteins | sample C1_top_MG_FD_204535 | JGI IMG/M metagenome (GOLD analysis project Ga0315268, IMG submission 204535) | Sediment microbial communities from Yellowstone Lake, YNP, Wyoming, USA - C1_top | ecosystem: Environmental > Aquatic > Freshwater > Lake > Sediment | place: USA: Wyoming | collected 2017-08-01
TGTATGCGTACCGATGTCATGCCAACACCGTTCAGCGATGCAGGAGAATTGAACGGATGTGCAGGTGGATCACGACATGATCGGGCTTTCACTTCTCACTTTGAGAACAGGACAACTGATCCAAACCAGACCGGGGTCTGACGCTATGCTAGGGGATGTAGAAGGCAAGGCCGGCCTGACACAAGAACGCGCTGTCCCTTTCGGCCGACAACGGTGTTGGGAAATCCTGAACTGTCCTCCTCAAGCCCGTGCTGTCTGTGCGGCTTCACAGCGGCCTGATATTCCATGCTGGGCGGCGCGTCAAATCGCCGGCCAGCATTTGCCCGAGGGATGCGGCACTTGTCCGGTGCGGGCGTTATATTGAGCACGGTCATCAATTGCGCTTTTTTGTCCATGAAAAAGCGCAAATTATGCCCGCGGGCAGTATTTCCAGACCCTGATCAAACAAAGGAACTGTAGTTTGGCGAATTTCCGCTTTGCGGTTATGATTGTGCTTGTAATCCGATGTTGGCTTGATGCGACGTCGCGCTTTGGCTCCCTCAGCACAGGCGACCTATGCGTCGCTGCGGACTCGTTCCGTGAAAGGGTAAATTGAGGCATCTGGGGAACTATCTCCTCGACCGATTGGTCGGCCATTCCGCCATGCGGAATTAGCCATGCCTGCGGCAGTCATGCCAAGTCGGCTCTGAACTGAATACTCTCACTTGGTCGGAATTTCGTGCCCCAGTTCCGCCGACGGTTTTGTGTTGCCAGCGATCGGGCAATATACTTGCGCTGGCGCCACTGCACAACCATTTTTCGCCAGACTACACAAAGGAAGAGGCAATGGCAAAACTAACCCTTGAACTCCCGACAATGTATGCTGACCACCACGTTATAGAAGTGCGGCGCATCTTGCTGGCTTTGCCGGGCGTTCAGGACGTATACGCCAGCAGCGCTTTCCGGGTGGTGGAAGTCACGTATGACCCAGCCAAGATCAATGACCAGGAAATCCAGGCCAAGCTGGGCGAGGCCGGCTACCTGGAGGAGTGGTCGGTGCTGACCGAGACCGGAAAGGCAGTCGGTTCGGGCGACGGCCCCAATACGTTTTTGCGCCACACCGCTGTTTATGAACAAGTCAAGCATGTCGTCAGTTTTGCACAGAATGTCAGTTATCAGGGCCGGCCCCTGTGGCCCTGTCCGGGAATGGGTGCGATTAGAGATATGGATGAGGAGAAATAGCGATGGCGACAAAGACAACTGTTCAGCAACAAAGTTCTGATCCGGCAGCGCAGGAGATGTTGATCCGAGCTGAGGAGCTAAAAATAAGCACAGCTTTCAGCCGGGCAGACGCTATGGCGCCCTGCAACATTGGCGGCGCAGGCATGTGTTGTAAGCAGTGCGGCATGGGCCCGTGCCGGTTGACCAAGAGTGGTCAGGTGGGCGTGTGCGGCGCTACGATTGATACCATCCAGGCCCGCAACTTGATCCGCGCGATTGCGGCTGGTTCAGCCGCCCACTCGGACCACGGGCGCGATATGGCCTTTACCCTCAAGGCCGTCGCCAACGACGAGACCGAGGGCTACATCATCCGCGATGTCGCCAAGCTGCGCATTGTCGCTTCCAAATACGGTATCCCGATCGAGAAGCGCTCCCCCAAGGAGATCGCTAACGACCTGGCAGACCTATATATTTCCCAATTCGGCCAGCAAAAGGGCAAGGTGGCACCGATCATCCGCGCCCCGAAAAAGCGCCAAAAGATCTGGGAGGAGCAAAAAGTCGTGCCGCGTGGGGTTGACCGAGAGGTCGTCGAAGCTCTGCACCGCACCCACATCGGTGACGACCAGGACCCGGAGCACATCCTGCAGCACGCCATCCGTACAGGTCTCGCCGACGGTTGGGGCGGCAGCATGATCGCCACCGACATCTCCGACATCCTCTTCGGCACCCCCGCCCCCGTGCTCGGACAGGCTAACTTGGGAGTGCTAAAAGACGACATGGTCAACGTCGTCGTCCACGGCCACGAACCTACCCTCAGCCAGATGATCGTCGCCGCCACACAAGACCCAGAGATTATCGAATATGCCAAGGCCGCTGGAGCAAAGGGCGTCAACCTGTCCGGTATCTGCTGTACAGCCAACGAAATCCTTATGCGCCAGGGCATCCCGGCAGCGGGCAATTTCCTGCACCAAGAGTTGGCGATCCTGACCGGCGCGGTCGAGGCGATGGTGGTGGATGTGCAGTGCATCATGCAAGCCCTGGTTGACCTGGCGGCCAACTTTCATACCAAGATCATTACCACCTCGCCGAAGGTTCGGATTACGGGCGCTACGCACATCGAGTTCGATGAGCACAAGGCGCTGACCATCGCAAAGCAAATCCTGAAAGTGGCGATTGACAACTATAAGAATCGCGGCAAGACCCAAATCCCGCAGGTGCGTGAAGACCTGATCCCCGGCTTTTCGCACGAATATATCAACTATATGCTCGGCGGTAGTTACCGGGCCTCTTTCCGCCCGCTCAATGACGCCATCATGGCCGGACGCATCCGTGGCGTGGCAGCGATCGTCGGCTGCAACAACCCGCGTTCCAGCCAGGATTACCTGCACGACTATGTCGTCAAAGAGTTGCTCAAGCAGGACGTGCTGATCGTGCAGACCGGCTGCGGCGCGATTGCCAGCGCCAAGCTGGGCCTGATGCTCGGCGAGGCCGGATTGGATCAGGTCGGGCCGGGGCTGCGCGAAGTGTGTGAAGCTATCGGCATTCCACCGGTGCTGCACATGGGCTCGTGCGTTGATAACACCCGTATTCTGACCGTGCTGACCCAGATGGTCGAAGAGGGTGGCCTGGGCGATGATATTGACCAGGTCCCGGCGGTCGGCTTGGCCCCGGAGTGGATGAGCGAAAAGGCGCTGGCGATTGCGACATACTGTGTGGCCTCGGGAGCCTACGTGATCTTTGGTGGGTCGTCGCCGATCAGCGGCATGCCCGACCGTGTCTCTGATAGCGATAAAGTACTGCATTACATCAGCGAGGGTTGGGAGAAGCTGTATGGCGGCAAGCTAGAGTTCATCCCAGATCCAGATGACATGATTCGCGCCACGCTGGAGCACATTGACAAGAAGCGTGCTGCGCTAGGACTGCCCGTCTATGACCCGGCCCGTTTCGGGCGCAGCGGCGACGCACGCATGCTGGAGATGGAAGAACTGCCGTTTGAGGTGAGACGGCAGGCGATTTATGGGGTGACTGCCGACCGATGAGCGGTGAACGATGAGTGAAATCACTCATCGCTCGCCCTGTGGTCTGGAGGAATTATGTCTCGATACATCGCGACCCGCGCCATTCGTGGTGCCAACGCCTTGGTCACCGAAGCAGAATTGATGCTCAGAAAGGCCTTGGCTGAGAAAGGGCCAAATGCGTCGGTATCATTCCCCAATACGGCGTATTACCTGCCGTTGATCAATGGCATAACCGGCATCCAGGTGGAGACGCTCGGCCATCTGGAGCCGGTGATCCAGCACGCTCGTGAGTTGTTACATCCTGTCCCAGCACAAAGGCGTTGGACGCCCTACCTGGGCGAAACCCTCGACAGTGGCATGGCGACTCTGCTGGCTGCCGAGACCATCGAGGCAGTGCGGTTCGTATATGGCTTGCAGCCCGAACCGATGCCCGGCTTCAAGTTGGCGGGAGGCACATCTTTCACGTCCCCCGATGCGGGAATTGGGGACGACGGCGGAACTGACAGTCACCTCAACGGCCCGATTGACGACATCCAACTGCGGTCGTGGGGCATCCAGCTCGTGGATGGGCGGATGCCGGGGTTTGCCGCTATTGTCGGGGCCGCTAAATCCAACGAGGTAGCCGTCAAAATCGTGCGCGAGCTTCAGAAACGGAACATTCTCTGCTTCCTGTCGGGTAACGTCAATGGGCGCAGTATCATCCACCAACTCGTCGAAGAGGGCGTTGAATTGGGGTACGATACTTATACCGTGCCCTTTGGCACCGATACGATCAGCGCCATTTACGCGCTGGGGTTCGCCGTCCGTTCGGCGCTGACCTTTGGCGGACTGAAAGGCGGCCAGGCGCGCGAGATTCTGGTCTACAACAAGAACCGCGTGTTTGCCTTTGTGCTGGCGCTGGGCGAGGTGGACGACCTAAAGTACGCCGCCGCCGCAGGGGCGATCAACTTTGGCTTCCCCGTCATTGCGGATACCGTCATCCCCGAGATCTTGCCGACCGGCGTGACCACCTACGAGCACGTGGTCAGCATGCCGTTCGAACAGATCGAAGGCAAGGATGACCTGGAGCGCGCCGAACGCCTGGTGCAAAAGTGCATCGAAGTGCGCGGAGTCAAGGTGAAGATGGCCGACGTGCCTGTGCCGGTGCCCTACGGCTCAGCCTTCGAAGGCGAGGTGGTGCGCAAAGCGGACATGCGCGTCGAGTTTGGGGGCAAGTACTCGCGTTGCTTTGAGTTTTTGCATATGGCTAACCTCGACGAGGTAGTGGACGGCAAGGTGGAGGTGGTCGGCCCCGGCTTTGAGAATGTCCCCGCTCAGGGGCACATGGACATGGGCATTGTAATAGAAGTCGCCGGGCGGCAGATGCAGCAAGACTTTGAGCCGGTGCTCGAACGCCAGATTCACTACTTTGTCAACGGCGCGTCGGGGGTGCAGCACGTCGGCCAGCGCGACATCGCGTGGATCCGCCTCTCTAACGCCGCCGTGGACAAGGGCTTTGACCTGGAGCATTTCGGCAAGATCCTTCACGCCCGCTTCCACGCCGATTTCGGCGCCATCGTGGACAAGGTGCAGGTTACTATTTACACCGACCTCACCCAAGTCGAACACTGGCTCAAACAAGCGCGCCAGGCCTACGACTACCGCAACAAGCGCCTGGCTGACCTGACGGACGACAAGGTGGACGAGTTCTACTCTTGCACGTTGTGCCAGTCCTTCGCACCCAATCACGTCTGCGTCGTCAGCCCCGAGCGGCTGGGTCTGTGTGGCGCGTATAACTGGCTGGACTGCAAAGCTTCTTTCAGCATTAACCCCACCGGTCCGAACCAACCCATCAAACTCGGCAGGCTGGTTGACCCCCGGAAAGGCTATTGGGAGGGCACCAACGATTACGCCAAAATCGGTTCGCACGGCGTAGTGAACGAAGTTGCCATGTACTCTATCATGGAAAACCCGATGACGGCCTGTGGCTGCTTCGAGTGCATCGTGATGCTCATCCCCGAGGCCAACGGCGTGATGGTGGTCAGCCGCGAAGACCCGAGCATGACCCCGGCCGGGATGACCTTCAGCACTCTGGCGGGTATCGCCGGCGGCGGTTTGCAGACTCCCGGCGTGATGGGCGTTGGCAAGTTTTACCTCATCAGTCCCAAGTTCATCTACGCCGATGGCGGTTTTAAGCGGGTGGTGTGGATGAGCAGCTTTTTGAAGGAATCCATGGCCGACGAATTGAAGGCGGCCGCCATCCGCGAGGGCGACCCCGATCTGGTTGAAAAGATCGCCGACGAGCGATCGGTGACCAATGTGGAAGATCTGCTGGCCTGGCTGGAAGGGCACAACCACCCGGCGCTAGTAATGGATCCAATGTTTTAGCCTAGCAGGCTGTCGGAGAACCTTTGTAGCATAGGGACTTGGGCCCGTCGCCCACGAGGGGCTAGGCTACCTCTCCGACAGCCTGCTAGCCGTTCAGTCTGTCATCCTGAGCGAAGCGAAGAATCTCTTTCGCACGAGATGGAGACCCTACATGTCCGAGAGCCGCTCCCGTCTTTTAGTCCGCGACCTTATGAAAGTCGGCGTCCCCACCTGTCCCCCAGACGCCTCGGTGGTGGAGATCGCCCGTCTGCTGCTGGAAAAGAACCTCGAAGCCGTCGTCGTGCTCGACCCGGAAGAAGGTCATGCTCTGGGGGTGGTCGGGCAAGACGAACTGGTGCGGGCTTACGCGAACCGGCCGCCGCCGACCGCAGCGGATCAACAGCCGCCGAGTGATCTAACGGCAGTGGACGTGATGCGGGAGGATGTGCCGCAGGCGCCGGCCGACATCCCGCTGACCGCCGCGGCGCAGATCATGCTAGACCAGGGTGTACGGGTTCTGTTCCTGATGCACCACGCGGGAGGGATCGAGTATCCCGCCGCCTCTCTATCTTACCATCACATTCTGCGTCACATGGCGGCTCGCGACGAGGCCGAATTGAGTGATTTAGGTATAGGCGCCGAACGCCAGACTCCCTTGGAAGTCTTTATCCAGAAACGGGATGCGGCGCGGCGGAAAACCGGCAGACCGTAGACCGATCACAATGTCAAGGAGGACCTCATGCCCATTGAAATCCCTAAAGACAAATGGCCTGGAGCTGTGCGGGTCGCAACGTTAGGAGCCACAGCAAAAGATGGGGGTACCCGCTCCCACACGGTTACCGTTGGCGGTGAAAAGACCATGCCCTACCTGCACTTTGAGGGCGAAATCCCCAACCGTCCAGTGGTTGCCGTCGAAATCAAAGACCGCCGCCCGGAGGATTGGTCGCCGCTGCTCGGACAGACCTGGGGCGCGGCGATGGATGACCCAGCCGCGTGGGCCAAAGCCGCCGAAGCGGCTGGCGCAGATTTAATCGTGCTGGCCCTCAGCCTCACCGGCAAAGACGGCCAACCCACCACTCCGGCCGGCGCGGTTGCGGCGGTGCAAGCCGTCCTGGGGGCAACCGGCTTGCCGCTGATCGTCTTTGGCCCGGGGCAGGTGGATCGGGACAACGAACTGCTCGTTGCAGTGGCCGAAGCAACCAAGGGTGAGCGCCTCGCGCTCGGCATCTGTGAAGACAAGAATTACCGCACCATCGTCGCCACCGCCATGGCCAACGGGCACTTGGTCACCGCCCGCACTCCAATGGACGTCAACCTGGCGAAACAACTCAACATCTTGATCAGCGACATGGGCCTCCCCGCCGACCGCATCCTGATGGACCCGACCACCGGCGCGCTGGGCTACGGCATCGAGTATGGATTCTCGGTGATGGAGCGCCTGCGCCTGGCGGCTCTGCAAGGCGACGCCATGACTCAACTGCCGATGATAGTCACTCCCGGCTTTGAGGCGTGGAAGACGAAAGAGTCCAAAATCGGTACGGGTGTCCCCGCAGCCTGGGGCGATTGGACTGGCCGCGCCATCTCCTGGGAAACGCTGACCGCCATCTCCTTGCTCGAGTCCGGCGCTGATCTCATTGTCCTGCGCCACCCCGAGAGTGTGAAGTGGGTCAAGGCAACGATTGAGGAGTTGATGGTTACAGCCTAAAGAGTGATGAATAAAGAGTTGAAACACTCGTCACTTGTCGCTCATCACGAATCACGAATCACGGAGAAAATACCATGGCCCTATCTGGCATTCAAATCTACAAACTTCTCCCTCAAACCAACTGCAAGGAGTGCGGGTTTCCCACCTGCCTGGCCTTTGCCATGAAGCTGGCAGCCAAACAAGTCGAGCTATCGGCCTGTCCGTATGTCTCAGAAGCATCCAAGACGCAACTGGCCGAGTCGGCTGCGCCGCCGATCCGCCTGGTGACACTCAAGTCAAAAGGATACGAGGTCAAGGTCGGGAACGAGGTGGTGCTCTTTCGTCACGAGAAAACTTTTTACAACAAGCCCGGTCTTTTCCTGCGACTGCGCGACGATGAACCGGCTGAGAGCTTGAAGGCGAAACTTGCCGCTGCAGAAGCCTACAAGGTCACCTACGTGGGCATGGACTTTACCCTGGATGGTTTTGCCGTTGAAGCCACTGGCGACGGGGCCAAGTTCGCTGCGGCAGTCAAAACCGTGCGCGAGGTGAGCCAACGACCGTTGATCCTCATCGGCCGCGATCCAGCGGTGTTGGGGGCCGGGCTGCAAGCCTTGAGCGGCGAGAATCCCCTGATCTACGGCGCGGACGCCTCTAACTGGGAGGCCGTGGCCGCCCTCGCCAAGCAGTATCAGGCCGCCTTGGGGGTGACCGCCTCCAGTCTGGATGATCTGGCTGACCTGACTGAAAAGATCAAAGCCAAGGGAGTACAAGACCTAGTGTTAGACCCGGCGCGGCGCGATTTGGGAACCTCTTTGACCTTGTGCACGCAGATCCGCCGCCTGGCGCTCAAGAAGAATTACCGCCCCCTGGGATATCCGGTCATTGTCTTTGCCGGGAAAAACCAGGCCGGGGCCATTGTAGATCCCATTCAACAGGGTATCATCGCCGCCCAGGCGATCGCCAAGTATGCCAGTTTCGTCGTTTTAGATGCCTTTGTCCCGGAGGTCGTTTACCCCCTGCTGGTTTTGCGCCAAAACATTTACACCGATCCGCAGAAGCCGATTCAGGTTCAGCCGGGCCTGTACGAGATCAATGCTCCCAAGCCCGATTCACCTGTGCTGGTCACCACCAACTTTAGCATCACCTACTTTAGCGTGGCCAACGAGGTCGAAGGGTCGGGGCTGCCAGCCTGGTTACTGGTGGCCGACGCCGAGGGCATGAGTGTGCTGACGGCCTGGGCGGCGGGTAAGTTCGACGCTGACCGCATCGCAAAGGCAGTCAAGAACTTTGTTGCCGACAAGGTCACCCGCAAGCGCATCGTCCTCCCTGGCCACGTGGCGGTATTATCCGGCGAGGTCGAAGAAGTCCTGCCGGGTTGGGAAATCAAGGTCGGGCCGCGCGAGGCAGTAGATATCCCGGCGTTTATGAAGCAAGCGTTATGATGTTCAACCGTCTATGACTGACCACACCGTCACCTTCGACGTCGCCGCGCAGCTCGTCGCCGTCCCCACCGGCATACTGCTGACCGAGGCGGCGCGCTTGGCCGGGGTGCAGCTCTCCCAGCCTTGTGGTGGACAGGGGCGCTGCGGACGGTGTGCGGTGCAGGTCACATCGGGAACGGTGCGGCGGCGCAGCACTTTACGCTTGACCGCCGAAGACATCGCCAACGGCTATGCTCTGGCCTGCCAGTCGGTTGTCGAGGGCGACCTCACCGTCATCGTTCCACCGCAGGAAAAGATCGAGCGGCGTTTGACCACCGACCGGATTGTCGCCGAGGTCGCTGTCCCGCCCGGTTATGATTTTCAAAGCGCCCAGACTGTCCGTCGTCTGTTCCTGTCCTTGCCGGAGCCTCAGTTGGACGATCAGACCGACGATTGGAGCCGCCTGCAAACCGCTCTGCGCCAACGCGCGGGGATCTCTGAATTGCGCGTCTCGTTGGCTTTGCTGCAACAAGTGGGAACCGTATTGCGCCAGGGCAACTGGCAGGTCACCGTCGTCCTCGATGTGGAGGGGGAGCGACTCGGAGTACCTTCGCAGGCCCGGCTGATCGCCTTGTGCCCCGGCCGTCAGACGGGCGATCAGCCCTTGTGGGGGACGGCGGTGGACATTGGCACGACCACGGTAACTGTGTGGCTGGTAGATTTGATCACCGGCAAGGTGGAAGCGCAGGTTTCGGAGTATAACCAACAAATCAACCGTGGCGAGGACGTGGTCTCCCGCATCATCTATGCCAGCAAAACCGGTGGCGCGGACGAGCTGCGGGGGCTGGTACTGGGCACCATCAACCAGTTGCTAGAAACTGCCTGCAAGCGAGTCAAGTCATTTCCTGGCAACATCGTCAAGGCGACCATCGCCGGAAACAGCACCATGCTTCACCTCCTGCTGGGTCTCCCGGCCGAGAGCATTCGCCTGGCGCCTTACATCACAAGCGTCAATCACCCTCCGCTTCTGACGGCGCGCGAGGTCGGGTTACACATTCATCCCGAAGCGACTGTAGATTGCTTGCCGGGGGTGGCCAGCTACGTAGGCGCAGATATCACCGCCGGAGTGTTGTCTTCTGGCATGGACGATGCTGAAAAGTTGACTCTCTTTATGGACGTTGGGACAAACGGCGAGATTGTGCTCGGCAACCGCGACTGGTTGGCATCTTGTGCGTGCTCCGCCGGACCAGCCTTCGAGGGGGCCGGCGTTCGAGATGGAATGCGCGCCACGCGAGGCGCGATTGAGGAGGTTTGGATCAGCGGCCCGGACGCGCCCACTCCCTACGAGCCTTCGTACCGGGTCATCGGCAACGCCAAGCCGCGCGGCCTGTGCGGCAGCGGTTTGCTTGCGCTTCTCGCCGAGCTATTCCTGACCGGCGTAGTTGACAAAGGCGGGAATTTCAACACCACTCTCTCTACCCCGCGGGTGCGCGAGAGCGAGCACGGCTGGGAGTACGTGATCGCCTGGGCCAGCGAGACCCAACACGGCCGCGACATCGTTTTCACCCGCACCGACATTGACAATCTGCTCCGCGCCAAGGCCGCCATCTTTGCTGGATTTTCGGTGCTGGCCGACAGCGTCGGCATCCCGTTGGAACTGGTCGAACAGGTGTTGATCGGCGGCTCATTCGGCAAGTACATCAACGTCGAAAAAGCCGTCCAAATCGGCCTGCTGCCCGATCTGCCGTGGGATCTCTTTCAGTTCCTGGGGAATACATCCGTAAAAGGGGCGTACTATGCCTTACTAGACCGGGAGGCCCGTAACCGAGTGCGCGAGATCGCCTCCCGGATGACGTATGTGGAACTTTCGGCAGACAATTCCTTCTACGAGGCCTTTATGGCCGCCCTGTTTCTGCCGCATACCGATCTATCGCGCTTCCCCTCGGTGGAAGCGGCGATCCGCAAAACGTGATACGCGCTTCGCGTGCGTGATGCGCGAATTCGCTTATCACCCATCACGTTGCGCGAATCACGTATCACGACGAATAAGGAGTGTCACATGTACATCATCGGCGAAAACATCCACATCATCTCGGATAAAGTCAAGGAAGCGCTCGCCAACAAGGACCGCGAGTTCTTTATAGATATGGCGGTCAAGCAAGTCGAGGCGGGGGCGAAGGCCATTGATATCAACCTGGGGCCGCGCAAGAAAGACTGGGCGGAGGTCTTTCCCTGGATCGTCGAGACGGTCGAGTCGGTCGTGGACGTGCCGCTCTCCATTGACACCACCAACCTCGACGGTATGGAGGCAGCGCTCAAGACGATCAAAAAGGCGCAGCCCATCCTGAACTCTACGTCTGCCGAACCCGAACGGCTGGGAAAAGTGCCCCTGCTGGCAAAGAAATATAACGCCAAAGTGATCGCCCTGACGATGGCGGCGGCGGGTATCCCCATCGCAGCCGACGAGCGCGTCAACATCGCCGTCGAAAAGTTGATCCCCCGCATGCTGGAGATTGATTTTCCAATGGAGGACCTGATCATTGACCCGCTGGTGTTGACCGTCTCCGGCTGCCAGCAGTATTGCCCGCATCTGATCGAGACTGTCCGCACCCTGCAATATGCATGGGATCCCGCCCCGATGATCTCAGTCGGGCTGTCCAACGTCTCAAACGCCGTGCCCAATGAGAACCGTCCACTCATCAATCGCGTCTACCTTGCCATGCTGATGGGTGCGGGTTTGAAGATGATGATCGCCAACCCGATGGACCAGAAGCAAAACGAGGTAATCCGCGTCATCGAACAGCGGGATGACTCTACCCCATTGGGCCGCCTGTATTTAAAGATCGCCGATCGCATCGCTGCCATGGAGGAACCAACCATTGACGATGTAGACATGAATGATCCGGAACAGGTGACCATCTGGAAGACCGTTCAAATCTTACTCAATAACGTCATCTACGCCGACGCATATCTTCAACAATGATCACAAAGCTGTACGCGGTACTGATTGCATTGTGAGACAAAGCACAACGGCGCAGAGTCGTTGTGGAGGTCAAATGAAAATTGCCATAACGGGCAAAGGGGGGGTTGGCAAAACCACGCTGGCAGCGTTGCTGGCGCAGGCTTACGCCGACGCCGGACGGCAGGTGCTGGCGGTGGACGCTGATCCCTCTCCTTGCCTGGCCAACGCGTTGGGCTTCCCGGCTGAACTGCGCGCCCGGTTGCATCCCATCGCAGAGATGGACGACCTGATCTACGAGCGCACCGGGGCCAAACCGGGTACGATCGGTGGTTTTTTCACTCTGAACCCCCGAGTGGACGACATCCCAGAGCGCTTTAGTGTCGTTCTCCGTGCCGTACGCCTCCTCGAAATGGGTGGCGTGGACACTGGCGGGTCGGGCTGTATCTGCCCTGAGAGCGCCATGCTCAAAACGCTCTTCACCCACTTGCTCTTCCGCAAAGACGACATGCTCATCCTGGATATGTACGCCGGGGTGGAACACCTGGGTCGCGCTACAGTGGACTTTGTGGACGCCATGCTCATCGTTGTCGAACCAACCCGCCGCAGCCTGGGCACTGCTGCTCAAATCAAGAAGCTGGCTAACGACATCGGCCTGATGCGCCTGTGGCTGGTCGGTAACAAAGTGCGCGACGGTGGCGAGGCGGCTTTTTTGAAAGCCGAATCGCCGGGTATCCCGGTGCTGGGAATGCTCCCGGCTGATCCGGCTGTACAGGAAGCTGACCGCCTGGGCATCGCTGTCTACGATCACGTCCCGGCCTTACGCCAGGCCGCGCAGGAGATGGCGAAGATATTACAGGAACGCATATGACCACGACCATTGCCCTGGCTGGCAAAGGTGGTGTGGGCAAAACCACCATCGCCGCATTGATGATCAAATACCTGTTAAAAAGACGACTGGGAGCGGTGCTGGCGATTGACGCTGATCCCAGCACGAACCTGAACATCGCCCTGGGCATGGACGTGGAGTATACGGTGGGTGACATCCGTGAGGGTTTACTAACCCAGGTTAAAGGATCGCTGGTTGCAGGTGGTGCGGCCATGGGATCGCTGCCCGGCGGTGTGACCAAACGTGAGTACCTGGACTATCATATTCGAGTCTCCTTGATCGAGGGCGACTGCTGCGACTTGATCGCCATGGGGCGTCCCGAAGGCCCCGGCTGTTACTGCGCCGTCAACCACAACCTGCGCGAAGTCATTGACGCCATCAGCAAGAATTACGCGTATGTGGTGATTGACAATGAGGCCGGGATAGAGCATCTGAGCCGCCGCACCACGCGCGATGTGGATCAGCTTGTCATCGTCTCCGACCCATCTTATCGCGGCCTCGTCGCCGCAGGACGGATTGCCAGTTTTTGCAGCGACTTGGATATTCGAATCAAGAACGCTTTTCTGGTGTTAAACCGATTAACTGGCGAGGTCCCTGCACCAATCCACGACCAAGTCCGGGTTCTGGGCATTCCGCTCTTGGGTACCGTGCCGGCCGATGAGGAACTGGCTAATCTAGAATCGAACGGATCCCCTCTAGTCGCACTGGGAGACGAATCGAGCGTGTATCGGGCTGTGGCGGCGTTTATGGAAAGATTGCTTGATCCGCCAACCACCTGACCGCAAAGGAACGGACGAAGCAAGCCAAAGATGAACTCTTCTACCGGCAACCTCACCCTGACGGCCAAAAGATACGCCGGGGCGTCTGGTTCAGCGTACGGGATAGACGCCTCCCCGGAGATGATCGATGTAGCCCGTAAAAAGGCAAAGCGCAGCGGCTCCGAGGCTGTTTTCGAGGTCGGGTTGATCGAGAAGATCGCCTACCCGGATGCGACCTTCGATGTCGTCATCAGCCGCCTGGTGATCCACCATCTTCCAGACGATCTGAAGCGCCAGGGGTTTGCAGAAATATTCCGGGTGCTGAAGCCAGGCGGACTTTTCTTTCTGGCTGATTTCAAACCGCCTGCCAACCCCGTCCTGGCCCATGTTACCTCTGGCCTGGTCGGCCCTGGGATGATGCAAAGCAATGTGTGGGGTATTCCTCCCATGCTGACGGAAACGGGCTTCGTCGATGTTGCCTCCGGGCCGACACGCTCTGCGTTCTTGGCTTTCGTCAGGGGGAAGAAACCAACTGCTGGCGGAAGCTGAAACGCTTGGGCGCCGTATTGTTCCAGGATGCGGTGTGGGTGCTCCCCAACACAGCCCGCACCCTGGGACAGTTCCAGTGGTTGGCAGCGGAGCTTGTCGAGATGGGCGGCGAGGCCGCCTTGTGGGATGCGCAGCCAGCCCTATCAGGCAAGGACGACGCCCTGGTCCAGCAATTCCGGGAACAGGCAGACCAGGTATACAGGGAAATTATGAAGCAGATGGGACAGCCTGAGCCTGACCAGGAGGCGCGTTGTGTATCATCGCAATCGTTATGGGGCCAGGTTAATGACCGTGGCCAAGATTCGGCAGTTTACTCGAAATACTTTTTCAGCAACGTGCGAATGGCCTGGTGCTCCCACAGTTGATGATACTGTTGGCGAACTCGAAATCATAGGGACAGCGCCCCACCGAACCGCCAATTTGTCGGGGGAATCCCCGCTGCGGCGCGAGAATTGCCCCAACAAGTTGGGGACTCACCCACTAAAGGGGATTCGCCAACAGTATCGTCAAAAACGGTACTGCCCTCGTCGCTCAACGCCTACATCGCCGATGTGACGTCGGTAGACAATCGAGGCCGCGTGACAGGCGTGATGGGGATCATGACGTGGGTGGCGATCCTCATCGTGTACGGCGGGGCAGGACTCGTTATCCAGGCCTGGGGCGTTTCAGTAGCTTGCTCACTTGCTCGTAAGCCGATTGCATTCTGCTCCAAAGTGTGCATTCTGTAGTACAATACCCTCGACCGCTGCTGGTGCAGCGGCATTTCACCCGACTGATATGCGATTGACCATTCGATACCTTTAGTAGCCGGCTGCCCAAGAGTAGATTGAACTGCCAGGTCTCACTTGGGATTGGCCCATTTGACGAGAGGAGTACCTATGCCACGCGCAAGGTTCCCACTCCAAGCATCCACAAAAGCGGCCAAGGCATTACGCGCAAGCAAGCCCAAAGCTGCCCACCCACTTCGCGCCATCCCAGTCGAGCGTCCCGCGTTTCGCATGCTGCGCGCTTACGCGTTCGACCCCAGCCTGTCGACTCAATTGGAAAACGCGCCCATCAACCACGTGACGATGAAGGTGCCGTGGGAGGCCGATCCTGAGACAGACCGCCTCCGCCCGGGCCCGATCGGCGAGTATTTAGAAGTCATCGATGTCGATCCCGCCAGCGACTGCTGCTACGAGCCGGTAGACCTGGAACAGTCGTATCTGCTGGCGCAGGATGGCTTGGAACCATCCGAAGGCAACCCACAGTTTCACCAGCAAATGGTTTATGCAGTGGCCATGACGACGATTCGCAACTTTGAGCGAGCGCTCGGACGGACGGCTTTCTGGGCTCCACGTCAATGGCTTACGCACGAGAATGGGAAGTTGCGCAGATACGAGCACTATGTGCAACGCCTGCGGATTTATCCTCACGCGCTGCGCGAGGCGAACGCTTTCTATAGCCCGCAGGCAAAAGCGCTGCTCTTTGGCTACTTCCCGGCCTCTACGTCCGATCCGCGTCACCATCTTCCCGGCGGCATCGTCTTCACCTGCCTCTCGCACGACATCGTAGCGCATGAGACGACGCACGCGTTGCTCGACGGTATGCACCGACGATTCCAGGAGGCCAGCAATCCCGACGTGCTGGCCTTTCACGAAGCCTTTGCCGACATTGTGGCGCTGTTTCAGCATTTCTCAATGCCCGAGGCGCTACGCCACCAGATCGCCAAGACGCGTGGCGACCTGGCCACAGAAAACCTACTCCTTCAACTCGCACAAGAGTTTGGACAGGCGACCGAGTCGCACGCGGCGTTGCGCGACGCGCTGGGCGAATACCAAGACGATACGTGGAAACCCAAAGTACCCGACCCGACGGCCCTGGACCGCGAATTCGAGCCGCACGCGCGCGGCTCCCTGCTGGTGGCCGCGGTCTTTGACGCCTTTGTGACGATCTACAAGTCCCGCGTCGCAGACCTGATGCGAATCGCGACGAGCGGCACGGGTGTGCTGCCGGCCGGGCATCTGCACCCTGACCTGGTGAACCGCCTAGCCGGCGAGGCAGCCAAATCGGCGCAGCACGTCCTCAACATGTGCATCCGCGCCCTGGACTATTGCCCGCCGGTGGACCTGACTTTGGGCGAATACCTGCGGGCGCTCATCACAGCCGACTATGATCTGGTCCATGACGACGATCTGGGCTATCGCATCGCTTTTGTCGAAGCGTTCCGCCGCCACGGCATTTACCCGCGTGATGTCCGCAGCCTGTCGGTCGAGGGCCTGCGTTGGTCACAGCCGACCACGTCAAAGTTCAAACCGCACTTGCTCCCGGTGGTTCAGGCATTCAAAGACAGAATGCCTGAGTGGAATATCACCGGTCGAAGCAAAGAGATCTATGATGACTTGGGCAAGAGCCGGGCCATCCTGCACGAGATGTTGAAAAGCATCGGGCGCGGCGCAAAAGGCCGAAAGAACCTGAAAGAGTTGCTGAGACTGGATCCGGGCAGGCCGTTTGAAGTTCATTCATTGCGCCCGGCACGACGGGTGAGCCCGGATGGCGAGTCGCTCATGGACCTGGTGATCGAGATCACCCAGGCCCGGCCAGGATATTTCGACGAAAAGATCCAGAAGACGGAAGACGCCAAGGGAATACGAGGCGTCCCGGACGGCTGGCCCGCCGGGTCCGATGAGGAGCCGCAGAAGCAAGCCAAGAATGGGGCAAAGGCCGCCGCGATGCCCCGGCCTGATTTTATCTTTCGTGGGGGATGCACGCTGGTGGTCGACCTGAACAGCTCTGAAGTGCGCTATTCCATATACAAGAACGTCGACAGTGACAGCCGCATGGCCCGGCAGCGCACGTTCCAGACAGGGCAGACGGGGAACGTTGGCAGCGGGTTGCGCGCCACATATTTCAGCAGCCAGCTCCGTCATGAACCCTTCGCGCTTTTGCACCGCTCCGCAGAAGAGGAGGAAATAGAATGGCTATCCTGAATGCACCCCCATCTGGAGTCACCGTCCGCATGTACCGACAGGGGCTGGGCGATTGCTTCCTGCTGGCCTTTCCGACTGAGGTCGGGCAGCCATTCTATATGCTGATTGATTGCGGAATCGCCAGGACGATCGCCCCCAATCGCCAGGCCCCGTCTCTCAAGGAGGTGGCGGAACACATCAAGGACTCGACCGGCGGGAGAATTGACTTGTTGGTGATCACACACGAGCATTGGGATCACATCGCCGGATTCCATCCATCCCGAGGGGCCGGAGGCGTATTCCAGGGCATGAAGATTGATCAAGTCTGGTTGCCGTGGACCGAGAACCCCCAAGACAACCAGGCGACAGACCACAAGAAAACGGTTCGAAAGGCTCGTGACGCGCTGCGTACGGCCCTGAACCGAGCGGCTAATCCCACGTCGGTACAGCACATCAGCAGCGTGCTCGACTTCTTGGGCGCCACAGGGGACGATACAGCAGCGGCTATGAAAGTGGTGGTTGGTCTGGTCAAGAAGGGCGAGCCGCAATACCTGGATCCGGCGCAATTGCACAAGCCGCTCACATTGCCGAATGTGAAAGTGCGTTTGTACGTGCTCGGGCCCCCACGCGATATGGACTATCTACGCCATATGGACCCCAAAAAGGGAGAAAGCTACCCGGGTGTCGGAAAACCGAAGAATAAAGGCTCGGCCCTCACGCTCACACAAGCCTTTTTGATGGGAGCGCATGTCGGCGAAGGCCAAGCATTGAGCGACGAAGACAGAGAACTGCGCAATCTATGTTATCCGTTCGACCAAAAGCTCCGGATTCCTAGCCAGGATGCGAAAAAAGACGAGTTCTTCAAGACCCACTATTACGGGACCCCGAATGAAGACTGGCGGCGCATCGAGGACGACTGGCTTGGAGCGGGCGAAGGCTTGGTAGCCTATCTTGACAACTATGTCAACAATACCAGCCTGGCTCTGGCTATAGAGCTGCCGCAATCGGGCAAGGTGCTGGTGTTTGCCGCCGACGCGCAGATGGGAAACTGGCTATCCTGGGGCGACCTCACGTGGACGATCGACGACAGCGGCAACAACGCCAAAACCGTCAAGATTCAAGACCTGCTTGGCCGCGCGGTGCTGTACAAGGTGGGCCACCATGGCAGTGAGAACGCCAGCTTCAAGCAGTATGTGGACCTGATGACAAGTGCACAGGTGATCGCCATGCTGCCCGTCAACGAGAAGGATGCACACGCGAATCGTTGGGACAATATGCCCTGGCAGCCCCTGGTGAAGCATCTGAAGGGTGAGTACGACCCCGATGGTCCCAACCGGATTCTGGTCAAGATGGACGAATTTCCGACGCAGAAACCCAAGAGTATGAATGACGGGGACTGGCAGAAGTTCAAGAAGCTGTATGAGGAAAACAGATTCTATATGCAATATGCCGTGACTGACTGAGACCCCCTGCCCTGCCGTCTGTCGCAGCGCGCCGCATCACTTGGCCGCAGCGGCGAGCCGGGACCTGTCGTCATTATGGAAACGCCCGATAATGAGCCGGGCGTCCATCATCTCTGCCAAAGTCTAGGGGCGGGACGGCAAGTATCACTCCGGGGCGAGGTCAAGTATCGGTGTCTAAGGAGATAGGTACGGGAACCGGGATACCGAGTCCTGGCGAATTATCCGGTCCAGGATGGATCACAGGATTGCGGTAGGTTGGTCATTTCGATGACTTGCATCACCGCATGCACGCATACGAGCCTGGTATCGTCTGTTCCCTGTGCGGCTCACCAATGATGGGTAGTACCACAATTGGTGACATTGTTGGCGATCTACCTGGCGAATACCGTGTTGTCATAAAGTGCGTTGGCTGGTTGCCAGTCGTTTTAGCGTTTGCTGTGCATTGTCCACTGCCAGCACAGAGGATAATAGAGTTCGCCAACAATATCGTTGACGTGGGATAACCCCGTCGCGGCGGTCTCGTATGCGCCGGAAATTCAGCTTGAGCATCTGACAAAGCAACACGTGCTGGTTGAAGGAACACTGGTCGAGTGCGCTCGCTGTAGCGCACTAACAGCTTCGGCAGTGCCACAGTTGATGTGGCATAATTTCCATTGGAGCCACTTGGACCGGCCCACAGGAACACAAAGCCCTGAGAATATTTCACCTAACCTCTGTTAGAATGGTTGAACCCTTGGACAGGGGGTTCAATCATGGTCCGTTTGTTAGCGATCCGCAAGCCCAATGGGGCCGAGTTCCGTCGGATCCAAGCGATTCTGGAACAAGCGGCCGATCGTCAGATCCAACGCCGAGCGGAAGCGATTTTATTCTATTCCGCAGGCCTAAATGCGGTGGAGATTGCAGAGGCGCTGCATGTTCATCCCAATACCGTCTACGCGGACCTGCACGCCTTCGATGAACAAGGTGTCGCCAGCCTTCGGCCCTTGCCTCGCGGAGGCGCACCGGCTCGCATTACGGATGAACAACGTGCCGAGATTGAACGCCTCGCCGAACAGGCGCCGAGTGAGTTTGGGTTGCCCTATGGTCGGTGGTCCTTGACCAAGTTTCAGGATTTTCTGATCCATCAGAAGCGAGTCATCAAGAGCATTAGCCTTGAACATCTGCGCCGTCTGCTCAAAAAAAGAAGATTCGCTTCCAGCGAGTTCAGCGCACACTGATCAGCCCTGATCCCCAACGACGGGCCATTTTGGCTCGAATCAAACGTGTTTTCAAGCATTTGCCGCCCACTGGCGTGTTACTGTTCTTTGATGTCAAACCGATCGCGGTCAAAGCCTACGGCGGACGACGCTTCAGTTCCGCCAAGCGCTTGGTCCTGGAACGCTACCAGAAAACGCGCGGGTTCTTTTACCTCTTCGCCTTATATGATGCGACCAGCGGACGGGTCCACTGGCGTTACTATCATGGCAAGAGCTCTTACTATGTCTGCCTGTTCATGCAAGTGGTACGACGGCGGTACCCATCTCAGACGGTCTGGGTCGTGTTAGATCAAGACGCGGCTCATCCCCGCAAGTCGCACGAGACCCGGCGTCGGATGCGCGAATTGAAATTACATTGGATCAGCCTACCCAAAACGAGCCCGGATGACAATGCGGTTGAAACGATCTTTAGTGATATCCAACTCATGATCCTCGATAACAGTGACGATCCGGATGAGCGAGCTACCCGCAAACGAATCAGTCGCCATCTCAGCCGACGCAATCGGCGGCAGGATCGTTTTATCGAAATTCCGTACCGGCGCGATTCTCACAAAGGTTAGGTGAAATATTCTCACATAGGTTATGTGACGACACGCTTAAGCCGCGCCTCCCAAGGATCGCTCCCTCTGCAGACGCCCGCATCCTACCCCCGTCGGGGGCCATGTCCACAAACCCGGCGTGCTCCTCTCGGGTGGGCGCAAGAGCCCACGTGGCAAGCGCAAAGCCATTTGCACCGCAGGTTACGCCTGTCCCAATCCTGACTGCGACTACTTCGTCAACGCCGACTCAACTTTTCATGCTCTGGTCGGGGACGGCAAACGCGGCGCTGATGGCATTCAATGGCTATGCTGCCAAGCCTGTGGCAAACGCTTTTCCAGTCGGCGCGGCACTGCCTTGTACCATCTCCGCACCCCAGCGGCCAAGGTCACTCAAGTTCTCTGGGCCGTCAACTTGGGTCTGACTCTCGCCGATACCGCCCTGCTCTTCCAGCATTCCGAGGTGACTATTCGCTTGTGGCTCACCCGTGCTGGGCAGCATGCCGAAAAGGTTCACGCCAACTTCTTCCACCACCTGTCCCTCGGCCATCTTCAATTGGATGAACTCTTTACCACCTTGCGCCACAAAGCCCACGACCTCTGGGTGTGGGTCGCCCTTGATCCAGCCACTAAACTCATCCCCGCCCTCCAGATCGGTCCATGCACCCAGCACATGGCCTATGTCCTGCTCCATGCCGTCACGCTCGTCCTAGCTCCAGGCTGTCTGCCGGTCTTCACCAGCGACGGCCTCGACCTCTATTTCTATGCGATCACAGCCCACTTCGGCCAGTGGTTCACCGACCCCGCCACCGGCAAGACGGAGGATCGGATAGGATAGGAGTCAAACATGGACGTTTTTTGTTTCGACCGCGTTTCCTGGGAACACAGCCAGGTGCTTTACCATGCGCTCGCTCACCTGCGTCGCGAGGCATTTGTCCTTTTGCGCCCGGCCACACCTTACGTGTGCATCGGCTTTCATCAAGATGCAGAGCAAGAGGTTGATCTGGAATTCACGCGTGCTAATGGCATCCCCGTCTTTCGACGCGAAACCGGCGGCGGCGCGGTGTACCTGGACGACGGCCAATTGTTCTACCAACTCGTCTTGCGCCGTGATCACCCCCAGGCTCCGGCCGGCCGGGCCGAGTTCTTTGGCAAATTTCTTCAACCGGTGGCAGAGACCTTTCGCGAGTTTGGAGTGGCCGCGCAATACAAGCTGGTCAATGACATCGTCGTCAATGGGTGCAAAATCTCGGGCAACGGCGCAGCCGAAATCGAGGGGATGGCCGTGCTGGTCGGCAACTTTATTCTTGACTTTGACTACAAGCGGATGAGCCAGGTGCTGCGGGTGCCGGATGAAAAGTTTCGCGACAAGGTATATAAAACCTTACAGGAAAACCTGACGACCATTCGCCACGAGACAGGGTGGGTGCCTCCCATTGCTCAGTTAGAGGCTGCAGTGGTGCGACGCTATGAACTCTTGCTCGGTCCACTCGCCCCGAGGACCAGCCTGGATGCCGAGCTAGAGGCCAAAGCAACGGAACTCGTGGCGGAGATGAACACGCCGGAATGGCTGTTCGCCAACGACCGGCGGCGCGTCCACACGCGAGAGGTCAAGATTCGCGAAGGCGTATATGTGGTCCAAAACGTGCTCAAGACGCCGGGCGGGTTGATCCGTGCCACATCGGTGAAACAGGACGGTCACTTGCGCGACGTTCATCTATCGGGTGACCTGTTCTTTTACCCGGCCAGCAGCTTCCCGCTGCTCGAACGCGCGCTGGAAGGTCTCCCGGCAGACCAGGCGATCATCGCCGCCATCGTGCAACAGTTCTATCGCCAATACTCGGTCGAGTCGCCCGGCGTGCAGCCAGAAGACTTGGCTCAAGCGTTGGTTCCGACTACGTAGGCAAGTCGCCGGCAAATGCGGTGCTAATTCAGAGCAAAGAGAGGTGCAAGTGTGTTTCGGTGTGCCTGGCAAAATCGTTGAAATTCACGAGGTGGGCGGGCTAAAGATGGGCAAAGTAGACTTTGGCGGCGTGTTCCGTGAAGCCTGCCTCGAATATGTCTCGCAGGCGCAGGTCAGCGATTACGTGGTGATTCACGTCGGCTTTGCCCTCACTCTGCTCAACGAAGAAGAGGCACGAGCCTCTATCGAGACGTTGCGCGAACTCGTGGATGCCGGCGCGCGCCTCGACTGAGTCACTCTTCTCGTAGCGGCGCAAGATTCACCCCTTGACTTCACTGTGTCGGGCGCAGTCGGATGCGCAAGAAGGCTCTCGTCATCTGAGGAGACCCGTTGTATGCACCAATAGAGAGGTTGACTCTGCGGGTGGCGCCACCACCCTCGTCCGAGGACGACGAGCGCGCCGAGTAGTCGGGGAGCTTGTTTGCCGCTGCTCATTGGTCAGGTAGTGTCGCGCCGAATGTGGTCAGTTGATCCCACGTGCAGCGGTTGCTGGCGCCCATGTGCCGAGACTCTCAGCTAGGGCAGGTTATTTCTCCACCGCTAACTGGCTTTGCGCGTCGAGTGCGATCTGTTTTTCCATTTCGATCTGCTGGTTTACGCCCGCGCTGGTAGCCGTATTCAAGTCGGTGTCTACTATCCCAATCGTCACATAAATGCCGCCATTCTCGAATGTCAGCATGCCGTTGTCATAGAAAGCGCCGCCTCCGATGCCGGGAACAGTCTGCGCAGCCTTCGCCTTGGCGTCTGCTCCAACTTGAGCCCATGCGCTTGACGTCGCCTGATCGGGTATATCAACCCAGTATGTGGCCTGGAGAAACTTTTCGTCCTTCTTGCCTGGTCTGTGGAAAACATAGTAAACGCAGGAAGACTCGGTCGCCGAAATAGTCTCTGTGGAAAAGATGGTGTGATTCACTTGACCCACCTTGTGCACGGGCCCTATCATTTCCGCTGTGGAGAAAAGCTCGGCTAAATCCCGGCTGTCAAGAAGGTTGCACTGGCTCGTCAATTGATCAACCGTTGTCCCTTGAGGAGGCTGGGGCGAGGGGACCACAGTCGGTTCTGGCAGCACAGTGGCTTGATAGGTTGGTGTTGCAGCCGGCGCGGGGGTCCTTTCTTCTACGGCTGATGAGGCTTTCACTGAGCCGCACCCCGCTATCAGGAACGAGAGGTCAATAAAAAGGGCAAAGACTGAAAGTTTGCTCATTTTCGTCTAATCCTTCTTCTGATACTGTGGTTCGGGTGGCTGGCAGGCCGTGCCTCGACCAGTGGGGGCCTGCCTGTGTCACCCAGGCTTTCCCGTGGCGGCTCATACTGGCGAAAGACGCGGTCGTACCACACCAGATAGATGGCTTGCAGCACCGCGGCGACGTAAAAAGGCAGCGTGAGCTGACCGGCGTCCAGCAAGTAACCCGCAATCGTCGGCCCCACCGACTGCGGCAACTGGGCCGAGACTGCATTCAGGCTGGTCGCCAGGCCGCGCCGCTCGTCGCGCACCAGTCCCACAGTCAGCGCTTGCCGCGCGCCCAACGACCCACGATTGAACGCCGAGCGCAGCAGATAGGCCAGCGAGGCCAGCCAATAAGTCGGCATGAGCGGCAGCAGCACCAGCAGCGCCAATCCAATGATCCGCGCCCCGACCACTGAACGGACGAGGCCGATTCGCTCGGTCAGCCTGCCGGTGAGCAACGACGACGCTCCGGTGACCGCAAAGGCGAGCGCCATCATCGGCGCGATGGCCGAAGGCCCGACGTGGAAGCGAACGGCAAACCAGTAAGAAATCAGCGGCCCGATCAAGCCAATGGCGACGCCGTTAAAGGCGTTGACGAGCACGAGCTTTTCCAGAGCACGGTTTTCCTGGCGGCGGACCTGCGCCTCGTGCTGCTGCTCTTGAAGAGTCGCCGCGTGCACTGGCCCACGATACTCTTCCTGAGCCTGGCCCAGCAACACCAAGTTGGCGATGGCCGTCAGACCTGCCAGGGCGAACAGCGGGCGATAGGCCAGCGCACCGCCGAGCCAGCCAGCCCACACCGAGGGCAAGATCGCCATCAGCGCGCCCAGGCTCATGCCGAAAAAGCCTAGCGCGGTGTTCAGACTATAGACTCGACCACGCCGCTGTGGAAGCACCTCTTCGGCCAGCCAGGCTTGCTCGGCGGGAGAGAATGGCCCGGCTGCGCCATTGGCCCCGCGACCAAACCCGCTCACGATGGCGGCGCTCGTCAGGATCGCAGGTTGCGCGGTGAGCAGCGCGGCAGTACTGCTTATCAGCGCGATGCCTTCGTAAATCAATAGAAACGGCTTGCGCCGCAGCCGGTCGCTGCTCAGACCAACCGTCAAGCTGAGCGCCGCGCCAAACAAGCCGGCGCCACTCAGCACTGCGCCGATGGCGATACCGTTCCAGCCCAGCGCGTGCAGGTAGAGCGCCCAGTCCACCACGAGCATACCCTGGCCAATGCTGCGCAGCCCACGTGCCAGCAGCAACCGCCGGGTGGTAGGGTGGAGATCAAAGAATGACACGTCAATCCTGTTTGCTAAACAACCAGACCGCTGGGATGATAAAGATCACTCCAATCGCGACCATGATGACAATGTCCGTGGCGATGGGATGCAGGCTGAGCGCCCGGAGAGACTCGGCTGGAACGCTCGCACGCAGCGCCACCTGACGCAGCGGGTCAACGCCATAGGTCACCGGATCAATCCTGTTCAGCCACGTCATCCAGAGCGGGACGCTACGCAAAGGGAAGAGCGCGCCGGAAAGAAAGAACATCGGCATGAGCAGGAACTGCATGATCATCTGAAAGCCCTCCATCGTGCGCTGGCGAGCGGCGATCAGGATGCCGAACGATGTCATCACCGCTGCCAACAACAGCATGAGGCCCACCAGGATGAGCAGTTGATCCAAGGTCAACTTGATGCCGATGAGGGGCGCGAGGACGAGGACGATCAAAGCCTGGAACATTGCCACAGTGCTGCCCCCGGCCACTTTGCCCAACGCTACCGCAGCGCGCGAGACCGGAGCGACCATCACTTCCTTTAGGAACCCGAACTCGCGATCCCACACGATGGACACTGCCGAAAAGATCGAAGTGAACAACACCGTCATGCCCAGGATGCCGGGGAACATGAATTCGGTAAAGCTCAGGTTGCCTCCGCCCAGACCGGACATGGCTGGAGCCAGGCCGCCGCCGAAGACGAACAGGAACAGCAACGGTTGAGCGAGCGAAGTGATAACCCGCGTCCGGTCGCGCAAAAACCGGAGCACATCGCGATACCAGATGGTATACGCGCCCTTGAGATCACGTCGTAGTGAATTCATTCCGCAACTCCCTTTAGCGTCTCCACATCCGGCTGCCCAGCCGCATCATGTCCTTGGCGTCCGCTTCCTCGTCACGGATCGCGCGGCCGGTCAGCTTGATGAACACGTCCTCCAGGGTTGGCTGGCGCAGGTTCACGCTCTGCACGGTCACTGGCGCCCCAGTGTCGGCAAGCGTCGCCATCATCTGCGGAATGAATTGGTCACCCCACGCGATCTCGATGATCAGTTGATCGTCCGGCCCCAAGCGCGATTCGATGCCGTGCACCGTCTTTAACTTTTCGGCGGCTCGACGGTTGTCCGATGTGCGCACGGTCACGACGTCACCGCCCACCTGCGCTTTGAGCGCCGCTGGCGTATCCAGGGCGACGATTTCGCCGTGATCAATGATAGCAACACGGTCGCAGTTCTCGGCCTCGTCCAAGTAGTGAGTCGTCATGAACATGGTGACGCCCTCTTGCTCGCGCAGTTTGAGCAGGTAGTCCCAGATGTGTCGTCGCGTCTGGGGATCGAGGCCGATCGTCGGCTCGTCGAGAAAGAGCACCTTGGGGCGATGCAGCAGACCGCGCGCGATCTCTAGCCGCCGCTTCATGCCACCGGAATAGTTGCGGACGATTTGGTCCGCCTTGTTGGCCAGGTCTACCATCTCCAACAGCTCAAAGGAGCGCTTTTCAAACACATCGCCCGGTACGTTGTATAGCATGGCGTGAAAGCGCAGGTTTTCGTGTCCGGTCAGCCGGTCGTCCAGGCTGGGGTCCTGAAAGATCAGGCCGATGGACTGGCGCACCGAGTCCGGCTGAGTCACAATATCGTAGCCGTTGACGACGGCGTGGCCGCTCGTGGGGCGCAGCAGCGTGCAGAGCATGTTGATGGTCGTGGACTTGCCTGCCCCGTTGGGGCCGAGAAAGCCAAACACTTCACCCCGCTTAACCTCAAACGTTACGCCTTTTACGGCGGTAAAATCACCAAATTTCCTCACCAGTTGATCGACTTGAATTGCGTTCATCAGACTTGCTCCTGATTCATGGCTTGACTGTGGATGGCTGTCTTCTTGCAGCCAGAACTTGCCTTATCGAATATACCAGGGCCGGGACGGCAACGGTGATCATGAACAACCCGATCAGCAGGTAGCCCGTGTCAATGGACACATAACGATCCAGGCCCAGCAGCGTGGCAACTCCCGCGAGTCCGAACAGCAACCCGCCAAAGAACAATGTCCTTCCGCCCGTCTGAGCGCCGATCTGCTTGATTTCTTGCTCCGTCAGAGCACGTGCCCATCGTAAAGAAGCCCCGAACAGGGCCCCGACCATCACCAACATGACAGTGGTCCCCAGCCCAAAGAGCAGACCCGGCAGGAATCCCAACCACGGGCTGGCCATGGCCGGCGCGGCAACCGTATTGACAAAGATAGAGAATCCGCCGAAGCCGAAACCGGCGATGAACCCGTGAACGATCGTCCACCGCGCAGGTGGCGCTGTCACTGGCTCTACGGGTTTGACATGGTGTCTGGCCAGGACGTGGCCGGTCGTCTCGATGTCGCACGCCCCCTCGTGATGGTGGCCCAAGAGGTGCAGATGCAGATACCGATTCTGCCGCAGGACAATCGCGCCTGCCGCCGACATCGCAACGCCGACCACGACGTAGACGATTCCATTGAGAGTTGGAGAGAGAAGGAATGGAGCCAATGCCAGGTAAGCCAACTCTGAGATGAGCATGCGCTGAACCGTAAACGCAGCCGAAAAGTAAAACCCGGCCTTCATCCCTACCTTGCCGCTTGCGCTGCCGATGGCATAGCTAAAGGTGATAGGCCAGGTGTGCTCGTCGGGCAGAATTCCGTGCAGCAATCCAAACAGGAACGAGTACGTCAGCGCGACAAGTGGAGTCACCGCAAAAACCCTAATACCCTGCCGAGGTTATGGACGGATGTAAGCCCAACCTTGGACCTGCTTCTTAACCAGCTCGCCCACGCCGGACGGAACGACCTCCACTGTCCCCAGCAGTGCGTCCGCCGTGATGTCTGCCTGGCGCAGTGAGTTCGCGCAGGCGGTAAAGCGAACGCCCTTGGCGGCAAGCGCCTCGATCTGTGCCTGGTGTGGATTGGGCGTCTTGACCAATGCAGATACTCCGCGCCCATTGGTCACCAGTTCCACCTGCACATTGTCTTCGCCCAGATCGGCCATCAAGTTTTCGATATTCTTGAGTGCCATGCCGACGCGAGCCTCGTTGCCCTCGTCAACGTGAAAGACCACTCGATACTGTTCCAATCGTTGTCTCCTTACCGTCACCATCGCGCAGCAACCGGAGCGCCGACTTGTCGGCATGGCCGCAAGCCGGCGCCCTCATCAACAATTGTACCTTCAACGCAATTGTCGCACGGCGGCTCTTTATGTCGTCAGATCGTGCCGCATGCTGTCATACTGATCTTTGGTGATCTCGCCCCGGGCGTAACGTTCCTTCAAGATCTCGAGCGCCCTGTCGGAGGTCGAACCAACTGACTCTGCCGGTTGCCTGGAACCAGAACGAACCAGGGCCTGAATGCCAAGGATGATCAGGACGATCAGCCCGACCCAGAAGGCCAGCGTGAGCAGGCCGCCAAAGAGCATCCATCCCCAGCCAAATCCATGCGCCAAGAACATATTCACCTCCACTGAACTAGGCCGTTCGCCACTCGCGTCGCGACGCCGTAAGAGACATCGTCATCGCACCGATGACGACGATCAGCATCGCGATCAGAGCCACCACATACGTCACCGGTTCAGGCAGCGCCAGCCTCAGCGTCTGGTCGAGCAAGTAAACGCCCGGCCAGGCCAGGCCGGCGCCGAACGCAACCGTGGCGAGCACCAACGGCCATTCGATGCCGCCACTTGTATTCCATAGCCCTTTGGGCCAACTTGCCCTGACGATGACGACCAGCATTGAGCCAAGGAGGGCTGTTGCCGCCAGGGGCATCAACAGGCCAGCCGCCAGCCCCAGCCCGCCCAGGAATTCACTCAGGGCACTCACCCAGGCCCAGAAGTACGCCGGGCGGACACCCAGTTTCTCCATCAAGGCTGCATGGCCGGTCAGCCCTTTGCCACCGAACCATCCGAACAGCTTTTGAGCGCCGTGGCCGACGAACAAGAGGCCGACCACCATGCGCAAGATCAGCAAACCCGCATCCACATTCGTTATCATCACTCGCCTGCGAGGTTCCTCATCTCGACTCGATTTCACATCAAGCCGAGGTCTGGAACCGCCGTTCAGAATACCACCAAGCTCTCGGTTTGTCTTTAGGTTTAGTAGAAGGGCAGTTAAAGAAAACCTTAAGACGTTTCGCGCGCGCGCTCCAGGAACAAATGGACACGCGCCAGCACCTCGTTTACTTGAGGCTCGGGCTTGGGTATATCGCGTTTTTTCATTACTCCGCCAACACTGCATGACAGTCCTGGCACACCTTTTCCACAAGCGCGGCATGCATGTAAACCTGCGCAGGATCAGCCGTTGGATGCCCGGTACGACAGTCCACGCAATGAGCCGCGCTCGGATCAACGCTCTGCCAGCGGGTCAAGAAAAGGTGAAAGTGATTGTTGAATGGCATTTCGTGCACGAGCCGTCACCCAGCCCCCAGGTACATTCGTGCCTTGAGTGCCGACACCTGCCCAAAGAAATGGATTCCTACAATCATCGCCGTCACTGGCGCAATGAATATAGCGTGATGCTCTTTGCCCAAGAGGGTATCGGCGACCGGGATGGCAATCGCCTCAAAGAGGGTCGCCAGCCGGTAAGAGAGAGCCTTGAACGGATTGACTGGTATATTGGACGGCATCCTTTGCGTTACGAGCAGCAATCGAATGGCAGCAGTGGTGAGCGCGCCGGCAATAGCCACAGCGCCCACGACCGACAGTAGGCCCAGAAGGTCGCTCAACGCCAGACCGCCCCACAGCGCCCAGAGTATGCCAAAGGCCAAGGCAATCAGCGCGTCTGTGGCTGCGCCACGAACATGAGCACTTGCAGCAGCCGAATGAGGCGTGGTTGAATTCATAATCGGCATAACCAACGTTCATTTGATCGCGTAGCTGATTTGAACCTGGGCGTTCACCTGAACCGTTCCTGGCTGGATCGGCGTGGCGCTGCCCGCAGCTTGCGCAGTCGCCTCGCCGAACGGAATCGGAGTGGGAGTGACGACCTGGCTGATGGATTCCACATCGCCCAGTTGAACGCCGCTCGCCTTGGCCAGTTCCTCGGCGCGTGCCTGAGCATCGGCCACAGCTTTGTCAATGGCTTCGGATTGTAGTTTCGTCCGGTCTTGAATACCAAACGTCACGCCAAAAATGTTGTTGGCCCCGGCCTGGGTCACCTGGTCCAGGATCGTGCTGATCTTGCTTAGATCGCGGATCGTCACCTGGACCGTGTCAGAGACCTGGTAGCCCGTTATCTCACCCGACTTGCCATTCTGAAAGTTGCGCTGAGGAAAGATGTTGTAGTTGGTTGTCTGGATGTCCTTGTCGGCCACGCCAAGCTCCTTTAGCTTGGCGATGACGGCCGCCATCTGGGCATCATTCTCCTGGGTGGCCTGAGCGAGGCTCGGCGCGATCACCTGCACGCCGATGCTGGCCTGGGCCATATCCGGCTGGGCCGAAGCGGCGCCCCCACTGGTCACAGTGATCTCACAGGTTGGCTCCTGCGCGGCACTGACGGTGCTGGCAGCCGCGTGCACGAGTGGGCTGCCCGTAAGCTGCACCACTAGAACTGCGATGAGCAGAACGATCACGATAATACCCAGAACGATATTCCATCGGTTAGTCATTCGAAACACCTCTGTATCACATTACACTCCGAACCACCATTTGTGTTCCATACTCAAGCGCGGCAGCACCAGCCGCAGGAACGTGCGAGTAACCCAGATGCCGGTGAACAGGCTCACCGCCACGCCCAGGCCCAGTGTCAGCGCAAAGCCTTTGACGATGCTGGCGCTATAAGTGTTCCCAAAGATAAATAGAATCACGCAGGTGATTAGGGTAGAAGTGTTGCTATCCCGGATGGACGGCCAAGCGCGATCAAAACCTACTTCGACCGCTGCATCCAGCCGTCGCCCGGCATGCAGCTCTTCCTTCACGCGCTCAAAGATCAGGATGTTCGCATCTACCGCCACACCCACTGCCAGCGCCAGCCCGGCAAAGCCCGGCACGGTGAGCGTGACGGGGATCAATTTGTAGAGCGCGAACACGACGGCGGTAAAGATCATCAGCGCCACGTCGGCCAGCAAGCCCGGCAACCTATAGTAGAGCAGCATAAAGGCTACGACTACCAGCATCGCAATGATGCCGGCAATGATGCTCTTGTGGATTGAATCTTGACCGAGCGTCGGCCCGACGGAACTGGTTTCTGCCACGCGCAGCGAGATGGGCAGCGAGCCAGACCGGAGTTGGATGGCCAGCTTGTCTGCGTCTTGAAGTGTGGCGTTGCTCCCCAAAGTGATGACGCCTTGCCCATTGGGGATGGCGCTCTTGATGCTGGGGCAGGACACCACCACCTTGTCCAGGACGATACACATGTAGTAAGGCATTCCGAGTAGCGCCTCGTTATGGGCAGTGGTAAACTTGGAAAAAGTGTCAGCAGCCGATGGCCTGAGCGTGAACGCGACTTGTGGCTCGTTGAGCGATCCGCGTGTCACCTGCACCGAGGCCAGATCCTTGCCGGTGATGACGGTATTGTAGACACTCTGCGTCTGGGTAGGTGACTGCGTGCCCGGCTGCGTGCCCGTAATCCCAGTCCCACTCGTGATTGGCGGTGTGGCCGTGATCCCTGGCGTGAATGTAGTGGGAGGCTGGGGTGTTCCCGACGGCGCAGTAGGCGTCGCCGGCGGCGTGCCAGTCGGTCTTGTTACACCTGTGGTCGGCGGTGTAGTGGTGATCCCTGGGGTCGGCGTAGTAACGGTCTGCGGCGTTCCCGGTGGCGGAGTGGGAACTGGCGACTGAGTGGATGGCGCCTCGCTCGCGGTAGGAATACTAGTTTGGATCTGGGTACCATCGGGGATCGCCTGGAGCCCGGCATCCACGAATTCTAGAAACGCTTGCTCCTGGATCGTCGAGATCGCAAGGCCAGGGTCACTGATGCCGGGCAGCTCGACGATGATGCGCCGGCTGCCGGACTGCTGCACCAGCGGCTCCGTCACGCCCAGCGCGTCAACGCGATTGCGAATCACTTGAATAGCGGCCTGCATATCGGCTTGACTCACTGGCACATTCGACGGCACGTTTGCTTCCAGCAGCACTTGCAAACCGCCTCGCAAGTCCAAACCCTCCGCCACTTTGACAGTCCGGTAATTCGATGATTGCCAGAACAATAGCTTGGCCCATAGAGGCTCTGTGACATCTGTGCCTGTCACGCCTTGCGGGCGTTGGTATTGCAAGTTAGCTGCATCTACCAGGGCTGCCACTAACGCGATGGCGACAACCAAGCTCAACCAAGTCATAGTGCGATTCTTCATCTTACATCCTCGTTGTAGAGATCCCTTTACTTTATCCTGAGCAGGGGCAGCAGCACGATGCCCAGGAAATCTTGGAGAAAGTGTATTACGACAGGAGCAACCAGGCTCTGCCGCCGCAGGTAGATGAGCGCAAGGACCAGGCCCATCACGCCGACCGTGATCACACCCACCGATCCTTCGTAGCCGTGCCCGAGCGAAAAGATCACCGCCGATAGCAGCACCGCCGCAGCCGAGCTGCCCGTGACAGCCTTGAAGCGCAAGACGAGATACCCCCGAAAGATGGTCTCCTCTGCCACGGCAACGACCAGAACCAAGACGATAGCCAGCAAAAACTCGGCTGCGCCATTGGGAGACAGAAAAGAAGGTAATGGCGTTGACGGCGCGGAGAATCCCATCGCCAACAAGATGCTTTCGATCAGACCGATGCCAAAGAAAAAGGGAGCGAACAATACGATCCCCAGGGCAAAATTATTCCAGCCATTTTTGAACGTCCACCCGATCCGTTCAAGAGGCTCGCCGTTGCGCCAGGCAAAAAAGACGATCAGACCAACCAGGGCGAGGTCACGCAGAATGGTCGAAAGCGCTACAAAGACAAAGCTCAAGCCGCCCTGCTTGATCGCAAAAAACGAAAGGAGCAAGGATGGCACAACAAGAAACAAAAAGACAGAGACCTCGGCAAGCTGCTCCGCTCGACTGAGTTGAGCGCCGCTTCCCATGTCAGCCTTGCCGTGATTCAATTCGGTTGTCATAGATAGCCTCTTCAGTTAGCCCCCGATTACTGGAAGGATGCGTGACTTTCTGCCAGGATCAGGCTGCCAGCCAGGGCCACACGAAGCAATCTCACCACCGGATTCCTAGATTGCTTCGTCACCTTCGGCGACTCGCAATGACCAATATGACACTGTCGTAGTAGCTACCTTCTGATAGGAACAGCCGGGAGTGCCTCGATTCTGCGCTTGTCCAGTTTCAAGTAAACCGTGTCCTCCTTGATGCGATCAATTTCTGAGACTGGAATCGTCACATCTCTTTGGCCCCACAAGTGTCCTTCCCGCAGCACCAGGTGAGTGATGTGCCCATCCACCGGGCTGACCAGGAATTCGTCTACGCTGCCCACGTGCCCGTCGGTAGCCTGCACTCGCGCTCCCCAGCGCACGGCCAACTCGCCTGGAGGGATGTGCACGTGTTCTACCGGCCACACGGTCTCCGGGACGACATAAGGCCACATCCGATATTCGTTGGCCATGTAAATAGAGTAAGCAATGTCCCCTTGAACGTATTCGGTCTCGATATAAGGTTCCAACGTCCCCAGTTCAGCTTTGGTGCAGCGCAGGCGAATCAGGTGCGGCGTGCTTTCCAGGATCAGATCAACCGGCACCAGGCGTTGCGTGGATAGAAAATCCTTCTCTGCCACTACCAGGTGGGTCACCTGATCGGTCGCCGGGTTGATGATCACCGAAACAGATCGGCCACACAGGCCGTCTGCGCATCGCACCTCTGCGTTCACAGGTACGTCCATAATCTTGCCTCCCAGGCCGGCAGCGGACAGAGATTTGCGCCCACTGTCGGCTCGAATCTATTGAGCTGCCCTCGCCGCTGGAGTGAGAATAACAGCCGTTGTCGTCGCCTGCGCCGCCTGTTCGACCATGATGTGGATTTGGAACTCGCGCGAGGGCGTCTGGCACGGCGGCTGCGCCGAACGACAGATCGGATCACCTGCGGCGGTCAGCGTGGCGTAACCGGGCGAGTGCGCTTCATATAAACCTTGTGCTCCTCGAACGACCGTCACGTTGACCACGCGGCTAAGGATAAGCGGATGATCCACGGTGACGGTCCAGTCATAGTCCCCGCCTAGACTGAGCAGGAATCGCTGGCCGATGTGAAGCGTGATTGCGCGGCCATTATCGGCCAGGGTCACGGGCGGGACGGGCGTGAATGTGGGTGTGGGTGGAACTGGCGTAGGCATCTCTAAAGGCGACTCCACAGGAGTCGGCGTGGCTGGCGCTTTGGCTGCTACGGCGTTGCAGGCTGTCACGACCAAGCCTAGCAACGCCATTGCACTCAAAAGCATCGAGGTCTTTTTAGCCAGCATATGTTGTCTCCAGTAACACAGGGGGCAAGGATTCCGACGTCGTTTCCTTCCCTCGTAGGACAAGTTGCCTACTTGGCCTACTTCACCCGCTAACCTACGTGAGTCGAATCTTCAGGTCAAGCCTTGCTGGGACGCTGCGCCATCTGTTGGCCGCCACCACTTTGGAAAATGTAGCCAGGGCTCCACGGTGTGTCCAATGCTGGCAACACCCAGCGATCCAAGCCCAACCGACCGGTAGTCTTCCAGGCCAGGACGAGCCAGATCCAGACCAACCGCACATCGCCAAACAATACCCGCGCAACCGGCGGATCCTCAACAGACATGATACTGTTTCCTCTCGCGCGTACATCTTGTGTCACCATTTTCATCCTCCTCCAGTGTCGTAGCGCTGATGCAGGTTCCATCTCATGCACCAGGCGTTCCCACCAGTGGGATAGATGCCAATCTTGCTCCATCATACTCCCAGACTGGCTTGGTTGTCTTTATGCTCAACGAAAGCGCACTTTAAGGACAGATTAATACGACCACCCGAGGCGTCCTTTGTCATAGAGATCAGCCGTCTATGGTGTAGTGTCCACCGACGGGCCGATGTGTTGATCCCAAATCTTGCTGGCGATGTCTTTCCGCACATATAGCCGAAAATCATGCACCAGCGGCCACTTGTCGGGAGTGAGCGTCTCGCCAGTGATCTGATCATAAAGGCTGTAATCTCGATTGAGCCAGACATTGAAAATTGCTTGGCGCATTTGGGGGTTCGTGATCGCGTAAGAGATCTCGTTCCACGTCAGTCCCTGACCGCTCTTGCCCTTATAGTCCTCCATCGGCCACCAGATGAGATGATACGTAAACCCATCGTACTTGCCACCGAGGAGAGGCTCAATCGTCCCCCAGTCTGCGCTGCCGGCCACGATGACGGGCGCATCAAGCTGCTCGCGCGTGGGGTTGGCGGGGACAAAGACAGCGTTGGTATAGTCGCGCAGGTACCAACTGAAGGGCCAGGCCACGTCCGAATCGTAAACCATCTTGAGCGCGTGGTCGCCGGCGATGCGCTGGCTGATCTCGTCAATCTGCTGCATGGCGATCTTGACGCCAGGCGCACCGTGCGCATACACGCCGAACTCGATGGCATCGTCATAGTTGATAAAGCTCCATCGCCAGGCCGTCCGAAACGTGAGCACGGCCAGCAGGGCAGTAGCTTCCACGCCGATGATGCGCGCGCTGGGCCTCCAGCCCACACGGGATACGACGGCCTGCAGCGCGATCAATGCGCCAATCAGGACAATGAAATACAAGAGCCACCGGTCTGTGGCGTCAAGTTGCGGCAGCTTGTAGCCCCGGAACGCGCCCGCCCCCAGCGCACGGATCATGCCGAACAAGGCGATGCACAACAGCGGCACGAGGACGGCCACGACCCATGCGCGGGCTATGTTCCGCCAGTCGAGTCGTTCGGCCAGCCTGCCGAGAAACTGACCAGATAACAGGATCATGGGCAGCGAAATGTAGACGGTGAGCCAGAGCATCTTTTCACCGGCAAAAGAGAAAGCAGCCCAACTCACCATCATCATATAGACCAGGAACCGCACAAAGAGTGTGCGCTCACGTTCCAGGTTCAAAGCCTCTGGTGCGCCGACTATCTCTGACTCCTTGATGGAGATCCTGAATCCTTTCAGCAGGTAAACGACGATGGCGATGACGTTGATGATGAGGGGAAAATATTCATACAGCGGGACGATGATGATGTAATAGTACAGTGGCTGGCTGCCGCGATGCACGCCCTGCTGCGCCAGCCAGTAGCCCAGGCTGCCGATCATGCCGGTCGCCAGGCCAGCGGCGTTGCTAAAGACAGTCGTGAACAGCGTGACGAAAATGCCGTACCAGATGGCCCCGGCGATCAAAAAGCGCCGCCGGTTCCACCACAATCCCAAAGCGATTGATATCGCCAGGAATATGCAAAAGAACGCGCTCGAGCGCACGATGCCGGCTGCGCCGTAATCCTGTGGGTCGAATCCGGCGAGCTTGATGGCAAAGGGTGAAGCGGGCGGCAGGTAAAAGACCACGAGCGCCATCACCAGATCGAACGCAGGAACCTTGCGGATGGTATCCGGCAAGAGCGTGCGCAGCAGGCCGAAAGCGGCCAGCCCAAGGGCCACGCCGATGCTGGCCAAACTCGCCAGGCTGAAGGCGACGTCCTGGTAGGAAAGCGCGTGCGTGGCGCCGGCCACCGGTGACGGCCCCAGCCCCTGCAACGTCAAGAGAGCGGATTGGATCACACTCCCCAGCACAAGCAGGATCAAGATGCCGGCTGCGGCGGCCAGCACACGCGCCAGCCCGTTCCATCCCCAGCCGCGCAGCTTGATGACTTGCATCACGACCAGCAAAGCCAGGAATACTCCAAACAGGCCCGCATAGATGAACGAGGCTTCCATGCTGGAGACGAACAAGACGTTAGCTGTCACGAAAAGATAGAACCATTTCGCTTGCCTATAGTGCAGGTAGGCCAACGTCGCCCAT
>Ga0315268_10000819_pt1 | contig 36328 bp, 30 predicted proteins | sample C1_top_MG_FD_204535 | JGI IMG/M metagenome (GOLD analysis project Ga0315268, IMG submission 204535) | Sediment microbial communities from Yellowstone Lake, YNP, Wyoming, USA - C1_top | ecosystem: Environmental > Aquatic > Freshwater > Lake > Sediment | place: USA: Wyoming | collected 2017-08-01
CCCTTGCCTACATGGTTCAGGAGGATCATGAGTATGCGCAAGCCGACTACTCCTCTATGGCCGCACAGATCATCATTCCATCAGCCCATCACGCAGACCGCGCCAGTAGGCTCTGGCTGCAACAAACCTTCGATGAATGGAGAGGCGAAACGTCGTCTTTATTGCACTTCCAAAGCGATATAGCCCGATAATCAACCAACGCCATCCGCGCACATGCTTGCGAAAGAATATTGCGCTGCTCTTCGCCATCAAGTACCGCTCGGCCGGCGAATCGCTGCCATTGCTCGAACTGGCGACCTTGTGCCACATGCGTGCCTGGGGAACGCATACTAGTCGGAAGCTATGCCGGCGCGCCCGTAGGCAGTAGTCCGAATCCTCATAATACATGAAAAAGCGCTCGTCAAACAAGCCGACACGCTCGAGGACAGCCCGTTTGATCAGCATACCGCAACCAACCACAAAGTCGCGCTCGGTCACGTCAAAAATCGGTTCCCGCCGTCCATGATCACCGGTCATTTCTAACGTCAGCGGATTGTGCCCCCCCCCGGTTGACCAGATTCGCTTTGGATCCGAAGCATAATAGATGGCCGGCGCAGCAATCCCAACGTCTGTCGGTTCGGATGCCTTGACAAGCGCACCCAACATATCCGGTGCCACATATGTATCGTTGTTCAAGATAAAAGCAAACTCGGCATTGACTTCGAGCGCTCGTCGCAGCCCGACATTGAATCCTCTCGCAAAGCCGAGGTTAGCTGGATTCACAATTTGTTCTACTTGCGGGAAGTGTTTGGCGATGGCACCTGGCGACCCATCGGTCGAACCATTATCTACGACCAGCAGCCGAACATTGGGATAGGTAAGCCGACAAAGGGACTCGACGCACTCGAGCGTATCCTCGCGCCGGTTCCAATTGAGCGTAATTGCGACAACCAGGGGAGAAATCATGATGAGACCTGATACACCCAGATGTGCATGCCGTCTACCTTCATCGTGTGCCCCACGAATTCCTTGACGAGCGGGAAGCGGCTCATCAGTTCGCGATGGGTCGCTTGATGCTGCACAGTGAGGTTGGGATAGGGCAACCGAGGCTCGGTGATCAGCCGATATTGGAATCGCCGCTCGATGTACCAATCTCCCTTGTGTTCAGCTAGATTCCACGACCGACGGGCACTGTAATAGCCATCGGCAAAAGTCGGCCCAGTCCAATGGGCCGCGGCTTTGGCCTCTGGCAGAATGTTGGCGTCATACCACTCGCGGGCCGTTGTCCGGGCGACGAGCCCGACCCGTTCTCTCGCCGCTGACATTCGGCGCGTTAACCACTCTCCCGCAACGACCGAATGCACTCTAGCCCCCAGCGCCAATGATGGCATCAGCGGAACCACGAAGCGAGGGAAAAGTTGTTTTAAGTAATAGAGCGCGGTCAGCAAAGCGCCAAACACGACCCCACCAGAAAGCTTGGGGGAGGCGGTCAGACCCACCCAGCTTCCAGCCCAAATGTAGTCACGCCAGTTGCCACGCTCAAACACGTCGAGAGAGTGGACGATCGCAAGCATCGCGATAAATGTCCCAATGGCGAGTGCCACTATGCCCACAAGCAACCACTTGGTTGGAGCCAGAGTTTGAGAAAGAGTCGTATGGGTGTTGTCCGATTCCCCGCTAGTCATCGCGTGAAAACCTCTCAATAGCAGTGGCCAGTCGGGCCCACCCGAAGTTTTGTCGTTGTGCACGAATGCCGGCACCAAGCTGCATCCCAAGTCCTTCCACGAAAAAACGACAAATTGCATGTTCTAACGCCTCCGTGTCTTGGGGTGGCACCAACAATCCAGTCCTGCAATCTGTCACTATCTCGGATAATCCTCCCGTCTGCGTAGTAATGACCGGCAGGCCGAATCCGAATGCCAATTGCACAACCCCGCTTTGCGTGACCTGTGTATATGGCAAGACCAGCACATCCGCTGCCGAAAAGTACACAGGCACCTCTTCGTTTGAGATGTAGCTGTCTACTACGACGACATTTTGCCCGATTCCCAGGCGCTTGATTTGATCGAGATAGGTCTGCTTGTCTTGCCAAAACTCGCCCGCGATCAGCAATCGGATGTCGGGCAGTCTGGCCCGGACAGCTGGCATCGCTTCTAGCAAAACTCGCAGCCCCTTGTATTCGCGCACGAATCCAAAAAACAACAACACTGCTGCATGTTGGGGCAATCCCAACCGCTGACGCGCCATATCTTGCGGAATTGCCTGTTGGGCAAACATATCATAGATCGGATGTAAGACTATCTCGACCGGTCGCCCCGGCAAAAGCGTCAACAGCCGAGCCTTTTCCTCTTGCGATTGTACTATAAATCCGTTTGCCTGTCTCAGCGCCCAGCGCGCCAGCCAGGCATCCCAGGACTGCTGCTCATGCGGCAGGACATTGTGGCATATGAATACCACCTTGATTTCTGCCCGGCGAGCGAGCCACGCTAACAGGTTCCAAATGGGCGCAAAGAATGAAACCCACCACTGCAAGATGAGCACCGCCGGGCTTGACCTTCGGATAGCACGGGCTGTCGCCCACCACGTGAACGGATTGAGCGAATCTAGCGTATACTCACATGGTGCGTCTAACTTTGATACGCTGGGATCACGGTCTGTCTGGCCCGGGAAAAGCCACCGCGGATATTGACGTTTGAAAGAATACAGTGTCACTTGATGTCCGCGCACAGCCAGTTCATGATATAGCATGGTTGTGTAATGCGCGATGCCGCCCCGAAAAGGATAAGTCGGACCAACCAGCACAACTTTCACTGTTCACATCCAGCCGGAAGCTGGCAAATAAACAGTTGATTGCCACCCAACAAAAAACTTTGGTAATAGATTACCTTCAATCCAGTCCGTTCCAGGCGCGCCCGCAGCGCATCGTAGGTAAATATAGTCTCGTGTTCTCGCACAGCTTCCATGTAAAACAGCCCTATTCTGGCTCCTATCTTATGGATTACATCTCCCAATGGAGATGGCGTGGTGATCAGCAATTTACCATCCAGCTTCAAATATCGAGGAATCTGCGCGAGGATTCTATCGGGTTTTTTCAAATGCTCAATGACGGCCAGCAATAAGATAGTATCAAATTGCCTTTCCAAAGCAAGCTCGTCTTTATCCAGGTCCCGCCGATGAAATTCATAACCTGGACGATTTTCTCTCAGCCAGCATAGCATCCCTGGGTGTCCTTCGACTCCAACATAGTGCTGATCCGGTCGCAATAGAGCCCAGATGTCGGTGATGCCGCAGCCTAAATCCAAGACGTCGCCATGGATGTAAGGAGACACTACCCTGCGACGTTGCCTTTGTAGAAAAGCCGATAAAAGTGGAACCATCCATCTCTCCCCGACTCAGGGCAACTTGACCAAATCAAAAACCCACACCCGGTCCTGGTGGTAGATCAGGCGAAAGTAGGGGCTGGCAAGCAACTCTTGAGCATCCAATGTATGGCCCCCATCATAGTTTACCCGTCCCTGCCGTTGGCCAATATATACATGTGTGATGCCTCGTTCGCGCAGCAGAGCCAACACATCGGGATGGTCTATCCCTTTGTCACGAATTTCCGCGCTTAGCGTGTTCACCCATTCCCGGTAATTGGGGTACGGCTCCTTCTCCGTCCCATAGTTCAACGGCGGCACCGTGTTGGCCCGTTTCGCCAGCAATGGAATCCACCACCCCCCATCGGAGCCGACAATCACGCTTCCGCCATAGGCAAAAAAAGAATTTATCAGAAACCGTGCATCTTTCGGCGTGTTGTCTTGAATCCATGCCATCGCGTGCAAGTCAGGCCGTGTGACTAGGGCGTGCTGTGAGGGACGCATGTCTCCCATCCTTATCTGTGCCCCTTCCAAACCCACTCCCGCCAAAAGCAATGCGGCCAATGCGCCCATCCAGCCGCGTGATCCGAGCCGGGTCACTAACTGACCCAACAGATCCCCAATCAACACTCCAGCCAGGATGTATACCGCAAGGAACAGAGCATAGTTGCTGATCGCGCCGCTGCCAGGGAGATCAAGCCACGTTGGATTAGTGGCGATAAGGAGCAACCACCACCAAAGGGCCATCAACAGAACCCCACGCCGACGTTGCCATAACCCCATCGCCATCGCCACTGACATTACCAGCCACCAGAAAGGCGGCAGGAAGAACCCGGGGTCTCCAATCGCATTGTATTCAAGAGCGAACGAAGAAAGTTGATTCGCCCCAGTACTGAGTTGCCGTCCTAGATTATGGATGATTTCTCCCGCAAACGTGTGAGCGAACCAGGGCAAATAGAGCACGGCTGCTCCCATGCCGATCAACGTCACACGGGACAAGACCTGTCGCCAGGTCCCCTTGCGGAGAAAGAGCAATACCCAGGCCAGAACAAAAATAACGTAGAAAATCAACACTCGATAATGCGTCAAAGCCAGTCCGCCTACGCCTATCCAACTCAAAATGGCAAGCCGCCAGTCTCGCCGGGAAGCCTGCAGCGCTGACCAGGAAACAAGCACCGCCGCTGGCAAGATGGTCTGCCCGGCTAGTTGGGTATAGCGGCCCCAATTCACATAGTACATGGGCATCGGGGAGAAAAGACCTGCTAGCAGCACCGCTCCAACACCGGCCCATCGGCTTCCACTGACCCGCAACGCCAGCGGATAGAGTGCCAGTACCGCTAATCCGTTGAGGATTTGCCCGACCCAGATGATGGCCTGCATGGTATCGAATCCGGTCAGCCAATGAAAGGCTGCTACAGTGGAGTGGAAACCAAAGTGGTAGGTGAGGCTTTGCAGCGGCGCATACGGCTCCCACGAATTGAACAACCCCCCGTGGTCCACCAGTAACTGAGCGATCATCGTGTGTTGATAGGAATCTCCCCACAGTGGCGCGTCCAGCGCCCGGACTAACAATAGTCGCACACCAAAGACCAGGCTCATCACAGCCAACAGCGCCAGATCTGGCCAAAGAGCCTCCGAATGCACCCATTGCTGCAGTGCCTTCCATCCTTTCTGAGGACGCCAAGCTCGATAACGCCAGATCAGCGCCGCCAGCCCGGCGGCGACCGGAAGCCCAGCATATAACGGCCCTAGATGCAGGCCAACCAAATCGGTCCATAGAAACAAAAGCGGATACACTGCAAGGCTCAAACCCACAGCGATCCCCAGTTGTGCAGCCCAAGAGAGGTGCTCTTTTGGCGCTAGCCACACCCAAAGTGCCCAGCCCGGCAGCACAAACAGCATCGTGGCCGCCAGCCCAATCCCAAGGCTGGTCGCCATCCATCTGGTAAGATCGAGCAGAATGTAGCTTGGGTTGTATCGCAGTTGAAACGTGACCTGCTTATCGCGGGGCTCGCCATCGCGGTACATGGCGCCGTCCAGGTAAGCTCCCCCTTGTCCGCGGCCTACCATCAAAGTGGTTCCGTCGGGCAGGTTATGAGCCTCGATAACGAAATACAAGCTGCGGCCGTTCGACTGTGAGAGAGGTGAAAATGCAAAGGTATGATAACCGGGCTGGGTCAGTTCGCTCAAGGGCACACTTGCGCTTGTGAGGTCTTGGGTGCTAGCGAGGTCATCACGCAAGCGCAGCGCTGCTGTTCCGTCTCCAGGCAATCCCTGCAGCGCCATCCAGACCTGAATCCCGCTCAGCCCACCATGGCGAGCGACAAAAGTCTGCCCGACGGTCTGCGTGTTGGTCACCGGGCCGCTTAGCCCTGACGAACTGTCTGGCTGCGTGGCATCCACGAAATCTGAACAGCCGGCAGATAGCAAAAGGACAAGTATTAACCAGATTAACCGTGAGCTTGACCTTGGCTGGAACATTGTCTTTTAAGCTTTGGGCGCGGGGGATTTGACGCTAGCGGATTCGTTGTTTGCAGCCTCAAGCGCATCAGCGCGCGCCGGGCTGTGTAACTGGATGGCATCTAACTCCATCTTCCGCATGCGGTATAGCGCCTCTTCGATCATTCGCCGATTGACACCGACCAGATCGGCGATCAGTCCAATCAGCGCGACCTGGACGCCCAGGATGATCAGAATCGCGGCAAGGATCAATGATTGAACGTGGCCGGCTGCTTCCGCGCTTGTCAGATAGAAATATAGAAAGCGCAATCCCAACGCCATGCCGCCGGCCAGGAAGAAGCTGCCGATAGCAAGGAATACTCGCAGAGGTCGATATGTGGCATACACCCGCACAATGGTCAAGAGGGACTTGACGATAAACTCGGGCAGGCTCCCGATCAACCGGGACTCGCGCGTCTTGGGATTCACCCGCACTGGCACGTACTCGATGGTCAGCCGATGCGCGCCAGCCTGGATGAGCGTCTCGAGGGTATACGAGTACTCGCTTAGCACGGTCATCCGCAACGCTGCGTCGCGATGAAACGCGCGAAAGCCGCTGGTCGCATCGGGTACAGCAAAGCCTGAGGCGAGTTGCACGACCCAACTGCCGAATCGCTGCAATAGTCGCTTGACCGGCGAAAAATGATCCAGCGTTGCAACGCCCCGGTCGCCTACTACAATATCGGCCCGACCAGCCAGGATCGGCTCGACCAACCGGGCGACGTCCACCCCACAGTATTGATTGTCTGCGTCGGTGTTCACGATGATATCGGCGCCGGCCAGCAGCGCGGCCTCCAGTCCGGCTTGGAACGCTCGCGCCAGTCCGACATGCTGCCGCAAGCAGATGATATGAGAAATGTTCAGGTCGCGGGCCACCGCCACTGTTTGATCGCTGCTGCCATCATCAACCACAAGCGTTTCGATGACATCCACGCCAGGAATAGAGGCGGGCAGGTCACATGCCGTCAGCGGCAATGTCTTTTCTTCGTTATAGCACGGGATTTGGATGACGAGTTTCATCAGAAACCATTTCGACTCTACGGCCAGTTCCTATGGGGAAACCAGTCACTCGGTGCTTGGCCAAGTGCCAGCGTTTCTTTGGGAGGGCGATGGGGGATTATAACCGAAGACATCAGAAGTAGCAACAAACAACTGTGACCCCACGAAATTGCCTCTTGACACCCACTGCAACCTGTCGTATACTGACTATTGGTCAGTGAGTGACCTGCGGTCAGGATCGGAAAGGTGGAATCGGTGGGGACGAGCGGGCGTCGAGAGCGCGAAAAAGCCAAGCGGCGCGAAGACATCCTGCGAGCTGCGCGTGAAGTCTTTTTTAGCAAGGGCGCTGGCCGGGCGACGATTGACGACGTGGCTGCTCGGGCCGAAGTCAGCAAAGGCACTATTTATCTTTACTTTGAGAGCAAGGAGGTCATCCTTGCTCATTTTGTTTTAGAGGGCCTGGACATTCTGTCCAGTCGGCTCCAGACGGCTTATGCTCCCCACAAAGACCTGCCAGCCGACGAGCGTGTGCGCCGTCTGGCGCATGCGTACCTCAAATTCTCCAAGAGCCATCACCAGTACTTTCGGCTGATGACGGCCTTTGATCGTGGCCAGTTCCGCGAACGCGTGCCCGCACCACTTTACCAAGAGGTCGCAGAGCGCAGCCTGGCCAGTCTGCGCTGGGTAGAGCAAGCGTTAGAGCAGGGTCGTGCGTCCGGCCAGCTTGTCGTCGACGACTCCTGGCGGATGGCAGGTGTGCTGTGGGCCTCGCTCAACGGCGTGTTGCTTTTGCTTGACCACCCCCTGCGCCAGGAGATTCTCGGTGTCCCACTCAACCTGTTGTTCGATTCAACACTGGAATTGTTGCTGCATGGCCTGAATGCAGAACCGGCTGTGCGGCGTTCATCCCAAGTAAAGAAAGGAGCACAGTAATGAAGGATGTCGTTTTGTTAGGGGGTGTGCGCACACCCGTCGGTATGCACGGAGGTGCCTTGCGCGACAAGCGCGCTCAGGACCTGGCCGAGATTGTTTTCCGGGAGGTTATCAAGCGCACGGGGATAGACCCCAACGTCATTGACGAAGTGATTCTGGCCAACATCGGCTCACCCTCCGAGGCAGCTAACATCGGCCGCGTAGCAGCGCTGATGGCAGGGCTGCCCGAACACATTCCGGCTTTCACGGTGCAGCGCAACTGTGCCTCGGCTCTGCAGTCCATCACCTCGGCCTACCAAGCGATTCAATCTGACGATGGCGAGGTCTTTTTGGTCGGCGGCACTGAGAGCATGAGCAATATCCCGTACGTCATCAAGGGCGCGCGTTGGGGACTCAAGCTTCGCCACAGTGTTTTGACGGATGCGCTGTGGGAGGGCTTGACCGATCCAATCTGCAACCTGATCATGGGGCGCACGGCGGAAAACTTGGCTGAGATGTACGAGATCACCCGCCAGGCACAAGACGAGTACGCCATCCAATCGCACAAGAAAGCGTTCATGGCGACTCGCCAGGAAAAGTTCAAGGACGAAATCGTGCCAGTCGAGATCGTCAAAAAGATTGCCGGGCAAGAAGTGGCCCGCGAGCAAATTGTGCAAGACGAAGGCATCAACCCCGGCCTCTCCATGCAAAAGGCAGGCATGTACCCCACTGTGTTCAAAGAGAACGGCACAGTGACGCCGGCCAACGCCTGCCCCATCAGCGATGGCGCGGCGGCCATGCTGGTGATGACGGCTGACAAGGCCAAGCAACTAGGGCTCAAGCCGATGGTACGCATCGTGGCCTATGATTATGCCGGCGTTGACCCGGCCATCATGGGCATCGGCCCCGCCAAGGCCATCCCCAAGATGTGGAACAAGATGAAGAAACAAGGCATCAACATTTCGTTTGACGAGGTGGAGCTGATCGAACTCAACGAAGCGTTCGCCGCGCAGGTGTTGGCGTGTCACCGAGACCTGAACGCTAATGACTACAGCCTGGACTTAAAGAAGGTCAACGTCAACGGCGGCGCGATTGCGCTGGGCCACCCGGTCGGTGCGACCGGCAGCAAGATCACCGTGACGTTGATGAACGAGATGAAGCGTCGCAATGCCCGCTACGGCCTCGCCACGATGTGCGTGGGCGGCGGCCAGGGCGGCGTGATGCTCGTCGAGAATGTATCGTGATAGCCAACGACGAATTTCGTCATTGATCATTCGTCCTTCGTCCGAGTAACAAGAAAAAGGAGTGACCCATGTACATCTTCAAAGCCGCTGTCATCGGCGCAGGGGCGATGGGCGCGGGCATCGCCCAAGTGATTTCGTTCTCCGGCTTGCCGGTCGTGCTCAAAGACGTGGATCAAGCGTTCCTCGACAAGGGAATGACGACGATCCGCAAGATTTACCAATCCCGCGTGGACAAGGGCAAGATGAGTGCAGGAGAGTTGGATGCCAAAATGTCGCTCATCACCCCGGCGCTGGACTATGTCGAATTCAGCGACGTGGACATTGTCGTCGAGGCCATCCCCGAAAAGATGTCGCTCAAGCAAAAGGTCTTTGCCGAGCTGGATGGCATCTGCCCGGAGGGCACCATCTTTGCCAGCAACACGTCGGCTCTTTCGATCACCGAGATGGGGCGCGCGACCAAGCGTCCGCACAAGATGATCGGGATGCACTTTTTCAACCCGGCTAACGTGATGAAGCTAGTCGAGATCATTCGCGGTGAAAGCACCGACGAAGAGACGGTCAGCGATTTGGTGGCGTTCACCGAATCGCTGCGCAAGATTCCGGTCGTCGTCAAAGAGTGCCCCGGCTTCCTGGTCAACCGCTTGTTGATGCCATACCTCAACGAAGCCACGCTGTGCCTGCAAGAGGGCGCCGCCACGGCCCAAGACATTGACGGGGCGATGCGGGATTATGGCTGGCCGATGGGCCCGTTCACGCTGATGGACTTTTTGGGGTTGGACGTCTGCGCGGACGTGGGCGCTTATCTGCACTCGCAATATGGTGATCGCATGAAGGGCGCCGAGATGTTTGAGCGCCTGGTCAAGCTGGGCCGGCTAGGCGAAAAGTCTAGCGCAGGCTTTTATGGTTATGGCGACCAGACCGACGAGCCAGTCAAGCAGCTCATCGCCGAGCTTTCGGCGAGCAAAAAGACCGAGTTCACGCCGGAGCGGTTGATGTATCCAATGCTCAACGAGGCCGCGCGTTGCGTCGAGGAAAGTGTTGCCGACACGAAAGACATTGACATGGCGATGATCGCCGGCTCCGGTATGACCTACAAGGGAGACCGCATCGGCCCCTTGGCGCTGGCCGACAAGCTCGGGATTGATGTCATCGTCGGCGTGTTGGAAGGATTCGAGAAAAAGTACGGCCCGCGCTTCCACCCATGCGCTAAGCTGTATGAACTGGCCGAGGAAGGTCGCTTGGGTGAAAAGACCAAAGCCGGCTTCCTAGAATACGTCTAGACGCGCTCCGTGATACGTGACGCTTGCACTGGCGCTGTCCCCGATACCATGCCTCCGACGCGAGTCAGGGATCACGGGACAAGCGCAGGTGCGCGTGAAACGTCAAACGTGGCATGATTCGCGATATGCGATAAGCAAAGGAGGAACCCATGGCAGACCGACAGTACATCCGATACACCATCGAGGATCGCATTGCAACGCTGGTTATAGACCACGCACCGGTCAATGCGTTCAATACCCAAACGGCGACCGAACTCGACGGCGCCATTGACGAACTGCTGGCGAATCCCGAGGTGAAGGTCATCATCATCACCGGCGGTGGGCAACTTGCTTTTGTGGCTGGGGCCGACATCGGCGAGATCAGCGCCATCCTCAAGTCGCAAGACCCGGTTGCCAGTCTCCGAGCGGCTGCCCAAAAGGGACATGACCTGTTCAACAAGATTGAACAGGCGCCCAAGCCGATCATTGCTGCCATCAACGGTGTGTGCCTGGGCGGTGGCTTGGAGCTGGCGATGGCTTGCCACATCCGCATCGCTGGCGACCGCGTGCGGCTGGGCCAACCGGAAATCAACCTGGGCATCATCCCGGGATGGGGCGGCACACAACGACTGCCGCGCCGCGTCGGCAAGGGCAAAGCAATAGAGATGATCCTGTCTGGTGACCAGATCACCGCGCAAGAGGCTAAGGCGCTCGGGTTGATCAATATTGTTGTGCCAGGCGACGCGGTGATGCGCCAGGCCAAGGGCTTGGCAGGCAAGTTGGCTGCCAAGAGCGCCGTCAGCATGGCTGCGGCATTGAGAGCTATTAGCGCCGGCTACGACCTGCCACTGGCAGAAGGGCTAGCCAGGGAGCGCGACCAGTTCTCCGCTCTCGCGGCGAGCGAAGACGCGCCAGAAGGTGTCGGCGCGTTCCTGCAAAAAAGATCACCGGCATTCAAAGACAAGTGAGCCAGGTGCTGGGGACTGGGGGCTGGGCCTGGTCCCTAGCTTTTCAAAGCGAGGTGATTATGGACTTTTCGCTCAACGAAGAACAGCAAATGTTCCGCGACATGTTCCGTAGCTTTGCGCAAAAAGAAATTGCCAAAGCGGCAGAGCATACGGACAAGAACGAACAAGTACCGCCGGAACTGTTGAGCAAAGCGGCTGAGCAAGGCATGTTAGGCGCGCTGGTGCCAGATACTCTTGGCGGCGCCGCGCTCGACCCGATCAGCTATGCGCTGTTGATGGAAGAGATAGGCCGCGCATGCTTGTCTACGGCTGCGGTCATCGCTTGCCATACCAGCCTGGCGACGCAAGCTGTGCTGGATTTCGGCAGCGAAGAGCAAAAGGAACGCTGGCTGCCTGCCCTCGCTTCGGGTGACGTGATGGGCGCGTTCGCACAGAGTGAGCCGGACGCCGGAAGCGACACGCGAACGCTGACGACCCGCGCCCAACGCACCGACAGTGGCTATGTGCTCAACGGCGTCAAAACGTGGGTGATGAACGCCGGAATCGCTGGCCTCTTTGTGGTGGTGGCGAGCAGCACCCCACGCGCAAATGGGCGTGGCCTTTCGGTATTCCTGGTCGAAAAAGATACGCCGGGCCTCAAGCTGGGCCAGCGCGAGTTGACGTTGGGCTTGCGCGGCGCATCCGTCCACACCGTGTACCTGGACAATGTGCATGTGCCGGAAGCCAATCGCCTGGGCGCGGAGGGTGATGGTCAGACCATCGCCGCCAGCGTGCTCGATCACTTTCGCCTGGCGATGGCAGCAGCGGGGTTGGGGCTGGGGGTGGCCGCAGTGGAAGCCGGGGTCAAGTTCGCCGCCGAGCGCGTCCAGTTCGGGGGGCCGATTGCGAACAAGCAAGCCATCCAGAACTATATCGCCGATTCGTCGGCCCAGGTGGAGGCGCTGCGCTACCTGGTCTATCACACCGCTTGGGAGGCCGAGCACGGCGGTCATCTGAGCAGCGGAGCATTGTATGCCAAGCTGTTCGCCGCCCAGGCCACCCGCTTTGTCACCGATCGCATGGTCCAGGTGCATGGTGGTTATGGCTACATCGAAGATTACCCGATTGCGCGCATGTATCGCAATGCTCGCGCGCTCGACTTGTTGGGCGGCACGGGCGAGATGATGCGCGTGGGGATCGCGTGCAACCTGTTCAAGAGCCAGCAACTAGAGATTGCGCCGTGAGCTGATGTTTGACCGGCTGTATCGAAACGGCAAGTACTGCGTGTTTCGTGTTGCTTATCCCTCACTTTTCACGCAACACGTTAGGAGTGACCTATGGACTTTACATTCGCACCTGAATACGTAGCCTTGCGGAAAATGCTCCGCGAATTTGCTGAGGAAGAAGTGCGGCCACTGGCCAAGACGATTGACCGCGAGCATCGCGTGCCGCACGAGACTCTCAAAAAGGGCGCCAAGATTGGGCTCTTGGGCGTGCCGTTTCCGACAAAGTACGGCGGCATGGGCGCGGGCGAAACCGGCTACTGCATCATGATGGAGGAAATTGGCCGGGTGTGCACCAGCACTGCTACCAACATTGGCGCGCACATTGGCATCGGCGCGATGGCGATCTACATGGACGGCACGGAGGCACAAAAGGAAAAATATCTGACGCCGCTGGCGAGCGGCGAAAAGATTGCCGCCTTTGCGCTGACCGAGCCAAATGCAGGGTCGGACGCAGCGGGCATTCGCACGCGCGCCGTGCGCGAAGGGGACAGCTACTTTTTGGATGGCAGCAAGATTTACATCACCAACGGCCCCATTGCCGACATTGTAAGTGTGCTGGCGGTGACCGATTCATCGCTGGGCGCGCGTGGCGGGGTGACCGCCTTTATCGTCGAGACGGCCTGGGAAGGCTTCAAGGTCGGCACGCTGGAGAACAAGATGGGCATTCGCGGCAGCTCGACCAGCGAGCTGATCTTTGATAACCTGCGCGTGCCGCAAGAAAACATCTTGGGCCAGATTGGGCTGGGCTTTGTGACATTCATGAAGACGCTCGACCTGGGCCGCGTGAGCCTGGGCGCGGCCTGCCTGGGCGGCGCGCAGGCGGCGCTGGAAGCCGCCATGCAATGGGCCAAGGCACGCAACCAGTTCGGCACCTATATCGCCGCCAAGCAAAGCATCCAGTGGATGGTGGCCGACATTGCCTGCGAGATTGAAGCGCTGCGCTCGCTCGTCTATCGCACCGCGTGGATGGTGGATAGCCACAAGCCGTTCAGCCGCGAAGCAGCCATGTGCAAGCTGTATGGCAGCGAGGTCGCCAGCCGGGCGATTAACAAGGCACTGCAGATTCACGGCGCGTTGGGCTACAGCCGTGATCATCCCATCGAGCGAGCCTGGCGTGACGCGCGCATCGCCGAAATCTTTGAAGGCACCAACGAAATCCAGCGCATTGTCATCGCCTCCGAGTTGTTCCAAGAGATTGGCGTGCGTGTACGACCCTGAAACGTAAAGCGTAGGCTGAGCCGCCATACTTACGTTTTACGCGCAGTAAGGAGCCTTATATGAGAATCGTAGTAGCCATCAAGCAAGTGCTCGACCCGCGTGGGTTCACGGTGAATCGCAAGGCAGAAAAGATTTTCGTCAACCGCGAAGAGTGGATCACCAATCCGGCTGACCTGTGCGCGCTAGAGGCCGCGCTGGCGCTGAAGGACAAGCTCGGCGCCGAGGTCATTGTCCTGAGTGGCGGGCCGGCCCGCGCCGGAGATGCGCTCCGCGATGCGTGGGCGCGCGGTGCGAATCGGGCGATTCACCTGAGCGATAAAGCGTTTGCCAGCGCAGATGGGTCCGTTGCCGCGCGCATCCTGGCCAAGACGGTAAGCAAGTTAGGGGATGTGGACATGGTCTTGTGCGGAGACAAGGCGATAGACACCGGCGCTGGCGAAGTCGGCCCGCGCCTGGCCGAGGCGCTGGGCTGGCCGCAGGTGCTTGGCGCACTCGACGTGACTGTTGTGGATGGGCACGTGCGCGCGGTCAGGGCAAACGGCAAGGAATATGTGACCCTGGAAGCTGGTTTGCCCGCGATGGTGACCGTGTCCGCCGGAGCCAACAAGCAGCGTTATCCGCATGGCGGACGCATCATGGATTCGTACCGCCAGTACCAGCCTGAAGTGTGGACAGCCTCCGACCTGGGCTTGAGCGAAGATGAACTCAACCCGGTGATGGACAATCGCGGCCAATCCTACCCGCCTGAACGGCAGCGCGGGACGATCTTGGGCAGTCCAGAGGAGTTGGTCCGGCTGCTCAAGCGTAATCGCGTGGTTTGAGCTGAGTACGCAAACTGCAATACGGAGTACGACTATGTCATTTGCTGATATGTACGGATCTCTAGGCCAGGAACCGCATGACATCTGGATGGTCGCCGAAGTAACCGGGGGCAAGCCGACGTCGCTGACGCTAGAAATGATCGGCGGCGCGCGCACAATGGCCGACGGCCTGGGCTGCTATGTCCACGCCGTCGTGTTGGGCAACGGACTGGGCGAGCTGCCGGATTTGGTCGCCGCCGGCGCCGACCGCGTTCACGTAGCCGATGACCCGGCGCTGGCTGAATTTGCGGTAGAACCATACCTCAAGGTGCTGGGCGATCTGTTCACAGCGCAGCCGCCGGAAATCGTCTTGTTCGGTGCAACACCACTGGGCGACGAGCTGGCTCCGCGCCTGGCCCAACGATTAAGCACGGGTTTACTTTCGCACTGCGCGTCGCTCTACATGGACGAGATCGAGCGGGTGCTGATCGGCACGCACCCGGTTTATGAAGGCGAATACTCGGTGGTGGTTGCCTGCCCACAGGCGCGGCCCGAAATTGCCACGGTGCTGCAAGATGCCTTTGGCCCGCCCTACCTGGACTCGTATCGCATGGGCGAGACCGAGCCGGTCACGGTGGACCTCGCTGGCGTCGAGGAGCGCGTGAAGCGGGTAGGGCCGGCTGAGTTCACGCCGCCGGAGGTGCCGCTGCGAAAAGCACTGCGAATCGTTTCGGCGGGGCGGCAGGCAGGCGATTTCGAGTTGACCAAGCAATTGGCGGGCGCACTTGGCGCGCACGTGGCCGGCGCCCGCGAGGCGGTGGACGAAGGTTGGATCACGGATAAGCAAGTCGTCGGCGCGATGGGCGAAAGCGTGCGCCCGGACTTGTACGTAGCCGTCGGCATTCGCGGCGACACGTACCACGTCTATGGCATCCGCGACGCCAAGTTTGTCGTGGCGATTCATCCCGAAGCCGATGCGCCCATCCTCAAAAGCGCCGATGCCGGGCTGGTAGGCGATCCTGCCAAGATCGTGCCTGGCCTGATCGAAGCGCTGCAAAAGTAAAAGTTGCCGCCGCACCGCGCACACAGCCTGTCCTGACTGCTGCTTCGCTAGAGTGCAGGCAGGGCAGGCGAGTGCAGCCCATTCCCCGCAATTGTCGAGACACGGCTCAAAGGCTGTGTCTCTAGGTCTCAAGCCAGAGCGAGTCTGAGACTTGCATTGACGCGCCTCTCACGGTACACTCTACCCCATGTTTGAATACCTCATCCTCGACCTGGACGAGACGCTCTATCCTCGCCGCGCCGGGCTGATGAACGAAATCAGCCGACGCATCCCGCTCTACATGGTGCAGCGCATGGGCTTTGCGCCGGATGAAGCCGATGTGCTCCGCAAGCGGCTGTTTGTCAGGTACGGCACATCGCTGCGCGGTTTGCAGTTGGAATATCACATAGATGCCGACGATTACCTCCGCTTTGTCCACGACGTGCCGCTGGAAGACTATATCGCGCCAGACCCGGCGCTCGACGCGATGTTGAGCCGCATTCCGCTCAAAAAGGCCATCTTTACCAACGCCGACAGTGCGCATGCGCGCCGGGTGATGGAGCGGCTGGGCGTGGCGCACCATTTCCCGGTGGTGGTAGACATTCACGCAGTAGGTTTTATCTGCAAGCCCCTCCCGGAGGCTTACCAGCGCCTCCTGAGCATCCTCGACGCAACGGGGAAAGCGTGCATCCTGGTGGAAGACATGGCGCGCAACCTGCGCCCGGCGCGCGAGCTGTTTGGGATGACGACCGTCATCGTAGATGGCGAGCGAGCCGATGGTGTGGACTATGCCATAGGCAGCTTGATAGAATTGGAAGGACTCGTCAACCAACTGATAGCTCGAAAATAGTGATATGCCCGCATCGCGTGACACTTTTTTGCTTGAATAACGCAAGTTTCATTCTGCGGTAGAATGCGTTCTAGCACTCGGAACTGGGTGGCTGATGAATATGGCTGTATCTGAAACTCTAGTCTCACTCGGCGACCTGGTGCGCCTGGCGTTTCCGCCCGGCACACCCCTGCCGCCTGCTCCTTATCGTGATCGCCCGGTCACGTGGATCGTGATGGCCGGGGCCGGTGTGACACCGGAAGCCGGCGATATAGTCCTGTGCGGAACCAATCCCACGCCTGCAGAATTGGAGGCATGGGCTGAACGAGGCGTCGCGGGAATCGTGCTGCTTTCTGGATCGCCTGTCTCACACAGCGCTGGCCTGCCTGTGATCTTGATCCCTGCCGATGCCTCATTCCGTGACATCCAGCAATCGGCGCTTGAGCTCATCGTCAACCGCCAGTCCTATCTGATGGAACGCGGCACACTCATCTACCAAAACCTGACCCGCTACGCTGTGGAAGGCGGCGGGCTGGACGCGATGGCGCGGTCGATGTTTGAGCTGACGGGCAAGACCATCGTGCTGCAAGATAAGCGTCTGAAACCATTGGCGCAAGTGATCACGCCGAGCCTGAGCCAAGTCTGGCCGGAAGCTCTGGCAGCCTTGAGCAAGTTGCCCGACGACCTGCGTGACCGGCGGCAGGCTGCGGCGGGCAGTTGGCGCGTTCAGGCATTGCCGGGCGGATTGACACGCCTGGTGTGCCCGATTGTCGCCAAAGGCATGGCGCGTGGTTATCTTTCGATTGTGGGCAGCGCTGGCGAGCTGGACACCCTGGATCAATTGGTGGTCGAACATGGTGCGGCAGCTTGTGCACTGGAAATGGCCAAGGCCAAAGCCGTGAGTGAAGCAGAAAAACGCGCCCATGGCGACTTTATTGATGCAGCCCTCACCGGCGCACTCCCGCCAGATGAATTCGCCCGGTGGGCGCAGCGTATTGGTTTTGATGCAGAACCGCCGCATGCAGCGCTGGTTTGGCGATGGGCGGGCGCAGAAACGGATAAAGAGGTGCCGAGCCTACGACGCCTTGAAACGATCGTCCATCAGTCGGTGACGCAGCAGGGTGTAAACGCATTGGTACGTTCGCGTGGCGAAGTCCTCGTGTTCTGCGCGGTATCCAGTATAGCACGCCCGGAAGCGGCCTTGGCACTGGCCAACGCGATCCACACGGCAGCCGCGGACGAATATCCGCAGCACGAACTATACGGCGGCATTGGCCGCCCGGCTGCCGAGCTAACGAATTGGAAAGATTCGTACCGCCAAGCCTCTCAAGCCCTGTCCATGGCCGAGCGTCTGAACGAGCACACGCCGCTTTACTTTGGCGACCTCTCGGTCTACCGGCTGTTGTTTCAGCTCGAAGGCAACCCAGAGCTGGAAGCCTTTTGCCATGAGACGTTGGGGCCGTTGTTGACCTATGAAGGCGGCGGCGACTTGGTCGAGACGCTCGAAGCTTTCTTTGATCGGTTGGGCAACCTGAGCCAGACCGCCGAGAAACTGTTCATCCACCGTAACTCGCTGCTTTACCGCATGGAGCGGATTTCCCAGTTGACAGGCCTCGATTTGAGCAATCCCGATACGCGCTTGGCCGTTCACCTGGCGCTCAAAGTGTGCAAAATGCTTCGTCGTAACAAGCTCCAGTGACCGGATTCATGAGACTTGGGCACATTGCCCAAAGACATCTCTGTAACCTTCTGGCACATTGTATGATGACGGCCACTCTCAAAGACTCTATAATATCACAAGACTTGCGAACTGAGCGTACACACACTATCGAGTAGCGAAATCATGACGATCGCGTTTTCCAGCCTATTCATCCTTATCGTCGTCATTATTAAGGTTCTCGCCCTTGAGAACCTTATCTGGGTTGGGCTGGCAACGCCACGGGTCAAATACAGGTAGAGTCGAGCGAAAAAGGCCACAAAGTATGAGAGCCGCCCAACCAAAAGGGGCGGCTCTTTTCGTTCTGGCAAAGGCATTCATGCGCCAGACAGTCTACCGCGCGAACAACTTTGAGACGCTCCGCCGGAACGTCTCCACAAGAAAGGAAATGACCATGACAACCGAATACGACACACGCACCGACTCTCGTCCCGAAACGTACGATCCCTTCCCCGAGATCACAACATTTCCGAGTGGGTTGAGCCTGGCCGACATGCTCGATATGGTGCGCGAGCGGCCGAGAGATAGCCTACCCGTCGTAGCGAGTCAGCCGGCGCCCAAGCCAGGCAGCGAGCCGGCTCTCTCATAACCCGGCCTCGCACGCTGTTCTAAGAAGCGGCTTGCCGTCACGACTTTCGTGGAAAAGCGGCTAAAGCCGCTACTAGGCAGAGTTTTTAAGACAGCCTCCAAGACACTACATTGGGGGTCCGGCCAGGTCGCGGTAAAGCGCCTGCGCCGCTTCGCCGGGGGCGATGCTCAGTTGGTCGCGCAGTGCCAATTCCAATTGCCGGTATTGGCGAATAACGGCGGCGCGGTCGCCCAGGCGGTGGTAGCCCCGCATCAATTCCAAGTGAATGTCTTCCAGCAGCGGATCAATGGCAATCGCTCGCTGCCCGAATGCAATCGCGCGCTGAGGGTCGGACGCGGCATAATGCACGACGAGCGCGCGCAGCGCCCCCAGGCAAGCCTCGCGCAATCGTTCGCGCTCTGGCTGGCACCAGTCATAATAAAGATTATCCAGGTACTCGCCGCTATATAACGAAACAGCCTGTTCGTACCACCCGGCAGCCTTGTCGGCGCAAGCCCCATGAGCCTCGCAGATGCAACGATCGAACTCTTCCACATCTACGCCGAAACATTCGGCGTCCAACTGATATTCGCCTGCTTCGGGCAGGATGAATTTGGACGCCCGCTCTGGCGCTTGCAAGGCGTGCCTGAGGCGATAGAGCGCTGTGTGAAATGCCGCCTTGCCTCGACCGGGGCCGGCCTCGGGCCATAGCGCCTCGACGACACGATCCAACGGAACCCGGTCGTGACGAAACGTGATGAAATAGGCCAGCAGATCGCGGGCCTTGGCCGAGACCCATTGATCCTGGGTGATCTCGACGCCGTTCTGGAACGCTCGCAACGGCCCCAGGCAGCGCACCTGGATCACAGGCCGGGCGATGGCCGCGGCGTGCGGCGCAAACACCGCCAAGACGCGACCTACAAACTCGGGAGCAAGCCCCGCCGCCTGAGCTGCTCGGCAGACGACGTCTGCGCGCTTTCCCTGGTCGACGTAAAGCTGGTAGGTGTTCGTCGGCGCGATCAGGTCGAGTGACTTGCGCACCATTTCCATCCCCGCTGCGCGGCGCCCTGTCTGAAGGTAGATGTAAGCCAGTCCAAAATAGACCATTGCCAGTGGGAGGCGAAACTGCCGCCGCTCTTCCAGCTCCAACATGCCCTCGTACAACTGCTCGGCGGTCCCGAGTTGCCCGGCATCCAGCCATACATCGGCCAGGACGCTGCGGCACACACAGACCTCGTAGGTGTCGGCGCTGTCGGCATGCGCCCAGAGCGCGGCCTCGGCCACCTGGCGCGCCTCGTCTACACGCCCTTGCTGGCACAAGTTGAACGCCAGGTCGCCCGAAGCCATGATCTGCGCAAAGCTTTCCAGGCCCAGCCCGCGTGCCAGCTCGATGGCTCGCCGAAACAGTTCCTCGGCCTGAGCATATTGACCGCGCCGGGTGAGCACGTTGCCCAGCGCTGAATAAGCGGCCGGGAGATACTCCTGGAGTTGCAGCTTGGTCGCGATCTCTAACCCTTTCTGGGCATAGTCCAGGGCAGTGTCCAACTCTCTCCAGTAAAGGTGCGGCGTGGAGAGAGTGATGTAGGTTCGGGCGGCGATCGGCGAAAGCGTATCGGGCAAAATCCGCAGCGCCTCCCGGCAACGGGCGACGGTGGCCTGCGGGTCGCCGTGCCACCAACAGATTTGTCCCAACGCCCACAGCAACTGCGCTCGTTGGGTGGGCGCGATGGCGCTGCCGGCCAATTCCATCTCGCGCACGGCCTCTTGGGCGAGCGCCAGGCCCCGGTCGGTGCCTTGCAGGAATCCGGCACTGCGCGCCAGCGCCATCAATGCCCGTGCGCGCTCCTCGTGCTGGTCACCGCCCACGTACGAAAGCGCCTCGGTCGCCAGGCCCTGGGCGCGGCGATAGTCGCCCTGCGAGCGAGCGGTCTCGGAAAGCTCGACGAGCGCGCGGCACACGCCGGGCATCTGACCCATCGCCGCAAACGAGGCGCGGGCGTCCTCCAGGCGCGCCTGGGCTGCGTTGACCTGCCCCAACCGCCGTAGCACTGCACCATGATGGATGAGCAGCATCGGCTGGGCACGCAGCACCGAGGGCGGCAGCGCGTTCATCAAGTGGTTCAGCACCTCGACGCGGCCTGAATCGAAATACGCTTGGGCCATGTCAGCAATGACGCGGGCCGCCGAAGCCGAATCGCCCGCCTGCATATAGTGCGAGGCCGCCACTTCCCACTCTCCAACCGATTCGTAATAAGTGCCGGCGGCTCGCTCCATCTCGTGCGCGGCCTGCGTGTCCTGGCGATAGAACCGAGCGCGCAGGAATTCATGATACAGGTTGTGGTAGCGATACCACTCGCGTTTCTCGTCCAGGCTTTGCAGGAACAGGTTGCCCTGCTCGATGCGTTCCAACATCACCTGGGAGCCGGAGCTATTTAGAATCGCATCGCACATGGCGGCATTCACCTGCGCCAGGATGGAAGTGCGCAGCAAAAACGATTGGATTTCCGGCGGCTGCTGCTGAAAGGATTCTTCGGCGAGGTACTCGAAGATGGCGCGGTTCGTCCCGCCTAGCTCGGCGATGAGCTGCTGCGCTTCGCGTTCGCTCTTGCCTGCCAGTGATGAGAGCGCCAGGTGGACCCCGGCGGCCCAGCCTTCCGTTTTATCGGAAAGCAGGCAGGCACTTTCGCCGGGCAACTGGGGAGCGACGCGCCCCAACAGTATGCCGACTTCATCCGGCGTCAGGCGCAGGTCGGGCGCACGAAGCTCGGCCAACATGCCGCGCGCGCGCAGGCGTGCCAACACCAGGGGCGGATCGCTGCGCGCCGAGATGACCAGGTGGAGGCTGGGCGGCGCGTGCTCGATCAGCATGTCGGTCAGGGCGTGGACAGCAGGATTGGCGACTAGGTGATAGTCTTCCATTACGACGATCAGGTCTTGTCCCGTCTGGGCCAGCTCGTTGATCAGAACGGTCAACACGCGCTCGGGAGGATGCGGATCGGCGGTGTTGAGCAGCGCGCGGGCGGCTGCGCCGAACGCGGCTCTACCGCTTTCGGGAGTGGCACCCATGACCTGACGCAGGCCCTCGATCAGGTAGGCGAGGAACACGGCTGGGTCACTATCGGCAGGGTCGAGCTGGTACCACAAAACGCCGGCGGGTGCGGCGCGCCCGGCGAACTCGGCCAGCAGCGTCGTTTTGCCATAGCCGGGCGGCGCGGAGATGAGGATCAGGCGACGGTCAAGGCTGGCCCGCAGGCGCTCGAGCAAGTGCGGGCGAACGATCACGTCTGGCCTGGGCTGAGGGATAAGGAATTTGGTATAGAGCAGGATGGGGATTTCCACGTCCTGGGCCTTTCAAGCGCGGGAAGCCGCGTGGTCACATTATAGCATTTCCCACTTGGAGGAGAAGGGGGGAAGAATAACACAAAGTTGTTTTTTGTCAAAGTTCGTTGCGGCCCAGGGCGAGGAGACCTCGCCCCGAGTCGGGCGGGAATCAACTCAGACTGGCCCTGTCAAAAAGACTTCCAAAGTCTACAAGACTTGAAGTCTTTTGCAACTGGACTCAACGCGCCTTGAGCTTCTCGGTCAGCTTGGGGACGACCTGGTAGAGGTCGCCGACAATGCCGTAATCGGCCATCTTGAAGATGGGGGCGTTCTTGTCGCTGTTGATGGCGACGGTGACTTTGGAGCCCATGATGCCGACGGTGTGCTGAATCTGCCCGGAAAGGCCGACGCCCACGTAAAGGCGGGGGCTGGACATTTTGCCCGAGATGCCGATCATTTGATTTTCCGAGAGCCAATGCTTGTCGTGGGAGACGGGACGGGTGCAGCCGATGACGCCGCCGAGCGTATCGGCCAGGGCCTGGACCATAGCCAGGTCCTTTTGTTCGCTCACGCCGCGCCCGACGCAGATCAGCACGTCGGCGGTTTCGACGTTGACGCTGCCGGCTTCTTTGGGCCGGCGCTCGACCGTCTTGACCGGCGAGGGTGAAAGCGTCAGCCTGGCCTCGATCACCTCTCCGCTGCCACCTGTGGGTGCAGCCTGGATGGTCTGCGGCATGACGGCGATGACCTGCTGCGCCGACTTTACGACCTGGGTCGAGATCGTGTTGCCGCCCAGGGCATAGCGCGTCGCCACCAGTTGGCCGTTTTCCGCGCGCAGGCCGTTGGCGTCGGTGGTGCAGCCGGCGTCCAGTTTCTGAGCCACACGGCCCGCCACCTCGCGCCCGCGCATTGTCGAGCCGACCAGGATCACGTCGGCGCCAGCTTGCTTGACGATTTGGGCCAGCGCTTCGGCGAGCACGTCGGGCTGCTGGTCGGCCAGAGCCGGGTCGGCGCTGGTATAGGCCCGCCCAGCACCATAGGCGAAGCAATCGTCCGCCCAGGCGGCAGCCTCATGGCTCAGCAAGGCGACGGCGGCGGGCTGCTTGAGAGAGGCCACAAAAGTCAACAGTTCCAGCGCGACTGATTTGCGATCCGAGTAAACCAATATCCCGCTCATCACGCCAATACTCCTTCCCTCTCCAAAGCCTTGAGCAACTTGTCAATGACGTCGTCCACGGCTCCTTCAAGGATAACTTCTTTGCGCTGCTGGGTCGGCGCCAGGTTGCTCAGCACGTTGATGGTGGAAGCGCCAGAGCCAACCTCGCCCCCGGCGACGCCGATATCGCCTGGCCCCCAGGTCTTGACCGGTTTGCGGGCCGCCTTGAGGATGGCGGTCAGCGGAGGCAGGCGCGGCGTGTTCACCTCGGCGGTGACGCTGACGATGGCGGGCAGGCTCGTCTCGACCACCTCCAGCGCGTCTTCCAGATCGCGCACGGCGTGTATGCGGCGGCCCTCCAATACCTGCAGCTCGCGCACATAGGTGACCTGTGGGAGGCCTAGCAGCTCGGCCAACCGCGAAGGTACCTGGCCGGTGTGGTCATCGGTGGAACCTTCGCCTAGCAGGATCAGGTCGAACTCGCCGAGCTTTTGGACGACCTTGGCGAGCGTGCGAGAGGTGCCCATCTCGTCGGAGCCTCCAAAGGCCGGGTCGGTCAGGATGACGGCCTCGTCCGCGCCGATGGCCAGCGCTTCTTTGATGGTGTCCTTGAGCTTGGGCGAGCCGATGGCGACTGCGGTGACCTTGACATCGGGCAGCTTTTCTTTGATGCGAACTGCTTCTTCCAGCGCGTTCTTTTCAAAGTCGCCAAACTTGACCGGCAGCCCTTCCAACACCGGCTCCCGCGTGTCGGGCTTGATGCGTATTTTTTCCAGGTCTACAATCTGTTTCATGCAGACGATGATGTGCATAATCCCTCCATTTTGTTGCCCCGATTTGTCACCCTGAGCGAAGGGTCTCTATCCATCGTGGTAGAGATTCTTCGCCGCGCTTAGCGCGGCTCCGAATGACAGAGTGTTTCTCATCCGAACCGGTGTTGCACGCCGTAGCCTGCGCGGGGATAGTGCCAGGTGAGCGCGTCGTCCCGGCAGGCGATAAAGCAGGTGCCACATTCCAGGCAGCCCTCATAGTTGACGAGGACCTTGCCCTCTTCATTCAATGTATAGAGATTGGCCGGGCAGACGTGCAGGCAATAGCGAATGGTACAGCGGGTCTGGCAAATCTCGTGGTTGATCCGGATGTGCGGCTGCTCGCTGTCCACCTGAAAGACGTCCAACCCGAGTTTAGCTTCGATATTCAACTTGCTACTCCCTCTTTTACCTCCACCCCGCCCTCCCCCTATGAGGGGGAGGTAGAAAGGGTCTACACCTTTCTCATGCCCCACAGGTCGCCCAGGACGGCTGGGTTGAGGAATTTTTGGCGGACCATGTGCAGGGCGGTGCTGGACATTTTTTCTTTCGGACTCGCGCCGATCCACAGAATCTGCTCAAACAGGTCACAGGCGATTTGCGGATATTCGTTAAACAGGCGCGGATTGGAAAGAATCTCGGACATGTGCTGAAAGGTGGTGATGTCTTTTAGGATAAAGCTCTCTCGGAGCGCCTGCTCATAATGGGCCAGAGTTGCGGCGGAAAAGTCGTTCTTTTCGCGGGCATGCAAGATGGCCCGGGCGGCCAAGACGCCCGAGACCAGCGCCATGTCCATGCCCCGCACCGTCACTGCCTGGTTCAGCGCCAACCCGGCGGCGTCGCCTACGACGACGATGCCATCGGCCACCAGCTTGGGGATACCGCGCAGGCCGCCTTCGGGGATGGTGTGCGCAGAGTATTCGACCGGGTTGCCTCCGGCGATAAGCGCTTGGATTTCGGGCCGGGCCTTGAACGCTTCCATCAGGTCATGCGGTTGGACGGTGGGCTGCTTGACCATCAGATCATGGATGCCGATGACCAGCCCGAGCGAGAGGCTTTTCCGGTTCGTGTAGAGAAAGCCGCCGCCCATCATGCCATCGGTGATCGAGCCGAAAAAGAGCTGGGCCGCGCCTTGTCCTTCTTGGAGGCCAAAGCGATCCTGGATTTTCTCCTCGGGCAGCTCGATGACCTCTTTGACGCCTATGGCAAAGTTGTGCGGGTCGTGCCGCTGGCGTAAGCCTGCCTTTTCGGCGATAAAGGAGAGGATCCCATCGGCGGCGACGACGACGTTGGCCTGGATTTCGGCGTCGCTGGAGCGGATGCCGATGACCCGGCCGTTTTCCGTCAGCAGGTCGTCCACCTTGTAGCCGGGAACGACCATGGCGCCCTTTTCGCCCACTTTTTCGGCCAGCCACTGGTCAAAGGTGGCGCGGAGCACGGTAAAGCTATAGGCGGGCTCTTTACGAAAGTTGTTGCTGTTCAACTCGACGGTGATGGAAGCCTGGGGCGCCATCATGGTCAGGCGTTCTTTGACCACGCGCCGCTCAAAGGGAGCGGCATCCCACAGGTCAGGCAGGTAGGGGCGTACCGGTTCCAGGTAGAGCCGGCCGCCGGTCACGTTCTTGCTGCCGGGGTAATCGCCCCGCTCGACGACGAGCGCCTCGACTCCAGCCTCGGCTAGCACGTAGGCGGTCGCCAGCCCGGCCAGCCCAGCGCCGACAACGACGACCTCAACTTTCTCCATCGTCATTCATCCTATGGAAGAAAACAGAGGAGCAAGTAGGCAAGTAGACAAGGGCTTGTGTTGATCCCTTGTCTACTTTGCTTTTCGTATACTTGTCTACCCGGTTTAGCGATAAGGAACAGCTACGTCGCCAATGTACTCGCGGGCGATAATGAGCTTTTGGATGTGATAGCCGCCCTCGGCGCCGACGGCGTAAGACATGGCGCCGCGCATGGCCATCTCCAGCGGGCAATCTTTGGTGTAGCCGAATGCGCCGTGATGCATCATCGCGCGGCGGGCAATCTCGACGGCCAGGAGCGGAGCTTCCATCTTGCAGATGGAGATGATGCGGCTGAGCTGGCGCTGGGTCATAAAGCCCGGCTCTTGGTAGGCCGTATCGGTCGCCCAGGCTGCGTATTGCAGATAGAGCTTGAGCTGCTCGAGGCTGGCGTGATCTTCGGCGATCTCGAACGAGATGCCCTCGAACTTGGCCAGCGGCTGCCCGAACATCATGCGCTTGGAAACATAGTCGCGCGAGATCTCGAGTGCCTTTTCGGCCATGCCGACGCACGCCGCCGAAACCAAAATGCGGGCCGCGTTAAAGCCTTCCATGTTGAGGTAAAAGCCCCGGTTGACCTCACCCAGCACGCAATAGTCGGGCACCTTGACGTCTTTATAGGTAAAGCCGCCGGTCGAAAGCCCCATCCGGCCCATATCCTTGTAGGTGGTGTAGGTGGTGCCGGGCAGCCGAGCCGGGACGTAAAGGAAAGTAAAGCCCTTGTGGCCGGCCTTGGGATCGGTGCGGACCATAGTGATGTGGCCGCCGTTGCGCTGCTCAAACGCTTCGCGCACGCCGCTGATATAGGCCTTTTCGCCGTTGATGATGAAATTGCCATCCTTGTGAACAGCGCTGGTCTTGATGTTGGCAATGTCCGAGCCGCCACCCGGCTCGGTGGTGTTGATGCCGACGAAATACTCGCCCGAGACGACCTTGGGCAATACTTCTTCCTTCAGCTGCTTGGTGCCATACTTGCCGATGAGGAAACTCCAGCCCAGGCAGAGCAGGGTGTAGACCGGCAGGGACATGCTCATCTCGGCGCGAGCGATTTCCTGGATGGCGATGTTGGCATAGGTCAGCTCTTCGCCTGCGAGCGCGGTGCCGCCGTACTCGGCCGGGGTCGTCAGCCCATAGACGCCCAGGTCGACCAGGCCCTTGACGATTTCATTGGGGATGCCGTTCTCCTTTTCGTCTATCTCGCGCGAGAAGGGTGCGATGTTCTTTTCGCAGTGCTCTCGAAGCGTTTTCTTAAAGAGCTCTTGCTCGGGGGTGAGTCGGAAATCCATTGTAGCCTCCTGTTTTGATTTGTGATGATTGGGTGGACCAACATTCTCCACTACACCAGAGTAGAGGGAGAACTCGACATACGGGGTCAGTGTACCATAGATGGCTTGACCCCTTCAAGAGACACCTGTCCAGTGATTGGCGTGATGTAAGTCACGACGGCCTATCCATAAAGCTCAGGACGGCGCTGGTGCAGGTAGACGAATGCTTTTTTGGACTGATCGATCTGATTCGGGTCTATGTCGGCGATCAATACCTCCTCTCCTTCACCGCCCTCACATAGGACTTGTCCCAGTGGAGTGACGACCATGCTGTGCCCAAAGAATTCATGACTGGGGCTCCGGCCGACCCGGTTGCAGATGGCGACGAACACGTGATTTTCGCACGCACGCGCCCGGGCATACGCCTGCTGCTGAAAAAGGTACGGCAGCATGTTTGCCGTGGGCACATAGATGGCTTGCGCTCCCCGCAGCGCCAGCGAGCGCGCCGTCTCTGGGAACTCGACATCGAAGCAGATGAGAATCCCGGCGCGGGCATATTTCGTCGGGAAGGTGAACAGCCGGTCGCCCTGGGCGAAAAGCAAGCGCTCGTCGGCAAACAGGTGAGTCTTGCGATACAGAGCGGCCACCTGGCCTGCGCCCGTGACATAGAGGGCCGAGTTATAGAGCCTATCGTCGGCGCCGGTGCGCTCGCAAAAGCCGACTGCCAGATCGAGTCGAGTTTCGGCGGCAAGCCCGGTTAATTCCTGTTTCAACTCTGCAGCCGTCAGAGATGCGTGCTCATAGTGCTCAGGCGAAGGAATGCCGCTCATGAACAGCTCTGGCAAAATGAGAACGTGCGCGCCGCCGCTCTGCGCCTGGCGCGCGGCGGCCTTGAGCTTGTCCAGATTGGCCGGCACATCCGCAGGGGCAGGATCGAGTTGGGCGAGCGCGAGGCGATAGGGCGTCATGTGGCGTTTCTCCCGATGGCACCCTCACGGCGAAGAGCGGCGATCTCTTCTTTGGTATAGTGCAGCTCGTCTTGCAGGATCGCATCGGTGTGCTCGCCCAGCATGGGGGGAGCCTGGTAGATGCGGGTTGGGGTCTCGGAAAGTTTAGGCACCGGCCCCAGCATGGGAATCGTGCCGACCTTGGGATGCTCGACGGTTTGCACCATCTGCCGTGCGATCACCTGGGGGTGGCGCAGCACATCTGGGATATCGTTGATCGGCCCCGCCGGGATATTGTGCGCGTTCAACGCCTCGACCCAGACTGCCGTCGGGCGAGTGCGAAAGACCGCCTGCCACTGCGGGACCAACTCGTCGCGGCGCGTCACGCGGCTTGCGTTCGTCTGAAAGCGCTCGTCGGCCCACAGATCCGGGCGGTCAGCTACCTCGCACATGCGCTGGTACTGCCCATCATTGCCGACGGCGACGACGATATAGCCGTCGGCGGTCTCGAACACCTGATAGGGCACGATATTGGGGTTGGCGTTGCCGCAACGCATCGAGGGCTGGCCCGACACCAAATAGTTCTGGGCCACGTTGAGCAGCCAGGCGACCTGGGCATCGAGCAGAGCGATGTCAATATACTGCCCTCGACCGGTGCGCTCACGACAGAGCAAGGCAGCTAGGATCGCCTGGCTGGCGTAAAGGCCGGCCGTGACATCCACAACCGCGATGCCGACCTTGTATGGCGGACCCTCGACCGGGCCCGTGGTGGACATCAGACCCCCTTCTCCCTGGATGATCACGTCATAGCCGGGCCGGTCTCGATCAGGTCCGGTCTGGCCGTAGCCGGTGATGCTACAATAGACGATCCGGGGATATTCGCGGCACAGCGTTTCATAGTCCAAACCGTATTGCTTCATCGTCCCGGCTTTGAGATTCTCGATCATCACGTCGGCGGTGGCGATCAATTGTTTGGCGATGGTCTGCGCTTTGGGGTGCTTGAGGTTGAGTGTCACGCTGCGCTTGTTGCGGTTGAGGGATAGATAGTAAGCCGCCTGGCCGTTCAGCCAGGGCGGTCCCCATTGCCGCGTGTCGTCGCCGCCGGCGGGATTTTCGACCTTGATCACTTGTGCGCCGAGGTCGCCCAACATCATGGTGCAATAAGGGCCGGCTAAAACGCGCGAAAAGTCAAGGATGCGCACACCCATCAAAGCACCGTCTACCATAAAAGACTCCTCATCCACTCTGCTTGGTCGGCGAATAGCCCAGGGTCAAGGAAATCTGTGCTGCGGTTTTGACGACCGCGGGCGTGATCTCTGTCTTGAGGCGTTCGCGGCTGATGGTCGTCACCGAGCCGGAAACGTTGATAGCCGCGGCTGCTTTTTGAGTGGCATCCCGGATGGGGGCGGCGGCGGCCCGCAAACCGACGGCCAGTTCCTCGTCGCTCATAGCATAGCCGCGCTGCCGGGCCTGCGCCACTTCGGCCAGGAGTGCCTGACGATCGGTGATCGTGCGTGGGGTAAAAGACGCCAGGTCGGCATCGGCCAGCCGCCGGTCAAGCTCATCCAGAGGTAGATCGGCCAACAAGACTTTGCCCAGTGACGTGCAGTGTGCAGACACGTGCGAGCCGATCTCGAGCACGACTCCGACGATGGCACGGGTGCGAATTCGATCCACGTAAATGACATTCATGCCGTCCAGCACGCCCAGGCTGACTGTTTCGTTCACTTCTTGCGCCAGCCGCGCCAGAAAAGGCCGCGCGACCTGGCCTACCTCCAGGCTGTTGAGCGCCGTGAACCCGAGCTGGAGCACCTTGAGACTGGGGCGATAACGGCGGGTGGCCGGGTCGCGCTCCAGGTAGCCGAGCGATTCCAGCGTGGAGAGCACACGGAAAGCCGTGCTCTTGCTCAGCTTGAGAGCCTGGACAACTTCAGTGAGAGTGAGGGAAGGATGTTCGGCAGTAAATAGTTCCAGAGTCTCTAGCCCACGCGCCAGAGCCTCGATACTGTAGCGGGATTCAAACATCCGAGAGCGGGGAGAAGCCAGTTTCATTTAATAGAACCAAGTTCTAATACGTAAAACCATTGTAACATGCGGTGTGGCTTTTGTCAAGAGGGTCACCGGCGGAGGAATCTGCGTTCCAATTCGTCGAGCCTGAGCATCACAAAGACCGGGCGGCCATGTGGACAGGTAGCTGGGGAATACGCCTGCATCAACTCGTCCAGGAGCGCTTGCTGCTGAGCAGGAGTCAAAACGTCGCCGGCTTTGATCGCGGCCAGGCAGGCGGCCTTGGCGGCAAGCTTATCACGCAGCGCATCGCCTTCGAGTGTGCGGTTACGCTCGTGTTCCTGCACCAGTGCGGTGACCAGTTCTGCTGGACTGTGAGGAATGAACGCCGGGATTGCCGTCACCCGAAAGGTGTTCTCCCCGAACGGCTCTATCTCTATGCCGAGCGTGTTGTATTCTTCCAGGTGCTCGCCGAGCAACTGTGCCTCTTGCGGCATGAGCTGGATCTGGCTTCCGATGTCTGACCTCTGTCTTTCGACTTTTGTCGTCAGCCGCTCATAGTAGATTTGCTCCTGCGCCGCATGCTGGTCCACAATCACCAGGCCATCCACGCTTTGCGCAAGGATGTAGGTGTTGTGGATCTGCCCGACGGCGCGCCAGGGACCGGGGTGATACTCTGTGCCCGGTTCACGCAGGAGGGGCGACTCACGGGTCGCCCCTGTATCGGGGACGTTGGTAAATGACCAATCCGTCGCGCCGGGTTGAGCTATGAGCGGGAACCCGCGCAATGCTTCTTGGACGGCCTGCGTGACCGCGCTATAGATCGCGCGCTCCTGGTAGAACCGCACCTCAGCCTTGCGGGGGTGCACATTCATGTCTACCAGGCGCGGATCAAGGTCAATCTCAATCACTGCCAAGGGGTGGCGGTTCGGCGGGAGGCGCCCGGCGTAGGGGCGCTCCAACATTACGGCGAGTAACCCCGAACGAATCGGGCGACTGTTGGCAAAGAACATTTGCCATTCGCGGCTGGCGCGGGCCAGTGTGGGGCGCGAGACAAACCCATGCACGCGCAGGTCAACACTCGTGGTGTTGACCTCGACCATCTCTCCCGCGACCTCGCGCCCCCACACCGCACCGATGCGCTCCAAACCTTGCGAAGGTTCAGAAACCTTGGCAAGGTTGATCGTCTCGCGCCCGTCCACGACAAGGCGGAAGGCAACATGTGGGTAGGCTAATGCGTAGGTCAAGAGTGTTTTTTGAATCAGCTCGGTTTCGCGCAGCGGCGATTTGAGGAACTTTTTCCGGGCGGGCGCGTTGTAGAACAGGTTGCGCACGCTCACCTGCGTGCCGACCGGCGCACCGGCGACTTGGGTTTCTTTCTTACCGTCTATCACGTGCACCCGTGTGCCCTCGATCTCAGCCTGCCCTGAGCCTGGCAAAGGGTCACGCGCTCGCGAGAGGATTTCCAACTGTGACACGTTGGCAATCGAAGGCAGCGCTTCGCCGCGAAAGCCTAGCGTGCGGATGGCGCTCAAATCGTCCGCCGTCGCGATCTTGCTCGTGGCAAAGCGCTCGACGGCGAGCGGCGCATCGGCGCGCGACATGCCGCTGCCGTTGTCGCTCACGCGGATGAGCGAGAGGCCGCCTTCGCGGATCTCGACCGAGATGGCGCGTGCCTCTGCGTCAATCGCGTTTTCGACGAGCTCCTTGACGACCGAGGCGGGGCGCTCGACGACTTCGCCCGCCGCGATGCGCTCGGCGACGGCTTTGTCAAGGATGCGGATGATGCTCATGGCTTATAGCTGATAGCTGATGGCTGATGGCAGGGATTCGTTCCATCCTCAAATTCGTTGTCATTTCCCCTTGACCTCTGCCTGCATCTCGTTCAACAGATTCAACGCCTGCAGCGGGGTCATGTTGGCAATGTCTACGGCCACCAGTTGCTGCAAGATGCTCCGCCACATCTCGACTCGCGCATCATACACCGCGTGTTCTTCCTTTGAGATTTGATATTTGACATTCGAGATTTGGCCTGCCCCTCGGCTTTCTTCCAACCCCTGCAATATCTGCTCTGCCCGCCCGATCACACGCGTGGGCAGACCTGCCAGCCGCGCGACGTGGATGCCAAAGCTTTTTTCTGCGCTGCCCTCAACCACCTGCCGCAGAAAAACCACGTCATTTCCGCACTCGCGCACGGCCATCGTATAGTTCTTGACTGCCGCGCCCAGGACCTCGGCCAGGCGCGTCAATTCGTGGTAATGCGTAGCGAACAGCGTCTTGGACCCGACGACGTCGTGAATCTCCTCGGCAATTGCCCAGGCGAGCGAGATGCCGTCGTAGGTGGAGGTGCCGCGCCCGACCTCGTCGAGCACGATCAGGCTGCGCGGCGTGGCGTGCCGCAAGATGTGACTCGCCTCGCTCATCTCGACCAGGAAAGTCGAGCGTCCCTGAGAGATGTCGTCGCTGGCGCCCGCACGCGTGAAAATCCGGTCGGTCAAGCCGACGCGGGCGTAACTCGCCGGGACAAAGCTGCCGATCTGGGCCATCAGGACGATCAGCGCGACCTGCCGGACGAACACGCTTTTGCCGGACATGTTCGGCCCGGTCAGGATGAGAACGCGCTGCGCGTCGTGGTCGAGCCGCACGTCGTTGGGCACAAAGCTGGCTCCTTCGGGCAAGAACCGCTCGACGACCGGATGCCGCCCCTCGCGGATTTCGATCTCGTCCGAGTCGTCCACGGTAGGTTTGATGTAGTTGTAGTGTGCGGCAGCTTGCGCAAGCGCGCACAGCGCATCCAACTGCGCGAGTATCCGTGCTGCGCTTTGCAGTCGGGCGGCGTGTCGAGCGACCTCGCCCCGCACCTGGGCGAACAAATCGTATTCCAGATCCTTGATGCGGTCTTGAGTGGCGAGGATATGCGCTTCTTGCGACTTGAGCTCGGGGGTGACGTAGCGCTCGGCGTGGGTGATGGTGGCGCGACGCTCGTAATCAGGCGGAACAAGCCTGGCGGCGCTGCGTGGGACCTCGATGAAAAAGCCAAACACCTCGTTGTAGCGTACACGCAAATTCTTGATGCCGGTGCGCTGGCGTTCTTGCTCTTCCAGCTCGGCCAGCCAGCGCTTGCCGTGGGCAGCGCTTTCGCGCAATTCTTCGAGCGCCGGGTCGTAACCGCGCTTGATGAGGCCGCCTTCGCGGATAAAGATGGGCGGGTCGTCCACGATGGCGTGGTCAATCAGCGCGGCGACGTCTAGCAGCTCGTCGAGGTCGCCGCCCAATTGTCGCAAATGGTCGGCGCGTAGGGGCGACGGTAGGGGCGAGGCGACCTCGCCCCTACGGTCCTGGCCCAACAATCTCGCCTTGATTTGCGGGAGGCGCAGGAGGGCGCGCTTGAGTGCGATCAGGTCGCGCGCGTTGGCGCTGCCAAAGCCGATGCGACCCACCAGGCGCTCGACGTCATAGAGGCCGTCGAGCAGCTTGCGCAAGTCCTCGCGCAAGAAGGCATTGCGGACAAGCTCGTCCACCGCGTCGAGCCGCGCGTGGATTCGCGCCAAATCCAAGAGCGGCTGTTGCACCCAGCGCCTGAGCAGCCGCGCGCCCATTGCCGTCACAGTGTCGTCGAGCACGCCGAACAGGCTGTGCGGCGAACGCCCGTCCCCATGCAGCGACGCAGTCAGCTCGAGGTTGCGGCGCGTGGCCGCGTCGAGCGTCATGTAATCAGAGAGCGAAAACGTCCAAAGATGATTGAGATGCAATAGCGCTGAGGCGTTTTGGCCGCCGGGTTGATTGCTCTTGAGGTACTGGAGCGCCGCGCCCGCCGCCGCGATGGCCAGCGGCAGCCCCTCGCAGCCAAAGGCGTCCAGCGTGGCAACGCGGAAATGCTCGGTCAACGCGCGCCGGGCGGTTTCGACCTGGCAGGCGTGCCCCTCAATCGGCGAGAGACGCGCGGGGCGGATGGCTTTGAGGTGCGCGGTGAGCTCCTCGTCGTTCAAAAGCTCTGGCGGCAGGACGTACTCGCTGGCCTGCACGCGCTGCAATTCGTCGAGCAGCTTGGCCTCGGCGTCCGCGCCCTCGATCTGCGTGGTGGCAAATTCGCCGGTAGAGAGGTCGACCAGGGCAAGCCCCACCCCCGGCGCGTCTCCCGCGCGTGGGGAAGGGGTGGCGCGGACAATCGCGGCTAAATAGTTCTCGCTCTTGGCGCGCAGGAGGGCATCTTCGACGACGGTGCCAGGGGTGATGACGCGGATGACGTCGCGCTTGACGAGCCGCTTGACCTTTTTGGGGTCTTCGAGCTGCTCGACGAGCGCCACTTTGAAGCCCCGGTCAATCAGCTTGGCGATATAGGATTGCACGTGGTGATGTGGGACGCCGGCCATCGGCAGGCGCACGTCTTTGGAAAAGGAGCGCGAGGTCAGGACAAGCTCGAGCTCACGCGCGGCGGTCTTGGCATCGTTTTCGAATGTCTCGTAGAAATCGCCGAGGCGGAACAGAACGATGGCGTCGGGGAAGCGGGCCTTGATTTGCCGATACTGGGTGAGCATCGGCGTCATGCGTCTATCGTCCATCTAGTCCCTTTGCAGCACCAGTTTGACTGTAATTGTAGCCGCGTTTGTGCTTGGCGACAAGGGGCAAGAGGCAGGATGCAAGAGGCACACGGGCTTGACAGTCGCCCTTTGCGCAAGTACACTACCCGCCGATGAAACGAACGGGTAGAAACGATCTGGCATTTGCATGCCAGATTCTTGGAGGCGTCACATGAAAGCGGTTCGTCTGGTCGCAGTCAAACAACCTCTTCAGATGCAACAAGTATCGGTTCCTTCTGTAGGCGAACGGGATGTCCTGGTGCGCGTCAAGGCCGCCGGTATCTGTCACTCGGATGCGCACTACCGGGCAGGTACTTCGCCGGCAGGGCCCCTCCCCCTGACCTTGGGGCACGAGGTTGCTGGAGTAGTGGAAAAGATCGGCTCGCAGGTCGGCAACGTGAAAGTGGGCGACAGAGTGTGTCTTCACTATCTGGCCACCTGTGGCAACTGCATGTATTGCAGCAAGGGCAACGAGCAATTCTGTGCCCAGGGCGCGATGATCGGCAAGCATCGCGATGGTGGTTATGCCGAGTACATTGTCATGCCAGCGCGCAGCATCGTCCTTCTGCCGGACGAGGTCCCCTTTGAGCAAGGGGCAGCCCTGATGTGCTCGTCTTCCACCTGTTTTCACGCGCTGCGCAAAGCGAGGATGCAGCCGGGCGAGACGGTAGTGGTTTTTGGAGCCGGGGGGTTGGGCATGTCGGCGATCCAGATCGCCAAGGCCTTTGGGGCGCTGGATGTCTACGCGGTGGACATTAGCGAGGAAAAACTGAGGCTGGCCGAGCAATATGGAGCCATCCCGGTGAACGCGGCCAGAACTGATCCCGTAGCTGAAATCAAGCGGTTGACGAAGGGAAAAGGTGTGGATGTGGCGCTCGAGGTGGTGGGCCTGCCGCAGACCATGAGGCAGGCGGTGCTCTCGCTGGGGGTGCTGGGCCGAGCGGCGCTGGTGGGCCTGACGAACAAGTCTTTTGAGGTGTATCCCTACACCGAGCTTTTGGGGAAAGAAGCACAGGTCATCGGCTCGTCTGACCACCTCCTTTCGGAACTGCCCTTGCTGCTGGAACTGGCCCGCCGGCGGATACTTGACCTTTCGGGCGTGATTACGCGCACGGTGCCGCTGGATGCGGGCGAGATCAACGGAGCACTGGATGAGCTGGATCACTTCGGCAGCAACGTGCGCACGGTCATCGTGCCCTAGGTGCGCCCGTCACAGCCGGGGGCCGATGGCGCTGATTGCAAACTCTTTGTGGCCCCATGCCTCGGCGGCCGTTTGCTTGCCCTCCGCTACAGCCACAATTTCGTTCCAGATTCGGCGGCCCGCACTGGCGAGTGACTCGCCGGCGCTGATGACTGTGCCCGCATCCAGATCCATGTCATCGCGCATGCGCTGGTACGTCACGGTGTTGCTGGCCACCTTGAGGACCGGCGCGATGGGGCAGCCGGTAGGCGAGCCTCGCCCGGTAGTGAACACCACGATCTGTGCGCCCCCCGCTACCATCGCCGTCACCGATTCTGGGTCGTTGCCGGGCGTGTCCATGATGACCAGCCCGCGTTGCGTGGGCCGGTGGGCGTAGGGTAGGAACTCGCGAACGGGTGAGTTGCCTCCCTTGTAAAGTGTGCCCAGCGATTTCTCTTCGACGGTAGTGAGGCCGCCAGCCATATTGCCCGGCGTGGGTTGGCTGCCGCGCATGTCCACGCCCATACGGTTCGCTTCCTGTTCACGACGAAGCGTCGCTTGCACAATCTGGCGTGCTACGGTGGCATCGGCGGCGCGGGCGGCCAGTAAATGCTCAGCGCCGAT
>Ga0315268_10000820_pt1 | contig 36311 bp, 28 predicted proteins | sample C1_top_MG_FD_204535 | JGI IMG/M metagenome (GOLD analysis project Ga0315268, IMG submission 204535) | Sediment microbial communities from Yellowstone Lake, YNP, Wyoming, USA - C1_top | ecosystem: Environmental > Aquatic > Freshwater > Lake > Sediment | place: USA: Wyoming | collected 2017-08-01
CGAAGCCGAAGTCCTGCGCTGTTTGGCGGCCTTCTTCGCTTCGGGAAGCGTCTTCAAAGGCAAACGGCCCGTCCACTGGTGTCCGGTCCACAAAACGGCTCTAGCCGAAGCAGAAATCATTTATAAAGACCGGACGTCGCCGTCGATTTATGTAAAATTCCCGATGAAGTCGGATCTGTCGGGGAAAGCTCCGGCCTTGAAGGGGAAAAATGTATCCGTCATCATATGGACAACGACGCCCTGGACACTTCCGGCCAACATGGCCATCGCCTTCCATCCCGATTATGAGTATGCGGTCTTCGAGGCCGGAGAGGAGGCCTATCTTGTCGCCAAACGCCTCGTCCCCGTAATCGCGGAGATCCTGGGCGTGAAGAGCCCAAAAATCCTGGCGACCTTCACCGGCCGAGAGCTCGAACATCTCAAGGCTCGCCACCCCTTTATCGACCGGGATTCACTGTTCGTCCTGGCCGATTATGTCAGCCTGGAGGAGGGAACGGGCTGCGTCCATACGGCCCCGGGGCACGGGATGGAAGATTATCTGACGGGGATCAGCTACGGGATCGATATCTATACGCCCGTCGATGATGAAGGGAAGTTTACGCCCGATGTCCAAAAATACGCCGGTTTGAATGTCTTCAAGGCGAATAAAATCATCAACGCGGACATGCAAAAGGACGGCACCCTGCTCAAAGAGGGAGAGATCGTTCATTCCTATCCTCATTGCTGGCGCTGCAAGAATCCCGTGATCTTCCGGGCGACCTCCCAGTGGTTTATTGCCATGGACAAAAACGGCCTGCGCCAGAAAGCGCTCGCCGAGATCGCGAAAGTCCATTGGATTCCAGAGTGGGGGGAAGAGCGGATGATCTCCATGATGAGCAACCGGCCGGATTGGTGTATTTCACGGCAGCGCACCTGGGGCGTCCCCATCCCTGCCTTTTACTGTCGGACCTGCGGCCATATTTTGGCCGACGAAAAGACCACTCTTCATGTGGCCGGCATTTTCGAGAACAGCGGGTCGAACGCCTGGTTTGTCCGCCCGGCCGAAGACCTTCTTCCGCCAGAGGCGAGCTGTCCGGAATGCGGCTCCAAGTCGTTCGACAAGGAGCACAACATTCTCGACGTCTGGTTTGAATCGGGAGCGAGCCATAACGTTCTCGGAAAACGCAGGGACCTTCCCTGGCCCGCGGATGTTTATATCGAAGGCCATGACCAACATCGAGGCTGGTTCAACAGCTCCTTGTTGGTCGGCCTGGAGGCGAAAGGCCGTTCGCCCTACAAAACTTGCATTACGCATGGTTTTGTTCTGGATGAACAGGGCAAAGCCATGTCCAAGTCGGCTGGAAATTCCATCGAGCCCAAAGAAATTATCGCCCAGAGCGGAGCCGAAGTCATCCGGCTCTGGGTGGCCATGCTCAATTACAAAGAGGATGCGCCCTTCGGCCGTGAGATTCAGCTACGGCTCGTCGAAGCCTATCGCAAGATCCGGAACACCTGGCGGTTTATCCTGGGAAATCTTTACGATTACGCACCGGATACGGATGCCGCTAAACCGGAGGAGATGGAGTCCTTGGACCGCTGGGCCCTGGCCAAGTGCACCGAAGTCGGGGCGAAGATCATTAAAGGCTACCAGGAGTATGAGTACCATATCGTCTTCCATGCGCTCTACAATTTTTTCACGGTGGAGCTGAGTGCGTTCTACCTTGACATTCTAAAAGACAGGCTTTATTGTTCGGCCAAGGCGTCGCGCCTTCGCCGGTCGGCCCAGACGGCGCTCTTTCATATCCTCAGGAACACCCTCATCCTGATGGCTCCCATCCTTCCTTTTACGGCAGAAGAAGCGTGGCAGGCCATGCCCTCCGCCAAGGAAAAACTGGAGTCCGTTCATCTCGAGCTGTTCCCGGAGTTCAGGGAGAAGTGGCTCGAGCCCGACGTCGCCAAGGACTGGGACGTCTTGATTGCTCTGAGAGAAAAGGTCCTCAAGGAGCTGGAAAAAGCCCGGGAACAAAAGTTCATCGGGAATTCCCTGGAGGCAAAGGTCGTCCTGAGGGTGCCTGCTGCCGAATTTGAGATCGTCCGGAAATACGGGGATGAGCTGTGCGCGCTGCTGATCGTTTCGGCTGTTGATCTCAAGCCCGCGACGGGTGCGGAGCTGGAGGTGATCGTCGACAAAGCTCCGGGAGACAAGTGCCAGAGATGCTGGAACTACTCGACCTACGTTGGGACGAGCGCCTCGCATCCAGGTTTCTGTAAACGCTGTGAGGGTGTTGTCAAGGACCTGCCCACATGAAGAGGAACGCCCCCTATTATCTATTGGTGCTTGTCCTCCTCGCTCTAGACCAGACGGCCAAAGCGGTTATCGTCCGAAGCCTTGGGCATTATGGTTCGATCCAGGTTATTCCCGGATTCTTCAGCCTTTCCCGCGTCCACAACAAGGGCGCCATTTTCGGCATGTTCAACCGGATGGACGGTCCCTTGATCACTGTCCTTTTGACTGTGGCTTCGCTCGTTGCTCTGGTGATGGTCGTAGTCTACTTCTTTAAAACGCCGTCCTCAGAAAAATGGATGAAGATTTCACTGGCCTTCATCCTGGGCGGTGCGCTGGGCAACCTGACTGACCGGATTGTCCGGGGCTATGTCGTTGATTTCCTCGAATTTTCCGTTGGCCGCTACCGCTGGCCCACGTTCAACGTTGCGGATTCCTGCATCAGCCTGGGAGCCGTTCTCCTCATCGTCGTTTTTCTCGTAAGGAGGCCTTCGCATGTTTCCCATCCTGATTAGGATTGGGCCTCTAACCATCCATTCCTACGGCTTTATGATGGCCTTGGGGGTTGGGCTGGGAGTCTGGTTTATTTACGTCCAGGGAAAAAAACAGAACCTGGACGCGGTCAAACTTCTGGATGCCGCCTTTTATATCCTGATCGTTTCACTCTTGGGAGCCAAGCTGACGTTGTTCATCGGCAATTTCACCTATTATACCAAAAACCCCCGGGAGCTTTTTTGGATCGCCCGGACAGGAGGAGTTTTCCAGGGCGGGTTGGTTTTCGGCTTCCTCTTCGCCCTTTGGTATCTACGCCGGCACCGCATCCCGACTTGGAAGGTCGCCGACATCGCCGGCGCCTCTCTGGCCCTCGGCCACGGCTTCGGCCGAATCGGCTGCTTCCTGGCCGGCTGCTGCTACGGCCGGGAGTGCGCCCTGCCCTGGCGAGCGACGTTTCACAATGTTTATGCCAATAACCTGACCGGAATTCCCCTCAACACCCCGCTCCACCCCGTCCAACTCTATGAGTCGGTCTTGAATTTCTTGAATTTTTTCGTGCTTTTCTTGGTCCTCAGGAAAAAAAGGTTCGACGGCCAGGTGTTTTCCCTCTACGTCGTCAATTATTCGGTTATCCGATTCTTCACCGAATTTTTCCGGGGCGATCATGCAGATAAAACCTATCTGTTCAAAGGGCCCTCCGCATTCCTCAGTCTGTCCTTGCCGCAGCTGTTCTGCATCCTGGGCCTGGCGGCCGGCCTGCTCCTGATGCGAATTTTTAGAAAACGACAACGTGCCTGAAAAAAAGTACGTTATAACAACCCGTTTCGGGGCCGGGGAACGGCTGGACGTCTTCCTGTCCCGGCAGATCATGGAATTCACGCGTTCTCAATTCCAGCGGTTCATCGATAAAGAGCTCGTCCTGGTCAACGGATCATTCAAAAAACCTAGCTACAAGCTAAGGCCCGGGGATAGGGTTGAGCTCGATGTGGAGATCCCGCCGCCCGAGGACATTCAACCCGAAGACCTGCCGCTCCAGATCCTTTTTGCCGATGAGCATATCGCCGTCATTGATAAAAAAGCGGGGATGATCGTCCACCCCGGTGCGGGCGCCAGACATGGCACGCTGGCTAGCGCCCTCTTATTTAAATTCCCCGAAACGCGCAATGTCGGATCGCCGGAACGGCCCGGCCTTGTCCACCGGCTGGACAAAGAGACATCAGGGGTGATGGTCGTCGCTAGAAGCCCCCAGGCTTATTTCGATCTCAAGAGTCAATTTAAGAACCGAGAGGTCAAAAAGATCTATTGGGGACTGGCCTGGGGGAAAATGCCGCAACCGGAGGGGACGATGGATTGGCCTATCGGCCGGCACGTCAAGTACGGCCAACGTATGTCGATCAAGACGAAAACGCCCCGAGTCGCTGAAACCCGGTACAGAGTCCTCCGGGAGCTCAGGGAAGCGAGTCTGCTCGAGATTCATCCCCTAACAGGGCGGACGCATCAAATCCGCGTTCATCTATCGACGGCGGGTCATCCCCTTGTTGGCGATAAGCGATACGGAAACCGCAATGACAAACGGCGAGTTCCCCGGCTGTTTCTTCATGCTCACCGGCTGGGCTTCCGCCACCCCGACACGGGGGCTTGGCTCGAATTCAATTCGCCCCTGCCGGATGACCTGGCGTCTATCTTGAAATCCTTCGAATAGGCACTACGCCCCTGGGCAGCGCTTCTGTCGGGTCAGGCGGGCGGCCGACTCCGACCCCCCTTGAGAAAGAAAGCGCATTTGGTGTATGATAACCCTTACTTTTTTTCGACAAGCTGTCATTCTTCGGGTCGAGACAAACAACAAGCATTGGAGGCTCAGCCATGAAAGATTATCCGGTCGATAAAATCCGGAACATTGCCCTTGTCGGACACGGCTCATCCGGCAAGACAAGTCTCGCCGCCGCTTTTCTTTTTGACGCCGGAGCGACCAGCCGTCTGACCAAAGTCGACAAAGGGAATACGGTCACCGATTACGAGCCGGAGGAAATCGACCGAAAAATCTCCTTCAACTCCGCGATTTGTTTCGTCGAATGGAAAGACCATAAAATTAATTGCGTTGATACGCCGGGCTACAGCAATTTTCTCTGGGATACAAAGGCGAGCTTGCGGGCGGTCGATGCCGCGGCCGTGCTGATCGACGGAGTCGCCGGCGTCGAAGTCGGGACAGAGAAGGTCTGGGAAATGCTCGAAGAGTTCGGACTTCCCCGGATGATTGTCCTCAATAAGCTGGACCGGGAAAACGCCAATTTTGCCCGCACACTTGAGGCCGTCCATCAATTTTTCGGCCGCCAAGCCGTTCCCGTGCAGATCCCTATCGGGGAGGAAAAAGATTTTCGCGGCGTCGTCGACCTGGTCCATCAAAAAGCCTTCGTTTTTGAAAAAGACGAAAGTGGAAAATTCGAAGAAGAACCGGTTCCGGCCGGCCTCGCGCCAGAGGCGGATAAGCGGCACAAAGAACTCGTGGAGATGATCGCGGAAAATGATGAAAAATTGATGGAGAAATACCTGGAGAAGGGCGAGCTAACGGCGGAAGAGATCGCGTCGGGCTTCAAAAAGGCCATCCTCGGCCACCAGCTCTATCCCGTGTTTGTCGCCTCGGGCCTGCTGAACATTGGCGCCCAGCCTCTCTTGGACGGCATCCTGGACTATATGCCCGCCGCCCTCGACCGGAAAGACGTCAAGGTCAAGATTGGGGGCAAGGAAGAGACACTTCCGGCGACGCTGGACGCGCCGTTTGCCGCGCTTGTTTTCAAGACGATTTCCGATCCCTATACGGGTCGCATCTCACTGATGCGGGTCTTCTCGGGGAAAGCCAATCCTGATTCGACGGTCACTAATATCAGCAAAAACAGTGATGAAAAGCTCAGCGGCCTGTTCTTTCTCCAGGGCAAGGAGCAAACACCCGCCGGGCAGGCCAAGGCTGGCGACCTCGTCGCGACCGCCAAACTCAAGCTGACGTCAACGGGCGATACTCTATCCGCCAAGGGGAGCGGTATCGAGATTCCACCCATCAAATTCCCGGAGCCGTCCATCTCCTTTGCTATCGAGCCCAAGACGAGGGCCGACGAAGACCGGATCTCCCAAGCCTCACACAGGATCACAGAGGAGGACCCGACCGTCCGTTTTGAGCGCGATCCGGATACGAACCAGTTGTTGATATCGGGCAATGGCGAACTCCATGTCAAGATCATCACCGACAAACTCAAGAAGCGCTATAACGTCGATGTGGACCTCAAACCGCCCAAAATTTCCTATAAGGAGACCATCAAAGGCCGGGCCGACGTCCAGGGCAAGCACAAAAAACAGACGGGCGGCCGGGGTCAATACGGCGATGTGTGGATCAAGATGGAGCCGTTGTCGAGAGGAAAAGATTTTGAATTCGAGGACAAGATTTTCGGCGGGTCCATTCCCAAGAACTACATTCCGTCCATCGAAAAAGGGTTGATCGAGGCCAAGAAAAAAGGCGTTTTGGCCGGCTATCCTGTCGTTGATTTCAAAGTCATTCTTTATGACGGTTCGTACCATGAGGTCGATTCCTCGGATATCGCTTTTAAGATTGCCGCTTCCAAAGCTTTCAAGCTGGCCATGAGAGAAGCCAAGCCGACGATCCTGGAGCCGATTATGAATGTGGAAGTCTATACGCCCGATGCCTACATGGGAGATATCATGGGGAATTTGAACGGACGACGGGGCAAAGTCCAAGGCATGGAACAAAAGGGGAACATGCGGATCCTCAAGGCGGTGGTCCCGATGGCGGAAATGCTCGATTTCGAGCCCACCCTGACATCGATCACGGGAGGCCGGGGCTCGTTTTTGATGGAATTTTCTCATTATGAGGAAGTGCCCTCGCACCTTCAACAGAAGATTATCGGAGAAGCGGTCAAGGAAGGCCGAGTCAGGCCCGAAGAAGAATGATTCTAAGCCGGAGGAATCCGGCGATTTTCTTTGACTAAGAACAGGAGCCCGAAGGCCACGGAGGTCAGGGCTAGGGATAAATAGAAGGGGGCCAGGACGCCCACTCGTTCCCAGAGTAAGCCGGCAATGAGAGAGGCGGGTAGGGCGCAGAGCCCGACAAGCATCTGGAAGGCACCCAGGCAGCTGGAACGGAAGGCTGAGGGGCAGAGTTCGGAAACCAGGGTCCTTTGGACGGGATCGAGGGCGGCCTTGTGGATGCCATAGAGAGCGAACAAGCCGACAACCAGAATGGGACTGCGTCCGGAAATAATTCCCAGGCAGACTCCGGCCCACAAGACGAAGGCCAGCATGAGGACCCTCTTTCTACCGATGCGGTCCGAAAGCTTGCCGAAGGGCCATGAGAACACAGATGCCAGAGCGGTATAAATTAGATAAAGGACCGGCACAAAGACGATTTTGATGCCGAAGTTCTTGGCATAAATGAGAAGGAAGGAATAACTGAAGGCCCCCAGAGCGAAAATAGCGTTCAGGACCATGGTTAGCCACAGGTTTCTATCGATGTCTTTGAAGGAGAGGCCCTTATAGATCTTGGTCCCGTCGGTTTTCGCCTCCTTGATATTGACAAGGATAAGCCCCGCGCCAACGAGCGAGGGAAGAGCAGCCAGCGCGAAGAGCAGCCTGTAGCCGAGGACATTAAACAGCGCGATGCAAATCAGGATGCCGACGACGGCGCCCGCGTTATCCATCGTCCGCAACAACCCGAAATTCCTGCCGCGATTGTCATTGGTCGAGAGGTCGGCGACCATGGCATCCCGCGGGGCGTTCCGAATCTTGCCGACCCTGTCCAGGACCCGGAACGGAATAAGGTGCTGCCAGACGGAGGAGATTGAGTATCCCAGTCGAGAGAGAGAGCCGCAGAGATATCCGATCCATATGAAGATTTTTCTTTTTTGGATCCTATCCGAGACATAGCCCGCGCCGGCCTGGGAGAGAGCGACTAAAGCATCTCCCAGCCCGTCGAGGAAGCCAAGCGCCGCCATGTTGGCCTTGAGGATGCCGGTGACGAAAAGTGGCCAAACGGGATAGATGATATCCGAGCCCATGTCGTTCAAGAAAGAGGCGAAAGCGAACGTCCGCATCGTTTTTTTCTGATCCGTTCGGGCTTTTTGCTTTGTTCGAAAGTCTCTCATTGTGGAGCCAGATTATACTCTAAAGGGATAGGGCTGAACAGCGATAAACGGGAATCAAGCACTGGGATCGTCCGCAACACTTGACCGTCTCTTTCTTGACGTTGACTCAGCCAGAAGTCTGGAGATATCATACCCAGTCGTTTTTTGAAATCCATATGGTTGGGAGGACGTTCGGCATGACTCGGAGACGATTCATCTTTTTTCCTGTCTTATTGGGCATCGGGCTTTGTTATCTCGTCCCTGCCATTGGGCAGGACACGACGGATTCATCCCTGCGGCTCAAGATCGGCGATCCGCGCTTCAAAGACAAACTCATCACCATCGGCCCTGGGGAGTTGTTTTCGATGGCCGCGGGACAAACCGTTTCTTTTCCGAAGATGATTCAGGAGATGAAAGATAGCGCGCTGGTCTACATCGGGGAAACGCACAATTCCTTGCCCATGCACGACTTGCAGCTAAAAATCATCCAAGCCTTGTTTGAGCAAGACCGGAATCTGGTCATCGGCCTGGAGATGTTTCCCGTGACGAGTCAGGACGTCTTGAACAAATGGAGCCTGGGCATTCTCTCCCAGGACGAGTTCATCCGGGAAGCTCAATGGTATGTCAACTGGAATTTTGCCTTCGGATTCTATGAAAAGATTTTTGCATTCGCCAAGGCCAACCAGGTCCCGGTCCTCGGCCTCAATGCACCCCGAGAGATCATCACCAAGATCCGGATGCGCGGCTGGGATTCGCTCGCGGACGAAGAGAAGGCCATCGTTCCGAAACCCGACCTGACCCATCAGGAACACCGCCAATTGATTCGTGCGATTTTTGAGGGCGCGGAGATTCCCCCACAGATGAAGGGGGCGGGCTTGGACATGATGTTCGAAGGGTTGTACCGCTCCCAGGCCGCTTGGGATTCTGTCATGGGTTCCAACGCCGTCGAAGGGACTCGCAAAGAACGAAAAAAAATGATTGTCCTGGCCGGCTCCGGACACCTGATCTACGGTCTTGGCCTCAACCTGCGCGCATTTGAAAAAAGTCGCCGGCCGGGAAAGACCGTCATCTCGGTAACTATTCCTAAAGGGCAGAAGGACATCACCGTCTCCCGGAGCCTGGCTGATTATATCTGGGGGATTCCGGAAGAGGAGAAGCCGGCTTATCCATCCGTCGGATTGAGTTTCAAGAAATTTAAAGGCCTCGATAATTTGGTGGTCGATAACAAGCCAATCGACGGTGTGGCAAAGGCTGCGGATTTCGAAAAAGGAGATGTCCTCCTGGCCGTGGATGGAAAATCTGCGACCGATATCAACGAGCTGAGGACCTATTTGGCAAAATTCAAATGGGATGATGAGGCCCGATTTCGTATCCTTCGCAATGCCCAGGAGAAGGAAATCGTCCTGAAATTCAAACAGCCCGAGAATCCGCCGGTCGAACCTAAGAAGTGAAGGCGGAGTCTATTTTTTCTCGGTGATGTCGAGATAGATCACTTCGACCAAGCTCGGCCGGCGCCTTCCTGACGGGGAGGGCGCTTCTTGGATATTGAAGGCTGTTTTTATCTCCTCGAGCGTCTTTCCCTCCTTGACCAGGGCACTGATTTTAGCTTGTTTTTCTTCGATCGAAGCGAGCAGGCCCTGGATGTCCTTTTTGCCGACGATATCGCCGTGGCCCGGGATGAACGTGTCCGCATCGAGCGCTAGGATGCCCTTGAGATTTTTTACCAACCCGAAGGAAGTGCCTCCCTTTTGGCGGTGAATGAGAGGGTCGCGGCCGATAAAAACCAGATCACCGATAAAAGCGACTTTTTCGGCCGGGAAAAAAACAACGATATCTCCGCTCGTATGCCCGGGGCCGAAATAAAGCAGTTTAATCGATTCGCCATCCAGGGCCAGCAGGAAGGTCGGTTCCGTGAATGTCCGACTGGGCAAATAGGCTTGGAGAAGCTGGAGGGAGGGCTCCTTGAACGCTTCTTCCATGTCTTTTTTGGTCTGGGCGTGGGAAATGATCGTCATGGCCTGCGGAAAACCATCTAGGCCGTTGACATGGTCGCCGTCGCTGTGAGTGATGACCATTTGGCGGATCGGGTTGGCCGTGAGTTTCCCGATCTCTTCGACTTCCTGCTTCGAAGACTCGGCCGTCATTTTGGCATCGATAGCCAGGACGCCGTTTTTGCCGATGAAAAACCCGGTGTTTGCGCCGCTTCCGCCCTTCACCATGTAGATTCCGTCCCTGACCTGCTGCACAGTGACGGGCGATGGCTGTTGCGTCTGCGGCGTCAAAGTCTGAAGGCAGAGGAATGCGCATAGAGAGAAGACCCCTAAAATAAGCGCTGGCGGTTTTTTCATAAAATCCTCCTTCTTGAGAACTAGAGTTTCAAGGTGTGCCAGATTCTATCAAACGTGACCGCTTTGAGAAAGGCCCAGCCGATCTGGAGAAGGGAAAACGGCGATGTCCGAATTTCAACCCGGCCCTCTTTGACCGCCCTGACGATCGAGGGGATGTCCTTTTCGGCCTCGATGAGAGAATACGTTTTTCCGAGCTGCCACAGGTTGTGGGCGTCCGAATTCGCCACGACAGGCTTCCGGCAAGCGGCCGCCGTGCGAAGGGCTTTCGTGTTGCGGTTGAGGAGGGAATGATAATAGCTGGTGAACTCGATCGCATCAAAATAGGGGAGGAGAGGAATCAACCTGGCTTGAAGCGACCTGGCCAGGAAGAAAAAAGGGTGGGGCGCGATGAACAAGCTCCCCTCGTCCTTAAGTTGTGGCAAGCTGGCCAGGTTGTAGCCTTTCTCCACGGTCTTAAAGGCGGGGTTGATAATAAGGACGTGGGCTCGGGAGGCCATGATTTCCGTGCCTGGGATGAGCAGAATGCCTTTGCGTCCGGCGTAGCTCTCGAGCTTTCCGTTGAAGGTCAGCGCATTGTGGTTGGTAATCGACAGCACATCGAAACCCTGCCTGGCGGCGGTGTCGATCAATTCGGCGGCCGAATACCGGATATGATCGCAAGGATCTTCGGCCGTGTGGATGTGAAGATCCGCTTTGAGCTTCATTAAAAAAAGCCCCCTCCTTCTCCCCGATGATAAAAGGAGACGAAGGGGGATGGAGATGGCTATTTTTTCTTGAGGGCCGCTTTGACTTTAAGGCCGATTTCGGCGGGGCTCTTGGCGACATACACTCCGGCCGCCTCGAGCGCATCCATCTTCTCCTTGGCCGTGCCTTTTCCGCCGGAGATGATAGCCCCGGCGTGGCCCATACGGCGGCCTGGGGGAGCGGTCTGTCCGGCTATGAAGCCGACGACCGGTTTGGTGAATTCTTTCTTGATATAGGCGGCCGCTTCCTCTTCGGCCGTTCCGCCGATTTCTCCGATCATAATAACGGCATCCGTATCCTTGTCCGCTTTGAAGAGTTTGAGCAGGTCGATATATTTCATGCCAACGATCGGATCGCCGCCGATGCCGATCGCGGTCGACTGGCCAAAGCCGAGTTTGGTGACTTGGTCCACGGCTTCGTAGGTGAGCGTTCCCGAACGCGAAATGATGCCGACCGTGCCGGGTGTATGGATCGGCCCGGGCATGATGCCGATCTTACACTTGCCAGGCGAAATGACCCCAGGAGTGTTAGGCCCGATGAGCCGGGTCGTCTTTCCTCGTAAAAAAGCTTTGGCCTTGATCATATCAAAGGTCGGAATCCCTTCCGTAATGCAAACAATCACCTCGATTCCGGCTTCGGCGGCTTCCATGATTGCATCGGCCGCAAAAAAGGGTGGGACGAAAATCGCTGCCGCATTGGCCCCGGCCTTCTCTCTGGCTTCGGCCACCGTATTAAACACGGGGATTCCTAAATGGGTTGTGCCGCCCTTCCCAGGGGTCATCCCGGCCACGACATTAGTCCCGTATTCCACCATTTTCTGGGTGTGAAACGTTCCCTCTCCGCCCGTAATGCCCTGGACGACAACGCGCGTTCTTTTATCGATCAGGATGCTCATCGTCAGCTCCTTTGTCCCTGCTTTTTCGCCAGCGGGACGACCTTTTCCGCGGCTTCCTTCATCGTATCGGCGGCATAGAATGCCAGGCCGGATTCTTCAAGGATCTTTTTACCCGCATCGACATTTGTACCCTTGAGCCTGACGACCATCGGGACTTTGAGTCCGATCGTCTGAGCGGCCTTGACGATGCCGCTGGCAACCAAGTCGCAGCGGACGATTCCGCCGAAGATATTGATCAGGGCGGCTTTGACATCCTTGTCTGAGACGAGGATCTTGAAGGCGTTGGAGACGGCCTCCTCGGAAACCCCGCCGCCGACATCCAAAAAGTTGGCCGGCATGCCGCCCGAATATTTGATGATGTCCATCGTCGCCATGGCCAAGCCGGCGCCGTTGACCATGCAGCCGACATTGCCGTCCAGCTTGATGTAGTTGAGATTGAATTTAGACGCCTCGACCTCGAGCGGAGCTTCTTCATCCAGGTCCCGCATAGCCTGAATCTCGGGATGACGGGCCAGGGCGTTATCATCAAAATTCATTTTGGCGTCCAGCGCCAGAACGCTTCCTTGTTTTGTGACCAGCAGGGGGTTAATTTCAGCCAGGGATGCATCTGATCCTTCAAACGCCCGGTACAGCCCGCTTACGAACCTCACGGCCTGTTTGTGGGTTTCTCCTTGGAGCCCAAGCTGGAAGGCGAGTTTCCGAGCTTGGAACCCGGCGAATCCAGAAGCGGGATTGATATATTCCTTGAATATCATCTCTGGCTTCTCGGCGGCAACCTTTTCGATTTCGACGCCGCCTTCGGTCGAAGCCATAATGACGACCGCTTCGCGGGCTCTATCGATCACGATGCCGATATAGAGCTCCCGGGCGATGTCCAAGGCTTCTTCGACCAGCAGCCGCTTGACTATTTTTCCTTCCGGCCCCGTCTGGTGCGTCACCAGTTTCATGCCGATCATTTCCTTGGCGAGCGTCTTTGTTTCTTGAGGTCCGTTGGCCAGCTTAATACCGCCGCCCTTGCCTCTGCCGCCGGCATGGATTTGGGCTTTCAGGACCACTTTGGGCCCGATCTTTCCGGCGATCTCGGCGGCTTGTTCGGCGGTCTCAGCGACTTCGCCCCGGGGGATCTGGACGCCATACTTGGCCAGGATTTGCTTGGCTTGGAATTCGTGAATTTTCACTTTCTCTATACCTCCGACGATTTGTCCCCAGCCCCGGCTGATAGGATCAAAAGGGTAGGGGAGCCATCAAAGTCTTCTATCGCCTGATGCCCTTCAAATCTAGAATTCTTCCCCACCCTGAGCGTCCTCTCCTCGGGGCTGAGCGCTTTGCCGAAGTGACTTGTTGTTCCAGGACGTACGCGTGCGCTCTCTAGGCGATTCGATATTTTTTCTTTCCTTCTTCGTAGAGGTCTCCCCCGTACATGTCGTTAATGACAATGCACGGGAAGTCCTTGACCTTGACTCTGCGAATCGCTTCGGGACCCAACTCAGGATAGGCCACGATATCCGAGCTTTCGATGCTCTTAGAGATCAGGGCGCCTGCGCCGCCGACGGAGGCCAGATAGACGGCCTTGTACTTTATCATGGCCTCTTTGACTTCTTTGCTGCGCGAGCCCTTGCCGATCGACCCTTTAAGCCCTAGCGAGAGGAGGATGGGCGCATAGGAGTCCATCCTGTAGCTTGTCGTCGGACCCGCCGATCCGATCGCCTTCCCCGGCCGGGCCGGGGTGGGGCCGACATAATAAATCATCTGGCCTTTGATGTCGATGGGAAGATCCTTGCCTTCCTTGATCAGGTCAACGAGTTTTTTGTGCGCGGAATCGCGGCCGCAGAGCAGGGCGCCGGTGATATAGACACGGTCTCCCGCTCTCATCTTAGCGATCACTTCGTCAGTCACCGGAGTCGTGATTCGATGTTCTGCCATGGCGACAACCTTTTTTATCTTGCGCGCCGATAGACGGCGGCACGCGGCCTTTTACAGCTTTGTCTCTTCCGTCGTTTTTTTGACGGAAGCAATTGTCTTCTGGAGCAGGGCGTTTTCTTCCTCGGTGAGCTTGATCTCGTAAATCTTCTCCAGGCCTTTGGCCGTAATCAAGCAGGGCACGCCGATGAACAGCCCTTTAATCCCGTATTCGCCATCGCAGAGCGCGGCGCAGGCGATGATGCGCTTTTTATCTTTGAGATAAGATTCCGCCATCGTGGCAGCGCTCCAAGCGGGGCTGAAGAAGGCCGAGCCCTTGCCGAAGTACTTGACGATTTCCGTGCCCGCTTCGCGCGTCCGAAGGGCGAGTTTGTCGATCTGTTCTTTCGTCGCGATTTCTGCCAAAGGAACGCCGCCGACCGTCGTCAGCCGGGGCAACGGGACCATATCGGGGCCGTGGCCGCCGAGAACCGTCCCCGCCACGTCGGCCACCGACACGCCCAGCTCCATGGCAATAAACGCCCGCCAACGGGCTGTGTCCAGAGCTCCGGCCATGCCGACGACCTGATGCCGCGGGAAACCCGTCAGCTTATAAAAGGCGTAGACCATTGCGTCGAGAGGATTGGTCAGGATGATGCAGAAAGCCTTGGGCGCATACTGCTTGACGCCGTTGGCCACTTCGGTGATGATCTTGAGGTTTACGTTCAGCAAGTCTTCCCGGGTCATGCCCGCTTCGCGAGGCTTGCCGGCCGTGACGATGACGACATCGGAACCTTCAATGTCTGCGTAGTTCGAGGTGCCGATGATGTTGGCGTCATAGTTTCCATGGGGCGCCATCTCCATCAAATCGAGGGCTTTGCCCTTGACCGGATTCTCGTAGGCGGGAATATCCAGGATGACAATGTCTCCCAGCTCTTTCTGGGAAATGAGCATGGCCAAGATCTGACCGATCTGGCCGCCGCCGATGAGTGCGATCTTCTTTCTCTTGAAACCCATAAAGACCTCCTCTAAAGAATATTCAAAATTGACGGAACTCTGGGCGCCGCCAATTTTACTCCGACGCTTGAGCCCCGAGCCGGAATCTTTTCTCTGCCTTTCCGGCCCGGACACGGAAGCCAGACTATAATGAATTTTTTGGGATGAGTCAAGGCGGTCCGCAACCCGGGATCAGCGTTGTCTAAGCTTTGAGATAATCCTCCCAACGCTCTTTGAGCTTGGGGTTCTGGAGCGTATCCATCAGGTAATCCGTGAAAGCCGTCCCCGTTGCGCCCGTTGACCTCCCCGTAATGACCAGCTTCTTCTCATACTGTCCACAGATATCGAGGGCCATTTCCAGGCTTTTCCCCTTTTCCGGATATCCGATGTGGGCCAGGAGCATGGAGGCGGCCCGGATCATTGAGGCCGGGTCAGCATACTGGGCCCGTCCTTCCTTAACCATGCGGGGCGCCGAGCCGTGGATGGCCTCAAACATAGCATACTGTTTGCCGATATTGGCGCTACCCGCCGTCCCGACCCCGCCTTGGAACTCGGCCGCTTCATCCGTCAAGATGTCGCCGTACAAATTCGGCAGGACCATCACCTGAAAATCACGGCGGCGTTTTTCATCGATAAGCTTGGCGGTCATGATGTCAATATACCAGTCATCGACCTGGATATTGGGATAGTCCTTGGCGATCCGGTAGAAATTCTCGAGGAAGCGGCCGTCGGTCGTCTTGACGACATTGGCTTTCGTGATGCAGGTCACCCGCGTCCGGCCGTTCGCCTTGGCGTGCTCGAAGGCCAGCCGGCAGATGCGGTCGGCCCCGGGGGCGGTGATCAGGCGGAAATCGATGGCGATGTCTTTATCCACTTCAACGCCATAAGGGCCGAGGGCGTACACGTCTTCCGTGTTCTCTCGAAAGAAGATCCAATTGATGCCTTGTTGGGGCACCCGGACGGGCCGGACGTTAGCGAACAGGTCCAGTTCCTTACGCATAGCCACATTGCAGCTTTCGATGTTTGGCCAGGGATCCCCTTTGCGAGGAGTCGTCGTCGGGCCCTTGAGAGTGACATGGTGCTTCTTGATTTCAGCCAGGACCTCGTCAGGAATGGGCTTTTTGCAGGCGGCCCTATTTTCAATCGTGAGGCCTTCGATATCGTTGACGACGACTTTGCCATTCTTGATCTCGTCTTTGAGGAGAAAATGGAGAACCCGCTTGGCATCCTTGGCGATATACGGGCCGATTCCGTCTCCGCCTATCAAACCGATTTTGACAGGCTTGAGCTTTGAGTAATCGATCCAGTCCGGCGCGGTTTTAAGACGCTCCATGCGCATCATCTGGCTCTCAAGAATTTTGCCAAAATGTTCTTTGGCTTTTTCGATGGCGGCTTTATCCATAAAAGAAATCTCCCTTCAAAAAAATATATAAAATTTCTCTGCCATTCTATAACGATCCTCCGGGAAAATCAACTTAGATGCAGAACCTAGGGCATGGCCAAGGTCTCCTACCAAGAGCATCCTCCATGAAGATACATCGCGCAATGCTCCTTGGAAGGAAGGCAGCGAGCGAAGCGAGCGTTGGAAGGAAACCCTAAGGAAGGGTGTCCTTCCAAGAGTCTCCGGGCGTGTCATTGACAACGGGCTATAAAACGGTCTATACAATAGTATCGGCGCAACAAATAAAGTGACATTCTGCGGACGGACTGAACGCCGTCCGAGAGGCGATGTCTCTTCACCTATGGCGTTGACATTAGCTAAATCCAGGCGATTGTTTCCGATAAGGAGAGCGGTATGCTAGAAAAATATTACGAGCAGGACAGGGAACGAAGAGTTCAAGGGATTCCCCCTCTGCCCCTAAACCCTGAGGAGACAGCGGAAGTCTGCCGGCTTCTCGAACAGCCGCCGCAGGGCCAGGAAGAAGCGCTCCGGCAGCTCCTCAGGAACCGCGTATCGCCTGGCGTCGATCCGGCGGCCAAAGTCAAAGCCGCCTGGCTGGCCAAAGTCGCGAGAGGAGAGACTCTGTCGCCTGTCATCTCGAGTGATGAAGCTGTTTTCATACTGGGAACGATGCTCGGCGGGTATAATGTCGGCCCGCTCGTTGAATTCTTGGAAAATCCCCGCCTGGCCAAGAATGCCGCTGAAGCCCTCAAGCAGATCACCCTCGTCTATGGAGCTTTTGACGCCGTCGTCAAGCTATCGAAAGCCAACGCCCAAGCCCGGGACGTCCTTCAAGCCTGGGCCGGGGCTGAGTGGTTTCTCTCCAAACCCGCACTGCCCAAGACTCTATCGCTCAAGGTTTTTAAAGTGGATGGAGAGATCAACACGGATGATTTTTCGCCGGCCAAGCACGCCTCGAGCCGTCCCGATATTCCTCTTCACGCCTTGGCCATGGGCGAGACGCGGTTTCCCGGCGGCTGGAGGACGATCGGCCAATTCCGCCAGGAGGGCCAGCGGGTGGTCTTTGTCGGCGATGTCGTCGGAACCGGCTCTTCCCGCAAATCCGCCTGCAATTCTTTGATGTGGCATATCGGAGAGGACATTCCCTTTGTTCCCAACAAACGCCGTGCCGGGGTCGTTATCGGGGGGCTGATCGCGCCAATTTTTTTCAACACGACGGAAGATTCCGGCGGCTTGCCCATCATGGCTGATGTCTCTATGCTCAAGTCCGGCGATATCATCACCCTGGATACCCAGGCTCGAACGATTAAGAATCCTGCCGGAGATGTATTAGCCAGGTTTGAATTCAAGCCGGCCACGATCAAGGACGAGTTTCGGGCCGGCGGCCGGCTGAACCTGATCATCGGCCGCGCCCTAACCAACAAAGCGCGCGCGGTCCTGGGCCTCCCCGAAGCAGAATTTTTCACCAAGGCCGAAAACCCCAAGCCCAAAGCCGGACAGGGGTTCAGTCTGGCTCAAAAAATCGTCGGCCAAGCCTGCGGCGTAGACGGGATCCTGCCGGGTTCTGCCTGCGAGCCCAAAATGACAACGGTCGGCTCCCAGGATACGACGGGCCCGATGACCGCGGACGAGCTCAAAGAACTGGCCTGCCTCGAATTTCAGACAGAGCTTTTCATGCAATCGTTCTGCCACACGGCCGCTTATCCTAAATCCTCCGACGTCAAGATGCACAAAACTCTGCCCAACTTCGTCGTGGAGAGAAAAGGCGTTTCTTTGAAACCGGGCGACGGGGTCATTCATTCCTGGATCAACCGGCTCATTCTGCCGGATACGATGGGGACGGGCGGGGATTCCCATACCCGCTTCCCGATCGGATTGAGTTTTCCTGCGGGTTCGGGACTTGTCGCTTTTGCCGGCGCCCTGGGTTTCATGCCGCTCGATATGCCGGAATCCGTCCTCGTTCGCTTCCGAGGCAAGCTCAATCCCGGGATCACGCTTCGCGACTTGGTCAACGCCATTCCCTATTTCGCCATCCAGAAAGGATTGCTCACCGTCGCCAAGAAGGGGAAGAAAAATATATTCAACGGTCGCCTCATCGAGATGGACGGCCTGGCGGATTTGACCGTGGACGAGGCCTACGAGCTGACCGATGCAACGGCCGAAAGGTCCGCGGCAGGCGGCGTCATCGCCCTCGGAGTCGAAAAAGTTGCCAAATATCTGAGGAGCAACGTCGCGCTGATGGAAAAAATGATCGAGCAGGGCTACCAGGATGCCCGGACGCTGCGACGAAGAATTGATGCCTGTCGGGCCTGGCTGGACAAGCCTGCCCTTTTGGAGGGCGATAAGACTGCCGAATACGCGGCCCTATTGGAGATCGACCTGGCTGCGATCCGTGAACCCATCCTGGCCTGCCCCAATGATCCGGACGACGTGAGGCCGCTGTCCGAGGTTGCCGGAGATAAGATCGATGAAGTCTTTATCGGGTCGTGCATGACAAACATCGGGCACTTCCGCGCCGCGGGCAAGATTTTCGACAAGGCTGGCTATCTCAAGACGCGCGTCTGGCTCACGCCTCCGACCAGAATGGATGCAAACCAGCTAAAAAAAGAAGGATACTATTCCATCTATGCGGGCATCGGAGCCCGGATCGAGATTCCCGGCTGCTCGCTCTGCATGGGGAATCAGGCTCGGGTTTCGCCCGGAGCGACAATTATTTCCACCTCGACGCGCAATTTCGACGATCGGATGGGCGACGGAGCCCGTGTCTATCTTGGGTCCGCGGAACTGGCCGCCATCGCCGCCCTTGAAGGACGGCTGCCGACAGCCGAGAAATACTTCTCTCTTATGAAAAACAAGATCGTCCCCGACGCCGCGGCGCTCTATCGTTATCATCAGTTTGACGAGGTCAAGGATTTTTCGCTCCGATATGCCGGGTAGAGAATAAGCGAGACGATCATGATCTCATTAGAAGGACGAACAGCTCTTATCACGGGCGGGTCGCGCGGCATTGGCCGGGCCACAGCTCTTCTTTTTGCCGCGGCCGGCTGCGACGTCGCTTTCAATTACCTCCGTCGAGAGCAGGATGCCCTTGCGGTCAGGACGGAGATCGAAAGGAAAGGCCGGGCTTGCCTGGCTTATCGAGTTCAAATTTCAGACGAGCAGGACGTGGGACGTATGGTTCGAGGGATCATCGATGCTTGGGGCCATATCGATGTCCTCGTCAACAACGCGGGAATCTGGACCTACGGCGAGATGGGCGCTATGGAAAAAGCGGTTTGGGAAGAGACGATGGAGGTCAACCTCGACAGCGTCTTCCATTTCACCAACGCCGTCGTCCCGTACATGAAGCGGCAGAATCGGGGCTGGATCATCAACGTTGCTTCGACAGCCGCCGTCAGGGGAGAAGCCTTCCATTCACACTATGCGGCGAGCAAGGGAGCGTTGGTGGCCTTGACGAAGTCCTTGGCCGTGGAGCTCGCCCCGGCCAACATCCGCGTCAACTGCGTTGCGCCCGGTTGGGTGGATACAGAAATGTGCGCAGAGGTTTTCAGCGATCCGGCCTTCAAAGAAAGCGTCCGGCAGTCGATTCCGCTCAAACGGATTCCCCTGCCGGAGGATATCGCCGGGCCCATCCTGTTCTTAGCTTCGGATCTGGCCTGCCACATCACCGGCGCCGTCATCAACGTCAACGGCGGCTCTGTTCTGTGCGGATCTTAGCCGTTGCGCTTGTCAAATGCCCTCAAATTTGGTATTTTTTATCACGCTTTCTGAGATAAAGATCGAACTCTCGCTTCAAACGCTTTTGCCCCAGGAAAAAGAGGGAGGCCCGATTGAAGAAATCCTTGGCGGCCCGGAAAAAAGAGAAACGCGATCCCGCTTTCGAACAAAACTCTTGTGTTATCAAGGATTTTACCACGGTTTCGGGCAGAAAAATTAAAGAACTCTACACTTCGTCGGACCTGGCGGGGTTCGATGAAAATAAAGAATTGGGATTGCCCGGAGAATTTCCTTTCACCAGGGGAGTTCATCCGACGATGTACAGAAGGCGCCTGTGGACGATGCGCCAATTTTCCGGCTTCGGCACGGCGGAAGATACAAATAAAAGATATAAATATCTTCTCGCCCAAGGCCAGACCGGCCTCAGCGTGGCCTTTCATCTGCCCACCCTGATGGGCATGGATTCCGATCATCCGATGGCCCGGGGCGAAGTGGGAAAATGCGGCGTGGCCATCGATTCCCTGGCCGACATGGAAATTCTTTTTGACGGCATTCCTCTCGACAAGATCACGACCTCCATGACAATCAACCCGCCGGCAGCGGTCCTGTGGGCCATGTATATCGCCGTGGCGGAAAAGCAGGGAGTATCTCCCAAGGTCATTTCCGGGACGATCCAGAACGACATGCTCAAGGAATTCATCGCCCAGAAGACGTTTATCTTTCCGCCGCGGCCTTCCATGAAGCTCATTGTCGACACGTTTGAATTCGGGGCCAAAGAGGTTCCGCGCTGGAACACAATTTCGATCTCGGGCTACCATATCCGCGAAGCGGGGGCGACGGCCATCCAGGAGCTGGCGTTCACCCTCCGCGACGGAATCGAATATGTCGAATGGGCACTCGAACGAGGACTGGACGTAGACGATTTTGCGCCGCGCCTGTCTTTCTTCTTCAACGCCCACAACGATTTTTTTGAGGAAATCGCCAAGTTCAGGGCGGCCCGTAAAATCTGGGCCGAGGTAATGAAAAACAGGTTCAAGGCAAAAAACCCTCGGTCCTGGTGGCTGAGGTTTCATACGCAGACATCCGGAGTCTCTTTGATGTCTCAGCAGCCTTACAACAACGTTATCCGCGTCGCTCTCCAGGCGCTGGCGGCCGTGATCGGAGGAACCCAATCGCTCCACACGAATTCTCTGGATGAAACATATGCTCTGCCTTCGGAAGATGCGGTGACGATCGCCCTCCGAACTCAGCAGATCATCGCTCACGAAAGCGGTGTCGTCAACACCATAGACCCCTTGGCCGGGGCCTATTTCGTCGAATCGCTGACCAGGGAGATGGAGCGCGAAACGGCGGCGATCATAAAAAAGATCGACGAGATGGGCGGCATGGTCAAGGCCATCGAGATTGGCTTCCCCCAAAAGGAAATCGGGGACAGCGCGTATTGGTATCAGAAAGCCGTCGAACAAAAAGAAAAGATCATCGTCGGGGTTAATGCCTACACGATGGGCCACGAACCCATTTCGATCTTAGAGATTGACGAGGGTGTCGCCAAGCATCAGTTGGCGAGGCTGGCGAAGATCCGGCGCACGAGGAATGCCGGGCGCGTCAAAAACAGCCTGAAAGATTTAAGACGTGCGGCAGCCGGTGGAGAAAACCTGATGCCCCATCTCATCCGCTCGGTTAAAACGTACGCCACCCTGGGGGAAATCATCGACGCCCTTAAAGAGGTGTATGGAGAATACCAGGAACCGATTTGGTTTTAATGTCCGAAGAGGGAGGATCCCATGCCGGGGAAAAAAATTCGAGTTCTCGTGGCCAAGCCGGGTCTCGACGGCCATGACCGGGGAGCCAAGGTCATCTGCCGGGCCCTGAGGGATGCGGGCATGGAGGTCATCTATTCCGGGCTACGGCGGACGCCTGAAGAAATCGTCCAAGCGGCCATCCAGGAGGACGTCGATGTCATCGGCCTGAGCATTTTGTCCGGCGCCCATACGGTAATCTTCCCGCGAATCATCAGCCTGCTCAAAGATCACCAGGCTCAGGATATTGTCGTCATCGCCGGAGGGATCATCCCGGAAAAAGATATCCCCAAGATGAAGAAACTCGGGATCGCCGAGGTCTTCCTGCCGGGGTCGTCCACTCCGGAGATTGTCCGCTGGATTGAAGAGCGCCTAGGCCGGAAGGAATCGAAGTCAAAAAAACAAATCGCTTGACATAGAAAATTGGGTTGTGGTAACAAAAGGAGGTAAAATCCGAAGACTATTATAATGGGAAAGAAAATTCTTTCGCTGATCATCGTCCCCCACGGCAAATCAAGCCACCGGACTCTATCCTTTTCCAGAAAGACGATGAAGATTGCGATCTGGAGCGCCGCGATCCTAACCGTTCTACTGGTCGCCGTCACCGTCGATTATATCCGCATGCAGGTGACACGACAGACGTACCGGGCGCTATTGGTCGAGAATCAGAAACAGAAAGAAACGCTCCTCCAATACCAGACATCGATTGAAAGCCTCAATAAAAAGGTCGAGGGCCTGGAAGCTTACGCTAAAAAGCTCAATGTCATCGTCGGCATAAAATCGCAGGATGTGTTGAAGGATGTCGGTATCGGGCCTGTCAGCCGCGCGTCCGGCGACGACCAAATCTCGCCCGTCACACCCGGCCAGATTTCGCCCGGAAATCTCAAGACGCTCACCCAGAAGGCCGATGACATTCAGAAAAATTTTGACGCCGCCTCAGGCATTATCAATCATCAAACGGTTGAGCTGGCTTCGACGCCGACGATCGCGCCCGCGGTCGGCTGGCAGACGGCCGACTTCGGCTGGCGGACGGACCCCTTCACCCAAATGCAACAGTTTCACAGGGGTATCGATATTGCCGGCAGCATCGGCAGTCCGGTCGTGGCCACCGCCGATGGAATCGTCCTCACTGTCAGCCAGGACAAGCTTTTCGGACGTTCAATTCTCATCGGACACGGCAGAGGCTTCACGACTTTTTACGGCCACCTCAACAAATTTCTAGTGAGGGCCGGCCAGAAAGTCAAGCGGGGTGACGTCATCGCCGAACTCGGCAATTCCGGCAAGGCGACGGGGCCTCACGTTCACTATGAAATCCATCTCAACGATAAAGCCGTCAACCCCTATTATTATTTGCTCGAAGAAAAATAGTTCCTGCCGATCTTCCTTCAGCCTAACCCGTCTGAGGGTTTTATCTGTCCGCCCAGGGAAAACGAGAAAGCACCCATCGTCTTCTTGTTTTCAGGCTGCAGCGTCTGGATCAGATACAGGCTCCTCTCTTTGCAGCAGACGAGGATTCCGTATTTTTCGATCGAAATGACTGCCCCCGGGGCATCACGGTCGGCCTTTTCAAACGACGGCTGTCCTTCTTGAATGATCAGCCTCCGGCCGCGCAGAAAGGTGAATGCGGAGGGCCAGGGCGTCATGGCCCGGACTTTTCTGTCCACGGCCTCTGCATCCTGGGTCCAGTCGATCAAGCCGTCCTCTTTCTTGAGCTTGGGGGCGTATGTGGCCAGCGTGTGATCCTGGGCGGCCGGTTGGATGCGATCAATCATGGCCAGGGTTTTGAGCAGGAGCTCGGCGCCGATGTGCGCTAACCTGGTTTCCAGGTTGACCGCATTTTCTCTTGGAAGAATGGCCGCTTCCTCGCTCGCCAGAACATCCCCTTCGTCCATTTTTTCATTCAGCCTGAAGATCGTCACCCCGGTCCGGGTTTCTCCATTCAGAACCGCCCATTGAACCGGCGAGGCGCCCCTGTATTTTGGCAAAAGGGAAAAATGGACGTTTATAGATTTAAACTTGGGAAGGTCAAAGATCGCGGCCGGAATGATCTGACCGTAAGCCACGACGACAATGATATCGGGGTCGACATGTCGGATTTTCTCCCGAGCGGCTGGATCCTTTCGGACTTGCGACGGTTCGTAGCAGGGGAGCCCTTTTTCCAGGGCAAAGATCTTGACGGGGCAAGGCTTCAATCTCTTGCCGCGGCCGGACGGTTTGTCGGGCTGGCTGAGGACGAGCTCGACACTGTGTCCGGCCGTCATCAGCTTGGCCAGAGAAGGAATAGCCGAAGCGGGGCTTCCGAAGAAGACGACGCGCATTATTTTTTTATCGATTCCGCCTTTTTCTTGAAGCGCTTTTTGATCAGTTGTCTTTTCAGGGGCGAAAGTCTGTCAATGAACAATTTTCCGTCGAGGTGGTCGATTTCGTGGCAGAAGACTCTGGCCAGGAGGTCGACCGCTTCGATACGTTTTTCCTTCCCCTCCAGGTCCAAGCCCTTGATGATGACTTTCTGGGGGCGGGCGATCTTTTCGTAGACTTCCGGAACAGAGAGACATCCTTCCTCTCGGATGACCTTGCCTTCTCTGAAGAGAATTTCAGGATTGAACAAAACGATCAGGTCGTCCTGTCTTTCCCCGATCGACAGGTCGACTGTAATCAGGCGCTTGCTCATCTCAACCTGGGGTGCGGATAGCCCCAGTCCGGGCGCGGCGTGCATCGTCTCGATCATATTGTGGGCGAGTTCGATGAGCTTGGCATTGATTTCTTTAACCGGCTCGGCTTTCTGGCCAAGGATGGGGTGGCCAAGCTTGATAATCTCGAGGATAGCCATCTTGCGACCCAGACCGATATTCTAGCACAAACCTAAACGAATCTTAATAAAGAGATCGGCTGCCAAAGGCGGCTTCCCTGAGCTGGGCCATCCCCGAGCTGCGCGGCCGGACTAAATAACGGCCGAGGGAGGAGGAGGCTCGTCGGCCGCTCCGGCATGGCGCAGCGGAACCCTGATCAGGTAAAGGGCGATGAGAACAAGCACTGCCAAGCCCCCGATATAGAGGTCCACTTTTCCGAAATAATTCTCTCCCTTAAAAACCTGGGGGATGTCGAAGCGAAGGATATTCTGGAGAAAGAAAAATTTCCAGGCGGCCCGCACGAGACCCATGAGCCCTTCGCCGGCGATGAGCCCGGCGGCGAGCAGGATGCCAACGTTCGTTACCCGGGCTGTTTGAGCGGCATTGAACTTGCGTTTAGCGGCCATCCTGTCAACGATGCCCTTGATCATACCGCCGACGAAAATGGCAAACGTCGTTTCAAGCGGGAGGTACATGCCGACGGCCACCAGCATCGGCGAGCGGACCTGGATGAGGATAAAAGCGAAACCCATGAGCATCCCCACGATGACCAGGGGCCAGGCCATTTCTCCTCCGACGATCCCTTGGGAAAGCGCGGCCATCAGCCCTGCCTGGGGGGCGGCGAGTTCTCTGCTGCCCAGTTTGAAAGCGCCGATCAAAATCATCAGCGGGAAGTAAAGAACCATCGAGGCTACCAGAATCCCGAAGATGTTTCCAACCTGCATCTTCCAAGGCGTTCCGCCCAGGATATGGCCGACCTTGAGGTCCTGGAGCATCTCTCCAGCAACAGCGGACGATACGCAGACGACGGAGGCAACCCCCAAGACTGCCGTGACTCCCGGCACTCCCGTCGCGCCGATGAGGACCATGAACAAAGCGGCGATGATCAAAGTCGAGAGCGTCAATCCGGATACCGGGTTGTTGGATGAGCCGATGGTTCCAACGAGGTTTCCGGAGACGGCGGCGAAGAAGAACCCCGCGACAGCCATGACAACGGCAGCGAGGATGGCTGGGGGATAGGTGCCAATGAACACTCGATAAACGAAAATCATGAGCAGAAAGGTGATCGCCAGGCCGGCCATGACGACTCTGATATTCAAGTCTCTTTCCCGTCGAGAGGTGACTCCCGTCTGGCTGGCGGCTTTCTTGACGTCACCCATGGATCTTTTTATGCCTGCGGCAAGGTTCTTCCTCATTTTGAACAGCGTATAGCCGGCGCCGACGAGCATGCCGCCGACGGCGATCGGCCGGATGATGAACTTCCAGACATCGGTCACAATGTCCGTCCAGCCGACCTGAGCCATGGCTACCCCGGGTCCGTAGAACTTCTCAATCAGCTGGGGGCCGAGGAAAAACATCAGAAGCGGAGCAAAGAGCCCCCAGGCCAGCACACCGCCGGCGAAGTTTAGGGCGGCCAGCCGGGGTCCGATGATGTAGCCGACGCCGATATAAGCAGGAAAAATCCCGGGACCGGACACAGCCACGGTGCCGCCGCCGTCAATTTTGGGCGCATCTTTGGCGGCTCCCAGCCGGACAATGCTGGTGCCGATGGTCCCGATTTTGATAATGAAGTCTTTCGTGGCTTTGACGATCTGGATCTGGCCCAGAGAATAGAAAACCGCGCCCACTCCCATCGCCTGAAACAAAAACTTGGCGCCGGCGCTTCCCTTCTGGCCGGCCTTGTGAATTTCCGAAGCCGCTACGGATTCGGGGAAGACGAGGTCGGGATCCGAGACCATAACCCGGCGCAAGAATGTAACGAACAGGATGCCGAGCAGTCCTCCGATAAACATCAAGGCCGTGGTCTTGACATAGGCTTCCAGAGTATTGAAGTTCGTCCAGGCGCCGGCGATCAGAAAGGCCGGAATTGTAAAGATGGCGCCGGCGGCGACGGATTCCCCGATCGAGCCGACGGTTCTGGCGAAGTTCTCTTCGAGAATCGAGCCTTTCATCAAGCGCAGGACGGCCATGCCAATGACGGCTGCCGGGTAGGTGGCGGCGATGGTCATTCCGGCCCGAAGACCGAGATAGGCGTTCGCCGAGCCTAAGATAACAGTCATCACGAGGCCGATGAGCAAAGCGCGGAATGTGAATTCTTTCATGTCTGTTTTTTCAGGAACATATGGTTGATAGCTCATCCGACTCTCCTTTGCAACTCAGGATGCCTTCTATATATTAGAATTCCCGGATTGAAGTCAAGAGAGATTAAAGAGAGATGCTTCGCTGGCCCGGGAGCAGGGAGTCTGCAAGCACGGCCGGCCGGAGGCAGGCTTTTTTTATTTGCGCCAAACCGAAAATTGTGCTAAATAAAGCTAGTGATACGACAAAATTAAGATGAGCGTCATCAGCTGGATCAAAGGCAGGCTATTTTGCGACCTGGCGATCGACCTGGGCACGGCCAACACCCTTGTCTACCTCAAGGGTAAAGGCATTATTATCCAAGAACCCTCGATCGTCGTCATCAACAAGCAAACGGGCAAGGTCGAAGCGGTTGGCAACCGGGCCAAGGAAATGCTGGGCAAAACTCCCGCCAACGTCCTGGCGATTAAGCCGATGCGCGACGGAGTCATCGCTGATTTTGAAATCGCCGAGAAAATGCTCGACTATTTCATCAAGAAGGCCACCAACAACCGGGGCTTCCTCTTGAGGCCGAGGATCGTCATCGGCATTCCGACCGGGATCACTCAGGTCGAGCGGCGGGCCGTCAAAGACGTGGCCACCCGGGCCAAAGCGACGGAAGTTTTTCTGGTCGAGCAGCCCATGTCGGCGGCCGTCGGCGCCGACCTGCCGATCACCGAGCCGACGGGAAACATGGTCGTCGACGTCGGTGGCGGGACGACGGATATCGCTGTCATTTCACTCCACGGCATCGTCTTCAACCATTCGATCCGGATCGCTGGCAATGAGATGGATGAAGCCATCATCCAGTATCTCAAGAAGAAATACAATCTCCTGATCGGAGAACGGAGCGCTGAACAAGTCAAGATCCAAATCGGCTCGGCCTATCCTCTCGACGAACCGCTGACGATGGAGATCAAAGGGCGCGACCTCAGAGAAGGCATTCCCAAGACCATTGTCATCGATGATCAGGAGATTCGAGAAGCTTTGGAAGACGTCGTGGCTTCGATTGTCAATGCGGTCAGGATCGCTCTGGAAAAAACGCCGCCCGAGCTTTCGGCGGATATCATTGACCGGGGGATCATTCTCACGGGCGGAGGCGCTCTGCTGAAGAATCTCGATAAGCGAATCCGTGAAGAAACCCAGCTGCCTGTGTTTATCACGGAGGATCCTTTGACGAGCGTCGTCCTCGGCGCCGGCAAGATGTTGGATGACCTCGAGCTCTTGAAGAAAGTTTCATTGTCTTAACCCGACGAGATGGAATGCCTGATATCCGCAAAGCGCGAAGAAAGCAGTTCGTTTTTGCGGGCCTCCTCCTCGCTCAATTAATCTTAATCTCCCTCCAAGTCCCTTTGGGAGAAGAACCCAGTTATTTCGAAAAGGGGATTTTCTTCGTCTTCTCTCCGATCCAGAAAGGCCTCCAGGCGCTTCTCCAAAGAATCGGTTCGACCTGGACGCGCTATATCTACCTGCGGAATGTCGAACGGCAAAACCAGGAGATGAGGGACGAACTGTTCCTCCTCCGTCAGGAGAATATCCAACTCCGCAACGGCCTGGAGAAATCGAGACAGAAGGAGGATATCGGACGCATCCTGACCGATCTTCGTCGCTCGTTTCTCTTTGCCTCTGTGATTGGCGCCGACGCCTCTGACATGTATAAATCTATCACGATCGACAAGGGCTCCCGGGACGGGCTGTCCAGCGGGATGGCCGTCGTCGACAGCCGGGGACGTCTTGTCGGCCGAACCGTGAATCCCGTTTCGCCAGGCGCGGCGACGGTCCAGCTCTTGACCGACGACAACAGCGGCGTCAGTGTGTATTCCGGAGACCACCGGGTCGTCGGCGTCTTGACGGGAGATGGAAAAAGCGGGAAGTGCTGGCTCAAGTATGTCCCGGCGACAAATGTTGATTTGGCAGAAGGCGACGAACTGATCACCTCCGGTTTCGACAAGGTGTACCCCTCCGGCCTCAAAGCCGGCCGGGTCATATCGATCACTTCGGACAGCACGTTGTTCAAGAAAATCGCCGTCCGTCCGTATCTGGATTTCGGCCATTTGGATTTCGTAGCTGTCTTGACCCAGCGGCTGGATACGCTGTTCTAGGGACAATGCCGATGAGAGATTTCATGGAAGCGGCAGCCGCCGCCCTGGCCGCATTTTTTTTCTACACCGTGTTCCATAAGATTTCGTCTTCTCTTGCAGAGGGTCTGAATGTTTTCACCCTGGCCGTGATCTTGATCGGTTTGCTGAAGGGGGAGATGGCCGGAGCCTTCATGGGCTTCGCCTGCGGATTGATCGTCGATGCTTTTTCCCTGGGAGTGTTCGGCATCGCAGGCGTAGCTAACACGCTGACGGGATATCTCGCCGGGTACATTTCCAGAAAAGTCAATGTCCTTCCCTTCCTGCGCAACCTTGTGTTCATCGGCGTCCTAGCGGGTTTGGAGCTTTCTGTCTGGATGGGGCTGACCGCACTGATCTTCGGGGAGGCTGTCCCTTTCGGCAAGGGGCTGATCCTCCTTCAGCCGTTCTTGACCGCCCTTGTCGGAAGCCTCCTTTTCCTGGGGATTCGAAAAATTAGGGCCGCGCATGAAAAGTAACGGAATCTACGAGGATTTTTCTCCTCTCCAGAGACGGTCACAGATCGTTCTTTGGCTGGCCGAAATCGCCTTGGCCGGTCTAATATTTTTTTATTGGAAGATCCAAATTCTTGACCACAAGAAATACTGGGCTATGTCGGAGGCCAACCGGACCCGAGAGGTCGTCGTTCCCGCGCCGCGAGGCGTCCTCACCGACCGCAGCGGTCGAGTCGTCTTGGCGGATAACAAAGGCGCGTTTAGAGCTTCGATCATCCGGGAGAACTGCACGGATTTCGAGGCGTCGTGCCCCAAGATCAGCCGGGTCCTGGGCCTGGAAGAGGCAGAGCTCCGGAAGAGAATCGAACGATACAAATCCCAGCCTCTCTTCAAGCCGATCGTGGTCAAGGATAACCTAACGCTGGAGGAAGTGTCTCAGGTGGAAGCGCGAAAAATCGATTTTCCCGAGCTGGAGATTGAAACGGAACCTAAACGGTACTACCCCTTTGGCAGCTTCGCGGCCCACATCATCGGGTACATGCAGGAACCAACCCCGGAGGAGCTGAAAACTGTCTATAAAGAGCGCCGCCTGGGCGACCTGGTGGGGAAAACGGGGTTGGAGGCGATGTATGACAGCCGCCTGGTTGGCGAGGATGGAAAGGTCTTAGAGGTTGTTGACAGCTTAGGCAGGAAAATAGAAGAACTCAGCCGGTTGGATGCCCATCAACAAGCGCCATTAAGGCTGACCCTCGATTATGATCTCCAGGCCAAAGCGGAAGAGCTTCTCGCCGGCCGGGAGGGCTCGATCGTCGTCCTCGAAGCCGCGACGGGCGACGTTCTGGCAATGGCCAGTTTTCCGACGTACGATCCCAACAAGTTCATTAACCGCTTTACGCCCGACGAATGGCGGGGGCTCATCAACAGCCCGGAGACGCCGCTTATTAACAGGGCCATTCAGGGGCAGTATTCACCCGGTTCCATTTTCAAGATTGTTATGGCCAGCGGCGCTTTGGCTTCGGGGGCGATCATCGACGGGACAACATTTTTTTGCGGCGGCAGCGTGGAATTCTACGGCCATCCGTTCGCCTGTTGGCTTGCCGGGGGCCATGGGGCTTTGAATTTGTACGATGCCATCCGGTATTCGTGCAACGTGTATTTCTACAATGTCGGCCGGAGAATGGGGATCGAAGGAATTGCCGCGTCTGCTCTGAAGCTTGGGCTTGGAGCAAAAACGGGGATCGACCTCCCCGGTGAGAAAGAGGGGCTTGTCCCGACGCCCGAATGGAAGAAAAAAGTCCAACATGCCGATTGGTATCCGGGCGAGACGATTTCTGTGGCCATCGGCCAAGGACCCCTCCAAGTCACACCGCTTCAAATCGCCAGCCTGACCGCTTTGGTGGCCAACCGCGGCGTGCCTGTTGTTCCCCATCTCCAATTCGGCCTCTCGCCGGCGAAGGGCAAAGACAGGGAGCGTGTCGCCATGGACGCGTCCGTCTTCGACAAGGTCATCGAAGGCATGTGGAGGTCGGCCAACGAGCAGGGGACAAGTCAGGCGGCTCGAGTGGAGAATTTCGATGTCTGCGGCAAAACGGGGTCCACTCAGACGGTCAGTTCTGAACGAGCCGAGAAACTCGCGCCCCGGGTCAAACAGAAAAAGACCCATTCTTGGTTTACCGGTTTTGCTCCGCGCGACAATCCCCGGGTCATCGTCACCGTTCTTGTCGAATTCGGAGGCATGGGCGGCGCTACGGCCGCGCCCGTCGCGGGGCAGCTCTTCAGCCTGTATAAGAACAAAAATGATCGACAGAATCCAGCTCCGGGAAATTGACGGGATCCTCATCGGGCTCCTGCTCATAAATTCTCTGTTCGGCGTCGCCCTGATCTATAGCGCCTCTCACTATGTGCCGGGCAACTTTTTCCTCAAACAGCTGCTCTGGATTTTCGTCAGCCTGGTCGTCCTTTTTATTGTGATCGCGATCGATTACAAAACGCTCCTTGCCTATTCTCCTTATTTTTACGTGCTGCTGGTCCTGATCTTATTGGGGCTCCTGGTTTATGGGAGGGCTATCTCTGGGGCCAAAAGCTGGGTCCGTATCGCTTTTTTAGGCGGCCAGCCATCTGAACTGGCCAAAATCGCCGTCCTCCTCGTCCTGGCCAGGATATTTTCGGAATTCCGGCGTCCTTATCTTACAACCGGTTTCGCCATCCTCAGTGCGGCTCCGGTCTTTCTTCTAATGGGTCTCATCGCGCTCCAGCCGGACTTGGGCACGGCGATTACATATCTGCCCTTGCTCTTCGCCTCCTTCGTTCTGGCGGGATTGAGAAAAAAGACTCTTGTTGTCTTTTTGGTCCTGACGCTGGCCGTTGGGCTGGCGGGCTGGAGCCTGGTTCTAAAGGATTACCAGAAAAAACGCCTGACGACCCTCGTCAATCCGAGCCGGGACCCGCGCGGTTCAGGATACCACATTTTGCAATCGAAGATCGCCATCGGCTCCGGCGGATTTTTCGGCAAGGGTTACAAGAAAGGCACGCAGAGCCAGCTGAAGTTTCTCCCCGCCAGGCATACGGATTTTATCTTTTCCGTTTTGGGCGAGGAGTTCGGCTTTGCCGGAGTGGCTTTGGTCTTCCTCAGCTATTTTTTATTTTTGGCCAGGCTTTTTAAGACCGTGCCCAAATCCAGGGATCGGCCGGGCATGTATATTGTCTTTATGGCGGCTTGCTGGATCACATTTCAGTTTTTGATCAATGTCATGATGATCGTAGGGCTCTTTCCGATTACGGGCATCCCGATTCCCCTCCTGAGCTATGGAGGGTCATCGATCCTGACGACCTTCATCGCCGTGGGATTGGTGCTCAATGTGAAAATGAGAAGGTTTGCCAATGTCTGAGACGATCGGTCGATCCTTCTTGGCAAAGGTCTTCAGCCGCGTCGAAAAGCCCGGCCGCTACGCCGGAGGCGAATGGAACGAGAGGAAGAAGGATCCGCGTCAGGCTGCAGCTAAGATCGCCCTCGTCTTTCCCGATGTTTACGAAATTGGCATGTCGCATCTCGGCCAAAAAATTCTTTACGGACTGATCAATGACCGGCCCGATCTTCTCGCCGAGCGGGTCTATGCGCCCTGGCTGGACTTCGAGAGCGAGCTCCGCAGACACGGCCAGCCCCTGACATCGCTTGAGAACAATCTTCCATTGGCTGCGTTCGATATTCTCGGCTTCTCGTTGCTCTACGAACTCAATTATTCCAACATCCTGACGATCTTGGATTTGGGAGGTGTTCCGCTGCGTTCCTCTCAGAGGTCTTTGCATGATCCCCTGGTGATCGCCGGAGGCCCGGCGGCGTTCAATCCGGAGCCGGTCGCGGATTTCTTCGATTTGTTTCTGATCGGCGATGGAGAAGAGGCGTTTCTCGAAATCATCGAGAAATATATTGCCCTCAAAGGACATCAGGACAGGAGAGAGGAGCTCTGGCGAGAAATGGCCAGAATTCCCGGCGTTTATGTCCCTTCCTTCTATGCGCCATATTTCCCGCCGGGTTCCAAGCTGATGGCCGTAAAACCCGTCGGGGAGGCGCCCCCCGTTGTCCAGAAAAGGACCGTTTCTTCATTTGCCCGGTCGTATTTTCCCGAGGAGATCATTGTCCCCAATATCCAGGTCGTATTTGACCGCGTCGCCATCGAGGTCGCCCGCGGCTGTCTCCAGAAATGTCGGTTCTGTCAAGCGACAAGCCTGTATTCACCGCATCGCGTCAAAGACCCAACTTTTGTCGTCCAGAAGCTGTTTAAAAGTCTACGTGACACGGGCTATGAAGATGCTTCTTTGTTCTCATTGTCCGTCGGAGATTATCCTTATCTCGAAGAAACTGTCGGGACATTGATGGACGGCCTGGAAAAAGACCACATCTCCCTGTCCTTGTCCTCGCTCCGGCCGCGAACCCTGTCGGCCGAGATCATCCGGAACATCCTCCGGGTCCGGAAAACGGGCTTCACTCTCGTCCCGGAGGCCGGCACCGAACGCTTGCGGCGGGTCATTAATAAAAACTTGAATGACGAGGACATTTGGCAAGCGGCCCAACACGCCTTTGGCGAAGGCTGGAAACTTCTGAAGCTCTATTTCATGATCGGGCTGCCTACCGAACGCGAGGAGGACCTTGTCGGCATCGCGGACTTGGTCGCCGACTTGGTCGAACGCGGACGGCACATCTTGAAGGCTCAGCCCCGGATCAATCTAAGCCTATCCTCGTTCATCCCCAAGCCGCACACGCCTTTTCAGTGGCTGTCCATGGACGAGGAGGGACTTCTCGAGGACAAACAGGGCTTCGTGAAATCCCGTCTAAAAAGTTTGCGCTCGATTGAGATTAAGGACCATCCAGTCAGGAATTCGATTCTGGAGGCAATCTTTTCCCGGGGGGACAGGCGGTTGGGAGCGGTGCTACAGAATGCCTGGCAGGCCGGCGTCCGGTTTGACAGCTGGAGAGATCGATTCCGTTTTTCGCTTTGGCAGAAGGCCTTCGAGGAGGAACAGGTGGACTGCCAGGACTATTTAGGAAAGATCGAACGGCAGGCAGTCTTGCCCTGGGACCATATTCAGACGGGCATAAAGAAGAGCTTTTTATATCGAGAGTTCGAGAAATCCCTGCGGGAGGAGAGGACCCCTTCCTGTTTGGATATTTCTTGCGGGCATTGCGGGGGCTGCGACTACGGAGCGGGCTTGGAAAAGGAGTTTTTATTGACTCCGGACGCGCCATGGCCGGAACGGCCGGCCCTGGGGAGGCAAAGCGACCGCATTCTTCGCTATCAGGCCTTTTATGAAAAGGCCGGACCGGCCCGGTTCATTTCTCATAACGATTTGGTCAACTTGCTCCAGCGAGCTTTTCGCCGGGCAGGCGTAAGGGCCGTTTTTTCGCAGGGATTTCATCCAAAAATGGTCATGTCTTACGTCCCGGCGCTGCCTCTGGGGATGGAAGGTTTCGACGAATCGCTTGAATTCAGATCGCTATGGGATATGACCAGCGTGGATTTCCTAGCCGCTCTGAACCAAAACGTCCCGCGGGGAATCCGATTCACAGCTTTGGAAAAAATAGAGGCTGATGCACCCTCCTTGACGGAGAGGATCGAAGCCCTGCAGTATTCCCTTGATATGGGCGCGGAATGCGTCCGGGCGGCACTCCTTTCCCCAGGGAAAGAGGATGCTCTATCCGAGCCGGATTTCTGGAGTGTTGCTGAAGAGCGCGTTGAAAATTATCTCGAGCATCAGGATGGCCAAGTCCAAAGCGTGACCCTGGACCGTGGCCGCCGGAAATTGGTCATTCGCCTTCGCTTCACGCCTCAGAAAGGCATCCGGCCCCAGGATTTGGCGGCCCAATTGCTCGGAATGAGCGAGACCGTCTCCGTGATGGCGCGGGATAAAATTGTCTTGTCTTCACCCATCCTCCGCGATTCGCGGCCTGGGGGTCTCACGATTGACAGGCCGTGACGATTTCGGTATAACCTAGGGCGGGATCTGATCTAAAGGCAACGAGGAATCCCACCGGAAAGGAGGCAACCATGATCGATTTTAGTCTGACTGAAGAACAAAAAGCACTCCAGGATATGTCCCGGGAGTTTGCCCAAAAAGAGATGAAGCCGAATGCGGCGAAGTACGACAAGGGCAATGAATTCCCTCAAGAGATCATGCAAAAAGCCTTCGAAGCGGGCTTTATCACCTGCAACATTCCTGAGGCCTATGGGGGCGGAGGGCTGAGCGATCTCGAGATTGCCCTGATCAGTGAGGAACTCGCCGCCGGCTGCGCCGGGATGTTCACGACGATGATGGCCAGTTCCCTGGCCTTCACTCCGATCATCCTCTTCGGTACGGAGGAACAGAAAAAGATGTTCTTGACGCCGTTTACGAAAAAAATGTCCTTGGCCGCTTTTTGCTTGACTGAGCGCGAAGCCGGCTCCGATGCCGGCGCGCTCAAGACCAAGGCCGTTAAGGCCGGAAACGAATATCTGATCAACGGTTCCAAGTGTTTTATTACCAACGGCGGCGTGGCCAGCCTCTATGTAGTTTTCGCCAATACCGAGCCGGACAAGGGCGCGCGGGGCATCACCGCTTTCCTCGTTCCGCGTGAGACGCCCGGGATCTCCATCGGAAAGGAAGAGGACAAGATGGGCCATCGCGCCTCCAACACGGTCGAGGTTTTTTTTGAAGACGTCAAGATTCCAGAGGAAAACCTGCTGGGCAAGGAAAAGATGGGATTCGTTATCGCCATGCGGACTCTAGACAAAACGCGGGCTTCCGTCGGCGCCGCCGGAGTCGGCGTGGCCAGGGCGGCCATGGAGTATGCCATCGAATACGCCAAGATGCGCAAGCAGTTCGGCAAACCAGTGGCGCTCTTCCAGAATACGGCCTTTAAGATCGCTCAGTTCGCCATGGAGATCCAGGCCGCCCGCCACTTGGTCTGGCACTCTGCCTGGCTCATGGACCAGGGCTTAGCTTGTGGAAAGGAATCGGCTTTTGCCAAATGCTTTGCCTCGGACGTGGCCATGCGGGTCACCACCGAAGCCCTTCAGATCCTCGGCGGCTACGGATACATGAAAGACTACCCGATGGAAAAGCTGATGCGCGATGCCAAGCTGCTGCAAATCTACGAGGGCACAAACGAAATTCAGCGATTGGTAATTTCTCGCGAGGTGATCGGTCCTATCAAAGAATAGGGTTTATTTGGAGAGGATGGCCAGGAGGTCCTCTTCAACCGACCGGGCTGGGGTCTCGATGATCCGTCCGATCTCGGATCCATTCCTATAGACCAAAAATGTCGGGAGTTTCTCTACTGCTTTGTCCGGGGGAAGATACTTGGCCCGGGCCGATTTGTCCTTGGGGATTCCGATATAAAACGTTTGAATCAGAGGATTATCGGCCATTTCCATGATCTTAAAATAGGCGCCGACGTGGGCCTTGCTGTCGGGACACCACGTCCCAAGAAAAATTTCTATCCGGACAGGCTGGCCGACCGCCCTGATTTTTTGAAGGACATCTGGACGGGGATTATAAGCGGAAGCCACTGCCTCCCAGTCAGGAACCCCCTTCAGGATGGACTCTTGCGTCAG
>Ga0315268_10000821_pt1 | contig 36306 bp, 26 predicted proteins | sample C1_top_MG_FD_204535 | JGI IMG/M metagenome (GOLD analysis project Ga0315268, IMG submission 204535) | Sediment microbial communities from Yellowstone Lake, YNP, Wyoming, USA - C1_top | ecosystem: Environmental > Aquatic > Freshwater > Lake > Sediment | place: USA: Wyoming | collected 2017-08-01
GAAGCCGAAGAAAATGGGTTCGTTGATTTGGAAAATTTGCGTCGGCAACGACAGGCGGCTGACTTTCCGATAGCCCGGCTCCTTGGAGTTTAACATCACAAGCGCGAGCGCGATGGTCGCTCCCGTGCCGCCAACGTTCACGAAAGCGGTGAAGAAACCGTAGGCGGTGACGTACGGCAATGGCTGCCCGGCGGTCATCGCTTCGACATTTGCCGCCAGGTACTGCAGGAAGATCGGCGCGACGATGGCATCCATGGCGTTGTCGCCGTTAATTCCGACGGACCAGAGCAGCGTGACCAGAAAGGCGTACACCAGGATGCCCGGCAAAGTGTTCAAGGCGAACACCACCGGCTTGAAAGCGGTCTGCACGATGTGGTCAATGTCCACGCCCAGCACGAAGCGGATCACCCAGAACACCAGCACGAGGAAGAACAGCGGGCTGAGCGAGAGGAACGACTCATAAACCACCGCCGGTACGTTTTCCGGCAGCTTGATGACGATGTTTTTGTCGGTGAAAAATTTCTGCACGCGAACGCAAATCAGCGCGATGATGACTGCGGTGAAAAGCCCCTTCGAGCCGAGGCTGTCCATCGAAAACGAGATGTCTTCCGGGGTTTTCCCCAGTTTGAGCTGGATCATCAGGAAAACCACGGTGGCCATCGTCGCACTCACGATGGCTTCCTGCTTGAACTGCTTTCCCAAATCGTAGCCGATGGCGAAGCACACAAAAACCGAAAGCAGGCCAAAGGTGGCAGTCACCGGGACTTGCAGGAGTTGGAGATAGGGAGCGATGATCTTGTCCCAGCCGCTGACCGGCAGAAACGAGACAATGATGAAGAGTCCGCCGATGATCGTCAGCGGCACGACCGAAACCATGCCGGCGCGGATGGCGGACAAGTAGGTGTTCTCGCTGAGCACTGTCAGCGTCGGCACGATGCGTTTGTTTAGAAAGTTAGTCGCTTGGTTCACGTTGTCTCCTTTATGATTTCTTTGACCACCGGTTCAGCACCTCGCGGTTTTCATAAACCTTCTCAAACGCGCGGGCAATGTTGTCCATGTCCGCGCGGCCGCCGAGGAACAGGCTTTGTTCGAGCCAGACGCACTGCTCGCGGCAAATCAGATCGCTGTTCGGGCAATTGACCTTGCGATAGTTCAGTTTGGCGGACGCCTTCGGCAGGTATGGCCCGAAAGCTTTGTTCCGAAACATCGGCTGGCAGTGCAGGGAGAAACCGTAGCCGGCGGAGCATGGGATCCCCTCCCCCCGGAGCGCCTGGAGCACCGCCGCGCGCGGCGCGCCGAACTCCTTGCCGTCCAGCCGCAGCATGAACAAGTGGTAACTGTGCCGCGTGCAATCAGCTGGCCGCTTCTGAGGATGAATGCCGGGCAGCTTGCCGAGCTTGGCCGCCAGGTATTGTCCATTACGGTCGCGAGTTTTCGTCTGCGCCTCCAAACGGTCGAGTTGTGCATTTAGAACCGCGCCTTGAAATTCGCCCAAGCGGTAGTTGCCCGAGATGACGTGATGCTCGTACCAAACGCCAGTCGGGATGCGTCCGCAGTTGTGAATCGAGCGGCACGACTCCGCTAGCGCGTCGTCATTCGTCGTAAGAATGCCACCTTCGCCCGAAGTCATGTTCTTGCTGGACTGGAAAGAAAAGGATGCGATGTGCCCAAGCGATCCGGCGGGGCGGTTCTTGTAGCTGGCGCCGTGCGCGTGCGCGGCATCCTCAATCACAATCAGCTTGTGCTTTCGGGCGATTGCCATGATGCGGCTCATGTCAGCAGGTTGCCCGGCGAAGTGGACAGGAATGACCGCCCGTGTGCGCGGCGTGATGGCGGCCTCGACGGCTTTCGGATCCAGGTTGAACGTGCCCAGGTCAATGTCCGCGAACACCGGAACCATGTTCGCCTCAATCACCGCTGACGCCGTCGAGAAGAACGTGTACGGCGGAATGATAACCTCATCCTCAGCGCGAATGCCGGCGGCCATCAGTGCGATACGCAGCGAAACGGTACCGTTGACGACGGCGATGCCGTGCTTGCAACCGTGCATGGCCGCGAAGCGTTGCTCAAACTCGGCGACCTCCGGTCCGTTCAGTCGCCCCCATTTGCCGCTACGCAGCGTGCGGAGTAGGCGCGCTTCCTCCGCCTTACCGAAGATCGGCCATGAGGTGAAGGGTTGGCTGCGGACGGATGTCCCTCCGAAGAGGGCCAGTTTCTGCGACACGGTTGGATTTTTGATTTTCAAGTGTGGATGAGATCGAGCCAGATTTGTGCTTTGCATTCAAGCTCAAGCCCGCAGGCTTTTGCCCATGTAAATGCAACCGTCTTTCCCTTCACCCGCGCGCAGCAATTCCTGGAAGCCCAGCTTCCGGTAAAATCCGAATGCCGGCGTGTTCATCATGCTCACACCCAGATGCGCGCCAGGCGAGCCGCGCTGGCGGAGCTTGTCCATGACCATTTCCATCATGCGCCGGCCAAAGCCGCGGCCCTGCGCGCGCTCCAGCAGGTCAATGTGAAGATGCGATGGGTATTCTTCGTAGGGCTCCGGCATGGTGTAATCGGGACTGTGATACCAGGAATACACGGTTTGCACTCGCGTCCATGAGTTTGGGTTGCCTTGCGGCATGGGAAACCGTTTGCACAAATCCGGCCGCCACTCTTTCTCGTAGCGCGCGAAGAAGGCTTTTGAATCAAACGCACCCAAGGCGTAGCCGCAAATGCCTTCAGCGTCTTCGAGAATGATACTGAGCTCCGGTTCATAGACGAGATAAGGGCCGACGAAAACCCGGCCCAACGCGTCGGGGTCTTCGCGGTAAAAAGGCTCGCCGTCCTTGCCGAAGTCACCGGTTTTCAGGCAGACGTAGTAAGCACCAGCCTGGTCGCCAGGCCGGGCGGGACGAATGGTACAGTCGTTCATGGTTTGGGAATCTTTGAAGGCTTGGTTTTCTCGGGGGTTTGCGTGGCCCCGCCGTTGCGAGCGGGCGCAAATGTCCCATCGGATTGGTGAACGAACAACCGCTGCAATCGCGGCACCATGCCGCCACGGTAGGTGCCGGGGAAGAGGAAGTCCGAGCTAAAGGTCGCGTTTGATTGGCCGGGCCTGGATTTCAACTCAACGTAACGCTCCAGCAAATCAAACTCCTCACGCAGTTCCCAAATGCGGCGGCTGAGCGCGTAAAACAGTGGACGATGCTGAAGCTCCGTCATACGAGCGCAGAACTGCCGCAATCGAGTTGCTTGTTGCCGGAAGGCTGGAGCTTTTTCGCCCCAGTTTGCAGGGTTTTCGGCCAGCAGACTCCGCGCGCGTTCGAAGAGCGACTCCGCTTCGGGGCCTTCCTCGTACGGCAGGTAATAACAGTCGCCGAAAAGGATCAGGTCCTCCAAGGTCACCGGCTGGCTGATGGTCGCGAAGCGCGGCAACCACTCGCGCATCGCCGACAAGTAGGCTTTGCGTGAGTTCCAAATCCCGTCGCACCGAACAAATTCCGCCAGCGTGCGGAGCGGCACGTAATTCAATGGAAACTCATTGTTCGGGTTGCTAAGCAAACCCGCTACCTCGCCGCACAACTCCGGCTGTCGTCCCGCATACGGGCCGCAGTAAAACCGGCGGCCGTCATAATCGTTGGCGTGAAGGTTGTCCCAGATGAGCGGCTTGCGGCGCAGAATCTTCTGCAGTTCCTGAACGTGAGCCACCGTGATTTCGCGGGAGATGATTTCCGGCCCGGTCCAGAACACGTCAATCTCCGGCAACAGTTTGCGACCGATGGTGGACAGGTAACCTTCGCCGCCCAGTTTGCGTTCCACCATCCGACCGCAATAGGGCGTGGGGCAAAAAAGAAACCGGGCATCCGGCGAACGCTCGCGGGTCCAGCGGAACATGGCATTTGCCACATGGCACTGCGCGGAAGCAAACGAACCCCAGCGTTCCTGGTCCTCGGCGGCCATGCGGTCGGGGATGTCATCGAAGAGCAACGCGAAATTTTGGCAGCCCAGCGCGAGCATTTGCTCGAAGCGCTTCTGGAGAAGCCCCAACTCAGCCTCGTTACTGTAACGGATGTCCAGTCCAGGACTGAGCGCGTAGATGAAACGGAGGTTGCGCTGTTTGCAGGCGCGAATCACTTCACCCAGCGTTTCTGCTTCCGCCGCCGAGTAAAGCTCGCGCCAGATCGCGCGATGCTTCAAGTCATCCTTGGGTGCGTAGAAGTATGTGTTGAGTCCCCAACCGGCCATCCAATCGAACAACTCAAATCGTTCCGCCCGCGACCAAGGCTGTCCATAGAAGCCTTCGATCACGCCCGCCAGGAAACTTCTTTTGTCGTGTGTTGCCATGCGCTCGCCCGATTCAACGCGCACAAGCTATGCGTTGAGCCAAGCCGCTGGCAAGGCTGCTTGGCGCGCGAAGAAACAGCGAAGAACCAGGAGTTTCGGTTGCGGTGGTCATCGTCATGGCTCGACATACACCGGCATCCCTACCCACACGAGCTTGAGCAAATACTCCGCGTTCCAGTTCGCCAGCCGGAAGCAGCCGTGCGATTCGGTGCGGCCCACCTGCTCCGGGCCGGGCGTGCCGTGCATCCCGTAGCCCGGTTTGTCCAGGCTGATCCACGCCGTGCCGACCGGATTGTTCGGCCCGGGCGGCAAAATCAATTTGCGGTTCAACTGCCGGGCCTCGGCGGATTCCGGAAACACTTCCGGGTTGAAAGTGTAATTCGGATTGGGCGCTATGGTCGAGACGTGGAGTTCGCCCGCGGGCCGCTTCTCCACCTGCGCGGCGATGCTGCATGGAAAATGCGCCAGCAAATTCGTGTTCGCATCGAACGCTTCGAGCTTTTTTTCGCCGAGGCTGATGACGGCAAACCCCGCGCGCTCGCGCGGCTCGGGATAAGTCACATCCGGGATTTGCACTTCGGTTCCGGCCACGACGTTTGTCCAGTCAATCGCCGGGTTGAGCCGTCGAATCAGGTTCGGCGACGCGCGGCCCTTTTCCGCGACGAGTTCGAGAATGGTTTCATAGTCGAGCGCGGTTTGCTGCGATTTGCCGAGCCAGGTATTGCTCAACGGTTGAAGACGCGCGAGGTCGTTCGACGTGACTGTGTAAGCGGTGAGTATCGGCGCGGTGAGCAACAGACGGGCGCGCGTGTTTGCGTCCAGTTCGAGCGTCTCGGCCAGGCCGGATTTTCGCTGAAACACCAGGATTGCCGCGCGTGTTTGCGACCCGATGACGCCGTCGAGCGAGCCGGGTGAAATCGCCTGACGCGCCAACGCAACCTGCGTTTCAAAGACATCGCGCACCGGACGTGGAAATCCGCCGGTCGGTGGCAGTGGTGCCGGCAAAACGACTTTCGTTGGTGGCGCGCCAGTGTTTGGGAGCGCGGTGACGATGGTGGGCGGCTGGACAACAACCGGCTGCGGAGTGACCACTTGGTTTGTCGGCGGCGGCGTGGGTTTGGGTTGCAGCCCCGGCGCGGCGGATTTGCGAGATTGCCACCACACCCAAACTCCTACGGCGATAATTAACAGGACGAACAGCCGGAGAAAAAACCCGCCGCCGCTTCCACGTCGCAGGTTGGGCAGATGGTATTTGTGTCGGGCTGGCACGAGCCGATTTAGCCACACCCGCGCAGCGTGCCCAAGGATATATTCGCCGGTGGCGAGTCGTCAGCGCCGGGGGGCCGAAGAATGGTTCACCACCGCCTCCGCGATCATCCGCGCCGCTTCGTCGTAGGAAACCAGCCCCGTGTTGATGATGAGGTGGTAGAGCAGAGGATCGTCAATCCGGGCCTTGAAATACTTGCTGAGGTAACGCCTGCGTCCGCCGTCTTCGCGCAGGATAAAATCGTGCGCTGCCTTTTTGCTCATGTTGTAATACTCGTGCGCGTGTTCGATCCGCTTTTCGAGCGGCGCAACGAGGCGGACGTGAAATACATTCGGCAGTTTCGCCGTGACGACGTTCGCGCCGCGTCCGATTAAAATCACGCGGCCCATTTCGGCCAGATGCAGGATGGTTTCGGCGGTGTGTTGCACGACCGTTCCCGAAGCCGGACGCCACCCGAACAAATCGTCCATGATGTCCTGGAGTTGCGAGGCGCGGTCCTCGGGCAGAAACTGCGCCAGACGGGCGGGCAGGTGATGGTCTTCGAGCACTTTGTCCATCAGGTTGCGGTCGAACACCGTCCACGGCGGCACGCCTTTGGGGGAATGGGCTTGCAGCAGTTTGATGAGTTTTTCCGCGACGACGAGCGCGCCGCAGCCCGCCTGACGCGAAATCGTCACCGCGTGGCCGCGCGCGCCGTTTTCCGCGAACAACACCGACCGGTCGGCCGGCTGCAACTGACTATTGATGAACGTCAGACAACGATCCAGTCCGATTCCCGCATTCATACATACTCTCCCAGGTTGGGTGTGAGAATGACGCTGGCGGGAACCAACCACGCCAACCGCCTCTCACTCTGGATCAGCATAACCCGCTCGCGCGGGGATGCCAATTGGTGTTCTGAAGTTTTGATCGCGACTAATGCGGCAAATCAAATCTTTGTCCCCTCGATTCCAACGGCTTCCACTTTCCCGTTTCCATTGTTCGGCCAAGTGCTTGATCTGCCCTGGCGTCTTTGCAGTGCTATCTCCCAATATCGTCGTTGACTGCGAAGATTTTTGGAGCGCGGCTGTGTGCGAAGCTCCAGCCGCAGCAGTTCAGTCCTTCGCGTGCGCTGCGGCTCTGCCGCGTTGCGACTCTGCGTTAAAAGTCCGAGGTGATGTGCTGTTGCCAAAGGAGGTTGCTTGCGCTACAACGGCGCAGTCGCACCAAGGCCGATCATGGCGAACCGAATCAGATAACTGCGAACAACAGCCACGGCGAATATGCCCAACGAATTCACCCACGACGTCTTCCTCAGCCACAGCGCGAAGGACGGGGCGGTTGTGTGCGACGTGGCCGTTACGACTACGGCCCGTGCCGAGTCATCCGCGCGGCGATGCAAATTCAATAATCAACGCAATGCGTGTCGAATGCGCTGCACAAGTCGCGTCTGATTCCTCTTCAGGAGTTCATGTTCCCAAATGCAAACCAATCAGGAAATGTTTGAAGTCTCGCGCTCTCGCGAACAGTAAAATACCGAACTGAACCGTCAGCTAGCGCGAGCATATTCTCGCCGCCAGGCACACCGTGATCGCCAGCTTTAAGTGTTTTGGCTGGTGCGTCCATCGAACTTCCTGTGTGACCGGTATAAACGCGCGCGCCCGCTTGAAAACGATGATTTAGAATTGTCTCTCTCGTTCCCGTGCTGGGCTTTGGCAAATTTGCAATCGCGTCCCGAACCGTCCGCCAACGCTCCACGCCAGCGGGCTCTTCCATCTTCATCACTCGTTGGGCTATCTGCGCCGTAATCATCGAACGGTTTCTGCGGCTGACGCGATGCTGATCCCAATACTCGCCTGTTACCCATTGTGAGAAGAACAAAGCGTCTTCTGAATGTGTCGCCGTCGGAAAACTCCAATCCTCTCCAATGTCTGAACGAAAACCGACGATAACCACACGGTCACGTTTCTGCGGCACGCCGTAGTCCGCTGCGTTCAGAAGCCGAAACGCAACACGGTAATGAAGCCCACGATACTGACCCCGCGTGTGATGACGCTCCAAACGACTCAAATGCTCCGTCCAATTTTGGTCTCCAACCGGCGCGATTTCCGGATAGGTCAATTGGAGAAGGATGTATTCAAAATACTTTGCGAAAGAGCGACGAAGCAAACCGCGGACATTCTCGAAAATAAACGCGCCTGGACGCACAGTGCGAACGACTCGCGCTGCTTCGGGGAACATGTCCCGCGAATCATTGTGTCCACGATGTTTTCCGCCGATTGAAAAAGGTTGGCAAGGTGGCCCGCCCGAAACTAAATCCACTTTGTCCTCGAAGGAGGAAAAGTCGAAGTAGCGAACGTCGGTTTCATGAAGCGGCCATTGGGAATGTCCTCTGCGCTGCCTCGACAGGTTGTAGCGCACAGTCGCGCAAGCATCTCGGTCGCGTTCGATAACAAGAGAATGATCGAACCCGGCGCGTTCTATGCCCAGACCAAGCCCGCCCGCCCCAGCAAAAAGTTCGATTGATTTCATGTCTGCCGTTGCAATTTGCCCCCTTTGAGGTCGGAGGCAAGAACGTTTTTGTTTTCGGAACGTGAGCACAGTAAACGCGGGGTGGTCTCGCGGCAAGCGCGGGATTTGGCCACTACCTCTGTTTCCGCAATCTTGACAATGGCGCCGAATCGTGGATTATCTGTGCCCTTGATTGGTTGCCTCGGTAGCTCAGTTGGTAGAGCAGCAGACTCTTAATCTGTTTGTCCTAGGTTCGACCCCTAGCCGGGGCACCATTTTCATAACGATGGCCTGGGTTTACATGCTTCGTGGCTCGTCAGGCCGGCATTACATCGGCTCAACCACCGACTTGCATCGTCGTATCAAACAGCATCACCACGGACACACCCATTCGACAAAGCGGTTGGGCAGCGATTTGGAGGTCGCGGCGACTTTGGAGGTTTCCACGCTGGAAGAGGCGCGCGCCATGGAACGTGAAATGAAACGAAAGAAGAACCCGCAACTTGCGCTGTATCTGCTGGAGTCCAAGCGTGGGCAAGCCAGCCGGTAGAGCAGCCCCGAAAGCTTTCGGGGTTTGTCCTAGGTTCGACCCCTAGCCGGGGCACCAAACTTCCGAAAATCCGCATTGAACTTCCCGGCAAATTGGAAAGATCAGTCGTTCTGGTGTTGACTCCGGCCACTGGAATGCAGACAAACACCGAAATGGCAGCACAGAAACAATCTAACCCTGCGCAGTTCGTCCTGACCCTCAATAGCGGCTCGTCGAGCATCAAGTTCGCGCTCTTTCGGGTCGGCCCGCCATTGGAGCGCGTCCTCACCGGGAAGTTCGAGCGCGTGGGTTTGCCCGATGGTGAACTGGCCGTGATGGATGTCGCGACGGGCCATCGGGAACGACGCGCCGTTCCCACCTCCAACCACGCGGCGTGTGTCCGGCCGCTCCTCGAATTGCTGGGGAGCAGAATCAGCCTCAGCGCCATCCGCGCCATTGGCCATCGGGTGGTACACGGCGGACTGCGTTACCGCACGACCCAACGGGTCACGGGCGAAATGATTGCCGACTTGCACCGGTTCAGCCAGTTTGTGCCGGATCACCTGCCGTCGGGAATCATGTTGATGGAGGCGGTCGGCAAGGAGTATCCGCAGGTGCCACAAGTGGCCTGCTTCGACACAGCGTTTCACAATGACATGCCCCGCGTGGCGAAGTTGCTGCCGATTCCGCGCTGTTATGATGCCGAGGGCATCCAGCGCTATGGCTTTCACGGCCTGTCTTATGGCTACCTGATGGAGGAACTGGAACGCACCGCGGGTGCCGCCGCCGCGCGCGACCGGGTGGTGCTGGCCCACCTGGGCAACGGGGCCAGCATGGCGGCGGTGCGCGACGGCAAGTGCATGGACACCACCATGGCGTTCACGCCCACGGCCGGCCTGGTGATGAGCACGAGGACGGGCGACCTTGATCCCGGCTTGTTCGCTTACCTGGCGCGCGTCAAAGGGATGACGGGCGAACAATTTCATCACATGATCAACAAGCAGTCGGGTCTGCTGGGCGTCTCGGAAACCAGCCCGGACGTGCGGGACCTGTTGGCGCGGGAAAGTACCGACGTGCGCGCGGCGGAAGCCGTGGCTCTGTTCTGCTACCACGCGAAGCGATGGCTGGGCGCGTTGGCGGCGGCGCTGGGCGGGCTGGACACGCTGGTCTTTGCCGGCGGCATTGGCGAGAACGCCGCCGTCATCCGGGCGCGAATTTGCGACGGCCTCGGTTTTCTTGGAATCGAACTCGACCTGGCGCGCAACGAGGCGAATGCGCCGGTCATTAGCAATGGCCGCAGCCGCGCCACGGTGCGGGTCATTCGTACCGACGAAGAATTGCACATCGCAAAAACGGTGGTGAATTTTCTCGAATTGGAAAAATAGACCCTCGGCGCACCCCTGGCGTCTGGGTCCAGTGTTGCGAAAATTATCGCGCCTGAATCAAAATGATCTGAAACAATTGGTTTGCGAAAAGCGCTCAAGCCCATTACGAATTTTTGCGTGAACCGCACCGCCGGGACGGCAATGCGTCCCGCGTTGGCGGGATTGGCGCAAAAAAATCAACCAGGATTACTGGCTATGAAACGAACCTTCCTCACCTCACTCGCTCTCGCAATGTTAGCCGCCGCCTCGACTTCAACCGCCCAAGCTGCCGCCGGCACGTCCGGCGGACTGGATTTGGGGCTGGGAAATCTCTACCGCGTTTCCAAGGCAAAGTCGCGCTCCCTCAGCCCGGAGAATTTCACGGGCGAGAAGGGCAAGGCCGGCATGGCCACCGAGGGCATGGGCAAAGGCGCGGCGACTGACCTGGGCCTGGGCTGGAAGGTTTCCCCGTGCGTTTTGATCAAGGCCGGAACGACTTTCACCCTGGGCGAAATCAAGGGGCCGGGTTGCCTCCAGCAAATCTGGATGACGCCGGCGGGCAACTGGCGGCACGCGATTCTTCGCTTTTATTGGGACGACGAGACCGAGCCTTCGATTGAAGCGCCCGTCGGCGACTTCTTCGCGTGCGGTTGGGGCAAGTATTGCCAGATCAACTCGCTCGCGGTGTGCGTGAATCCGGGCAGCGCGTTCAACTGTTATTGGCCGATGCCGTTCCGCAAGAAGGCGCGCGTGACGATGGAGAATATCAACGAGAAGGACATGGTTCTCTACTACCAGATCAACTACACGCTCACCGACGTGCCGAAGGACGCCGGTTATTTTCATGCCCAATTCCGCCGCGAGTCGCCGCTCAAGTCCAAGGGCATCTACACCATCCTCGACGGCGTGAAAGGGCAGGGGCAATACGTCGGCACTTATCTCGCGTGGGAAGTTCACAGTCCGGGTTGGTGGGGTGAAGGCGAAATCAAATTTTTCCTGGATGGCGACCAGGAATTTCCGACGATCTGCGGCACGGGCACGGAGGATTATTTCTGTGGCTCGTACAACTTCGACACGAAGGGACCGGACGGCAAGCATCGTTACACGGTTTTCTCGACGCCGTACACGGGGTTGGCGCAGGTGATTCCGGAAGACAAAGTCTATGAGCCGGGCCAGCGCTTCGGGCTGTACCGATGGCACATCGCCGACCCGGTGCGTTTTGAGAAAGACTTGAAGGTGACCATTCAGGCGTTGGGCTGGCAGAAGACGCCGGGAGGCTCGCGTTACCTGCCGCTCGAGGACGACATCGCATCGGTGGCCTACTGGTATCAGAAGGAGCCGCACGGAAAATTCCCCGCGTTGCCAAACAAAGAGCAGTTGAGTTTCGGCAAGCCAAGTTTGTGAAATACAATTTTATCCTGGCGATTCTCGTGGCGACGCAGCCATTGCTGGCTACGGCAGCGGAACAGAATTTCCTGAACGAAACACCCGCGCAACGCGACGCGCGGCTTCACTGGTGGCGGGAAGCGCGTTTCGGCCTGTTCATCCATTGGGGGCCAGTGTCACTCAAGGGCACGGAGATCAGTTGGTCGCGCGCCAACTCGAATACCAACTGTCCGAACAAAGGCGAAATCCCCGTCGAGGTTTATGACAACCTTTACCGGCAATTCAACCCGACGAATTTCAACGCTCGCGAGTGGGCGAAGATCGCCAGGGACGCCGGCATGAAGTACATGGTGCTGACGGCCAAGCACTGCGACGGCTTCTGTCTTTGGCACACAAAGGTCATTGATTATCACATCGGCAATTCGCCGTTCCGCCGCGACGTTTGCGGCGAACTGGCGGCAGCGGCGCATCGCGCCGGATTGCGCATCGGCTGGTATTACTCGCCCATGGACTGGTTCGACCCGGATTGCCGCACCGACCGCAACGCGGCTTATGTGAAGCGCATGCAGGCGCAGCTTCGCGAACTGCTCACCGATTATGGCCGCACTGATCTTCTCTGGTTCGATTGGGACGGTGGGACGATTCCCTGGGAGCAGGACAACACCTATCGTCTGATCCGCACCCTCCAACCCCGGCTCATCGTCAATAATCGGCTCGACTGTAGCTTCGGTGGGTTTTCGGCCGACAGCTACATCGGCCCGAACGCGGACTATTACACCCCCGAGCAGAACATCGGCGCATATGACGACCAGCGTCCGTGGGAAACCTGCATGACACTAGGCACGCAGTGGTCGTGGAAACCAAATGACAAAATCAAGTCGGTCCCGGAAGCGCTGCACATTCTGCTCAAGTGCGTCGGCGGCGACGGCAACTTGCTCCTCAACGTCGGCCCCATGCCCGACGGTCGCATCGAACCGCGCCAGGTCGAAGCGCTGCAAGGCATCGGCGCGTGGCTGAAGAAATACGGCGCCAGCATCTACGGCACACGCGGTGGGCCCTTCAAACCCACCAAGTCCCTCGTCAGCACGCGCAAGGGCAAGACCATCTTCGTTCATGTGCTGCGTTGGGACGGCAACGCCATCCGGCTTCCGGTGATTCAAGCTAAGATTGTTTCCGCAAAAGTTCTCACGGGCGGCAAAGTCGAAGTTCACCAGCAAGCCGACGGGATTTCCCTTAGCGTCGTTCCGGAGCATCGGCAGGAAATTGACACCATCATTGCGCTCAGGCTCAACGCCTCGGCCATGGACGAGCCTGCGGTTCCTGTGCGATAAACCTGTTTAGGTTAATTTGGTAAGACTGGATTTCGTTCGAAGCGCGGATTGTCCTCAATCCGTAGCGGGTGGAATCTGCGTTGTGACAGGTGAAGACGAATTGTCTGGTCCAAACCGGGTTGTCCGCTGGGTTGCTGTGCGGGTGAGATTCGGCTCGTCAGAAAATCCCTCACCCAGCCCTGTTCACCCTCGCCTGTCCGACGGGCGAATGGGGCGTCGAACTTTTCCTATTCGAGGCGGAGAGGTTGTGGAGGCGCGGTTGATACGGCGGATTCAGCGGACCGAGGACTCAAGCGATGGATACTTGTTCCCGTTCGGAGTTGGTTGGCTCGCGAAAATCACTGAGCCGACCCTTTTTGAACGAGCCGTCTTTGAGCTTCAAGGTGATCTGCGGTGGCCAGCCGGCCTTGGCTTCGATCACGCCATCCACCACGCCCACGACGTGGGAGATTCTGTGGACCATGATTTCGCCAAGATAACCCTCACCGGTGGCCGGAGTTTTGGTTTTGCCCATGGGAGCAGGTTAACGGAAATCCCGGCGCGTTCAAAGCCCGAATGACGCCGCGCGCCGGGCGTTGCCGGCACCAACTGGCTCACTTATTTTCAGCGTCCGCTTTGGCTTTTTCTAATGCAGCCTTGGCGTCGGCTTTCGCTTTATCAGCATCCAGTTGCGCCTGGTCAGCGACCTTTTTGGCTTCGATCTTCGCTTTTTCAATCGCCGCATCCACATCCGCCTGTTTTGTCGCATCTTTCGCGGCGGCGTCCACTTTGTCCTTTTGATTGTCTATGGCCGTATTCGGTTTGTCGCAGCCCACGAGGGCGAATGCGGCAATGATTCCCAGTATTGCTATATGTTTCATAATTTTCAGTCTTGGTTGTTGGTGGTGCTTATTCGCTGTCAGCGTTTTTCAAGCACTTGGGCGTAATCTACCGGATTTGGGGCCGGGCGGTATGGGGTGAATTACCCATGCCCATCGGGCTGTTGACGTCACCCTGCATGCCTTGGCGCGGTGGCTGGGCGCGCGGGTCACGGATGGCAAAACTATCGTTATCCAAGGCACTCCATGTGTGGTAAATTGTTTATGATTCCTATGAACCACCCAACCACCACCCTGCTCCCAGGCCCGTCGCCGCCCCAATTGCTTCTGGCCCAGTTCTGTTCCCACCCTCCCGGCTTTCAATCTCGAGCCACAGTTCCTCTCCCTGCGCGCCGGCGCGGTCACCGCCAGGCTCTGGCACATCCTCGACCATGAGAGTTACCAACGCCGGCCTCAGGACAACCCCGCAGAAAAGGGTTGGCGGCACGGCGGACTCAACGATTGAAGCCCCAATCACACGGCGACATCTGCCGCGCGCACGCACTGTCGTGGCAGGTCAGCGGTTGAGAAGTGTGCGCGCGCTGTGCCTTTTCGTGGCTATTCCATCCGTGTCCATCGGTGTTCACCCGCCGTGCTCGCGCCCGGCGCGGCAGGTCCGTGGTTAAGGTTTTCGTGTTGTTCGTGCCCTTCGTGGTTGAAAGCATCGAGGAAATTGACACTGTCATCGAGGTCAGGCTTAATGGCCCGATGGTGAAAGAACACCGGGTTTTCGTGAACTGAATCCAATCCGATCAAACTTATGAATCGCTTCAAACTTATCGTCCTCGTCGCGGTGGCCGTGGCCACCATGCTGCCAACCTTGTTGCGCGCCGACTCCACGCCGCGCGATTTCACAAAGGAAACGCCCGCGCAGCGCGAGCAGCGCATGGCGTGGTTCAACCAGGCGCGCTTCGGCCTGTTCATTCATTGGGGCGTTTATTCCGTGCCCGCCGGCGAGTGGAATGGCAAGACGAACTACGGCGAGTGGTTCATGGAGGAAACCAAGATGCCGGTCTCCCAATACGAGAAGTTCGCGCAGCAATTCAACCCCGTGAAGTTCGACGCGAAGGAGTGGGTGCGCATGGCCAAGGACGCCGGCATGAAATACATCGTCATCACCAGCAAACATCACGATGGCTTTGGCATGTGGCGCTCGGACATGACGGATTGGTGCATCAAATCCACGCCGTTTCAGCGTGACCCGCTCAAGGAACTGGCCGGCGCGTGCAAGGCAGCCGGCATCACGCTTTGCTTCTACCATTCGATCATGGACTGGCATCATCCGGACTGGGGCACGCGCCGTGCCTGGAATGACAAGGCCACTGGCGAGCCGAACATGGACCGTTACGTGGATTACATGAAAGGCCAGCTCAAGGAATTGGTCACCCGCTACGGGCCGCTCGGCATCCTATGGTTCGACGGCGAATGGGAAAAACCCTGGACTCACGAGCGCGGGGTGGACCTCTACAACTATGTCCGCAACCTCCAGCCGAGCATCATCATCAACAACCGCGTCGGCAAAGGCCGCGCCGACATGGGCGGCATGGACAAGGGCCAGGGCGTGGGCGACTACGGCACGCCCGAACAGGAAATTCCGCCCACGGGTTTCGGGCCGGGCGTGGCGTGGGAGTCCTGCATGACGATGAACAACCATTGGGGCTACAATAAATACGACCAGAACTGGAAATCCGCCCAGACACTCATCCGCAACCTCGTTGATTGCGCCAGCAAAGGCGGCAACTACCTCCTCAACGTCGGCCCGACGAGCGAAGGTTTGATCCCCGGCCCGAGCATCGAACGCCTCGCTGAAATCGGCAAATGGATGAAGGCCAACTCCGAATCCATCTACGGCACGAAGGCCAGCCCGTTCGAGAAGCTCGATTTCGGTCGCTGCACGCAGAAGCCGTTGCGCGGCGGGAAAACGCGGTTTTACCTGCATGTCTTCGATCGTCCAGCAAATGGCGAACTCGTCCTGCCGGGTCTCGCCAACAAACCGCTCAGGGCTTTCTTTCTTAATGGCGGCGGGAAACTCGGCGTGGTGGCCGGAGAAAACAAAGTCGTCATCACGTTGCCCGCCGAATTGCCGGACAAGAACGACACCGTCGTTGCGCTCGACCTCAAGGGGTCGCCCCATGTCATCAAGCCGAATGGCGCAGCGTCGTCGGTGACGCCGAAGCCATGAAGCTTTTGCGCCGTCCGGCGCACGCCCTGCCTCATCCCCACGCGGCGTAACCTGTCTGCCCAATCAGCCAACCCGCCCGGCTTCCTTGGCCAGCCGTGAGAACATTTTTGTCTTCGCCAGCAGCCGCGGGTCGGCATCGAATTGTTTCACCGTTTGTGGCAGGCGATGCGACCAGTTCGTGGCGGCGACGGAGCCGGGCGTGTTGAAGCGCTCGGCCTGGCCGAAGACATCCTGAATCTGAAACACGGCGAGCCACGAGTTGGATTCCAGCACGGCGCGGGTGAAGGCTTCGTGGATTTCGCCGGTGAATTCGCGCGGCGGCGGCGCGTCCTGCATCCCGGCGAAGTTCATCAGCTGCCGGAGTTCGCGGCGGTCGTGCTCCACCGCGCGGCCCGCGTCAATGTTTGCCCAACATTCCTCCCACATGGCGGCCAGCGGCGGATGATCGTGAGTGGTGGGCTGGGCGAGCGAGAGGCCGGGATATTTCTTCGGGTCGGAATAAGTGCCGCCGTGTTCGCGGAAAAGCATCGGGATGCGGAAGCCGGGAATCCCGAGCTTTTCCAGCGTGGGCGGCACGTAACCCGGCACCACGCCTAAATCTTCGGCGACCACGGTGGTTTCGCCCGACGCCTCCTGAATCATGCGCAGAAGTTCCTCGCCTTGCACTCGGTTGGCGGTCTGGTGCTCAACCGTGTCATCCGGGAATTGTTTGAAGCCGGGCAGGCGGCCTCCGGTTTTGGCGGCGGCTTCCGGTTCGCTCAACGGCAGAAACTCCGCGTTGCGGTCCGGCGTCCAGGGAAATGAGTAGATGCGAAACAGTCCGAGCACGTGGTCAATGCGGTAGAGGTGAAACACCTTCTGGATGTTGCCGACGCGCGTGCGCCACCAGTCGAAGTTGTGCCGGCGCAATTCGTCCCAACGATAATTCGGGATGCCCCAGTTCTGTCCCCACTTCTCCGTGAACGGGTCAACCTTGAAAACTTTTTCTGGCGGCGCGCCCCCGCTCCAGTCGAGATCGAAGAGGGAGCGGTTCGCCCAAACGTCGGCGCTGTAGCGGCCCACCCCAAACGGAATGTCGCCCATGAGATAGACCCTTTTCGCCGCGCCATAGGCCTTGACGGCCTGCCACTGGCTGAAGGCGATCCACTGGACATACATAAAAAAAAGCTGCCGGCGCATCAGTTCGTCGCGCCGCTTTTCGGGCAGGGACAGGAGCCAGGTGCGCGCGCGGCGCGGCCCGCGATGCTCCGGTTGCCAGCGATCCCACGTGGGCAAACCGCCGTTTTCCTCCATCAGCACGCGGAACAGCGCGTAGTCGGAAAGCCAGTCGGCGTTCTCCATGAGGAACGCGCGAAATCGCAAGGCGCGCGGGGTTTCGTGGTTGAAGTGGCGTTTCAGGAAACTCGCGAAGGCCGCTTGCAACAGCGCGCGCTTGAGGGCCTTGACCTTCGGATAATTCACCGGGCCGGCGCGCAATTCGTCGAGCAATGCGGGCGTGGTAAATTCGCAAAACTTTTTCGGCGACAAGTCGGGCAGATGCCCGGGCGAGGTGGCGATGGTGGCCGGTTCGATGGCCAGCGAGCTGATGGCGTTGTAGGGGCTGTTGTCGTCGCTGACTTCGTTGATGGGCAGGGTCTGCAGGAGGTTGAGGTGGTGGCGATGACACCAATCAATCATCTGGCGCACGCCGTCGGTGTCGCCGATGCCGAGATCGTCCTCGGTGCGAAGGGCGAAGACCGGGGCGAGGACACCGGCCAGGGATTGGTCAGGACTGAGTTTCATTGTCGTCAGGCGGGGAGTCTGGCACAAACACCGACGGATTTCAAAGTTTGCAAACATCGTGGCCGCCGACGTGCGGAGGTAGAAGAAGCGCCCGGCGGCTACAGTCGGTCGGCGATTCGTGCGCGGTGTGAAATTTCGGTAGTGGGTCAGTTTCCATTTTTGGTGGGGCGAGCGTCCTCGCGAGCCGGCTCGTCAGCAGCCTCGCCCCACCAAACTGATCCACTACCGAAATCTCCCGGCTAACCGACCAGCCGGTTCTTCAATCCCTTGAACTGCGGCCAATACGCGTCGAGGCCGATGCGGACGGTGGAGTTTGAATTCATGGAAGGTTAACGCCAGAGGTCGGCAACGGAGATGGAGCGGTAGCGGAATCTCCGGTACGTGCACCGCTTCGTTCGATGTTCTTTTTCTTTTTGAAATACAGGGCCGTTCGCAGTCCGCCGGTTTCGTCCTGATGCACGTAAACTGCATTCGTCACACCCCACAGCACCGCGAGATGCTGATCCTCTGAGACATGCCATTGTTTATCGACCGAACGGGGGAAAAACTTTGCTTTGATCAACCCTATCAGAGCAGCCTGCCGGTTGCGTTTCGGCGAGAACCAAGAGTACTCTGGCACTTGGTAGTTGAACACATAAATCAGGTTTCGAACTGAAGGAGTCATCCCGGCCAACTTCACCACTTCTGAATCCGGACCACCAATCTCGTTCACTCTACAAGTCCAGTTGCTTTGCACCTCAGCCAAAAACGCTCTGAACTGATCATCCATTGGAGTCACCACATAGTAGGTGTCGACAAGCCCTTCTCGCATCCGGTCATAGTTCGACTTGGTATGAACAGACACAACGAGCCACGCGCCAGCAAGGATGACGACAAGCAGAATCACGCACGCGAAAAGGAATTTCTTCATTTCTTCATCGAACCGTGGTTGTACGACTGCCGGTTCGTACATTGAACTGGAAAGCCACGAATTTGTGTCACGAGCTGTGTCACTGAGTCTTGTCCTTCGCTTTGGCAGCCTTGTTTCGTAAGTCGCTTCTACACCCGTGCCCGCGCCCGCGTCAAGCACCGCCTTTCACCAAAACATCTTCGCTCTTTTCAGTGGGTTCGCGGATGGAACGCGTTAGATCGTCGCTCGCCTCTCCCACGCTGGTAGGGCGCGTCACTCCGTGCGCGCCGTTTGGACGGTCAGACGCAACTTGCGGCGCGCACGGAGTGTCGCGCCCTACCTTGCGGTTCATGGGTAGGGAACTCTCAACCTTCAATCTTCAACTCTCAACTGCCCCCGCCAGCTCCCGCCACAAGAACGCGCTCATGCGCTGGCCTTTGGCGAACACATCGAGGTCGAACTTTTCATTCGGCGAATGGGCGTTGTCGTCCGGCAGCGCCAGGCCGAGCAGCAACGTGTCCAGGCCGAGGATTTTTTTGAATTGGTTGACGATGGGAATGGAGCCGCCCTCGCGCAGCAACACCGGTTCGTGTCCGAATGACCGGCGCAGGGCGCGCAAGGCGGCCTGGGCGGCATCGCTTTTCGGCGAAACTAGGTATGCCTCCGCGCCGTGGCCGGATTGGATTTCGAGCGTGACGGTGGGCGGACAATGTTTTTTCAGAAAGGCGCGCACGGCTTTGATGACGTGCGCCGGCTTTTGGTCCGGCACGAGGCGCGTGGTGATTTTCGCGCTGGCCCAGGCGGGCACGATGGTTTTGCTGCCTTCGCCCTGATACCCGCTGGTCAGGCCGTTGATTTCGAAGGTCGGACGCGAGGTTCGCTGTTCATCAGGCGTGAAGCCGTGTTCGCCAAACAGTTCCGGCACGCCGAGGAATTTGCGATAGGTTTCGCGTCTGAACGGCAGCCGGGCGAGTTGCTTGCGTTCAAAGGCGGTGAGGCGAACGACGTCGTCGTAAAAGCCGGGGATGGTGATGCGGCCTTGGGGGTCGTGGACTTTGGCCAGCAACCGGCTCAAGGCCGTGGCGGGATTTTCCACCGAGCCGCCAAAGATGCCGGAGTGCAGGTCGCGCGACGGTCCGCGCAGGGTGATTTCAAACGCCGCAATGCCGCGCAGCGCGTAGGTGAGCGCGGGGTGTTTGGGGCTGGGCATGCCGGTGTCCGAAACGACGACGGCGTCGCAGTCCCGCAGGACGGCGCGGTGCTGTTGCAGAAAGTCGGCGAGGCTGTGACTGCCAACTTCTTCTTCGCCTTCAATGACGAAGGTGAGGTCGCAGGGCAACTCTTCGCCGGTCTTGAGATAGGCTTCGACAGCATTCAGGTGGGCGAGGTGCTGGCCTTTGTTATCGCTGGCGCCCCGACCGAACAGCGAGCGCCCGCGAATCGTCGGCTCGAACGGCGGCGTTTGCCAAAGGTCGAACGGTTCGGGCGGTTGCACGTCGTAATGGCCATAGACCATGAAGTGCGGGCGGCGCGCGCCTTTCCGGCGGGGCTTGCCGCGCCGAAGCGCGGAAGCGGACGTTTTGGCGAGCACGACGGGATGACCGTCAGTGGGACAGAGGCGGGCTTCGAGGCCGATTTGTTTGCAATGCCTGACGAGCCACGTGGCGCACGAGGTTAGGTCCTTGCCGTGCGCCGGTTGCGCCGAGACGCTGGGAAAGCGCACGTAATCGCAAAGTTCCTGCACAAACCGTTTCTGGTTTCTCTTGAGATAATTCAATACGACGTTCACGCGCGGGAGTATCGGGAAAGAAGTGTCAAAGCCAAGCGGAATGAACGAAAACTACCTTCATCTATAAACTTCACGGTAGGCGCGTCATTCCGTACGCGCCGTTCTGTATTGGCCAAACCCCGGCGCGCACGGAGTGGCGCGCCCTACCTCCGAGCAACCCTGAGATCGGTACTCCTCAGCGTTCAGCCTACTTCTTCGGTTTCTTGAACAGGTTGAGCAGATCGTTCACCGGATTCTGTGGTTGAACGTTGGCGGGTGGCGCGTTTGTGTTCGGCGCGGCAGCGGGCGCGGCATTACCACCCAGCAACGTGCCTACGCCTTGTAGAATGCCTTCGACCTTACCGCCCGTCGCGCCGCCGATGCCTTTCACCAAGCCGGAGCCGGTTTTGGCTGCGAGGGCGGCAACGGCCAGCTTATTGATTTGAGGATTGGGGTCTCCCACTGTGCCTTTCATGGTCAGGAACTGCGGCATCGGAACATACACCGCGTTGGTGGGTGTGTCCGCGTTGACGAGGCCGATCTTGTCGCCCAAGGCGCGGCTCAAGGAAACAGATACGGGAATTTGAATGGTCGAGTTTGTCAGGATCGGGGCGAGGGTGATGTCGCCATTTGCCGTCGCGTCGAACGCGGTACTGCGAACTTCGGCCTGCTGAACCTGGACACGCCCGGCGCCGATGTCCCCATTCGCAACGATGACGTCGATCGGCGCCGCCGTGAGTTGATCCGCCCACCCACCACCGCCGCCGCCAGTTCCAGTTACTCGACCGAGCAGGTTTCCCACGATGGCTGTCGGGTTGCGGATCAAGTCCGGGATGCCAATGATAACATTGATCACCTTGTTGATGAGCGGGCTGCGAACGTTGGCAATGGACAGATTCAAGTTCGTGGACAGAACGCTGAACTTGCCGGCGAGATTCTGTTTCAAGTTTGCACCGGTCGTGCCCGCGCCTTTGATCTGCGCGCTGACCGTGGTTGTTCCGCCGATCTGCCCCTTGCGATCCGGCACAAAACTGTTCACCAGCGGTGTGAGCGGGATCGCGTTGGCGTTGAACGCGACATCATACTTGTAACCGGGAACGCTGAGATCCAAATCCATGTTCGCCTTCACGGGTGCGCCGTTAAGCCCAAGTTGGCAGGGGTTGAGCACAACGTGACCGCCGTCAATCTTTGCCGTCATCAGCAGGTTCGTAATGCCGACTTCCCGGAGGTAGAATCGTCCGATGTTCGCGCTGAACGTAAAGTTCTGGAGCGGCAGCTTTACCGGGTCTGGTTCTTTGTTCGGGTCGGCGGGCGGCGCAGAGGTGGGCCGGGCAAGGGCCGTTCCGCCCGCTGTGGGTTTGGCTTTGCCTGCGAACAACTCGTAATAGTGCGTCACGTCGAGCGATTCCGCCGCGAGTTTCAAGTTCCCGGTGATGGCGTTCGTTTTCGAGAAATCAACGTTGCCGGTCAGATTCAAATCATTCTTCGCGCGTTCCGTCGGAGTCAGCGTGAGTTCGCACTGGCGAACCTGAGCGACTTGTTTGGCGACGGAGACATCCACCTGGACACGTGCTTCAAGCGGTGTGGCCGGCAACGCGCCTTTCGGGTCGTTAACCACGAGATTGGCCAGATGCGCGTCGGCTTTGACGGTGTCGCCACCGTCCGCCCCCAGGCTCGCCGAGGCCGTGGTGTTGAGCGAGACGGAAACGAGCTTCTTGTCACCGAGCGCGGATTCGAGGAACGGGCGCAGACCGTTTTGATTGAAGTCGGTGAGCTTGAGTTCAAGCTGGCCCGCTTTGCGCGCGGTGTCGAGGTTGCCGGTCACCTCAAATTTTCCGCCCGCGTTTCCGGCCGAGCGCAACTCGCCGGTCGCTTTGCGAATTTCGAGTTGCTTCGCTTTCATCGCCACATCCAAGTCCACAACGGTGCCGAAGTCGGCGAAGCGATAAGTAGCGAACTGACCGTTTAGATTGGCGAGGGTGAGCTGGCCGACGACGGATTGGTTCTGTTGTTTGCTCGTGACGCGGCCTTTCAATTCCACCGTGCCGCCAGTCAGATTGGCATCCGGCCGCGGGAACATCGCGAGCAAACGGGCGAGTGTCGCCTGCATCACGACTTGCAAATCCGCATCTTGCGTCGCGCTGTCGAATGTGCCGGACCCGGAAATGGTGACCGCGGGCTGATCTTGCTGCGCGAGTTCAACGCGGTATTCCTCAAGCTTGAATTGTTTCAACTCCGCGACGCTCCCGCGCGCGTTCAGTTTCACGTCAGCATTGGAAATCTTCTGCTCTCCCAGTTTTGCGCCAAGGCCGCGGACACTGCCTTCCAGGTCGAAGGTCAATTGCTTGCCGGCCTGCTGCGAAAGCAATTTCACTTTCAGGTTGGCGAGCCCCGCAGGCGCGAGGTCGGTGGCGAACGCGCGCCAATCGGCGAGGTTCAAGTTGGTCACGTTGAGGTTCAATGCCGCGTCGCCAACGGCACTGCTCGCGTTGCCGAAGGCAATGGTCATGGGACTGGACAGCGCTCCATAGAACAGGAGACGCGACTCCTGCATGCCGGTAAGATTGAGGGTTTTGAGCAGCGCGGATTGCGCGGTGCGGTCCACGGTCACGTCGTAACCACAACGCAAATCGAGGGTGGGTGTGGTCTGGCCCTGACGCGTAATGCGGACGCTCGCGGCGTCCAGTTGGCCGGACGCGGTGATGAGTGCGCCACTCTTGGAAAGATCAATCACGTTGGTGGAATTCAGAACGGTCGTGCCGAAATCAATTCCGCTGGCCGCGCCGAAAAGATTCAAGACGCGCCGGTCGAGCGAAAGCACCGCGACGTTCAGCCGGCCTTCGGATTTGGCGGCGTCGAACGGGCCGCTGATGCGCAACTCGCCGAGCGCCTCGTTGGCTTGCGTGAAACGCAACGCAATTTGTTTCACTTCCGTCGGCGTCGCATCGCAATCGAGCCTGGCGGCCAGCGCGGCGAAATCGGCAAAGTCACCCGTCGCCTTCTCAATCGCGAACGCGGCGGTGCCTTTCACGTTGGCGGGTTTCAAATCTTTCGTCAGGTCGAAAGTGAAACTGCCGTTCAACTTTGCCTGCATCGCCGCGGGCTTCACTGGGGCGGGCGCGGTCTTGTCCATCGCGAGCGACGCGGACAAATCCAATTTTCCCGCCGCGCCATTCTTGATGTCGCTGGCCGTGACGGTGACGTTTGCCAGTTCGAGCGACTCGCGTCCGCCGCCCTTGAGGTTCTTTACACGGCGAATCGTGGCGTTGTTAAGTGTGACCGTCTTCACATCCACCACCGCGGGTTCACCGGGTTTTGCGGAAGGGGCTTTTTTCTCGGCAGGCTTTGCTTTGGCGGCTTTTAGCAACGGGTCGAGGTTGCTCGTGCCGTCCGCGTTCTCGACGATGGTTATGGTTGGCGATTCGATGACCAATTCTTCGACGGCAATTTTGCCGCCGAGGATGGACTGCAAACTATAACGCGCGCGAACGAGGCCGGCGGTGAAGAGCGGTTCGCGACCGTTGGGCGTGAGCTTCACGTCGCGCAATTCCAGCCGCGAGAAAGGACTGAACGTCACGTCGCCTACGGCGAGGTCGGCGTTCAACACGTTGCTGATTCGCGGCAAGACGACGGCCTTGATGAAAGCGCCACTGGTGACGACGAAATAGGCAACGACGAGCAGGACGACAAGAATTCCGGCAAGCCAGAAAAGCTTGCGCAGCCAGCCGCGCCGGCCGGCGGTCGGAGTGGATTTCGTTTCATTCATAGCCATAAGACATTTCCAGTGGGGTCGCCGTTCGCGAATCGTTCAACGCGGTCGGGCACAAACAGCTTAGCGGTCGCCCGGATAACATCAAATGCTTTTGCGGAATGAGGTTGAAGCAGGTTGAAGCGCAAGGTCGCTTTTCACCCAAAATAGAACCCCGGACGGTGTCGTCGCGTCCGCCCACGCCGTCTTAATACATTTTTTACATCGGCGCGCCCGATTTTGATTAGGCCCGACTTGAATCCGGCGGCAAAGTTTCGCCATGAACGATTTCATTTTCATCGCGGTCATCGCGCTGTTTTTCGCCGCGGGCGAACTCTACGCCCATTGGTGCGGCAAACTCTGAGGTCCTTATGGAAACGCTTATCGTCAGTCTGATCGCCCTCACGCTGTTCGTTTATCTGTTTGTCGCGATGGTTCATCCTGAAAAATTTTAACCTGTCATCTGCATGAACTCTTCCGGCTGGATTCAACTCGCGCTTTTCGTCACCGCGCTCGCGGTGATCACGAAGCCAATGGGGCTTTACCTCATGCAAGTGCTCGACGCGAATGGAAAGACGTGGTTCGACCCCGTCGTCGGTCCGCTCGAACGCTTCACATATCGGTTGATGGGCGTGAAGCCCGACAAGGAGCACGATTGGAAACAATACACGCTGGCCATGCTGCTCTTCGGCTTGGTGGGATGCGTCTTCACCTACGCAATCTTGCGGCTGCAACATTTGCTCCCGCTGAACCCGCAGGGGCTTGGAGCGCTGAGCCCCGATCTTGCGTTCAACACCGCCGTGAGTTTCACGACCAACACCAACTGGCAGAGCTACGTCGGCGAAACCACCATGTCGTATCTCTCGCAAATGGTCGGGCTCGCGTTTCACAACTTCGTTTCCGCCGCCACGGGCATCGCCATCGCTGCCGCCTTGGTTCGCGGCATCGCGCGGCATTCGGCCAAGACCATCGGCAATTTCTGGGTGGACTTGGTGCGCGTGACTTACTATCTGCTCGTCCCAATTTGCCTCGTGTTCGCCGTGTTCCTCGTGTCGCAAGGCATGATTCAAAACTTCAAGCCTTACACTAAAGCCAAGCTCATCGAGCCGTACAAAATTTCCGTCGAGAAAAAGAACAACAAGGGCGAGACCGTCCTCGGCGCTGACAGCAAGCCCGTCATGGAAGAGCAAACCGTGGACGAACAACTGATCGTCCAAGGCCCGATGGCCTCGCAGGTCGCGATCAAAATGCTGGGCACGAACGGCGGCGGTTACGTGAACGCCAACGCGGCGCATCCGTTTGAGAACCCCACGCCGCTGTCCAACTTTCTCCAGATGCTTTCCATTTTCTCCATCGGCAGCGGGCTGACGTATTACCTGGGCCGGATGGTGAAGAATCAAAAACACGGCTGGGCGGTGTGGGGCGCGATGACGACGCTGTTTCTTGCCGGCGTGTTGCTTTGCTGGTGGGCCGAAGCCAAAGGCAATCCAATCCACCAGCACCTCGGAGTCGCCGTGGCCGACGGCAACATGGAAGGCAAGGAAGTCCGCTTCGGCATTTTCAACTCCGCGCTGTTCGCCACGATCACCACCGACGCGTCGTGCGGCGCGGTCAACTCAATGCACGATTCGTTCACGGCGCTCGGTGGTTTCGTCCCGCTGTTCAACATTCAACTTGGCGAAATTATTTTCGGCGGTGTAGGCGCGGGACTTTACGGAATGCTCGTGTTCGTCGTGCTCGCAGTCTTCATCGCCGGACTGATGGTCGGTCGCACGCCGGAATATCTCGGTAAAAAAATCCAGGCTTACGAAGTCAAGATGGCGATGCTGTCGTTGCTGGTGCTGTGTCTCTCGATCCTCGGTTTCACGGCTTGGGCGGCGGTGAGCGAGTGGGGCAAGGCTGGGCTGAACAACCAAGGCCCGCACGGCTTGGGCGAAATGCTCTACGCCTTCAGTTCTGGCACGGGCAACAACGGCAGCGCCTTCGCTGGCCTGACAGCCAATACGCCGTGGTATAACACGACTCTCGGAATCGCCATGCTCATCGGACGTTTCCTGATGATTATTCCCATCCTGGCGCTGGCCGGATCGCTTGTGCAGAAAAAGATTTCACCGCCCAGCGCTGGAACGTTCCCAGTTTCCGGCGGCACGTTCGTCGTTCTGCTGCTCGGCACGGTGCTGCTGGTCGGCGCGCTGAATTTTCTCCCAGTGCTGGCGCTCGGCCCGATTGTCGAGCACTTCCTGACCTTGCAGGGGAAATTGTTTTAACAGCCATTTCAGGATTTTATGACGCAGAAATCTCCATCTCTCTTTGACTGGAACATCGTTGGGCCGGCGATTGGTGATTCGTTCAAAAAGCTCAATCCGCGGCTGATGATCAAAAACCCGGTCATGTTCGTGACCCTGGTGGGTGCGGCGTTGACCACGATCGGCATTTTCACCGCTCCGGCCGATCGCGGCTTCATTGCACAACTCGCCGTCTGGCTTTGGTTCACAGTGCTGTTCGCCAACTTTGCTGAAGCCGTCGCCGAAGGTCGCGGCAAAGCGCAGGCCAACGCGCTACGCAACGCCCGCAAAGACACAATGGCCCGTCGCCTGCGCAACAGGCGCGAAGAAAAAGTCCCCGCTGCTGAATTGCAGAAAGGCGACCTCGTGGTTTGCGAAGCAAATGATGTCATCCCCGCCGACGGCGACGTGATCGAAGGCATCGCCAGCGTTGACGAAGCCGCCATCACCGGCGAATCCGCGCCGGTCATCCGCGAAAGCGGCGGCGACCGCAGTGCCGTCACCGGCGGCACGCGCGTCCTCAGCGACCGTATTGTCATCCGCGTCACAATGGACAAAGGCCACGGCTTTCTCGACCGCATGATTGCATTGGTCGAGGGCGCGCAGCGTCAGAAAACGCCCAACGAAATTGCACTCACCATTCTGCTCGCGGCACTGACGTTCATCTTCCTGCTGGTTTGCGTTACGCTAAAACCGTTCGGTATCTACTCGGCCGCCGCGTTTTCTGTTCCCGTCCTCATTGCGCTGTTGGTGTGTTTGATTCCGACGACCATTGGCGGACTCTTGAGCGCCATTGGCATCGCTGGCATGGATCGCGTTCTGCAACGCAACGTGCTGGCGATGAGCGGACGCGCCGTCGAAGCGGCGGGCGACGTGGACGTGTTGCTGCTCGACAAGACCGGCACGATCACCCTTGGCAACCGCATGGCGACGGCGTTCTTGCCCGCGCCGAACGTCAAACCCGAACGCCTCGCCGACGCTGCGCAACTGGCATCGCTCGCCGACGAAACCCCCGAAGGCCGCAGCATTACCGTGCTCGCCAAGGAGAAGTTCAATTTGCGCGCGCGCGAAGTCGCCGAGCCGCACGCGAAATTTGTGCCCTTCACCGCGCAGACGCGAATGAGTGGCGTGGACTTTCCCGCGGTGGATGGCCAGCCCGCGCGCTCCATCCGCAAAGGCGCGGCGGAGGCGATTCGCGTCTATGTGGATCAATTGGGCGGCCAGTTCCCGCAAGTGATCAGCCAGGGCGTTGACGAGATTTCGCGTTCGGGCGGCACGCCGCTCGTCGTGGCGGAGGGCCGCGAAGTGCTGGGCGTCGTTCATTTGAAGGACATTGTCAAAGGCGGCATCAAGGAACGCTTTGCGCACCTCCGCAAAATGGGTATTCGCACGGTGATGATCACGGGCGACAACCCGCTCACCGCCGCCGCCATCGCGGCCGAGGCGGGCGTGGATGATTTCATGGCCCAGGCGACACCGGAACAAAAGCTCAAGCGCATCCGCGAAGAACAAGCGGCGGGGCATCTCGTCGCGATGACCGGTGACGGCACGAACGACGCGCCCGCGCTTGCCCAGGCCGACGTGGGCGTGGCGATGAACACCGGCACGCAAGCCGCCCGCGAAGCCGGCAACATGGTGGACCTCGACAGCAATCCCACGAAGCTCATTGACATCGTCGAAATCGGAAAACAAATGCTCATCACGCGCGGCTCGCTTACGACGTTCAGCATTGCGAACGATGTGGCGAAATACTTCGCCATCATACCCGCGATGCTGATGGCCACGTTTCCCGCCATCGCGCCACTGAACATCATGAAGCTCGCGTCACCGCAAAGCGCGATCCTGAGCGCCATCATTTTCAACGCGCTCATCATCGTGGCGCTCATTCCCCTGGCGTTGCGCGGCGTGAAATACACTCCCATCGGTGCGCTCGCCACTTTGCAGCGCAACCTGCTGATTTACGGCTTGGGCGGTGTCATCATCCCGTTCATCGGCATCAAAGCCATTGATGTCATCATTACCGCCCTCAAACTCGTTTAACCTATGAAAGAATTATTCTCCGAAATTCGCGGCGCGGTCATGTCCACGCTGGTTCTCGCCGTCGTCTGCTGCGGGCTATATCCGCTCGTCGTTTTCGGCATCGCGCAAGTCGCCTTTCACGACAAAGCCAACGGCAGTTTAATCGTCGAGAAGGACGGAATAGTTCGCGGTTCGAAACTGCTCGGCCAGGGCTTCACCGGCAAAAAATATTTTCACCCGCGCCCGTCAGCGGCAGGCAACGGCTACGATGCAGCGAATTCCAGCGGCAGCAATCTCGGTCCGACCTCGCAAAAGTTGAATGATGCCATCAAAGACCGCGTCGCCGCCTATCGCAAAGAAAATGGTCTGAAGGAAATGGACGCCGTCCCGGCCGATGCGGTCACGGCTTCGGGAAGCGGCCTCGACCCGCATATCAGTTTGCGCAACGTGGAACTGCAACTCCCCCGAGTCACGAAAGCTCGCAACCTGAGCGGAGACAAAGTGCGGGCGTTGATTCAACAAAATACCGACGGCCCGGACCTCGGTTTCCTTGGCGATCCGGGCGTAAACGTTTTGAAGCTGAATTTGGCGTTGGATTCATTAAGATGAATTCGTGAGCGACGAAGCCCGGCCCAATCCGGACGCGCTGCTGAGTTCGATTCAGCGTGAGGAAGCCGCAAAGAAACGCGGCCGGCTCAAGGTCTTTCTCGGCATGTGTCCCGGCGTGGGCAAAACTTACGCCATGCTGGAGGCCGCGCAACGGGAGTTGAAGGCGGGCCGCGACCTCGTGGTTGGCTACGTCGAGACTCATGGACGCAAGGAAACCGACGCGCTGGTGGCGGGCTTGCCGGCGATTCCGCGAATATCCCTCGAACATCGCGGCGTCACGTTCACGGAACTTGATCTGGATGCCACGCTCGCACGGCGACCACAGCTTGCACTCGTGGACGAACTCGCGCACACGAACGCGCCCGGCGCGCGTCATCCCAAACGTTGGCAGGACGTGGCCGAGTTGCTCGATGCGGGCATTGATGTGCTCACTACGCTCAACGTGCAACACGTCGAGAGCCGGGCGGATACTGTGCGGCAGGTGACGGGCGTGGAAATTCGCGAAACCGTTCCCGACGGCGTGCTCGATGGCGCGGTGATGGAACTCGTGGACTTGCCACCCGCAGAACTCGTCCAGCGTTTGCACGAGGGCAAGGTTTACTTGCCCGAGCGCATCGCCGCCGCCGCCAAGAATTTTTTTCGCGAAGCCAATCTCACCGCGCTGCGCGAACTCGCGCTTCGGCTCGTGGCCGATCACGTAGGTGTGGACACGCGGGAATTGCGCCGCTCACAAACCGGCACCGGGCCGTGGAAGACGGGGCATCGCCTGCTCGTAGCGGTTGGACCGGGGCCGTATTCGGAATCGCTCATCCGGTGGACGCGCCGCATGGCGGACGGCTTGCGCTGCCGCTGGCTGGCGGTGCACGTGGAAAGTTCCCGCGCGCTCACCGAGGGCGCGCAGGCGCAACTGGAGAAAAATCTTGCCGCCGCCCGTGAACTCGGGGCTGAAGTCATCGCGACTACGGACGATGACCTGGTACGCGGGTTGTTGCGCGTGGCGCGGACACAGGACGCGACGCAGATTGTCGTCGGCAAACCCGCCGGCGCGGGCTGGCTCGAATGGCTGCGCAGCGGACGACTGCTGCGGAGGTTGGCGCGCGAAAGCGGCGACATTGACCTGCACGTTGTGCGCACGGAGAAGAATGACAAGCCGCCCACCCTGCGTATCTGGCGACCGCCCCTCGCGTCCAATCTGTCGCAATACCTGTTCACTGTCGGCGCTGTCGCGGTGACCGGACTGATCAATCTTGGGTTGATGAAATTATCCGGTCCGCGCGTGCCGGGTTTGGTTTTCCTGCTCGTCGTGGTGTTGCTGGCGTTGAAAGTCGGTCGCGGCCCGGTGTTGGTGGCGGGCGCATTGAGCGCCGTCGCGTGGAATTATTTTTTTCTGCCGCCGCGCTTTACGCTCATCATCGGAAGTTTCGAGGACGGAATTCTGTTCGGTCTCTATTTCATCGTGGCAATTGTGCTCGGCCAGCTTGTGGCGCGCATTCGGTTGCAGGAACAAGCCGACCGCCGCCGTGAGGAACGCGCCACCGCGCTTTACGAAATGTCCCGCGATCTGGCCGAAGCCAGTTCGCGTGATGAGGTCGTGTGGCAACTCGTCTCGCAGGTGAATCGCGTCCTGAACACGCCAGTCGCGGTGGCGCTGTGCGTGAATGACAAGCTCGCGGCGCATCCCGACAGCTCGTTGTCGCTTTCGGAAAAAGAATTGGGCGTGGCGGACTGGGCGTTTCGCCAGCGCAAAGCGGCGGGGCGATTCACCGACAATTTACCAGGCGCGACCGCGTTGCATTTGCCGCTGGCGACGGAGCGGAAGGCGTTCGGGATTTTGGCTGTGGGTCTAGCGGAGAAACGGTTGACGCTCGCGCAACGCGACTTGCTCGAAACTTTCGCGCAACAAGCCGCGCTGGTTTTGGATCGCGTGGAACTTCGCTCCGCCGCCGATCAAGCGCGCCTGCTTGCGGAGTCGGAAAAGTTCAGCCGCACGTTGCTGAATTCCATTTCGCACGAACTTCGCACGCCACTGGCTGCGAGCACGAGTGCGGCCAGCGCGCTGGCAACGGGCGATGGCGCGACGGCGGAGCAGCGACGGCAACTGGTGGGCGAAATTCAGGAAGCCAACGTCCGGCTCAATCGCGTCGTCGGCAATCTCCTCGACGTGGCGCGGCTGGAATCGGGGCAGGTTCGCCCCAACCTCGATTGGCACGACGCGCGCGATCTGGTGCAGACGACGTTGCGCGAGTTGCATCGCGAATTGGCCGGGCATCCGGTCAAAGTGGAGATGCCCGCCGAGCCAATGTTGGTGCGGCTGGATTTTTCGCTCGTGCAACATGCGCTGGCGAATCTGTTGCTCAACTCAGCCAACCACACACCCGCCGGTACGGCGATTGATGTTCGCGCGCGGCTCGCGGATGGACACTTAAACCTGAGCGTTGCGGATCGCGGGGCGGGAATTCCACCCGACGTTTTGCCACGCATCTTCGATAAGTTTTTCCGCGCCCCGAGCGCTCCGACCGGTGGCAGCGGACTGGGGCTGACCATCGTTAAAGGTTTCGTCGAAGCTCACGGCGGAACGGTTTCGGCGGAGAATCGCCCGGGCGGCGGCGTCATTTTCACAATGCGATTGCCGCAGGCTGAAAAGCCGCCGACAGTCGAGCACGGTTGATGAATAACGAAACCAATCAGACCGCGCCACTCGCGCTCGTCATTGACGACGAGCCGCAAATCCGCCGGCTCTTGCGCGTGACGCTTGAAGCGAACGGCTATCGAGTTGTCGACGCGGCGAACGGCAAGGACGGCATCACGCAAGCAGCGCAACGTCCACCGAACGTGATCCTGCTCGATCTCGGTTTGCCCGATCTGGAAGGCGTGGAGGTGCTCAAGCGGTTGCGTGAATGGAGTCGCGTGCCGGTGATCGTTCTGAGCGTGCGCGACCGCGAAGACGACAAGGTTGCCGCGCTCGATGCCGGCGCGGATGACTACGTGACAAAGCCGTTCAACAGCGGCGAATTACTCGCGCGCCTGCGCGCCGCGCTGCGCCACGTTCAACCGCAAGGCGCGGACGCGATCTTCCGCAATGGCGATTTGGAAGTGGATTTGTCGGCCCGAATCGTCCGGCAGCGCGGACAGGAAATCAAACTCACGCCGATTGAGTATTCGCTGCTTCGCTGGTTTGTCACGCACGCGGGGAAGGTTTTGACGCATCGGCAAATCCTCCGCGAGGTTTGGGGGCCGAACTGTGAAGCGCAGACGCACTACCTTCGCGTTTACATGGCGCACCTGCGCGAGAAACTGGAGGCCGATCCGAAAACGCCGAGGCTGCTGCTGACCGAGCCGGGGATTGGTTACCGGCTTGTGTTGCAAGATTGATTCAGGTCGCGCGTGAAAGTTTCGATTGTCATTCCGGCGTTCAACGAAGAGCGGTTGCTCGGCCAGACGCTGCAGCACGTGAAGACCGCGCTGACGGCGTTTGTGTCGTTGGGTTGGGTAGTTGAAGTGATCGTCTGCGACAACAACTCCACCGACCGCACGGCGGAAATCGCGCGGGCGGCGGGGGCAACGGTTGTGTTCGAGCCGGTGAATCAAATTGCGCGCGCCCGGAATCGCGGGGCGTTGGCGGCTACGGGGGATTGGCTATTGTTTGTTGACGCCGACTCGCAGCCCAGCGCGGAATTGCTGGCCGAAGTCGCGCAGCAAATCCTGTCGGGCCGCTGCCTCGCCGGTGGCTGCACGATCCGTTATGACGGGTATCATCCCATGGCCAACTTCGGCGCGGGATTATGGAATCGGCTGAGTCGCAGCCGGCGATTGCTGGCCGGGTCTTTTATTTTTTGCGAAGCGGCGGCGTTCCGAAAGGTTGGCGGGTTCAGCAACGAATTGTTCGCGGGTGAAGAGTTGGATTTGAGCAAGCGATTGGGCCAGCTCGCGAGAGAGACGGGCCGGGAGATTGTGATTCTTCACCGGCATCCGCTGCTGACCTCCGCGCGCAAGATGCGGCTTTACTCGACGTGGGAACTGCTGCGATTTGTGCTTCTAGCGGGGCTGAACCAGAAACGTGTGTTGCGCAGTCGCGAAGCGTGCCACTCGTGGTATGATGGGCGAAGATGAATCCGCGGAAGAATATTCCGACCGGCGGCGAGGGGCTGTTCGCGCTCAAGTTGCCGTTCCACTTCAAGTCCATTTGTCTCCCGCTTGCTCTCCTTCTGATGCTGTCGTGTTTTGCGTCGGCACAGGAGTTTGAACTGGACACCAACGCGCTGAAGCAGGCGCTCGAATCCGCCGGGGAATGGGCGGCGGAGAACCTCGACGAAGATGTGTTGCGCACGCTGGCGCCGGCGGATCGCGAGCAGGTGGAGCAATTCATCCGCGATTTGCAGAAAAGTTTGCAAGGCGAATACGTGCTGGACCTCGCCTCGTTGAAAACGGCGGCGAACGTCGCGTTGCCGTTGCTCGAAGCTCACGAGGAGACGCAACCTTACGCGGCGTGGCTCAAGTCGAGGCTCGATTATCTGGAGGTGGCGGATGAACTGCGCCGCGCCGCGCCACCACAAACGCCGGTGCCCGGCCAGCCACCGAAGCCGCCAGTAAATCCGCCCCCGTCCGCCGAGCGAAAAGTCTGGCAGAAAAAACTTGGGGAACGTCCGTGGCCGAAAGGTGCGGAGGAACTTGTTTCGAAACTCAAACCCATTTTTGCCGGCGAGCGTGTGCCGGTGGAACTCGTCTGGGTGGCCGAGGTCGAGTCGGAATTCAACCGGCGGGCGCGCAGTCCGGCAGGCGCGGCGGGTTTGTTCCAACTGATGCCGGCGACGGCGAAACGCTTCGGGTTGCGCTCGTGGCCGCGTGATCAGCGTTATCAAGCCGAGCCGAGCGCGCGCGCGGCGGCGCAATATCTCCGCCAGCTTCACGACCGGTTTGGCGACTGGTCGCTGGCGCTCGCGGCCTACAACGCGGGTGAGGGCACGGTGCAAAAACTTTTGGAGCGTCAAAAAACAAAAAGCTTCGACGGCATCGCCACGCGCCTGCCGGCGGAGACGCAGATGTTCGTGCCGAAGGTGGAGGCGACGGTGTTGCGCCGCGAAGGTGTGGAGCTGGCGAAGCTGAAAGCTGGGCGAGGCTGAACGATTGCCCGGCATCCCGGCTTGCCAAGCGTGTTTCCAATTTGTTCTAATACGACCGTGCTACAGCAACAGACATTGGATCGTCCCGCGAGTTTTTCCGGCATCGGCCTGCACAGCGGCAACCGGGTGAGCATGACTTTTCTGCCGGCACCGGCGAACAGCGGGCTGCGCTTCCGCCGCGTGGATCTCGAAGGCAAACCGGAAATTGAGGCACGGGTTGAGAACGTCTCGGAAACGACCCGCTCGACGACGCTGGCCCGCGGCAACACCAAGATTCACACGGTGGAGCACGTGCTGGCCGCGTTTGCGGGCTACGAGGTGGACAATGCCATCATTGAACTGGATGCCAACGAGCCACCCATCGCCGACGGCAGCGCGCGCGAATTTTGCAAAATGATTCAGGGCGCCGGTGTGGTGGCGCAGGATGAGAAGCGCGAGCCGTACACCGTCACCGAGCCGATCGAGTTGCAGATGGGTGAAACGCTGATGACACTGTTTCCGGGCGAGGGGTTGAAAATCACCTGCACCAGCGCCGACCAGCGCGGGCGCTTCACCCAGTTTTACAGCGCGGAGATCACGCCGAAAACCTGGGAGCATGAGTTGTCGCACGCGCGGACGTTTTGTTTTTACGAGGAGATCGAGTATCTGATCAAGAATGGCCTCATCAGGGGCGGCAGCCTGGAAAACGCCGTGGTCATCCGCGAAGACGCGGTCCTGACGACCGAGCCGTTGCGTTACCCGGAGGAATTCGTGCGTCACAAGATGCTCGACATTCTGGGCGACCTGTCGCTGCTGGGCCGCCCGATTTGTGGGCACGTGCTGGCCGTCAAACCAAGCCATGCGGCGAATTGCGAATTCGTCCGGCGCATTGTCGCGCAGATGCAAAAGCCGATGCGCGTTGCGCAAACTTTTACGCCGCCGCCCGCGAAACCCGCCGCCGTGGCCGCCGCTCCGAGCGAGGAATTGACGACGGGTGATGGTGCGATGGACATCGAGGGCGTGATGAAATGTCTGCCGCATCGCTATCCCTTTCTGATGGTGGATCGGATTTTGAAGATTGACGGTTCCCGGATCGTCGGGGTGAAGAACGTCACAATTAACGAAGCGTATTTTCAAGGGCATTTCCCCGGACACCCGATCATGCCGGGGGTATTGCAACTCGAAGCCATGGCGCAGGTGGCGGGGATCTTGATGCTCATGCGCGCCGAGGACCAGCACCAACTGGCTTATTTCATGTCCGCCGAAGAGGTGAAATGGCGCAAGCCGGTTTTGCCCGGCGACGTGCTGGTGATTGAGGTCGAACTGACGAAGGTGCGTGGCAAGATCGGCAAAGCGAAAGGCGTGTGCAAAGTGAGGGGCGAAATTGTGAGCGAGGCGGAAGTAACGTTCATGGTGCGCAATCCGTGACAGTGATGGCAGATGATTCATCCAACCGCCATCGTCCATTCTAAATCGCAACTCGGCGCGAACTGCGAGGTCGGGCCGTATTGCGTCATTGGGGAGCACGTGACGTTGGGCGAGGGCTGCAAATTACATTCCCACGTGGTCATTGACGGTCACACGCGACTCGGAAAGCGGAATGAAATCTTTCCGTTTGCCAGCATTGGACTCAAAACGCAGGACTTGAAATGGAAAGGCGGCGTCACGCGCACGGAAATCGGCGACGACAACACGTTCCGCGAATACGTGACGGTTCACAGTGCCACGGGCGATGGCGAAACGACCATCGTCGGCGCGCACAATCACATCCTCGCCTATTGCCACCTCGCGCACAACGTCACGCTCGGCAATCACAACATCATGTCGAATGTCGCCACGTTGGCCGGACACGTAACGGTCGAAGATTACGCGGTCATCGGCGGGCTGGTAGCCATCCACCAGTTCTGTCGCATCGGCCGGCTGGCGATGGTCGGCGGCTGCTCGAAAGTGGTGCAGGACGTGCCCCCGTTCATGATGGCCGATGGCAATCCCGCCGAAACGCGGACCATCAACAAAGTGGGCCTGGAGCGCAACGGAGTATCCGAGGAAGGCCGGGCCGCGCTGAAGTTGTGCTACAAAATCCTGTTCCGCGAGGGACTGACGATTTCCAACGCGCTGATAAAGATTGAAAAGGACGTGCCACCGTTGCCGGAAGTGCAGCATCTGCTCAACTTCGTTCGCACCAGCGAGCGGGGGATCAGCAAGTAGGTTTCCCATTTTGCCGCCGCCCCACCGGAGCAACTCCGAATCAAACTCTCGCCAAGGTCCGGGCGACTTAGTACTTTTCGCTCGTTGATGAACCTGTCTGCGAACAAGCGGATCACCGAATGGCTGCAAGGCTTGGGTCGGTTCACGTTGCTGGCACGCGAGGC
>Ga0315268_10000822_pt1 | contig 36302 bp, 27 predicted proteins | sample C1_top_MG_FD_204535 | JGI IMG/M metagenome (GOLD analysis project Ga0315268, IMG submission 204535) | Sediment microbial communities from Yellowstone Lake, YNP, Wyoming, USA - C1_top | ecosystem: Environmental > Aquatic > Freshwater > Lake > Sediment | place: USA: Wyoming | collected 2017-08-01
TTATCGTGAGAAGAAGGATAAACGGGCGGCGATCATCGCGACCATGAACGCCGTAAGCAGGCCCGTGCGCAATACGGCATTGGCAACGGCTGCGGGTTTCGGCGTGCTGCTGTTCATGAACATCATCCCGGTCAAGGTCTTCGGCGGTCTCGTGGCGTTCGGGACCATAGCTCTGCGTGTCCTGAGCTTCAGCTTCATCCCCGCGATGTTCATGTTCGTAAACGAAGAAAAGATCGAAAAAATATCCCGGTCGGAGCACAGCGAGGCGGGCGGATCGTCGATCCTCAAGAAGCTTGCCGGTCTCGGCATCAGGAAGCCCGCAACAACGGTTCTCGTGGGCGCTCTGCTTGTTATTGTGGCTATCATCGGTATTTCGAAGACAGTAGTGAACAACAATCTCGTGGAATGGTTCAAGAAAGGCAGCGATGTCCGCGTGGCCGACACGGTCATGAACAAGGCCCTGGGCGGAACGTCACTTGGTTACATCGTCGCGATCTCCGACAAGGACGATTACATCAAAACGCCGGAAGCCATGCGCTACATCGAAGGACTTCAGCGACGCCTGGAAAAACTCCCGGTCGTGGGCAAGACGACCTCTGTTGTGGATTACGTGAAGAGGATCAATCGCGTTCTCCATAACGACAATCCGAAGTTTGACGCTGTTCCTGAGAACAAGGAGATGATCGGCCAATACCTGTTCCTCTTCGCAATGTCGGCAAAGCCGTCCGACCTTGACAACGTGGCGGACTATCCTTTCCGAAAAGCAAATATCTGGGTGCAGCTCAAGACCTGGGACGCAAAGGCAATGGAATCGGTTATCGCTACGGTCAATGACTATCGTAAGGAGAATACAACTCCCATGGAGTTCAAGCCCGCAGGCATTGCCTACTTCAACCTGGTCTGGAACCATGAAGTTCTTTGGGACATGGTGAAAGGCCTGATCCTGGCCCTTATCGCCGTGTTCGCGATCCTTGCGTACGACTTCCGCTCAGTCAAGTGGGCGATGATCGGCTATATACCGCTTTTGTTCACAATTATCCTCATTTACGGTGTAGTCGGTTTCGTCGGCAAAGATTTTGATATGCCGATCTCGGTCATGAGCTGCCTCTCTCTCGGCATGGCCGTCGATTTCGCCATCCATTTCGTGAGCAGGCTGCGGCAGCGGATGAAAGAAACACCGACTGAATCATTGACCGATGCCCTGCTCTGGACCGCAGCGCGGCCTGGCAAGGGTATCATGCGGAACGCGATCCTTTTTGCCGCCGCCTTCGCGATCATGCTGTTCGCTCCGCTCACGCCGTATATCACCGTGGGCGCGTTTATCGTGAGCATGATGCTGCTGAGCGCAATAATGACGATACTCTATCTTCCGGCTCTCATTACGTTAACGCAGGGCTGGTTATTCAAAGGGGAAGTGAAATGAAAAGAACATTCATACTGGCGGCAGTGATGATTACGATCATTTCGGTTTCGGGACGTGTACATGCCATGACCGCGGACGAGCTCATGAGAAAGTCTCAGGCATCGTTCCTCTATCCAGGCGCTGACCTCAAGGCTCGGGTGATGATGAAGCTCATCAGTAAAGGCGGCCAGGAACGGGTGCGCGAAATGATGATGCTCAGGAAGAACTTCGGCCAGCCCGGCGGCGAGCAGAAGTATTTCATGTATTTTTTCCAACCCGCTGACGTGCGCAACATGACGTTCATGGTCTATAAGTATCCGGGCAGGGACGCAGACCGATGGCTCTTTGTCCCGGCAATCAATATGGTCAGGCGGATCGCAGCCCAGGACAAACGGTCAAGTTTCGTGGGCTCCGATTTCACCTACGAGGACATTTCAGGCAGGAACCTTGAAGATGATACGCATGTCGTTGTGAAGGAAGAGAAAATCGGGGATCGTGACTGCACGGTCATTAAGAGCACCCCGAAGGCGTCGGAGATGGAATACAGCTACAAGCTTTCCTGGATAGACAAGACGACCTTTTTGCCGATCAAGGAGGAGTATTATGACAAGAAAAACGAGTTGTACAGGGTCTTCAGCGCAGACGGGATCAAAGACATAAAGGGCCATCCCACGATCACGAAGAGAACGATGAAAAACCTCTTGAGCGGGCACATGACCGAAGTATCGTTTCTTAAAACGGATTACAACGTCGGAATCGAGGACAGCTTGTTTACCGAGCGGTATCTCAAGCAGCCGCCGAAGAGGTGGATCGAGTGAGCGATGTTTCGGCTGTATTTGACGCTTATGCGGATGACTACGAGAAGTGGTTCGAGTCAGCCGAAGGAAGAGCGCTCTTTGCATCGGAGGTTGGTGCAATACGACCGCTCATGATGGATCTCGAGCGGCCGTACCTGGAAATCGGTGTCGGGACCGGAAGGTTTGCAAAGGAACTGGGGATCGATGAGGGCATAGATCCATCCGAACGATCCTTGTCTTTCGCAAGAAAACGGGGCGTACACACGCAACGAGCAGCGGGCGAGCAGGTCCCGTTCGCTGATGCGTCATTCGGCGCGGTCTTTATCCTTTTCACACTCTGTTTTGTCGAGACCCCGGAGAAGGTGATTTCGGAGGCGGTAAGGGTGCTGAAACCGGGCGGATGCGTGATCGTCGGGATCATCAATCGGGAAAGCGCATGGGGTTCGCTGTATTTGCAGAAAAAGGCGGAAGGCCATTTACTCTATAAACGAGCGCGGTTTTTCAACGCAAACGAACTTTCAGCCCTGCTAAAGACGGCTGGACTGCATGTTGATGCCTCTACTTCCTCACTCTTTCAGCTACCGATGAATAATCCATTCAGGGAGGAGCCACGTCCTGGTCTCTCGAAAGAGGCAGGATATATTTGCATCCGTGCGAGAAAGGTCCCCGGAGGAACGAATGATTGAAAAAAAAGTCAAAAATCTTCTTTTCCTCACGGCGATTCTGCTGTTGTTGAATTCCTCCGCTTTCGCATCCGACGTTTCGCTTCACGGTTTCGTGCAAGGAAATTATTCGCTCAACACGGCAGAGGACAATCCTGATGGAAAGGATCTCAAATGGTCCGAGGAGCGCGCCCAGGTCAAGTTAGAGGCGACAGCCGATCAGTTCCGGTTGTTCATCAAAGGCGATGCATTTCACGACAATATCGACAAACATTCGATGCTGGAATTACGCGAAGGTTACGCTGACTACACATCCGAGAAATGGGACGCGCGGATCGGCAGACAGGTCATCACCTGGGGCGTGGGCGACCTGCTGTTCATCAACGATGTGTTCCCCAAGGATTATGAGGCGTTCTTCGTGGGCAGGCCCCTGGAGTATCTGAAAAAAGGAATGGACAGCGCGAAGATCGGGATCTATCCGGGTTTGATCAATTTTGAGCTGATTGCCACCCCCTATTTCGAGCCGAACACCTATCCCGACCCGCATAGGTTCTGGATGTACGATCCAATGTCGGGCATCACGAGCAGGGAAACACAGGAGCCGTACAAAGACCTGCACAAGGCGGAGACGGCAGTGCGTGTGTATCGCGATGTGGCCGGATTCGACACCTCGCTCTATTACTATCGCGGCTTCTCGCGACAACCGTCCATGACAGCCGACAGCCCGTCGGCGCCGACGAAACTCACCCTGTTCTATCCCGAGCTTTCGGTATATGGCGCGAGCGTTCAGGGCAGGGCCTTGGACGGCGTACTGAGCCTGGAAACTGGCTACTACGATTCACGCCAGGACCGGCACGGCGACGATTCGACGATCCCCAATTCGCAGATGCGCTACCTGATCGGATATCAGCGGCAGCTTTGGGAGGACTTTACGCTGGGTATCCAGTATTATGGCGAGTACCTGCAGGAGTATTCAGCCTATGTTCAGAACCTTCCTTCCGGCTTCCCGCAGGAGAAACGTCTTCATCAGCTTACTTCCGTGCGACTCACGCAATTCATGGTTCATCAGACCCTGAAGCTTTCCTTGTTTGCGTTCTATGGCCTGTCGGACAGAGACTACCTCCTGAACCCTGAAGTGAAATACAATCTTACGGATTCGGTCTGGATAGCGCTCGGCGGGAATGTGTTCGGCGGCGAAATAACGTATACACAGTTCGGACAACTCGCAAAAAACGACAACGTGTATACCCAGTTGAGATATGAGTTCTAACGATAACGAAGCACTTCGCGGTTGAATCCGTCCTGTTCCGATCATTCGCCAAAAGCTGATTTTCTCATTCATACAAACTGCAAATCCAACCACAAGTATTGATTGACATTTAGTCAAAAAACAATAATATTCAAGCAGAATTCTGGAAAGGAGGCGGCCATGGAAATTAAATTGACAGAGCTTTCCAGCTGTGCTGGTTGAGCAGGCAAGTTCAGCTTTGCTGAGCTGTCCCAGGTTCTGGGACGATTGCCGAATATCAACGATCCGAACGTGCTCATTGATTCCTCGAACGCCGATGATGCCGGAGTTTACCGCATCACAGACGATATCGCGATGGTCTTTACCGCGGATTTCTTCACGCCGATCGTGGACGACCCGTACTGGTTCGGCTCGATCGCGGCCGCGAACTCGCTCTCGGACGTGTATGCCATGGGAGGGAGGCCGTTGGTCTCTCTCAATATCGCCGCCCTGCCGAGCGGGGCGAACTTTGCCGAGATCAACCGAAAGATCATGCAGGGCGGCATCGACAAGATGACCGAGGCGGGCGTGACGATCATCGGCGGCCACACGGTCAAGGACAAGGAGCCGAAGTTCGGCTACGCGGTCCTGGGCCAGATCCATCCGAAGCAGATCCTCGACAACACGAAGGCGAAGCCAGGGGACGCGCTGATCCTGACCAAGCACATCGGGACCGGCATCATCGCAACGGGATTGAAGGCCGGGCGTTGTTCTGCGGAGACCGCGGCGGAGTTTACCCGCTCCATGGCCACGCTGAACAAACGGGCAGGCGAGATCATGCTCAGCGTCGGGGTCAGCACCTGCACGGACATCACGGGCTTCGGGTTGATCGGCCATCTGAACGAGGTGTTGAGCGCAAGCGTCTGTGCAGCCCGCATCCACGCAGGCCGCGTCCCGTTCTTCAAGGAGGCGGTCACGATCGCGGACAACGACATGATCCCGGGCGGAACCCGCGCGAACGAAAAGATCTACGCACCGTACACGGAGTGGAGCAGCAACGTGACCGCTACCGAGAAGGTCCTGATGAATGACGCTCAGACCTCGGGCGGCCTGCTCATGTTCGTTCCCCGGGACAAGAAGGACCAGCTGGTCTCCGCGCTCCAGAAGGAGCACATCCTCGCAGCGCACATCGGCGACGTGCTCGATGCCGCTTCGGCGGGGCAGAAACGAATTTTCGTGGAGAAATAAATGGACGTCTTGTTCATGCTCTTCCTGGCGCTGGTCGGAGCGTCCGTCGGGTTCCTCTCCGGCCTGCTCGGGATCGGGGGTGGTATTATCATGTTCCCGCTGCTGCTCTACGTACCGCCGGCCCTCGGTCTTGCTTCGATCGATGTCAAAAGCATCACCGGGCTCACGATGGCGCAGGGATTTTTCTCTGCAGTGACCGCGCTGTTCCATTACCAACGCAATTCGCTCGTGAACAGGCAGCTCGTTCTGACACTCGGGTTGTCGCTGTTCCTTTCCTCCCTGCTTGGTTCCCTGTTCTCTACGTATGTTTCGAACACCACGCTGCTTGCGGTTTTCGGCGCTCTGGCGCTGACCGCCGCAGTGATGATGCTGATCCCCCGCACCTACCTTCAGGACGAGATGACCGAAGAGAAGGTCACGTTCCACCGTGCCACGGCGATCGCGATCGGCATCCTTCTCGGTTTCACGATCGGCCTGGTGGGCCAGGGCGGCGCGTTCATTCTTATCCCGATGATGCTGTACGTTCTGAAGATCCCCCTGCGCGTCGCCCTCGGCAGCACGCTCGGCATCGGGCTGTTCTCGTCCAGCGCAGGCATGATCGGAAAGGTCGCGACCGGACAGGTGCCGTATCTCATGGCACTTCCGCTTATTCTGGGCGCGATCCCGGCTGCCCGGTTCGGCAGCATGGTGGGCAAGAAAACAACAACGCCGGTCTTGCGCTGGCTGCTTGCCGCGATCATAGCCGCGACCGCTGTGAAAGTGTTGATAGGTATTATGTAAATGTCAAAAGCTTTATGAAAACCTAAACTGATCTTACTGCCGAGGACGCAGAGGTATTCAAGTTCTTGAATCGAAGAAAAAAGACGAAGGACTGAGAAAAAGATCTTGCTGTAAACAGATTAGAAGAGAAGAGCAAGGTTTTCGCCGGAGAGTTGGATAAATGCTACAGGGGGTAGTTTATGTTTTCCTCTGCGTCCTCTGCGGTGAAAGGAGTTGGCTTTACGTTTGTATATTGATGGAGGTGCCTATGAGTGAAAAGGAACAGCAGCTGGTGGATGCGGTGCGGCAGGCGTATTCGGCTGCCGCGGACAGACCGCAGGAAAAACACGCGTTTCCCGTGGGCAGACAGTTCGCGGAAAGCGTGGGGTATCCAAAGGACCTGCTCGACAGCCTTCCAGCCGCATGTGTTGAGGCATTTACCGGGGTTTCGAACATATCTTTTTCCGCCGAGATCCCGGAAGGGGGAACCGTGCTCGACCTGGGCTGCGGAGCGGGACTGGACGCGCTTGTCGCAGGGAAGCGGACCGGACCGCAGGGCAAGGTTATCGGCGTCGACTTCAGCGATGCCATGCTGGGGCGCGCACGAAGCGCCGCGCAGGCCGCGGGACGAGGGAATATCGAGTTTCTGTCCGCGGATGCTGCGGCACTGCCGCTGCCTGACGCCTCGATCGATGTGGCGCTGGTCAACGGCATATTCAATCTGAATCCCCAACGGGAGGCGATCTTCCGCGAACTGGCGCGGGTTGTGCGGCCCGGGGGCGCGGTGTACGCAGCCGAGCTGGTGCTGAAGGACCCCGGGACCGCCCGGATCGAACAAACGCCGGCGAACTGGTTCGCCTGAGTCTGCGGAGCCAGGGAAGGCGGGGCTTTCCTGCAGGAATTCCGGGATGCCGGATTCATTGAAGCGAACATTCTCAGAACATTCAGGAACGCACGCACAAAAAATCCCGCCGTGGTCGGGGTGGATGTGGTCGCGAAAAGGTAATCCCGCGCCTTGGCATCCCCCGGCTCCTGCCGGAGGGGGCTCCACGGGAGCGGGAGGTCCGGTGCTGCGCTGCGTTTGCCGGTCAGGTGAGGAAGGACCATACCAGCGGAGCAGCATCGAAATAGGTATTTACAGGGTAGAAAGAATTTAGTATCATGCCGATGCTTTCTTGGACCATATTCGTACGAGGCATGATGTGAACAGGACCTTCCCCTTTACCCTACTGTGCGTGGCACTCGCGCTTGCATCCATGCTCTCCGGATGCGCGACCGTGGAGCCGCTTCCCTTGTCAACGGAGCGGGTCCAGGATATCGTTGCCCAATACCCTCAGACGCCTGACAAGCTCAAACTGGATCAGATCACTCCTGCGACCGTTGCCTCGGCAACCGAAAGCGCGGGTTCCCCGGACGTCCTGGTGATCGTCCACCCGGCGTATTCCGTTTTTTTCAGGGATCGGTCGAAAGACACGTATTCTGAAATGAAATACCACCTGCTCAAGCAGCAGTTCGACAACGAGGCGCGTCTGATCAGATCGCAGACCGCTGTCGGCAAGGTGGTTATCCTCGTGCTTCCCGGGAATTTCGCAGCCGACAGCCAGGCGCCGCTTTCTTTTGTGTCCTATTTGAACAGTATGGCCACGGGGACCCGGCCGGTCTACTATGTGCAGTCCGAGACCTCGAGCAGCGGCACGCTGTCGATGAACGATATGGTCAACCTCTATCAATTTCTGCAGTCAATGAAGGTGAACAAGGTCATGATCGGCGGCGGTTACATCGGGAGGTGTCAGCGGGAGTTCTATGGCCAGCTGACGACGTATCTGGACCGCTCGCGGGCCTATATTGTTCCCGAGATCTCGACGATTTCTCCTGATGACGTGTCCGACGCAGAGGCGCGGACCATTCTCAGCAGTATCATGCGCGAGGACTTCACTCCCATCAAATCGTTCATCGACAAGAAATCCAACGGCAAGGCAAATGTACGGTCGCTTCCGCAGAAACAGGTTCCGTAGCATGCTCCCCGCTTGATCCGATCCCTCCCAATCCACAGATGCCCGTTGCTCAGCGCAATGCCTTGATGAGCTCCCGCATTGTCAAGAACAGGTCTCCCGCGATCGGGTGCACGCGCGGGGCTGACCGGGTCCGGTTCAGTTTCATGAACGGCGCATCCGGGTCCTTGTTCAGGCACAGGACCTCGGCGCGCGTGCCCAGGTAGTCAAGGTGCTGGGGCGCTCCCGATATCCCGAGGGCGATGATCAGTCTGGGCTCCACGCGCACGCCGGTCTGGCCGATCTGCGCATCCAGGGGGAGAAGCTTCAGGTCCTGCGTCACTTTGCGTGTTGCGCCGAAGAGGGGCGCAAGCCCGAGCGCTTCGAGCGCGGTCTTGAGCTCCTGTGCCAGCGCGAAGCCTGCATGGTCCCTGATCCCGTACCCGATGTCGATGATCACGTCCGCATGCGCGAGCGAAGGCGCGGATTCGGGCGGAAGTGCCATGAGCCATCTCGTGTCGGGCGTCAGGTCCAACGTGGCGGCAAGGAATCCGTTCCTGCCTGATGCCGGCGGGAATCCGGCGTTCGCATCAACGGTGAGGAACGCGGCACCCAACGGCAGCAGGGCTGTCCTGTTCAGACGATGGTCATACGCCGGACATGAACAGAGGATCTGTTTGTCCCGGTCCCGCATCGCGAAATGAGCTGCTCCTCCGAAGAACCGGATGTCTTTTCCTGAAAGGGAAACCTCCCCTGCGGTATATCCGAACGCTTCGGTCCAATGCTGTCCTCCCGCGACCAGGGGAGTGCCCGCTGTCTTGAGAAGGTAGCGCAGCAGCTCCTGCTTTCCTTCGATCGATAACATGCTGTTCTGCGTGTTCAGGCAGAACGCCTGGTCTGCTCCGTTCGCTTTCGCTAAACCAACCAACTGCGGCCACATGCTGCGCGGTGTTGGAACGATCGCACACACCGGTCTGTCGAGCATGCCTCCGAGTTGTCTGCAAGCGCGCAGGATAGCAGTGTTCTCCTGCTGCTCGCGAGGGTCGAGCAGAGCAAAGATCGTCGTGCCATCCAGCCTCCCGGCGCGTCCGATCTCTTCCGTGTACGCGTCTGCCCGGGACGCGCTTGCTGCGGCTGCAAAGGTCTTGAGGTATGCTGCGGCTTCCGCAATCGATGACATGATCGCGGAGCGGATCTCCACGGAAACAGGCTTTTCGAACGAGAGACCGGTCACCGTTGCACCTTCCGCAGGTTTCATGACCAGGACGGGCTTACGATCTGCTGCCGCGGCCTGTTCGATGTTGGTCGGCACTGCAGCAGCAGATGCTGTCACACTGATGATCGCAGGCGATACGATCCGTTCGAGTCCGAGGCCGTCCTGCCTCACCCGGATGCGGTCGTGGTGGTAGCTGGTGCGCGACAGCCTGGCAGCGAGGTAGGAACCGACACCTGCGTCACCGTTCAAACACGTGGAGCCTATGATGATGAGGTCGTACTGCTGGAGCAGTTCCAGGGTGCGAATAGCATCTGCGATAAGGGCAGGCGATGCATGCTCAACATCCAGCCTGACAAGCCGGTCAGCCGGTGCGGCGCAATCGCGCAGGATGTCCTCATGCCGGGAAGGTCCGGTCATCAGGACATCGAGGGAAACGAGCGAAGGCGCGCCTGATTTGAGCTCAAGCGCCCAACCCAGTCCTGTGCGATCATGGGGATCGGCTTTCCAGACGATCTCCTCGATCGAACCGTTGGCAAGACAAGGCATCGGGGAAAGGTCGGCAACCGGCCTGAGCAGGACGAGGATGCGCACTGCTGTTTGCAGGACTGCCTGCGGCTGATGTTCCGGCTGTGCAGCGCGAAGCATTCTGTCCAGCGCAGCATCGGCAGTCCGAACTTCGGGAAGGTCCTGGTCTTTTTTAACCAGTTCCCATGATCGCGAGAATGCCCGGTCAAGGCTGTCCAGACGGGCACGCGTCCTCTCTGCTGCACGGCGTCCGGCTTCGAGCAGCGGTACGGCATATGCGGTCCCGAGCAGGCCGGTCCTCTTCTCAAGCCATTCCGTTCTGGCATACAGGCACTCGAGCCGCAGGATCTCGCCCGCGATCTCCGCCAGCGGGAACAGCGCGGGCTGCAGCATGGCATCGGACCAGCTGCTGTCGCCAAGGAGCGTTGACGCCTCGCGCACGTGCAGGCGGAGCCTGTTCTTCCATTCCGCGAGGATCCGGGCGAAGCCGTCTGCCTGGTCAGGAACGAGCTCCTGCCAGCGTGTTGTCAGTGCCATCAGGTCCTTCAGGATGAGAAATCGCTGGACCTCGTTCGTTCCTTCGTAGATCGTGAGGATACGGCTGTCGCGCCGCGCTTTTTCGAGCAAATAGCGCTCGGTCTGCCCTACGGGGCCGTACGCTTGCTCAACGAGCGTGATGATCTCGTGGATATCCTCGGAGCAGATGAATTTGGCAATGGCGGATTCCATGCGCACGGACTCGTGGGGCCGGTCGAACAGGCCGACGAGATAGTACGCAAGGGACTCGCTCCCGAACTGGATCGCTGCTGCTTCGCCGAGCAGCGCGTCCCGCTCCGCTGTTGCAGGGATGTTCGCAAGCGCCTCGTGCAGCAGCTTGCGGATGAGCGCGCCCGAGACCACGGCGAGCCCGCAGCGGCCTACGTTCAGCGTTTCGAGCGCGTTCACCTGGCCGTGCCCCTCGTACCCGATCACGGCTTCTCGCGGCACTCGTACGCTGTCGATGGAGATCTCGTTCGTGGGCGAGCCGCGCTGTCCGGTCTTGCGTTCGTCCGCTCCGACCTTCAGACCCTCGGCATGCCGGTCCACCATGAACCCGGTCACGCCTTCGGCCGTCTGTGCGTACAAACAGAACTGGGTCGCGATGCTCCCGTTCGTGATCCACATCTTCGCGCCGGTCAGGGAATAATATTCATAGACCGGGCCGGAGTCCGCTGGCCGGACCTGGCCGATGTCGTGGAACACACAGTCCTTTTCCTGGAAACGATAATAGCGCTCCCCCGTGTCCTGCTCGTAATCGTAGCGATCATGCATGATCAGCGCGGCATTCCCGTCCGGCAACTGATACGCCATGCCCTGGTCAGTGAACAGGATCCGGTCCGCGTCGATCATATAGCGGGTGCTCGAGATGTCCTGCTCGTCACGCAGGAATGAGTATCTGCCGTCAGGCAGGGGCAGGAGCCGCGCGCTCGTCAGCCGCGCGCTGGTCTTGACGCCGCCGGAGTCGGAGCCTGCCGTGGGTTCGGTCAGAGCAAAGGCGCTCACCCCCTGGTGGCCGAGATAGCGCAGGAACAGCTTGTGGCATCGTTCCCGCCGCGGCAGTTCGTCGAGCGCTGCGCGGACATCGGGCATGAGCTTTTCGAACAGGTTTCCCGCAAGCGTAAGGTTCTCGATGAACCCGCTGAAGTCGCCGCGTCTGCCCGCGATGCCGGCTCCGTAGAAGGCGCGGAGGAAGTTGGCAGCGAGATATTTCACCACGCGCGTGCTCCGGATGCGGCTGTCCACCAGCTTCATCAATGCTTCATATTCTTTTTTGATCCGCGCAGGGTCGGGGCTGGAAAAGGTCCGGATGATCCCGGTCAACCGTTTCCGGACCTCGTTGAACAGTGATTCATTTTGGATGAGCGGCGCAAGCTCTTCGCGTACGCGCGGGAGCTCGTCATTCAGCCCCAGGAGGATCGGGGTCGTGCCGATGCTGGTGCTTGCCATGATGAGCAGGTTGATGCCTGCATCGCCGAAGCTTCCCGCAGCAGAGTTCAGGATGTAGTATTCCGCCTTGTGCCAGCCCAGGCCGTCCTCTGTTTGCGGGACAGTGGTGGCGAGCCACTTGTTCTCTTTGATCGCACGGACCACGTCCTTGGGCAGATGATGGGTCTTTTCAATGTACCGTTCGATGTGCAGTCCTTCGAACGTTCTGGCGCTGCAGTTCTGTTTGAACCAGTCCACCAGTCCGGCCCATCGCTTCCGCAGACCGGGATCATGGAGCTGCATCTCGGGAATGAAACGGACCGAGCGGTCAATGGCCGCGCTGAGGAATGCGCCTGATCGGTGGGGGGCGGCAGGCATGCTGCAGAACGCATCGTACTCGAGGTCCAGCGCGACTGCAGCGCCGGAAGGCTCGATCGGGAAGAGCGCTGCAGGCGAGACCCTGCCGCGTCCCGCGGACAGCGTTGCGTTCGCCACTGCACGGTGTGCCAGACTGAGCAGCACTTCGGCGGCAGCAACCTCGGTTTCCATGCTTGTTCCGGTTGCGAGGTCGTTCTCGATCCGCGCTACCAGCCCGCGGATGCCGAGCGCCAGCGCTTGTGCCTCTCCAGCCAGTCCGGGGTCGGCTTCAACAGGGAGCGCTGAGCACATCGCGGCCAGGTCCAGGGTCTGCTTCGCTATCTCCGCAAGCGGCGTCGTATGGGTCAGGTGCGTTATCGTGCCGAGCTCCGGCAGCACCCCGTCAAGTGCACGGTTGTCAAGCGCCCTCTGCAGACGGACGGATGCGCCGTGACCCGGGGACAGGAACCTGAACAAAGAACTGTCCCGATAGGACCGGGAAAGCAGGTCGTCCTCGGAATACGCGAACCCGCCGAAGACCTGGCCCGCATCATAGCCCAGGCTGCCCGGCTCGGGGCTGAAGGCCATGGCGGCAACCGCAGCGCAGAGGTCGTTGAATTCAGGTCCGGAGTCCGAGGCGCATGTATGCAGCGTTTCGAGCAGGACGCGCCATGCTTCCAGCCGGCTGAGCAACGCCTTGACCGCGCCGAGTTTGGCTATGCCGTCCCGGCCCTCGGTGTCGAGCATCTGTCCCGGGAACTGCACGCGTCCGACTGCGTGCTCCCTGGAGCGCTTGCAGAGGTAGTCGGCCGCACCCAGGGCCATGGCAAGAGAGAACCGGGCATCAGGCACGTCCACGTTCCCGGGGATGACGATCGGGAGCTTCTTTACGACACAGTCGAACGCAATATCCGAAAGTCCTGCAGCACGGAACCCGATCGTGGGCACGGCGGTGATGGCAAGGCCTTGCTCAGCCAGGGGAACGAGATATCCCCGTCCGCGGCTGATGACGAGGAGCGCATGGCTGGCAGCGATCGGAACGAGCGTGAGAACGCCGGTGATCCGCACGCTGTCGATACCTTCCTGGATGGTCAGCTGGTCTCCGTCGATCGCACAAATGCCGGGACTGAGGGTGATGCCGGAGCGCGCCAGGACCCGGACCGCTGACAGCTGGTGCGCAGCTATGAGTCCCAGACTCGGGCTGACAAAGGAGAGCGCACGCACGCAGGAGCTGCCGGCGTGTTGATTGTCGCTCACGAACGAACGGATCGTTCCGCGCCATGCGTCCGGGATCGGCTCTTCTTCCCACTGTTTAACGATCCTGTCCGGAAAGAGCGCGGACGTTTCATCAGAGGAAATCTCCGATCTCGTTGCATTGTTGTCCAACGCCGGCAGCGCGGCCCGCGGGACCCAGGTGGTGATCAGCTGCTCTATTCCGGTGGAGCGGTAGAGCACAGGGAACAGACCGTTGTCAGCAAGCCTCAGATCGATCGCAGCAAGCTCCGATCTGATCCGATCCGCAGGGCCCTGCCTGCCGTCGTTCGCAAGCGCGATCGCGAGTTGACCCAGCTTCTCTCCGAGCCGTTTCGCCAGGGCATGCGGCCACGCGATCCTGCCCGCATCAGCGGATGCGGGGCAGGATGCCATCGCGTCCCGGAACGCGGCTGACGCTGCCAGGACCGCACGGCACGAGCTGACGATGGAGTTGTTCCCGTACCAGAGCTGTTCATCCGGAAGCGTAACTGCATGCGGTTCACGGCGGCTGCTTCGGGGGGCGTTGCTCAGGGCACGGAGCAGGGTAGGGATTGCCGCGCTCGCCGGACGGTAGATCAGAGAGTGGTCCGTGTGTCTGCCCCAGAGCACGCGGCCTGGTTCGGCTCTCCAGCAGGATTCGCATTTGATGCAGTTTTCGAAAAGAACAGCAACCTTGCCGCGGCCGAAGAGCGGGGCCTCATACCCGTACACCCGGGCAGGGCATACCCACCAGAGCCCGGCCTGCGCCATATCGGAATGTTGGGAAGCGGATCCTGGCCAGAGCGTCCTGATGTGCGACGCGGTCCCCGGGCGATAGGAGTTGGTTGCAAGTTTTGCGTCAAGCGTGGTCAGCGGTTTCACCGCATCCAGGTCGCGCGCTTTTTTTTGCGCTGCAAGGTATGCCATGACCGGTTTAGCGAGCAGCTTGTCCACCGGTGTTTTGAGCACATAGAAACGGAAGGCGTCCCAGAGCGCAGTGCCCAGGGAAAGAACAACGAGGATACACAGAAAGAACGGCAGCACGATCAGGTCGATCAGCCGCATGCTGCGCAGGACCAGCTGGACCGCTTTTTCAAGCTTTGCCTGGACCGGGTGTCCGTCGTTCGCATAGACCTGTCCGAGCGCAGCAACGAGGCCGGGAGAGAGCCGTTGGATCAGCGGACCCACGGGCCAGGGGAGCGATGCAGGGTCAATGCGTTTATTGTCAAGGTGGAGGATGATGCCGAGCTTCGGATCTGCTGCACCGGGTCTCCTGATAAGGTTCATGATCCAGCGCCAGAGCGTGATCGGACTGATGAACGTTGCTGCGAGCGGTTTCCAGAGCCTGAGACTGCTGATCATCCGGACATTGTCCATCAGCAGCTCTCTGATGCCCCGGAGCGAGAGCAGGTGAGTCCTCAGGAACCGTCCGGTCTCGACCATGCCTTCAATCGACAGAAAATGCGCACTTCCGCACGCCAGGTCCACGGACCTGCCGAACAACACGTTCGCTCTTCCGAAATAGCCGGGCCAGGCTGAAAGGTACTGCGCGTTCCTGCCGTACACGCTGTTCTGGAGCGGCTGCAGATATTCTTTGGTAAGGTTCTTGGCGTTCAGGGTGGTTCCCTGTTGCAGCATGTTCTTCACTGCGCGCGCGAAGTAGAGCCCTGATGCGGACGCCGGGCCGGTAAAGTTCGGAAAGGGGAGGTCCACGCCGAGTCCCGTGGAAGCGCCGCCCACGGCGAGCCCGTCTTCCACCAGGATCGGCCGTTCTTTCCAGCCTCCGCTCCTGATGATCTTGGCGCCGTACGCGGAAAGGACCGCGTTCCCGGTGAACTCCCTGATCAAGGGAAGGCCGCGCATCCACTCGAACAGACTGTCGTGGCTGCCGCGATAGTTGCGGCGCAGATTGTCGAGCGGCACGACATACCCGAGCGAAAGGCTGTCCCGATTCGTGTACAGGAATCCGCCGACGTTCAAAGCAACAGTCCTGTTGCCGATCGCGGCGTTCCTGAGGAGGATCTCGTATGCCGCTCCTTCGCCGGGCTTGAGCGTGAACCGTTTTTCGATCTCTTCAGCCGGGAGCGACAGCACGGCCTTCACGCCCTGCAGATAGTGCGGCGCGGCAACGCGCTCGAGCCGTTCCGACCGCACGAGATGGGAAGCGTCTCCCTCGGCCAGGAACACCACGTCGCTGTACAGCGAGCCGCGGCTGGTCTGGACGCCGATGACCCTGTTGTTCCTGCGGATGAGCGACGTAACCGTGGTTCCGGTGATATGCACCGCGCCTTTTGATTGCGCGAGATGGGCAAAATAAGGGTCGTAGACCGGCCTGAGCACGGTGTAGCAGTTGTTGAATATTGCAGGGTCCGTGAGCTCCACACCCACCGCGTCCAGACCGTTATGCAGGAGCGTGCCGCGGCAATGCACTCGCCGTTCGAACGGCGCAGCTTCTACGGCCGCTGGGCCGAAGCAATCGGGCGCTGCGAGGTTCTCGGTGAAGTATACGCAGCCGGACCAGTTCTCCGCGCCCGCATATACACCGGCTTCAAGCAGGGCCACGGAGACGCCTGCTTCGGCGAGCGACCCGGCCGCAGCCACGCCGGCAGGACCGGCTCCTATGATGATAACGTTGAATGTACAGCGGGTCGTATTCATTGCGGCACCTCGAGAGGTTGTGATTCATCGTTGTTAGAAATAGAGACCAACGGAAGGCTGTATGAAAATAGTATAGCAAAATTGTACATTTCACGATACAATTATCCCCAGACCTGACAATGATGTGTCATTCTGAAAATCAACGAGGTCACGAATGAAGCACGCATACGACAGGTATTGTTCGGTCATCCTTCTTTTAGCCGGCGTTGCTGCCCACGCACTGTGGTGCCCGGCTGCCGGGGCCGTGGAAGTGGTCAAGGTCGGAGGCATGGGGACCGCGCTCGGCACCATGCAGCAGATCATTGACGCGTTCGAGAAACGGGATCCCGGAACCATGGTCCGGCTCATGCCGAGTGTGGGCAGCAGCGGCGCGATCAAGGCTGTGGCCGAGGGGGCGCTGGATATTGGATTGGTCGGTAGACCGCTGCATACTGAAGAACGGAACCTGGGTCTCCTGGCAACCGAGTATGCCAGGACGCCGTTCGTGTTCGCGGCGAACAGGAGCGTGAAAAAAAAAGGGCTGACCAGCGAAGAGCTCGTCAGGATCTATAGCGGTGAGATGCAGACCTGGCCGAACGGAGAGCGCATCCGGATCGTGCTCCGTCCTTCCTCTGATGCGGACACCCTGCTGGCAAAGACGATCTCTCCCAGGTTGAGCGCTGCGATCGACAGCGCCCTGGAGCGCGACGGCATGATCATGGCGGCGACGAACCAGGAATGCCATGATATCATCGACCGGACGCCGGGTGCGATCGGATTCTCATCGCTCACGCAGATCATGACCGAAGAACATCAGCTCAGAATACTGTCCTATAACGGCATTGCCCCGAGCGTGCATTCCATTGCGAAGGGAACCTACCCCCTGGTCAAGACGCTTTCGCTGTTGACGAGGGTGAAACAGCCCCCTGCGGTCCGGCGCTTTGTCGAATTCGTCCTGTCCGCAGAGGGGAATGCGATACTGGAACGGACCGGCAACCTCCCCTCAGTCGGCAGGAAAAGAAACTAATCCATGCCATCGCGAAAAAACATGACCGGCATTATTACCCGGCTGGCCGGCGCCATCATTACTGCGCTGGTCATCCTGGTCCCGTCAGCCTACTTCTTTCTTGCCTATCAGTATATGTCGGGAAGTCTGGAAGCCGAATCCGAGATCAACGGCCAGATCATCACGAAGATCATCATTGATAATCCCGAAATGTGGCAGTATGAACAGACGCGGCTCAAGGAGTATCTTGCGCGGCGCCCCCGGAAAGGGTATGCGGAAACGCGCCGCGTCCTGAATGCCGTCGATGTCCTGATCGCCGAATATGCAGACGACGTGCAGCCGCCAATGCTGTCCCGCTCGTTCCAGTTGTTCGATGCAGGCATCATGGTCGGCAGGCTCGAGATCTCCCGTTCGATGCGTCCCATGCTCAAACAGACGGGTTCGATCTTTCTGCTCATGCTCCTGATGGGAGGGGGGGCTTTCTACATTCTGCGCACCATCCCGATCCAGGCCCTCCGGCGCTCCGAGGATGCCATCAGAAAGGAACGGGACACGGCCCAGAAGTATCTCGATGTCGCCGAAGTCATGCTGGTCGCTCTTGACGCTGATCAGCGGGTTGTGATGATCAATCGCAAAGGGTGCGAGACCCTCGAGTCACGTGAGCAGGACGTCCTGGGCAGGAATTGGTTCGATTCCTTTGTGCCGGACCGGAACCGGGCCGCGGCAAAGGCCGAATTCGTCCTCCTGCTGACGGAACCGGGGCATAGGACAGGCGACTATTTCGAAAGCCCAGTGCTGACCGGGTCCGGCAGGGAACGGGCCATTGTGTGGAGGAATATTCTCATCACGGACGGTTCGGGAAAGCGCGTCGGCACCCTGAGCTCGGGCGAAGACATTACTGAGCGCAAGCATCTCGAGGACCAGCTCCGGCATGCGCTCAAGATGGAAGCGGTCGGCCTCCTGGCCGGCGGCATTGCCCACGACTTCAACAACATTCTTGCCGCTATCATGGGGTACGCCGGCCTGATCCAGATGGACCAGCACAAGGACGCGCAGTTGAACCAGCATGTGGAGCAGATCATCGCTGCGTCCGACCGCGCCGCGCGGCTGGTCAAGAACCTGCTTGCGTTCAGCAGAAAGCAGATCATCGACCCGAAACCCGTTCAGGTCAACGACATCGTGACGGACGTCGCCATGCTGCTCACGCGGTTGCTGCGGGAGGACATCGAGATGCGGGTCGATCTGTCGCACGAACCGCTCATGATACGCGCCGATTCCGGTCAGATCGAGCAGGTGCTGATGAACCTGGCCACGAACGCACGTGACGCCATGCCCGGGGGCGGATGGTTCCAGATCAAAACAAGCAGGGCATGCATGGACCGCGACTATGTCGCGGAGCACGGCTACGGCGAAGTGGGCGAGTATGCCTGCATCGCGGTCTCAGATACCGGTTCGGGCATGACCGCGCAGGTGCTGGAAAAGATCTTCGATCCTTTTTTCACGACCAAGGAGGTCGGTAAAGGCACCGGCCTGGGGATGTCGGTCGCCTACGGAATCATAAAACAGCATGATGGGTTCATCAATGCATACTCCGAGCCGGGCATTGGTTCGACCTTCAGGATCTATCTCCCGCTCACCGCATCATCCGTGGCAACATCCGCAGCAGAGGATGCTCGACCGCCTTCCCGGGGAGCGGAGACCGTGCTGCTGGCAGAGGATGATGTCATTGTGAGGAACATGTTGCGGTCCGTGCTTGAGTCCGCGGGATATACGGTCATTGAGGCAAGGGACGGTAGGGCGGCGGTCGACGCCTTCCTGCGGGAAGGTGACCGTATTCAGCTCGTTCTGCTCGATGTGATCATGCCGAGAATGAACGGCAGGGTGGTCTACGACGAGATCAGGAGCAGGAGGCCGGACTGCAAGATCATATTCATGAGCGGGTATACTGCGGAATTTATGGAGCAGGAGATGTTGCTGGCACCGGACATGCATTTCATCGGGAAGCCCATTTCTCCAAAGGAACTGTTAGGAAAGGTCCGGGAGGTCCTGGATGCGTAAAGGGAGACAGTTGTCGATCGTGACCTGCTGCGGGTTTCCCGGAGCCCTTCGGGCGATCCGCGCGTGAACAGGTCCGCGGCCACGTATCGGGACGTCATCATCATCGGAGCAGGCGCGTCGGGCCTCATGTGCGCGATCGAATGCGGGAGGCGCGGACGGTCCGTGCTGGTGCTGGACCATGCTGAACGGACCGGTTCCAAGATACGCATCTCGGGCGGCGGTCGGTGCAATTTTACCAATTTGCACGCGGCCGCGGACCACTATTTCTCGAACAATCCTCATTTTTGCAGATCGGCGCTTGCGCGATTCACTCCCCGCGATATTCTTTCCCTCGTGGAACAACATCACATCGCCTATTATGAAAAAGAGGCGGGCCAGATGTTCTGCGTCAAGAGTGCGCGCGATATCATCGGACTGCTCGAGCGCGAGTGCGGGCGCGCGGGCGCAGAGATCCGCCTCGCCTGCAGCATTACGGACATTCAGCATCCGGACCATTTTGTTGTGACCACGAACAACGACATGTTCCACGCCGGGTCATTGGTCATTGCCACCGGCGGCCTTTCCTACCCAAAGCTCGGCGCAAGCGAATTTGGTTTCAACGCGGCCCGGCAGTTCGGCATCAAGGTCCTGCGGTCGCGGCCCGCGCTGGTCCCGTTCCTCTTCCCCGGCAGGGAGCAGAAGTTCGTTCAGGAGCTTGCGGGGATTTCGCTGGAAACGGCCATTACCTGCAGTGGAAAACGCTTTCAAGGAAGCACCCTCTTCACGCATCGCGGATTGAGCGGTCCGGCGGCGCTCCAGGCATCGCTTGTCTGGCTTCCCGGTTCTGCACTCGAGATCGATCTGCTTCCGGGTACGGACACCCGGGCTCTTTTTTCCGCCAAACGCCGGGCTCGAATGGAAATGCGCAACCTGCTTTCGAACCATCTGCCCCGCCGCTTTGCCCAGGCATGGTGCGAGCATTGGGGATGGTTGAAGCCGATCGATCAAACCCCGGATGCCGAGCTGATCCGCATCGCGGAAGGTCTGCATGCCTGGACGATCGTTCCGAAAGCAACCGAGGGATACGACATCGCAGAAGTGACCGCAGGCGGCGTGGACACGGACGAGCTTTCGTCGAAGACCATGGAAGCGAAGAAGGTGCCCGGCTTGTATTTTGTCGGTGAAGTGGTCGATGTGACCGGCGAGCTCGGTGGCTACAACCTGCACTGGGCATGGGCCTCGGGATTTGCCGCTGGCCAGTATGCCTGATCCTAACGACATCATTTTCCGCGAATGAACACGAATGAACGCGAATGAAATTTAACGGAGGGGGACAACTCTATCCTTGGACGCTTTGGCGCTTATTCGCGGCCATTCGCGTAATTCGCGGTTAACTGCTTTTTCTAGCCGGATGCGTTCGCCTACGATAGTAAAATTCAATCTCAAATTATAGGAACAATTCATCTGCAAATCGGAATTTCCCGGAATAATGATTACACAGTTATGATTTTCTTTGACAAGAAGCGCTGCAGATATTACTATTCCGGAGAAGAGAAGCCGGCCGATCGAACATGGCCTGCACGCGATTCCGCGCCTTGGCATCCCCCGGCTTCCGCCGAGGGTGGAAAGCGCTTTCTCGCGATTGGTCAGAACGAGCAGTCGCGAGGAAGCAGTTCCGGGAGGTCGCGTTGTTCGTGGGAGCCTCCGGCTCCTGCCGGAGGGGGCTCCACTGCCTCATTGCGAACCTGGCGTTTATTCTGGGGGAGGTGCTATGGAAGGCTACCGGTATCAGCAGTTCGCGTACTTGGTCATACCCCTGGCACTGGGAGTGGAATTCTTTCTGACCGCAAGATCGGAGCGCAAAAAAGAGGGCAAGGAATCAGCGAAAGCCGTGGTGATGGATTCGTTCGGCTATGTTTTCGCGGCGCTGGTGCCTGCATTGTTCTGTTTTACGATCTTCAGTCTGGAATACAAGCGGCTCCTGCTCATGGAGCAGATCCTGCACCGGCTCGACCGGTACGGCGTCATGTTCTTCTTCCTGGGAGCGTGGTGGCAGGTATTCCTGATCACGGCGCTCAGGGCACGGAGGGTTGCTGATCAGGGGGGAAAGTGTTTTGCGCCCGTGTGGTGCCCCTACCTTGCGCTCGGCGCATTCATATCCGCGCTGATCCTCTGGGTTGCGCCATTCAACCTTATGTGGGTTTCGGTCTTCTGGTTCGTCTCGACCTGCGGTCTCTGCGGCATCGTCGGCACCTCTCCGGCAAAGATATCGAAGATCTTTTTCGTGCTTGCGTTCCTCGTTATTATAGGTGAGAATATCCTGTTCATCATGCTCGATGCTATTGTGTGACCACCGTAACCATACGCGCAGGTGATGCCCTTATTCGGTATTCCCTCTGTTCATGCCCACTGACAGTGAATTGACCTATGCATCCGACCGATCTTAAAAAAAACATGCTGCACGCGCTCGAGCGGAACGACCTGGACGTGGTCGCTGGTCTCGCGCTGAAGAGCAGGCACGCACTGAGCCAGCTGATACGCATTTCCTACGACAAGGAGACTCTTGTCGGATGGCGGGCGATCAAGTCGATCGGACTGGCTGCGCGCTCGCTCGCGCATACCGATGATGAAACTCTTCGCATAACCATTCGGAAATTATTGTGGTCCTTGTCGGACGAATCAGGAGGGATTGGCTGGTCGGCTCCCGAGATCCTGGGAGAGATCGTGAGTGCGGACCCTGAAAAGTTCTCCTATGCCATACCGCTTATTGTCGAGGTCTTCGGGATCGAAGAGCGGGTCTTCAGGCCGGGAGTGGTTTACGCTCTCAAGAGAATAGGTGAGGTTGCGCCTGAGCGGGTCGCCGTGTTCCAAGAGCTGATTGCGGCAGCACTCCTGGACCGCGATCCTTTGGTGAAGGTTTACGCCCTTGAACTTGTTGAGATGCTCCTCGATAGCGAGAAAAATACTAATATATGGAGCGATCAGTATATAGAAAATATGTCTATTTCCATAAATAAATCAAAAAATGCTAGAGAAGTGGTATGGGTTTATAAAGATACCGCATTTATTGATATTCAGGTGGGAGAAAAATCCACTATTGTAGCAAATTACTTGAAGTATCATAAAACATAGCACCAGAAATTTTTTTTGCCTTAAACTTGACAATAACAGACTCACATTTTATAATATAATCACTATAAATATTTTGAGGTGATCATGGGCTCGTCAACAAAAAGGGATTATTATGAAGTTCTAGGTGTGAGTAAAGGCGCTTCTCCGGCAGAGATGAAAAAAGCGTTCAGAAAGCTCGCGCGGAAGTATCATCCGGACATTAATCCCAAAGATAAGACCGCTGAGCAAAAGTTCAAAGAGATGAACGAGGCATATGAAGTCCTTTCCGATCCCAAGAAGAAGCTGCAGTATGACCAGTTCGGACATGCAGCGTTCGATGCGGGATTCGGCCAGGGGGCCGGTCCGGGCGGCGCCGGTCCCGAAGGATTTACGCAAGGCACGGAATTCTTTAGGGGTGGCGGGTTCGAGGACTTGTTCGGCGGCATGTTCAACCAGCGTGCGCGTCAGCGTGGGCCGGCAAAGGGCGAGGACATCACCTATTCGGTCGAGATCGATCTCGAGGACGCCATCTTCGGACGGTCGATGCAGATCGACCTGAACCGCGATGTCATGTGTGCGGCCTGCAGCGGTTCAGGAGCCCAGCCGGGAACCTCGCCCAGGACCTGTCCCACGTGTATGGGCGCGGGGAGCATCAATCAGGCCCGGGGCTTCATGCAATTCGCCCAGCCTTGTCCCACCTGTCATGGTGAAGGAACGATCAATCCGAACCCGTGCAGGACGTGCAGCGGAAGGGGAACGGTTTCGAAATCTGAAAGCATCAATGTCAAAATCCCGGCCGGCGTGGACAATGGTTCAAAGGTCCGCGTGGCCGGCATGGGCAGCCCGGGAGAACACGGCGGTCCTCCGGGCGATGTTTTTATTATCACCAAGGTACGGCCCCACGGGTATTTTGAACGGAAAGGCGACAACCTGTACTCGGAGGCGCTCGTGACGATCAAGGAAGCCGTTCTCGGCGATAAGATCGAGATCCCATCCGTGGACGGCATGGTCGTGCTCACCCTTCCCGAGGGCATTCAGACGGGCCAACAGCTCAAGCTCAAGGGAAAGGGCGTTCCGCACTTTGGCGGAGGCGGCGTGGGCGACCATTACGTGACAATCAAGGTCGCGACGCCGACCGGCCTGAGCGCCCGCGGAAAAGACCTGGTGCGCGAGTTCGATACCCTTCACCCGTCGGAACCGCGCCAGTCCATCACGTTCAGGGGATTCAGAAAGAGGGTCTGATTATGGTCTCTCGCGAGCATCGATTGTTCATGATCAGCGTCGTGTCGGAAATGCTCGATATCCATCCGCAGACGCTCAGGATGTACGAGCGCGAAGGGTTCATCAAGCCCAAGCGCAGCGGGGGCAACACGCGGCTGTATTCCGAGGAGGACGTGGAAAAGCTCGAGATGGTCCTGCGCCTGACGCGGGAGCTTGGTGTGAACCTTGCGGGTGTCGAGGTGATCCTTTCGATGCGGGAGAAAATGGACCTGATGCAACGCGAGATGGAAGAAACGATCCGGCTGCTCCGCAGCGAGCTTGAACGAGAGGTCAGACGCAGGGAGGCAACGAACGCCCTGGTGCCGGTGAGAAGGTACCTGTCGAGGAAAGGGGAATAAACCTGAACAAAGCAGTTTGGACACTGAGGACACTGAAACAAATGATAACGCCGGACGATAACAAGAACATCAATCCACTACTCAGATGAATTGTGTACCAGGCATTTTCATCATTGTTTCATATCCTTATCATATCTTTGTCAGTGTCAAATAGTTTTTAAGGATAATAATGAGGAAACAACGCAGGGCAAGGAGGGAATCATGGCACGGTTCGACAAATTGACCATTAAGGCACAGGAAGCTGTGCAAACAGCACAGGACAGGGCGTCAAAACTCCATCATCAGCAGATAGAGAACGAGCATCTGACGCTCGCGCTCATTGAACAGCCGGACGGAATCGTACTGCCGCTCTTGAAAAAGATGGGCGCAGACGCGGGAAGGATCAGGTCCGAGATCGAGGACGGTCTGAACAAACTGCCGAAGGTCGAGGGACTGGTGCAGACCTATCTCTCGCCCCGGGTCAATAAACTGTTCGAGCGCGCCGATCAGGAGGCGGAGCGGCTGAAGGACGAGTATGTCAGCACCGAGCATCTCTTCCTCGCTGCGGCGGATGGCGATGGCGCTGTTCGCGACGTTCTGGTCCGCAACGGAGTGACGAAGGACAAGATATTGGCAGGCCTCGTCGACATCCGCGGAAGTCAGCGGGTGACGGACCAGAATCCCGAGGACAAGTACCAGGCCCTGACCAAGTACGGCAGGGACCTGACGGACATGGCGCGGCGCGGCAAGCTCGATCCGGTGATCGGGCGCGACGAGGAGATCAGGAGGGTGGTGCAGGTGCTCTCCCGCAGGACCAAGAACAATCCGGTGCTGATCGGCGAGCCGGGCGTGGGCAAAACTGCCATCGCCGAAGGGCTGGCGCAGCGCGTGGTGAACGGCGACGTTCCCGAGGGGTTGAAGAACAAACGCGTGATCGCGCTCGATATGGGCGCGCTGATCGCCGGCGCAAAATACCGGGGTGAGTTCGAGGACCGGCTGAAGGCGGTCCTGAAGGAGGTCACCGAGGCGAGCGGGGAGGTCATCCTGTTCATTGACGAACTCCATACCGTGGTCGGTGCAGGTGCAGCGGAAGGCGCCATGGACGCGTCGAACATGCTGAAGCCGGCCCTTGCGCGCGGCGAGCTCAGGTGCGTGGGCGCGACCACCTTGAACGAATACCGCAAGTACATCGAGAAAGACCCCGCATTGGAGCGGCGGTTCCAGCCGGTGGTGGTGCGTGAACCGTCGGTCGAGGATACCATCTCGATCCTGCGCGGCCTGAAAGAACGCTACGAGCTTCACCACGGGGTCAAGATCAAGGACTCCGCACTGGTGAGCGCGGCGATCCTTTCTCACCGGTACATTGCCGACCGGTTCCTGCCTGACAAGGCCATCGATCTCATCGATGAGGCCGCGTCGCATCTTCGCATGGAGATCGACAGCATGCCCACGGAGCTCGACGAGGTGGACCGCAGGATCAGGCAGCTCGAGATCGAGCGCGAGGCGGTTAAAAAGGAGCAGGACCCTGCTTCTCGCGACCGGCTTGCAAAGCTTGAAAAGGAGATCTCCGATCTTTCGGAAAAAAGGGGCAGCCTCAAGGCCCAGTGGCAGCTGGAAAAGAGCGGGATACAGAAGATCAGGGGCATCAAAGAGCGGATTGAGCAGGCCAGGATCGAAGCGGAAAAGGCTGAGCGGGAAGGGAACCTGGGCAGGGCCGCAGAGCTGCGCTATGGCACGTTCCTCGAACTGCAGAAACAGCTTGATGCCGAATCTGCCGCGTTGAGCGTTGCGCAGTCCCAGACGAAGATCCTGAAGGAAGAGGTGGATGATGAGGACGTGGCGGAGATCGTGTCCAAGTGGACCGGTGTGCCGGTGACCAGAATGCTCGAAGGCGAGATGCAGAAACTGCTGCACATGGAAGACCGTATCCGTCTCCGCGTGGTGGGACAGGATGAGGCCATCAATGCTGTTTCCGATGCGGTCCGCAGGGCGCGGGCAGGGATCCAGGACCCGAACCGGCCGATCGGAAGCTTCATCTTCATGGGCCCGACCGGCGTGGGAAAGACCGAGCTCGCGCGTGCGCTTGCCGAGTTCCTGTTCGACGACGAGCAGGCCATGATCCGCATCGACATGTCCGAGTATCAGGAGCGCCATACGGTTTCTCGGCTTATCGGAGCGCCTCCGGGATATGTGGGATACGACGAAGGCGGTCAGCTCACCGAAGCGGTGCGCAGGAAGCCCTACGCCGTGATCCTGTTCGACGAGATCGAGAAGGCGCACCCCGAGGTATTCAACGTGCTGCTGCAACTGCTCGATGACGGCAGGCTTACGGACGGGCATGGCAGGACCGTTGACTTCAAAAATGCCGTGGTCATCATGACCTCGAACATCGGCAGCCAGTATATCCAGGACCTGCAGAATGACGAGGACGAGATGCGGAACCGGGTCATGGAGGCCATGCGTCAGCATTTTCGGCCCGAATTCCTGAACCGCGTGGACGATACCATCATATTCCATCCGCTCGATTCAGAGACCCTGAAGCGGATCGTCGAGATCCAGGTCGGGCTGGTGCAGCATCGGTTGGCTGACAAGAAGATCGTGATCGAACTGTCCGAAGCTGCCAAGGAGCTGCTCGCTGAAGAGGGCTTTGATATGGTGTATGGCGCGCGTCCGCTCAAGCGGGTGATCCAGCGTGATGTGCTGAACCCGCTTGCTTCGAAGATCCTCTCCGGCGAGGTCAGGGAAGGAGCGAGGGTGTTCGTGGACCGGAGCGATAGGAGGCTGGTGTTCAAGGCGGAAGCGCAAGCCGTGGCCGCATAACGGGTCACGGAAACCATGCGCAATGCTCAGTAGAAGCAAGTTATTTCTGGTAATAAAAGATTAATATGGTATACTGTTCATGATATTACTGCAAGTCCCCTGACTGGAGCGGGTGGGTGATGCCGAAAGCCAAGCCGTCAAAAAACGCAAAAGGTGACCGGAACGCTCCTGTTCGGGACTACAAAACCCTCTTCTACCGGAAACTGACCGAGACCCATCTGTTCTACGAGGTCGGCAAGATCATCGCGTCCGAGCTGGAACCCTCCGAACTTATTCAAAAGATCATCGCCTCGATCGGGAAAGCGGTCAGCTTTGACGACGCTTCTGTCTACGTCGTTAAAAAGGACCTCACCGGCCTCGAACCGATCTATTTTCACAATGCGCTGCTGCAGTCACGGATGTCGGAAGCGATCTATTTCGATAATGGAGCTCCGGGCGAGATCGCTGCGAGCGGCGAGCCGCTTTTCCTGGATGAGACGGCCCTGTATGAAAGTTTTCTGCATCATCCGGACGAGGCAAAAGAGCATGGCAGCTACATCGGGATACCGCTCAAGAACGAGAACCGCATCGTCGGTGTGATGGGGTTCAGCCACAGCAAGCCTGCAGCATTCAGGGTCGAGGACTTCGATCTGCTGCGCACCCTGTCCCACCTCATCTCGGCCGGTCTTGAAAAGGCCGAGCTGTTCAAAAAAACGCTCGAGCTCGCCCGGGTAGACGAATTGACCGGGATGCTCAATTACCGTGTGCTGCTCGAGAAGATGGAAGAAGAGGTCCGCAGAAAGGTGCGTACCGGCCGGGAATTCTCGTTCGTCATGATCGATATCGATGACTTCAAGCGCATCAACGACCGCTACGGACATCTTGAGGGAAGCAGGCTGATCGCTCAGATGGGGCCGCTTCTGCGGGCCGCGTGCAGGACCGGCAGCACGGACACCTGCTTCCGGTACGGCGGTGAGGAATTCTCGATACTGCTGGCCGAGACGAACGTCGAGGAAGCGCTTGCGGTTGCCGAACGGGTCCGGAAATCGGTTGAAGAGTATCCCTTTACCGTGAAGGTCGCCCATCCGTTCGAGCGGATCTCGGTAAGCCTCGGCGTTGCCACGATGCTGCACCACGAGAACAAGACCATTCCCGAACTGATCCATGAGGCCGACGTGGCGCTCTACCGGTCGAAGGCGGTCGGTAAGAACCGGGTGACCTGTTTCAACGAGTCACTGACCATGCCCGGCTCGTCCCAGGACGGAGCCCCTCCCGGCAGCGTGCGCTAGAAGCATCCGAGCTGGCAATCCCGTATCCTTATCTTCAATTCATCGCAGAGTGCGCCGATCATTTTGAGCGGGACATTCAGCTCATGCGCAAGGTCATGCGCTTTCTCGCAGCTCAGTTTGTTGTCCTGAGATGCTTGATGTATTCGTTCGATGATCGTGTCCTGATCCATGGCCCCTCCTTATGCTTTCGTTGCATAGTACCCGATGGCGGCACGTCGACGCAAGAACGAAGACGCCTCCCTTCCGGTTTCCCGTTGACTTGGTCCGGCTGCTCAGATAAAATACAAAGATACAGAGCCCACACACATCAAGGAGGAACGTTCTATGGCGCAATTTTTCGACGCAATCATCATTGGTTCAGGCCCCGCAGGCCTCACCGCGGCGCTCTATCTCGGACGCGCGGGTCAGAAGTGCGTCGTGCTCGAGAAGGACTTTGTCGGCGGGTATACGGCAAAGATCGCACATATCGAGAACTATCCCGGGTTCGAGCTCATCAACGGCATGGACCTCACGCAGATCATGGCTAAGCAGGCGGAGAAGTTCGGCGCGACGATCATCTATCCCGTCGAGGTCGTTGATATGGAACTGCAGGGAGAGATCAAGCGCGTACGCACCCGCGACGAGGTATACGAAGGGCACGTGGTCATCATCGCCATCGGCGTGGCCCGGAAAAAACTTGAGGTCCCGGGGGCTAAGGAATTCCTCGGCAAGGGTGTGTCCTACTGCGCCACCTGCGACGGCAATTTTTTCAAAGGCAGAAAGGTCGCCGTGGTCGGCTCCGACAACGAGGCCGCCGAGGAGGCGCTCCACCTTGCGGACCTGGCGGAAAAGGTCTCCCTCGTGCCGCACAAGGAACTCGACATGGTGCATGCGGTCCTGAACCGGCTCAAATCAAAACCGAACGTAGAGATCCTTCCCGTGGCGAAGATCCATTCGGTCGTGGGCGACGAGCTGGTCACCGGCCTCAAGATCTCGCGGGACGGAGCGGAGACCGTGATGCCGCTCGAAGGAGTGTTCATCGCTCTGGGTTCCACGCCGATCTCGCAGCTGATCCTGAAAGCGGGCGGCTTGAGCGATGACCGCGGCTGCCTGATCGTGGACAAGCATCAGCGCATGAACCTTGACGGCGTGTTCGCTGCAGGCGACTGCACCTGCGGAGGCATGCAGATCGTGGCTGCGGCAGGCGAGGGCTCGGTCGCGGGCATGCGGGCCGCTTCTCATGTGCGGAAGATCAAGGCAAAGGCCGAGGCAAAGTAATACCACGCCAATGCCGGTGGTAACCGAAGAACTCCTTTGACACTGAAACTGCGTGATGTTGTATGATATCGGCTGATACATCATAAAGAGCTGTGTAGATCTGCGTCTGGAACCATTTCCAGGGAACCCCTGCCCGCAATGGAAGATATTTTACGGAGTTTTGATGACCATTAAGGACATGCTCGGCCGATCCAGCGTTGTTTCCCGGGAAGCTGCGCTTGCAACGCTTGGCGCGCAGTTCACAGCGTCCGCTTCTGTCCGCGAAGTTGTCCCTCTCAGTGACGCTCTTAGCAGGATCATTGCGGAAGACCTTTCTTCTCCCGAAGACCTCCCCCCCTTCAGCCGTTCCACCATGGATGGCTACGCGGTCAGGAGCGCTGATACATTCGGCGCGGCCGAGTCCCTGCCCGCGATGCTTGCGATCACGGGCGACATTCCCATGGGCGTCATGCCGGTGCGCGGCATCGAAAAAGGTCAGGCCATGAAGATCGCGACCGGTGGCGCTCTGCCGACCGGAGCGGATGCGGTCGTGATGTTCGAGCAGACCCAGCTGATTGACACCGCTAGCATCGAGGTGGTGAAACCCGTTGCTCCGCTGGAGAACGTTGTACAGGCGGGTGATGATATCAAACAGGGCGAGGCCATACTGGAACGCGGCCACCGGGTGCGGCCGCAGGACATGGCTGCGATGGCAAGCATGGGGATCGTGCGCGTGCCCGTGTTCGCGAAACCTCGCGTTGCGATCATCTCGACCGGTAACGAGATCATTCCCGCGGACAGCCCTCCTGTTCCCGGCAGGATACGGGACAGCAACTCGTACGACCTCGAAGGGTCGATTGCGCTCGCGGGCGGCATTGCAGTGAAGAAGGGCATCATCCCGGACGTGTATGACCGTCTGCGGGAGGCGTTGGACGGATCGCTCAGGGATTGTTCGCTCGTGCTCATGACCGGCGGCAGTTCTGTCGGCATTGCGGACCTCACGGCAAAGGCGATCAACGACGCGGGCAGGCCCGGGGTGCTGGTGCATGGAGTATCCATCAAGCCGGGGAAGCCGCTTATTATCGGATTGATCAGCACGAAGGACAGACAGGTGCCGGTATTCGGCCTGCCCGGCCATCCGGTCGCGGTCAATATTTGTTTTGAGCTTTTTGTAAAACCGATCCTGAGCCGGTTGAGCGGCGAGGTCCCGCATCCTGCGCTCGCGGAGGTGCCGGTGTACCGCACGGTGAACGCGAAGCTGGCGCGCAGCATAGCGTCCGCTGCAGGCCGCGAAGACCATGTGCGGGTGACGCTCGAGCGGACGGACGGCGTGCTCTGGGCGCGGCCCGTGTTCGGCGCGTCCGGACTGATCAGCACGCTGGTCAAGGCGCTCGGGACCGTGGTCATACCGGTGAACAAGATCGGGGTCGAGGCAGGAGAAGAGGTTGAAGTGAGGTTGTTCTGATCATCGGTGATGCCGCTGCATTCCCGATGACTGCCGGAATGTCTTGCGTATCCCGGAGCACTATGCTATGATGCTATCATAATGATAGCATTGGGAGGTGGTGCATGCCGAATATCCTTATCCGTGACGTATCCCAGAAAACCGTTGATCAATTGAAAGCGCGTGCCAAGCAGCACAACCGGTCGCTGCAGGGAGAGGTGAAGCACCTCGTCGAGGAAACCGTGAAGACGACCGGGGATGCCGCGCTCCTGCACGCGCGAAAAATACGCGCCAGCTTCGGCAGGAAGACGTTTTCCGACAGCGCCGTGCTCCTTCGTGAGGACCGCAACCGGTGAACCGCGTCGTTGTTGATGCGAGCGTGGCGATCAAATGGTACCTGCCGGAGCCGAACAGCACCGACGCTGACAGGCTGTTAAGCGGCGGCTTTCAACTTCTTGCCCCTGACCTTCTGTTTCCCGAGATCGGCAATGTTCTGTGGAAGCGGGTTATGCGGTCGGAGATGACCGCCCCAAAAGCGCAACTCATCCTGCGCGCCCTGGAGTCTTTGCCAATTACCCTGCGGCCTGCAAGCGTTCTCGCGGAAAATGCAATGACCGTTGCCTGCGGATTGAAACGGTCCTTTTATGACAGCCTGTATCTGGCGCTGGCCCTGATGGAAGATTGCAGATTAGTAACCGCGGATAGAAAACTGTTCGATGCGGTAAAGGATGCGGCCCCGATCCGGAAGCATATTCTTTGGGTAGGGGACGTGCCGGCAGAAGTTTTCAGAACGGATTTTTATTAATTAACGGCAGGACGCGCCAGGGTCATTTACCTCGGTGGCTTGATCAGTAATGATTTTGCGAGCTGAGCATACGTTGGGTGTGTTAATAATGTCTAAACTCTTGGATAAACTGATGGCCCGCGATGAACACGTCTGCCCCTGGTGGCTTGCGTGGACGTTTGACAATCCGCTGCGCAAACGGTTTCATGATCCGCAGGAGATCCTGGGCCCGTTCATTCAGGAACGCATGGTCGTGGCCGATATCGGGTGCGGCATGGGGTATTTTTCAGTTGCTCTGGCCAGGATGGTCGGACCGGACGGCAGGGTGCTGTCCGTGGACCTTCAGCAGCGGATGCTCGACCTCTGCAGAAAACGTGCGTACCGTGCCGGAGTCGGCGAGCGCATCAGCACGCTCCTCGCAGCTGCGGACGATATCAGGGTCAGCGGCCCCGTGGATTTCATCCTGGCGTTCTGGATGGTCCACGAGGTGAAGGATATTCCTCGGTTCTTTGCCCAGGTTGCGGCGGTCCTGAAGCCGGGTGGACACGTACTCTATGTTGAGCCGAAGATGCATGTGACACCGAAGCGGTTCGAGGAGATCATGGGTTTTGCAAAAAGCGCCGGTCTGGAAGTGTGCGCTCTGCCGAAGATCGGCTTCAGTCGCTCGGCCCTCCTCGTCAGGTCCTGATCGGGAACAGATGCAGGCGCTCGCATCCGCGGCCCTCATAGAACGATGAAAACGTTCAAACAAAAAAAATATCTCTCTACGATGCCGCTGGCCGAAGCAAGCCGGACGTACGACGCTGCGCTCATTGCGGGCGGCATTGGCAAACCCTTGCCCGGTGAACAGATCTCGATCTCCGATGCTATCGGCCGGGTGACTGCTGAAGCAGTGATCGCGAAACTATCCTCTCCGTTCTATCATTCCGCTGCCATGGACGGCTATGCGGTCAGGTTCATCGACACCTTTGGAGCGTCGGACACAAAGCCAAAGCGCCTTTCCGTCCCTGCACAGGCGATCGCCATCGACACGGGCGACCCCATGCCCGACGGGTTTGATGCCGTGATCATGATCGAGGACGTGGAAAAGGTGTCCGAAGCCGAGATCGAGATCCTGCGTTCCGCCACGCCGTGGCAGCAGGTCCGTCTTGTTGGCGAGGACATTGTCGCTACGGAGCTTATCCTTTCCGAAAATCATGTTATCCGTCCGGTTGACATGGCCGCGATGATCGCGAGCGGTCATAGCACGACCATGGTGCGGCGCAAGCCTGTCGTAGCAATCATCCCCACGGGCACGGAGCTGGTCGAGCCGGGGAGCGAGCTCAAAAAAGGCGACATCATCGATTTCAATTCCACGATGCTCGCGGCCATGGCAACGGAGTGCGGCGCTTATGCGGAGCGAAAGCCCATTGTCAAGGATAACGCCGACCTTCTCAAAAAGACCATCGAGGATGCGCTGGGGAAGTCCGATCTTGTCGTGATCAACGCGGGTTCATCAGCGGGCAGGGAAGATTTTACCGCGGACGTGATCTCCGGGCTCGGTACGGTGCTGGTGCACGGCGTTGCGATCAAGCCCGGCAAACCCGTGATCCTCGCCATAGTGCAAGGCAAGCCCGTGGTCGGCATCCCGGGGTACCCGGTCTCTGCCGCTCTCACGTTCAATCTCTTTGTGAAGCCTCGTATTCTTGCGATGCTGGGGCTTGCGTCCTCCGGGCCGGACACGATCAAGGCAAAGCTGAGCCGCCAGGTTGCGTCCTCGCTTGGCGCAGAGGAGTTCATTCGCGTGAAGCTCGGCAGCGTGTCCGGGAACCTGATCGCGACCCCGGTCACGCGCGGCGCAGGAGCGCTCATGTCGCTCGTGCGCGCGGACGGCATCATCCGGGTGCCGGCCCAGAGCGAGGGGATCGCCGCTGGCCAGGAAGTGCATGTAGAGCTGCTGCGAACGGCACGCGAAATCGAGAACACGATCGTGTGCATCGGCTCGCATGACAATGCCCTGGACGTGCTCGGAAATTTCCTGAAGAAAAAGCATCCGGAGCTCTCGCTCTCGTCCGCGCACGTCGGAAGCATGGGCGGTCTTCTGGCGCTGAAGCGCGGGGAAGCGCATGTTGCGGGCACGCATCTGCTGGACGAGGCGACCGGCGAGTACAACGTCAGCTACCTCAAGAAGCACCTTCCCGATAAAAAGGTCGTGCTGGTGAACCTCGTTTACCGGACCCAGGGCTTCGTAGTTCCGAAGGGAAACCCGAAGAAGATCGCGGGATTCGAGGACCTGGTTCGTGAGAATGTGGTGTTCGTGAACCGCCAGGCAGGCGCGGGCACGCGGCTTCTGACGGACCTTTTTCTTGCAAAATTGAAGATTGACCCGAAGAACGTAAAAGGGTATCATCACGAAGAATTTACCCATATGGCCGTGGCCGCGGCAGTCGTTTCAGGTGCAGCGGATACCGGGCTTGCCGTGCTCTCCGCAGCCCAGGCGCTCGGGCTCGATTTTGTTTCCGTTGCGCAGGAACGATATGACCTGGCGATCCCGCAGGAGTTCTACGATGCGCCGATGATGCAGGCCCTGCTCGGCATTGTCCGCGATGATACGGAGTTCCGGGACCGGATCCGGAGCATGGGCGGGTATGACGTGAGCGAGATGGGCCGCGTCATAGCGACGCTCTGACGTGCATTCAAAATGTAAAATTCAAAATTCAAAAAGTTAGGATGTGTGAACGGCAGCCCTTTTGAATCTTGAATATTGAATCTTGAATTTATGTACGGAGGTAACAATGTTCGTGATCGCTGCAACGCCTAATCTGGGTCTGGGAGTGGTCGGTCTTTTTGCGGAGGTCGGCTGGTTCGGCAAGGGGATCGTGTTCATCCTGATGGGGTTCTCCGTGGTCTCCTGGGCCATGATCCTGCTCAAGTACCAGTTCCTGCGCAAGTCCGAGAAGGAGTCCCACGCCTTCCTGCAGGCGTTCCGGAAGACGAAGGATGTCGGCGAGCTATTGAAACAAGCTGATGCGAGGAAATTCAGCCCGCTTGCCACGCTCTTCGTGGAAGGGTACCGGAAGGCCGAATCGATCGTCAAGACCCTGCCCGACGGGATCGTGACCGAGGACGAGCGGCCGCTCATCTCCCAGGAGATCGAACGCTCGCTCAAGATCACGACGCAGGACGAGATCGTGTATATGGAGCGCTACATCGCGTTCCTCGGCACGACCGGCACGGTGGGGCCGCTGCTCGGGCTTCTGGCCACGGTCTGGGGCATCATGGAAGCCTTCTATGGCATAGGGATCAAGGGCGCGGGCGACATCGGCGCGCTGGCCCCGGGGCTTGCTGCCGCGCTCATCAATACCTCGATGGGGCTGTTCGTGGCAATTCCGGCCGTGATCTCCTACAATTATTTTACGGAGAAGATCAGGGGCATCGCCACGCGAATGGACTCCTTTTCCATGGAGTACCTGAGCTTCATCGAACGGAACCTGCTCCGGAGGAAGCCATGAGCTTCGAGCGGCGGGAACGGCATATCATTCGCGAGATCAACCTCGTGCCGCTCATCGATGTGCTGCTCGTGGTGCTCTTTTTTTATATGATCATTTCCCCGATGATGAGCCGGGGCCTCGACGTGAACCTGCCCAAATCAGAATCGAACACGGTGAAGCCCGAGGACCGTGTGGTGCTGACGGTCACCCGCAGCCAGGAACTTTTCGTGGAGAAGGAGCGCGTGGACATCTCCCGGCTCAGGGACGTGCTTGACTCCATCCGAAAATCAAAACCGCTCATCAATGTGTACCTTCGGGCTGACAAGGAAGCGCCCTACGGCGCAGTGGTCCAGGTGATGGATGTGGTGAAGCGGGCCGGGATCGACCGGCTTGGCATGGTGACCGAGGCCGGGGTAGAGACCGCCAAATGAGGCTGTCCTCGGGCAAGAGGATCGGACAGTCCGGGTTCGAACTGGGGCTGGCCGTCTTCTTTTCTTTTATCCTTCACGTGCTGATCGCGCTGGCAGCGACGTTCCTGTACCTGTCCGGCCCTCCGAAGTCGATCCTCCCGCCGTATTACCAGGTGAAACTGGTCGAGCAGCCGATGGACCTGTCGCCTGCCCAGCCGGCACCGACCGCGCCAACTGCTCCGGCTGCGCCGGCAGCTACAGTGAAACCGAAAGCAACCAAAGCTCCTGCAAAGACGATAAAGAAGGCATCCCCGCGTCAGCCGAAAACCGCATCGAAGAAGGCAGCGCTGCCCGAGCTCTCCACGCAGAAGCCGAAGCCCTCGTCCGAGAGTTCGAAGCCCGCGGAACCGTCCATGGTGCCGCCGCAGGCCTCGCTTCAAGGTCAGCCCGGTGCTGCGGCTCCTTCAAGCGGAACTGCCGAGAGCGTGGCCGTGACCACGCCGCAGCAAGATTTTAAATTTTCCTGGTATCTCGTGCTCGTCCGCGATAAGATAGGCCAGAACTGGCGGCCGCCGCCGGATGCGCGGGACGCGAAGGCCAGAGTGGTATTTGCGATCAACCGGTCGGGATGGGTGGGGAATGTCGACCTCGATGCAGAGCATTCGACCGGAACGTTCGGATTCAAACAGGCGGCGATCCGTGCGATCCGCGCATCAAACCCGTTTCCGCCCCTGCCCGAGGAATTCTCGAAGAAGACGCTGGAGTTCAGCGTGGACCTGATGGCGGAGCAATAATAGACCGGGTTCGGGGTCCAGGGTCCAGGAAAAGATTTGGATCAATGAACTGCGGTTTGCCACGGATGAACACGGATGGCCACGGATAAAACCGAAAGAGAAGAAGAAGCAGCTTTACAAACAGGTGATACGACAATAGGTTGAAAGCTTTTTTTATAAATCAGTGTCAATCCGTGAGAATCCGTGGCTAAATTATTTTTAAGTTAAACCGGACCCTGGCTACTGGACCCTGGACCCTGAACTCAGGACCCTGAACCCAATCTTTACTATGATAAAACGCATTCTCTCAATACTCTTCTGTCTG
>Ga0315268_10000823_pt1 | contig 36270 bp, 36 predicted proteins | sample C1_top_MG_FD_204535 | JGI IMG/M metagenome (GOLD analysis project Ga0315268, IMG submission 204535) | Sediment microbial communities from Yellowstone Lake, YNP, Wyoming, USA - C1_top | ecosystem: Environmental > Aquatic > Freshwater > Lake > Sediment | place: USA: Wyoming | collected 2017-08-01
TTCTTCATCCATGGCCTGAGCGGCGCTTTGTCGCCAGTCATCCGCGATAAGAGCCGTATGCGCTAATGAGCGCTCGTACGGATCCGTGCGGGGGGTACCAGGTAACTGGTATCCCTACCGCGACCCGCGTGAAAGCCGAAGCATAGTCATGTCTGTGGTTGCCTCAAGGCTGGCGCATCGTTGGAAGTGTTAGGGCCGAATTCGCCGGCTCGCCGGCAGGCTTCGGAGCTCGTCAGACCAAGGGCGGGAGCGGTTGCAGTGAACATCATGATGGGCCGGGCGCCGTCGTCAAAAATGGGCTCAGAAGTAGTACCGCGCACGCAGCTCCAAATCCCGACATTTTGCACCCGCCCAATAGGTGCTTTAAACTCACCGCGATTCACCCTCGAACTGCTTGGAGACCCCGTCTATGACTCAATTTCCCGAAGATATCTACACCGAGCCTTTAAATGTGGATGTCGATACGCTAAGAAATCTTGGTCCCCTTCGCGGTATGGCAGGGATTTGGCAGGGTCATCGCGGCTTGGATGTTAAACCGAAGGCAGAGGGGCCGAAGAAGCAGGCTTTCGTCGAGCATATTGAACTTCAACCGATCGACCCACAGACCAACGGACCGCAATTATTCTATGGTCTGCGTTACCACACCCATATAGTCAAGCCAGATCAGGTTAAGACGTATCACGACCAGGTGGGATACTGGTTATGGGAGCCTTCCACGAACACGGTGATCCACACCCTTACGATTCCGCGTGCCCAGATCGTCATGGCTGTGGGGAAGGCAAGTGCTGATGCGAAAGAGCTTGAACTGATCGCCACGCAGGGCTCCGAAAGTTTCGGTATCTGCTCAGCCCCATTTCTTGAATATGCATTCAAGACCGTCGAATTCCGGATCAAGGTAACCATCAATCCGGACGGCACTTGGTCTTACGATGAGGACACGGTGCTTATGATCCGGGGCAAACCTGACCCCTTCCATCATACGGATCGAAATACGTTGACCAAGATCGCGGAACCCACGCCAAACCCTCTGGCGCGAAAGTAATCGGCCCTAATTACCTATTTGTCGTCGGTTTCCTCGATGGGCATTCCACCACTAATGTCTCCGCCCCAACAGCGGTGGCGGCTGATTGAATCGATCATACCGACGGCTATCGGCTTGATCCTGCGTTAAGCCTGTGAAGATATGGACACCTGTTACATGGTCAACGAGATGGGGATTCAACGTCAGGTGACTGGGTGCAATGAGTATGAGACGATATATCCGGGTTGATTATTCGGTGGCCCGTAGTTGATCGAAGAGTTGCCGCGGTACGGCTATGCGTTCAGCCCGGGCACGCTCTACCCGATGTTGCATCGGCCGGAACGGCAGGGCCACCTGCGATCGCGCCGCGTGCAGGAAGGAAAGCGTCTGCACCGGTTCTACCAGGCCACGGCGCGTGCGCGAATTGTTTGGCGAACTGCTCGAGGACTGAGCCCCTGATGCGAGGCATTGATTGAGACATACACACACGAAGATGAACGTTCTTCGAACTTTTTTATTATGCATTTTGTTATTGACCGGGATAGCGGTTGCATCGGCACAGCCGCCTGACACCGTCTTCCTCGAAGACTTGACCTGGACCGAGCTCAAGGAACAGGTTCATGCCGGCAAGACCGTCATTATCGTCCCTATCGGCGGAACCGAACAAAACGGGCCGGCGATGGCACTCGGCAAGCATAACGTGCGAGTCAGGGCGCTGGCGGAGAAGATTGCACAGGCCCTCGGCAATGCCTTGGTCGCGCCGGTGATCGCCTACGTGCCCGAAGGCGGCCTGAATCCGCCGACCGCGCATATGCGGTTCCCCGGAACGATCACAATCCCCGATGACGCGTTTGAAAAAACTCTCGAATACGCCGCGCGCAGCTTCAAGCTCCACGGTTTCCGGGACATCGTTTTCCTGGGAGACCACGGCGGCTACCAGAAGGACATCAAGGTTGTGGCGCAACGACTCAATCGGGAGTGGGCCACCACGGCCGTACGCGCCCATGCCATCGAGGAATACTACCGCGCGTCCGAAACCAGCTATGCGCAGGCGCTCAAAGACCGGGGCTATCGGGACAACGAGATCGGCACGCACGCCGGGCTTGCCGATACCTCGCTGGTGCTGGCGGTGGATCCCCGCCTGGTTCGCACGAATCGCCTGTCTTCCGACACCAACCTGGATCGCGCTCACGGTGTGTATGGTGATCCGCACCGTGCTAGCGCCGAGTTAGGGCAACTGGGGATCAATGCCATCGTCACGCAAACGGTGGAGGCGATTAAGAAAGCGGTTGCCCGTCGTTAGCCCTCTTCCGGGGCATCGATGCGCGGGCGATCCGGTTTATTTCGTTTATTGCTGATACAGGAGTGCTCATGGATTGTTTGAACCGTCGTCATCGTTCCGTTGCCGCTGTGCGCGTCAGTCTCGCTTTGGGATTATCCATTTCGTTATTCACGAGTTACGCGCCAGTCGCCTCCGCCGCCACGGCGGTGGAGACCGTTCCCGGCATGCCGCCGGTCACGGATCCGACCAATCTTTACAGCGAGGCGACGGCCAATCGATTGAGTCCCGCGGTGGCCCGGGCGCTTGCGCGAATCTACGTCCCGAATTTGCGGTCGAACGACGTCTACGTGATCGACCCCGCGACCTTCAGGGTCGTCGATCGCTTCAAGGTCGGTATCAACCCCCAACACATCGTGCCCTCGTGGGATTTGAAAACGCTCTGGGTCACCAATAACGCCGAAGGCCGAACCGACGGCAGCCTCACGCCGATCGACCCCCAGACCGGCAAGCCCGGGCCGGCGATCGTCGTGGACGATCCTTATAATATGTATTTCACGCCCAACGGGGAGGAAGCCATCGTGGTGGCGGAAGCGCACAAGCGGCTCGACTTCCGCGACCCCCATACCATGGCCCTCAAACGGTCCCTCCCGACGCCGCAGTGCCCGGGCATCAACCATGCTGACTTCTCCATTGACGGGCGCTACGCCATCTTTACCTGCGAATTTACGGGCAGTCTCGTGAAAATCGACCTCGTCAACCGCAAGGTCGCGGGTTACTTGAAACTGTCCAAAGGACACATGCCGCAGGACATCCGGATCTCGCCGGACGGAAGAGTCTTCTATGTCGCGGACATGATGGCCGATGGTGTCTTTCTGGTGGACGGCGATCACTTCAAGGAAATCGGTTTTATCGCCACCGGCGTAGGGGCTCACGGGCTCTACCCCAGTCGCGATGGCAAGAAGTTGTACGTCTCGAACCGCGGCTCCAACGAAGTCCATGGACCAAAACACGGCCGAGGCAGCGTAGCGGTCATCAACTTCGCGACGCGCCAGGTCGACGCCACGTGGCCCATCCCGGGTGGCGGCAGCCCCGACATGGGCAATGTCAGCGCCGATGGGAATTATCTGTGGCTCGCCGGGCGTTTCGACGACGTTGTCTATGCCTTCGATACCGCCACCGGCGAGGTGAAAAATATCATCCCGGTAGGCATGGAGCCGCACGGCCTCACCGTCTGGCCCCAGCCGGGCCGCTATTCACTCGGGCATACGGGTAACACGCGTTAATGCGAGTGGCCGCATCAAGCGGCTTGCGATAACGAGCAGTGAATGCACTCGTTGTGCTTCGAGGCGCGTTCCTGTCAGCCGTCAAGGAAGTCCACGCTCTTGGTGGCGGCGCGTGATCTACTTCCTCTTAACAAACGCGAGCAGGCTGTAGGCGCACGGAATGACGTACAGTGTCAGCACGGTGGATACCAGCACACCGCCGATCACGGCGGTGGCCATCGGAATGCGACTCTCTGCGCCGGGACCCAACGCCAGCGCGAGCGGAATAGCCGCGGCAATGGTGGCCACCGACGTCATTAAGATCGGACGCAGACGGACTGGACATGCCTCGAGAAGAGCGTCCCGAACGGTGGTTTTTTTCTGCAGTCTTACTTGATTGGTAAAGTCGACCAGCAGAATCGAGTTCTTCTTCACGATTCCCATTAACAGAATCATGCCGATCATGCTGTAGAGGTTGATCGATTGATGCGTCAGGAACAGTGCCCCGAACGCTCCAGACACGCTGAACGGGAGCGCCAGCAGCACGATAAAGGGATCCACAAAGCTGTTGAATTGCGAGGCCAGCACCATGTAGGCAATAAAAAGCCCGAGAACCAGCGCAAAAGTCAGGCTCTGAAAAGATTCGGCAAATGTTTGCGCGCTCCCGCCCAGGGAAATGTGATAACCCGGCGGCAGAATACGCTTTGCCACGTCTTCGACCGTCTGGAGCGCCGCCTGTTGCGAGTACCCAGGTTTGGGATTGGCGTAAATAGTGACGGACCGTTCCCGGTTTCTGCGGTTGATTTCGACCATCGCCGATTTTTCTTGCACGCTCACCAGGCTGGTTAACGGGATCAGTTCGCTGCGGTTATTTCTCACAAAAAGACTTTTTATTTTTTCTACGGGATCCTGCTTGCTGTCTTCGAGCTTGAGCCGGATGTCATAGCGGTGCCCGCCCTTTGGGTATTGTCCTACGGTCACACCGCCCATCATGGCGTTTATCGTCTGATCGATGCTCGCAATGCTAACGCCATGCGCCGCCGCCGCGCGGCGATCGGGTATTACGTGTAGTTCGGGCATGCCCACCCTGTAGTCGGTGTCGAGGTCGGTGAGCAAACCGGTTTTGTCGAGTTCGTTCATAATTTGTTGTGAGTACTTGGCCAAGTCCTCCCATTCCGGACCTTGTACGGCGAATTCGACGGGAAATCCCCGGGATGCGACAAAGCTCCGGGTCGAGAGATCTTGGATAACGGCGCGCAAGTCAGGAACATTCTTCAGCTCATTTCGACAAACGGCCATGAACTCCTGTTGGCTGAGTTCATGGCCGGCGACGGGATCGATGCCGCGATGGCCACGGTCCTTCATGGTAACGAGCGCCTGTCCGCTGTTGGAATCGCCCGGGGACCCACCGCCCACTTGCAGCACGTAACGCTCGACCTCGGGTCGGGTCGAAAGGAATGCTTCCACCTTGCTGAACGTAGTGTCCGAATAGGAAAGAGAGGAGCCGATCGGTGTGCTTAAGCGAATATTGAAGCGGCTCTGGTCTTCCGGGGGCAGGAACTCTTTGTTCAGCAAAGGCAAGAGGGAAAAACTCAAGCCGAAAAAAACGAACGCGGTCACCATCACTTGCCAGCGGTGGCCTAAAGCCCACGTTAACGAGCGGGCATACGCATGCCGCGTATGTTCAAAAAGGAATTCGACGGAACGCCCCAGCCGCGTGCTGCGTTCGCGGCTTTGCACGAACAGCGAACAGCGCATGGGCGTCAAGGTCAAGGCCTCGAGCAGCGAAAGCAAAACGGCAACGCTGATCGTCACGCCAAACTGGAAAAAGAATTTTCCAACCACCCCCGTCATGAAGGCGACGGGCAGAAAGATGGCGACAACGGAAGTGGTCGCTGTCAGTGCGGCAAAGGTAATTTCCTTTGAACCGCTAAGCGCGGCGTCGAATTTCGATTTTCCCATTTCCTGATGGCGAACGATGTTCTCCAGTACGATGATTGCATCGTCGACCACGATACCGATCGACAGGCTGAGACCGAGCAGCGTGAAGGTATTCAGCGTGAAGCCGGAAAAATAGAGCACGATGAAACTGCCGATGACGGATGTCGGAATCGCGAGCAGAACGTTCAAGGTCGATGACCACGACCCCAGAAACAGCCAGCAAACCGCGCCCGTGAGTAACGCCGAGAGCAACAACGTGAAATTCAGCTCGCCAACGGCTTGTTCGATATAACGCGTACTATCGAAATTGATCGCCAAGTGCATGCCGTCCGGGAGCGTCTTCTGTATCTCCGTGATCTTCGCGCGTACGGCATTGGCGACTTCCACGGCGTTCGCCCCGCGCTGCTTGAGAATGGCCAGTCCGACGCCGGGAACTCCCATGGCACGACTTATTCTTGTTTTATCGGCGAGGCCCTCTTCGATTCGTGCGAGGCTCTTCAGCGGTATGGAGGTGTAATTCGGTTGCCCGCCACGGGCGTTGAGATTCAGGTTGCCAAACTGCTCTACGGACGTCGCCTCACCCAGGGTGCGGACGAAAAGTTGTCTGTTGCCGCTTTCGACCTGGCCTGCGGGCGATTCGGCATGCTCGCTTTGAATAAGTGCAATGACATCGGTGACTGCCAGGTAATATCGGTTGAGTTGCTTTTTGGAAACCCAGACGCGCAGGTTGGGGTCGACATAGCCCGCCAACGTGACGTCGCCCACGCCCGAGATCATTGAGAACTGATCCTTCAGACGGTCGTTGACGACCGACATGAGATCCTGCAGCGGATATTTATCACTGCTCAGTGTGATAAAGATGATCGGTTGATCTTCCGGATTGGTTTTTGAAATCCGCGGCGGGGATATATCGCGTGGAAGCTTCTGCTGGATCTGCGCGACCTTTGCCTGAACGTTCTCAACCGCCACGTCGATATCGCGGTTGAGTTCGAATTCGATGGTGACGGTACCTTCGCTGTTCTCCGAACGTGACGTGACGTTCCTGACGCCCTGAATGCCCATGACCGCGTCTTCGACGATATCGACGATTTCCGTCTCGATGACTTCGGGTGCGGCACCTTCAAGACGTATGTTGATGGATACTATGGGGAAATCGACGTCAGGCAGCTGACTGATGCCCATACGCAGGAAGGAAATTCCGCCGAGCACGATAAGGCCGGCCATCAACATCCACGCCATGACAGGGCGTCGAATTGCTATTTCGGGAAGCGACATTCTAGTTAGCTTCTACGTCCAAATACCGGGCGAGCGTTGTGTGTCGTACGTCAGATGCATAGAATACCGGTGGACTCGTTATATACCAAAGAATTCGTTTCGTCGCGTCTCAACCACCAACTACTGGACGTTAACTGCGGGCGGAATCCGCTGAGCTCAGGTAGTGACTGTACGGAGCTAGCATGGCATTCCCTTGCTCGGCCTATTTCACCAGACCGGCGTCAGGCATAGGAGCAAAACCTGGAAGTCCTCCGCTAACCTTCCATAAAATGTCTTGCGCTGGAGCCATATTCGTTGGATTTTTAGCCAGAATGGGGACAAAATATTGCGCGATTGAACACAGGAGGCCGATGTGCTGTTACCATCCGCTGCGTGATGGCTAAACAGCCAGAGGTTTAAAGACGGTGCGCTTCTGACACCACACCCAGCCGACGACCCTTCAGAGATAAAACGCTTCTGCCATGATGTCCGCCAAAATCAAGAATCTTGCCACGTACTTTCAGGAAGGCGGAGTCTATGAGGTGCTGCAGCGGCTGACGGCCGCCGAGTTGCTGCCCGAATGGCTTCTGTATTTCTGTGAAGCGCAAATCCTGCGGCGGGATCGCCCCGACCTGCGCGCGACGGTGCGCCCACTCGTCGGCTATGAATATGGGCAGGCGGATTCGCGGGCGATGGAGGAGTTGCTGGCGTGTTCCGGCGCGGCCGGCAACCCGGCGCGCCGCAGATTCTTCCAGGACTCTTTCGACCATGGCGCCCATTGTCATGTAATGAGACACGATGGCCGGATCGTGGCATTCTGCTGGACGTTCGAGAATACCTATTTGCTGACCTTCGATGATTACCGGCGCAAGACCCTCGTGATTGCGCTGGACCCGGACAGCGTGTTTCTGGGAAACGTGTTTGTCGCGGCGGCGCATCGTCGCCGCGGTGTATCTTCCCACCTGATCAATCAGGTGGCATCCCAGTGGCCGGAGCGCACCCGGCTGTACAGCTGGGTCGAACGGACGAATACCCCATCGCTGCAGGCGCACCATCATCTCGGTTTTGTCCCATTGACCTATATTCTGTGCGTCACGATCTGTGGCCTAACGGGCTATTGGATACGCCCGGCGTCGGAGACGGACTGGCACCATGCCCTCACGGCGGAACTCGGGTCGTTACGCCTGTAGGCCTGGCTGCGCCTGGACCCGATTCTTTGCGGATCCCGCAACGTTATGTATTCAGCCAATCGTCCGGCTGCTGCCGGCCGGTAGGTCTCTTTTACAAATATTTACATTATAAATCGCCCAAACAAGGTCATGAGTAGAGTAGAGTTGCCTGAATCAATAACAGAAGTTCTGCGAAAGTGAGCTCGGCTTCTGTTGTTAAGTAAAAGCATTTTGCATAGAGCAGTTGCGAGGCAGCGACGAGATTTAATGTCGATTGGGCACAAGCTTGTGCACTTGCGTTGATAATTGGCTGTGCCCGTAAAATTAATAATTTATCTTCGCCTTGAAATTCCGCATAATTAGCCACTAAGACAATGGGACTCGCCGTGTGCCATTTCAAAAAGCTTCGCCAGACAGGCCTGGTTGTTATAGCGTCCTTGGTCTTGGTTGCATGCGGCAGTGGGGGTGGCGGGAGTAACAGTAACAGTAACAGCAGCAGTAGTAGTAGCGCTGCATTCAGTCAACGTAGTGGCCCAGGCACGCTCATAACCCCGCCGACGACAACCGGCAATAGTGTGCCCATCGTGATCGATGGAGGCCCAAGCGCCAACGCCATCAATACTCCATACGTTTCCGTCACGGTCTGTCCCCCAGGCACGTCGGGGGTTACGGCCGCCTGCCAAACGATTGATCACGTGTCACTGGATACGGGTTCATACGGTCTGCGGCTCCTCAATTCCCAACTCTATTCCAACCTGAATTTACCTGTGGTCGCCAATGGCGGCGGTCAGGCAATTGGCGAATGCACGCCATTTGGGGCCGGAACGACCTGGGGCTCCGTCCTTCGTGCCGATATCTACCTAGGCGGCGAAGTCGCGACATCCGTGCCCATCCAGGACATAGGGGATATGCCGGGTGGGAACGGAACGGTTCCTGCCGATTGCTCGAACACCGGCACTATTGCCGACGATCAGACCAGTCTCGGCACCAACGGAATACTCGGTGTCGGGCTTTTCGTGAATGACTGTGACACCTGCCTCACAGCGATCATCCCGGCCACCTATTACACTTGCACATCCCAAAGTTGCGTAAATTCTTTAGTGACTCAAAGTCAGGTCGTCAAAAATCCTGTCGCCCTGTTCTCGCAGGACAACAATGGAACCCTGATTACATTGCCTGCGGCCCCGACTGCCGGCTTGACAGGTTCCGCCCCCGGCACCCTGATCTTCGGCATCGGCACACAGCTCAACAACGCACTGAATGGCGCCACCGTGTACCCAGCTGATGCCAACGGGAACATGCAGACCACATTTAACAGTGTGGTCATGTCAGGCAGTTTTATTGACAGTGGTTCGAATGGCCTGTTTTTTGACGACGCAAGCATGAATATGTGCCCCGATGTTACGTGGGCCTACTGCCCTGCGGTGAGTCCAACCGTCTTGAGCGCGACCATGGCGGGATGGTCCGGGGCTCCCAGCGCCGTGGTAAACTTCAGTATTGTCAATCTTGATAACCTTGCTAACAGCGTCGTTGCGGCCAATGTTGGCGGTACGGGCTCGCCATCCCAGTTTGACTGGGGACTGCCCTTCTTCTTTGGTCGGCCTGTGTTCACCGCCATATCGGGGAAAGGCACGCCTGGTGGCGTGGGACCGTATTGGGCATTCTGATACCAGGAGGCTCTTGAGCCATGGTTGCCTGCTTCACCAAGAGTTCAGCCACAGGGACGGATAGGCATATGCAGTTAACGAGGACTACTGTAAAGGCCATGCAGCGACTTTTAGTCGCGCTGGCGGCGTGGTGCTGCGTTAGCTCGGCCCATGCAGTCTTGGGTGGTGATCAGGCCAGCGTCGAAGTTGACCGGGTCCATATGAGCGCAAAATACGCGGCGCGCCTGACCCCGTCATCGACCGGTAGCTATGCCGTGCACGAAATCACACTTCCCTCCGGCACGATCGTTCGGCAGTACGTGTCCACCGCAAGCGGCGTGGTATTCGCTGTTGCCTGGTCTGGGCCCTTCATTCCCGATCTGCAGCAAATCATGGGAGCGCACTTCAACAAAATGAGCGCCCGTCAGGCAGGACAGGTTCAGGCCGGTCATCGGTTCATCAGCCAACACTCCCCGGATCTTGTGGTCGAATCGGGCGGCCACCCACGCAGTTTTATGGGTCGCGCCTACCTGCCGGGAGCGCTTCCCGCAGGCCTTGCCGTGCAAGATATCCAATAGGAGAACAGTAGTGCCACGACGTTTCAACTAACCTGATCAATTCTTTTCTAAGTTATTGCTGCGCATAATACGGTCATTTTGCACATTACAGCCTCCGACGTTGGGACACTACTGAAGCTAAATATTTCTTGATTGTCCTGCAGTAATCGTCGCCAAGTTACCCGCCGCCGCTCTCGATATGCTGCCGATCATTTAAATGGCGACGCCATGCTGACCATAAGTCGGCTGCGCACAAAATCTAAGTGTTGGCGGAGTACATAGAACTGGTCTGCGAAGGAGACCGGCACTTTCATCCTGTGGACTCCCCTCTCGATATCATCGAGCCGTTTGATCAATTCTTCCCGCCCCTCGTGTGTCAGATGCACCAGCATCTCGCGTTCGAGTGTCAGTAATGCGCGATACCGCCGGTAGATGTTTAATTTAACGCGCCATCGGTAGAGTGATGGCACGATGCGCAGTCCCGGTATCAATAGCACGATGATCGGCACAAATACCACCAGTAAACGGTTTGTCAGGCTTGCCAGCCAATAGGGCAGATAACGGTACAGAAAACTCTTGCCCGATTTATAGTAACGGCTCGCGTCGTCGCTGATGCGAAATTCGTGTTCAAGCGGGGCTGGAAACTCACCTCGGCGCTGCAGCAGGGTGGCGCCTCCATGAACTTCATGCGCCGCCTCCAGCAGCAAATCCGACAACGCTGGATGCAAATCTTTCCGCGCCACCAGCTCGACCGTAGGACCGATCAAGTATAAATCGCGCCTGGGTATGTTCTTTCCGAAATCGATGGAGCCCTTTGGAAGTTCCAGCTTATTCAGATAAACGAAGCGACGCGTATAAGCGTCCGCCTGTGAGAAACCCAATAGCCGGATTCCCGTCCCGCGCAATAGCTCGCGAATGACCGGTGGTCCGGCGGAATCTCCCATCAGAAAGACAGCGTCTACCTTGCCGTCGAGCAGGGCCTGTGCGGCGTCTTTCGCTTCCAGATTCACTAGCGTTGTCGACCCGCCGGCTTCAATGTCATTGACTTTGAGCAGGGCCAGCGCCAAGGATCGCGTTCCGCTGCCCTCCCGGCCTATCGCTAACCGCCTGCCCTTCAGCCCGGAAAGCACATCAATGGATGCCGCGCCACGGTAGAAAACCAGGAGCGGCTCATTGAAGAAGCTCCCTAGCGACACCAGCGCATCGACAGGGGCGCCATTGGCCACGCCCCCCTGGACAAATCCGACGTCGACGTGAAACGACCTGTCATTCAGTCTTTGGAGATTTTCCAGAGACCCTTGGGACGGAAGGATTTTTAACTTTACGCCGTTGCGTGCCAATATCTTTCGATATTTCTCGGCATTGGCCTGAAAGATGCTGCCCTCGGGGCCACTGGTAATGGTAATGGTGCCGGGCGGTGCCGAATGAACGAACCAGAAAACAGCCAGTGCCAAAACGAAGGTGGTTAGAAGAATAACGCTGAGCGTTGCGGCGGGGCCGAAACCAAAGGTCTCCGCTAGCATTGTCTGGAGCCGGTTGAAGCCAATTTTCCGCATCTTAGCGCGCATCCGCTACAACTCTCTGCTGTAATTCGTGGTTGTGATTTTTACTGCATCCGTATGCTTGCGACTCCGTCTCGCCAAGGCGAGCCGACGTCTGCCACTAGGCGGGATTATACAAGATCTGCTTAGAGCAAACCGAACCTCGCAATTGCACAGGAGAGAAAGGTTCGCCGGCCGCACCCATTGCGGGCTTATCGCAGCCCGGTATCGGACACGCCTTTCTTCCGGCACGGTGTCTTGCTCATTCGTGACCACGACACGCAGTGGTTCAATGTATATCGATTCCGCAGTACTTCATTGTCCGGCCTCCTTGCAGGTTTGGGCTAAACGGGTTGCAAAACCCGCTTAAATGCCAACGCCTCGTCCGCTTCGGCTTGCGCGAGTGGCTGTTCTTAGTGGTGCACGACCGGCAGCTATCGACCGGAAAGCGACTTGGTCTCAAACCGGCCATACGGCCGGTCGCTGTATCCCGAACGTCACGCCTGGTACCCCATTGCGTGGGTGGTTTCAGGCGCCGGGGCGGCATGATTTGAGAATCAGTCAGGCGCAGTGGACTGGTTAATAGGAGCGGCCTACACGCTTTTTGGCTGTGGCGCTTCGTTATCTTGACTATATTATTAATTGGTAAATGATAGCCGTGCTCACATGTATATTTATAGCCATATAGGATTCTTGCCGCGATATCGATGCAGGTTTCGGCCCGGTGCCTCCGGTATGATTGTTGTTAAGCGCCGTATGCGACGGAAGGACGTGTTTTTCCCAGATATCCTGGCGGCGGTTCGAATAGCTGTGCCATGGATACGGAAGGTCTGTGGTCGGACGATACCGTTGCTGGCGAGTCTTTTGCTCGTCTCGCCGGCTGATTTCGCCGCCGAGACGCGGGTGCTGGTATTGAACGACGTCAATGAGCCGCCCTTCACCACCCCCGAACACACCGGGTTTCTCGATGTGATCGCCACCGAGGCGTTCCGGCGGATCAAGGTCGAGCTGCGTTTGGTCAAATTACCCGCCGAACGCGCACTGTTGCTCGCCAACGACGGATTGGAAGACGGTGATATGGAACGCATCGCCGGTCTCGAGGAGCAATATCCGAATCTCGTGCGTGTACCGGAGAAAATCATCGACTGGGATTTTTCCGCCTTCAGCAAAGATGCTTCGATCCCAGCCAGCTTTGAGGCGCTCCGCCGCCATTCCGTGGGGCTCATCAAGGGCTGGAAAATCTACGAGCGGAATATGGCCGGCGCCGAGCGCGTGACCACCGTCGATGACCCCCAGCAGCTTTTCCGCTTGCTCGATCGTGATCGTATCGAGGTGGCATTGTATTCTCGCTTGATGGGTATGGCGTTTATTCAGAAACAGGGGGTCAAGAACATTCACCCGCTCGAACCACCGCTCGCGAGCCGCGCGATGTATATCTATCTGAATAAGCGCCACGCCAAGCTTGTGCCGAAGTTGGCAGAGGCCCTACGAGCGCTTAAGCGCGAGGGATTTTATCAACGCGTCTACCGCGAAAAGCTCCTGCCGTACAACAAGGCCACCGGATGGTAAAAGATTTCATATGGCGTCGCGAGCTGCTGCGCTCGCCCCTGGCGCGGCGAATGACCTTCGCGATCGTTCTATTCAGCGTAGGCGTTACGCTGCTCCTTACCGTCATTCAGCTCTACAGCCAGTTCCGTCACGACATGCGCGACATCGAGGCTGATCTTCGGCAGATCGAACAGGTGCATCTGAAGGCCTTGACCCGATCGTTGTGGGCCACCAACGAGTACGATCTCCTGTTGCAGCTCGAAGGCATCGTGCACGTTCCGAGGTTCGAATACGTCGCCGTGCGCGAGGGCGACAAACTCTGGGCACAGGCGGGAGCCCGGCGCTCGGCCAACGTGATCGAGCGGCACTATCCGATGGTGTACATGCAGGAGGGACGAGAAATCCCGCTCGGCACCCTGACCGTGGTGGTCAGCCTCGATGATGTCTACCACCAACTGCTCACCCGGACGCTCACCATTCTGGCGAACAACGGTCTTCAGACCCTCCTGATGGCCGGATTTGCGCTTGTATTTTTCCATTGGCTGGTGAACCGCCATTTGCAGGTGATGGCCACCTACGTGCGCGGCATGGACGTGCGCCTGCCCGCGCCGCCGCTGATATTGGCACAGAAGGGTCACCGCATCTCCAATGAACTGGATGAACTGGCCGCCGCGATTAATCACATGCGTGAGAACACGCACGCGGCGCTTATTGCGCTGCAAAAAAGCGAAGAGCAGTTTCAACTTGCAACCGAAGCCGCCAATGTCGGCTTGTGGGACTGGGACCTGCAGAACAACACCGTCTACCAGTCGCCGGTGTTCAAGCGCCAGCTCGGTTATCGTGGTGAGGAAATGCCGAGCCGCTACGAAGAATGGGAAGGCCGCCTGCATCCCGAGGATCGCGCTCGCATACTGGCGCTGTCCCAAGATTATCTCGCCGGCCGCGTGCCTTCCTATGAGGCCGAGTACCGGCTGCGTCATAGGGACGGCTCGTATCACTGGTTCCTGTCGCGCGGCGCGTTGCGGCGCGACGAAGCCGGCCGGCCGATTCGTATGCTCGGCGTTCAGGTGGATATCTCCGGGCGCAAGCAGGCCGAGCAGCAGCTACGCGAGAGTGAGGAGCGCGCCCGCACAGTCGCCGAGAATTCACCTATCGGTATCTTCCTGGCGGACCCGGATGGCAAGGTCATCTACTGCAACCGCGCATTCCACACAATCCTCGGTGTGCCCTTCGAGGAACCCCTGCTAGAGCGCTGGTTCGAGTTCATCCACTCCGTGGACCGGGGGCGGGTACTCACCGTCTGGCAGGACTTCGTACACGGGCTGCGACCGGACTATGACATCGAGTTTCGCTTCGTGACTGGTCTGGGCGAGCGGCTCACACATATGCGTGCTGCGGCCATCCGTGAGGGCGATCGGTTGCTCGGCTACGCCGGCACCACGGAAGATATCACCGAGCGCCGGCGCGCCGAGGAACAACTTGCACGCCTCGTGCACTATGACAGCCTGACCGCGCTGCCGAATCGCGTGTTGTTCGCCGACCGTCTGAGCCAGGCGATGATCGAAGCCGACCGTCACGAACGATTGGTGGGCGTGGCATTCCTTGACCTCGATCGTTTCAAGAACGTCAATGACACGCTCGGGCACGACGCCGGCGACCAGCTCCTGAAGGCCGTGGCCGAGCGCCTGACTGGTGCGGTACGCAAGGGCGACACGGTCGCGCGCCTGTCCGGAGATGAGTTCACGCTGATTCTCGCTGACATGGGACACGTGGACGATGCCGCACGTGTGGCGCAGAAGGTTCTCGATGTCTTCACACAGCCGTTTCACGTCGCCGGACGTGAACTCCACATGAGCGCCAGTCTCGGCATCACGCTTTATCCCTTCGACGCCACGGATGTGTCGGGGCTGTTGCGCAACGCCGATATCGCGATGTACCGCGCCAAGGAACACGGCCGCAATACCTACCGTTTCTATGCCGCGGATATGATGACCAAAGCGGTCGAAAATCTTGCGCTGGAAAATGACCTGCGTCACGCCGTGGACCGCGGGGAACTGATGCTGCATTACCAACCGATCATTGACTGCACCACTGGCGAGATCCTTGGGATGGAGGCTCTGATACGCTGGCAGCATGGCACGCGCGGGCTGATCCCGCCGTTGCAGTTCATCCCGCTGGCCGAGGACACCGGGTTGATCGTGTCGATCGGCGAATGGGTGCTGCGCGAGGCCTGCGCCCAATGCCAGCGTTGGCGGCGCGAGTTCAAACGCCCGTTGCGCGTGGCGGTCAATCTTTCGGCGCGGCAGTTCACCCAACCGCCCATTGCGCGCACCGTGCGTCGGGTACTCGAGGACACCGGCCTCGACCCGGCCGCGCTTGAGCTGGAGATCACCGAAAGTGTCTTGCTGCACCATGATGCCGAGAAGCTCGAGTCACTGCACGCTCTGGCCAAGATGGGGGTCACACTCACCATCGACGATTTCGGTACGGGCTACTCCTCGCTGTCCTACCTCAAGCGTTTCCCGATCGATGTGCTCAAGATCGACCAGTCGTTCACACACGACATCCCGGACGATGCGGACGACGCTGCCCTCGCCCGGGCGATCATTACCATGGCCCAATCTCTAGGGCTGAAAACCATCGCTGAGGGCGTAGAGACACAGGCACAGTTTGAGTTTTTCCGCTCGGAACGCTGCGACGCCGCGCAGGGTTTTTATTTCAGCAAGCCGTTGCCTGCCGCGGAGTTCGCCGCCTTGTTAGCCAATGGCCGATTCGCGACGGGTTGAGTCTGTTCCTGACGTATTACAAAAATATTCGACAAGCTTCGTCACAGCCCAAGACAGAAATTAGTTGACTATCGAAACACCCCGCATAGCCGGGGCTATTCATCACTGAGCACTAATGAATGTCCGCGACTGGGCGATGTAACCGGCTGGTTATAGCCGAACATTGCCCGTAGCCCAGTCGGCGAACTCAGCGACCGGTTTTGGGGAAATCCCTAGGCCGCATATCGACCCGAAGCAGTCCTTCCCACTCGTGACTCAATCCTCTCAAAACCAGTCATTCAGCACCCAGAGAATCTGGGCTGTCGGCTAATCTTACAGATTACGAAATCCCATGCTTGACAGAGTGGGGGGAGCGAAGCGGAGAATGCAACACAAGCGGAAAGAACATACGACCATCGTGGTATTTAAAGATGGCGCATGGACAAGAACCGCCAACAACTAACAACAATCGTTAACCACCATAGTGGAGGAGTAACGTGAATAATATCAAGAAATTCTCCTGCGCAGTCGGATTCTGTCTGATGTTGCCTGCTGCATCGCAGGCGTCCGTGATCACCTTCAATTTCACCGGCGGACTTGTCATGACGTTCCCTAATGGAAACATAATCACAAACAACGGATTAGCGGTTACGCCCACAGCAGCAAGTTTGATCTACGATACCGCCAGTGGCCTTGGTAATAGTGGCCTCTCGCTTACGATGAGTGGTGGCTTCTGGGGCAGCAGCGTTACTTTTCATGATATCAGCATGTCCCAGTCTGGCAGCAATCTGATTACGGGGCAGGTGCTGGTGGACTGGAATGGCAATTATAATATGCCGCTAAATATCGAATGGGATGCAACGGGCCTTTTTAACGCAATTAATTATGGCCTGCAGGCAGGTGACGTTATCAGTGGCTCTACCCTGTATCACGATACCAATGCTAATGGTGTGTTCGATCCAGGCGAATTCCTGGCGAACGTCAACAGTGCCACTCCCTATTCCGATACTTTGCAACTTCAGCAGGGATACAGTTCACTTCAGGGGCCTGCCCCGATGGCCGCAACATCAGGAAGCAAGGGCTTGGACAGCACCACACCATTCCCTGGCGTGCGAGGCTACTTCGACATCGGGAGTGGTAACAGTATGCATGTAGTTTCCGTGACAACCGTCCCTCTTCCAGCAGCCGCATGGCTGTTTGGTTCTGGCCTACTGAGCTTCATGGGATTGGCACGACGTAAAGCGGCCTAAACCAGAAACTACCTGGTGTAAAAAGCCCCGCTTCGGCGGGGTTTTTCTTTAGTGTCTGATTTTTACAATCTGGGCGTCCGCTTCTAGGAAATCTGAATGTCTGCAGTTGACCGGAGATTGCCGGTTGCCCAGTCTGTGAACTCAATGTCCGGTTTTTTCTATGCCGTAAAATTCAGCTGGTCGCCCAAAATGGTCAACTTGTCTCAGGCTGGGTATTCTCTCTTTACTTGCTACAAAATGAGCCGGTCAGGACAGATCCGATTGGACTGTTGGGTGGGTTGAATACGTACATGCCAATGGGAACCCGGTTTCGCTCATCGGATGGGCGTTGCACCATGAGATTCAATGTATATGATGGTAATATACAGCTATGATCGACTTTGACCGAATCGAGGCATTTGACCGGGACGCAGGAAACGCCGCTAAAAGTTCTGTCAAACACGGGGTCAGTCCGGCGGAAGCCGAGCAGGTATTCTTTAACAAACCACTCATCCTGCTTCAAGATGACCGGCACAGTCAGCAAGAGGCCCGTTACCATGCATTGGGGAAGACGAACGATGGTCGCATGCTACATATTATTACCTTTACCCTGCGATACGGCGGAACCCGTATTCGCGTGATCTCTTCCCGGAACATGCACCGAAAGGAGCGCACTGTCTATGAGAAAAAAGCCAAAGCCAGCGATCAAGAAACTTAAGACCGTCCCGCACTTTAACTCGGAAGCCGAAGAGCGCCGGTTCTGGCAGACACACGACTCGACCGACTACCTGGATTGGTCGAAGGCCGAGCCTGTGCGCTTTGCAAAACTCAAGCCCTCCACACAAACGATTTCGCTACGTTTGCCATTGGCCCTCCTCGAGCGGATCAGAATCGAGGCTAACAAGCGTGATGTTCCGTATCAGTCGCTTATCAAGATATGGCTGTCAGATAAGACGCGTCAAGATTAAGGTCACTCCTTGGTAAACGTAACCTGAGGTTCCCGGGCCAATGTCCGCTTCGTCATTCGCGTATGACCGGTCCTGGGAAAACTGTACTTCCGCTCCTGGCCGGAAGTCGCCCATCCGTCGGTGGGTGCATCTTGACCCTAAGCTGCCGTTCAACGTAGCTCACCCGACCGGCAAGATCGTACCGGCATATTTCTCTCTCGTTTTTCCGAGTTGTCTGCAGCGGCAAGAGAGTGTTCCGCTTTTGCCGTATCAGTCACTTGCTGCCAGCTCAAACGTGAGCGGGTAATCTGCTGAGTGGTGCGGGATATCGGCGCGATCACTCTGTGACAATGGCTATCTTGACGGCGCGAAAGATTGCGCCTTCGGTATTTGAGGCAGTGCGGTATCCGGTCCAACCGGCAAACGCGACCTGCCCGAAGCCCGCCGCCTGCAACAATTCCAGATACTGTTCGGGCGGCAACGTGCCAGCCACGCAATCGGCCCAAGAGCCGTCTTTCGTTGTCACCTCGCAGCCACTGTTGCGGCGCATCATGTCGGCAAACTGCAAACGGCCACCAGGCCGTAGAATCCGGTGGATCTCCTGGAAGACCCGGGCCTTGTCCGGTGCAAGATTGATCGCCCCGTTTGAGATCACTACATCCGCCGCTGCCGTCGGCAGCGGCAGGTTCTCGATATTCGCTTCGTGCACCGTCACGTTGTGGAGTCCTGCTTGTTGCGCATTGACGCGCGCCTTGGCCACCATCGCCGGCGTGAGGTCCAGACCGATGGCCTGTCCGGTGGCGCCGACAAGCAAGGCGGCCACGCACAGATCGGCGCCCGCCCCGCAGCCGATGTCCACCACAGTCTCTCCCCGATTGATGGGGCCCAACGCAAACGGGTTGCCCACGGCCGCGGCCGACTCCCAGACGCCGTCCGGCAACCGTGCGAGCCAGGTGGGATCATAGCCAAGGCGTTGCGCGTTGCCCTTGCCTTTGTCCCAGCCGAAGTCCCGCTCCGGCTGCTGCGCGAGCGCGGTATAGAGGGCGCGTACTTCATCGCCGGGATTCGTCGAACTCGCGCCACATTTGGTTTCGCTCACGCCACGCCTCCCGTTTACCCTTTCTTGAAGATGGTTCCATAGTGGTACGGAGGCAGCTCGACGAGTTGGTCGAGCCTGAATCCCGCTGGTTCGACTACCGCGTGCACCTGCTCCGGGGACATACGCATTTCCATGCGCGGTCCACGCGGCTGTCCTAGAACGGGGGTTTCCTCGCGCGGGCGGGGATACCAGTTCACGATCGCGAAGCGGCCTTCGGGCTTAAGAATAGCCGCCACCTCGCGGGCGAGCACGGTCTGCTCCGGCACGCCGTGGAAGGTATTGGCGATGAGCACGTAATCGGCGCGGTCCTCGATCAGTCGACTCAGTTCGCGGGCGTCGCCCGTTACCCAGGCGCAATGGGCCAGTCCCTGACAGGCCGTCTTGGCCTGTTCCAACATGACGGGATCGATGTCGAATCCGATGACACGCCCTGATCCGATCAAGCGCGCGATGGCGGCGGTGAAATACCCGTTCCCGCAGCAGAGGTCCACTACCGCCATGCCGGTCTTGATCCCCAAGGCCTGGATGACCGCATCGGGATCGGGCCACAGTGCCTGCCACCAGTCCTGATCCGGCATCACCGTGGCGGGAAACAGTTTCGCTTGCATCGTCGGTGTCATCGCAGGTGCTCCCGCTTAATCGAGGTCTTTCTTCATTTGCTGATATTGTTCGCGGGTAATCTCGCCGCGGGCGTAGCGGCGGTCGAGGATCTCGCGGGCCGATTCCTCGCGGTCACGTGTCCTGTGCCCTCCGCAGCCTGGCCAGCCCGCCCCGCGAAAGAGAAATAGCAACAGCACGACGAGAAAGATCAGCGGAAAGATCCCCATCCACGGGAACGGTCCCCACCATCCATTCGGCCACATGATTAAGATGCCTCCTTAGATTCGGTTTCGCACCGGTGCGCGGCGTCCAGACACGCCATTGCGTCTTGCCGTCGCCTTGCCCGTGGACGCCGTGGGACGATCCGCGAGCCAATCCCGCAGATTATGCAGGATGCGCAGCAGCTTGGGGTCGGAGAGGCAGTAATAGATGAAGGGGCCGCGGCGCTCGGCCCGCACGAACCCGCCTTCGCGCAGAACACGCAGATGAAACGAGACGTTGGTCTGAGACAGACCGGTGGCGTCGATGACGTCCGTTACCGGGCGACACTCCAGCCCCAGCTCGCAGAGAATGCGCAAACGGCTGGGATCCCCCACCGCTCTCAACGCCTGAGACAGGCGGTCATTTCGCGATGGCATGGTTTCCGTCCACCATACTGGTTGATACTCATATGCGTAAGTGCTCATATTATGGGCGATCCTAACCGATGTCAAACACGTACGGGATGTACCGGCTCAATCTCCGAACTCTCCGAGCGTATTGGGAACTCCTAAGCGTCATGGCCTCAATGCGGACGATGCATCGACTTTGAATACCCAGTTGAATCTCGTGAACGGTACGCATTTCGGATGATAGGTAGCAGGTCAATCGCCCCGCCTATAGAAGACATATTCCATCGGGTACAGTGTGTCTGAACGGTTGCTCCTGACCGAACTTTGCCCATCACCCATCCGACGAACTCGATTTGCTCATCGGTTTCTTGTCTCTTGACAGGCAGGTATATACCTGCCTATACTGCGGTCATACAGGTTGTTACCTGCCTTTGAGATTCTGAAGCTAGGACATGTCAATGAAGGAGATAGACAAAGTGTTCAAGGCTCTGGCTGACCCAAGCCGCCGAGAACTACTCGACCGCTTGCTCGCCACTAACGGGCAGACGCTGAGTGAATTGTGCAAGGGCATGGACATGGCGCGGCAGTCGGTCACGCAACACCTTGGCTTGCTCGAAGACGCCAATCTCATCTCTGTCCAGCGGCAGGGGCGGGAAAAGCTGCACTACTTCAACCCGGTTCCGATCCACGAGATTTACGAGCGCTGGATTCGCAAATTTGAACGGGAGCGCCTCGACGCTCTGCACAACCTCAAAACCAGACTTGAAAGGAGATGACCATGAGCAATGAGAGATTCGTGTACGTCACCTACATCGCCACCACGCCGCAGAAGGTCTGGAAAGCCCTGCTCGAAGGCGACTTGACGCGTCAGTACTGGAAACACGAGAACGTGTCCGACTGGAAGCCCGGCTCAAAGTGGGAGCTGGTCGCCGACGACGGCAAGCGCACGGTGAAGCACGTCGGCAAGGTGCTGGAAAGCGTAGCCAACAAGCGCCTCGTGCTGACCTGGGGCGATGTCGCCGATGCGGCGGACGCCGCCAAGCATTCGCGCGTTGCCATCGATATCGAGACGGTTGGCGAGATGGTGCGTTTGACGGTAACGCACGACGAACTCACCTCGGATATGCGGCGCAAGATTACCAACGGTTGGCCACGCGTGCTGTCAAGCCTCAAGTCATTCCTTGAAACGGGACGTCCCCTCGATGTCTACGCCTGATCCTTTTTTACTCACTTACAAAGTGAGTTCATCATGTTCGGTAGAAGACGATATGCCAAGCCTGGAGAATGCTAAATTCTTGGCGGCGCGGGTGTCTTCCAGGCACGTGGAGACGTTTTACCTGGACAATATCTACCATGTTCTGACTCTGGACAAGCGCAAAGACGACGTGGCCGACCACGTGGCAAAATTCTTCTTGCGCCACGAAACAAGCATCGCCAAACTAGGCGCTGCCGATTCCATTATCGGCATGAAACCGACTTGAAGGCAGCCATGGTTTGGTATCAATAATCCTGCTCATACGATTGGGGACATGTATCATGACGAAAATTCTTGAAACAGTTCAACAGATTATTGCAAAGAAATACTCCCTGCCAATAGAGAGCATCACACCAGAGGCGACGTTGGAGAGCCTGAATCTTGACTCGCTGGATTTGGTCGAAACGTTGTTTGAAGTGGAGGACGAACTTCATATCCGTATTCCGCAGGACGGAAGCGTGGACATAAAAATCACGACGGTTCAGGATGTCGTCGATATCATCACCAAGCTGGTTGCACAGCAAACGCCGGGCCAATTGGCGGGCAATCATTGACTTCGAGACGGGTCGTGGTCACGGGGCTCGGCGTCATCTCCCCGCTGGGCAATGATCCGGACACCCTGTTTTCCAAGCTGATGGCGGCCGAGTCGGGCATCCGGTTGATCACCGCTGACGGACCCCGGGGGCAGTATTCCGTCGTCGCTGCTCCGGTCGAGTTTGATCCGGTGCTGTATTTCCCCCCGCCGCAGAAAACCAACAACCTCGATCGAGTCAGCCAGTTTTCGATCGCCGCCGCCGCGATGGCGCTGAAGGATTCCATGATCCAGCTCACGGATGACGGCAAACGCCGGTGCGGCGTGTCTTGGGGCACTGGAATGGGCGCGGCCAACACGCTCGAGGACAGCTACAAGCAGGTGCTGCTCCACGACCCGAACCGGCTCAAACCGTTGACCATACTGATGGTCATGAACAATGCCCCCGCCTCCCACATCGCTATTCAGCACGGCCTGAGTGGGCCAAGTCTCACCTACTCGTGCGCCTGTGCGTCTTCGGCGGTGGCCATCGGCGAAGCCTGCCGCCAGATCCGCCACGGCTATGCCGACGCCATGATCGCCGGCGGCGCGGAGGCGCCCCTCAGCTTCAGTCTTTTTAAGGCATGGGAGGCGCTGCGCGTTCTGGCTATCCCCAATCGCGCTGATCCATCGGCCACGTGCCGTCCGTTTTCGAAAAACCGATCCGGCCTGGTGCTCGGCGAAGGTGCCGCCATGGTGGTACTGGAAGAACGCGAGGCGGCGCTACGACGCGGTGCCCGGGTCTACGGCGAGTTGGTGGGCTATGGGTCTTCAAACGATCCCTCGCATATCACCAAACCCTCCGTGGAGGGACAGGCACACGCCATGACCCTGGCGCTTGCCGATGCCGGTCTGACGCCAAGCGACATCGACTACGTGAACGCCCACGGCACCGCAACCGTCTTGAACGACGTGACGGAGACCCGCGCCATCAAGCAAGTCTTTGGCGAGCGGGCCTATAAACTCCCGGTCAGCTCGACCAAGTCGATGCATGGGCACCTGTTGGGTGGAGCCGGCGCCATGGAGTTCGTGATTGCCTTGCTTGCCATGCACAACATGGCGGTCCCGCCAACGGCCCATCTGGAGGTTCCCGATCCCGAATGTGATTTGGATTATGTGACAGGCCGGGGCAGGCGTGACCAAGATATTCGCGTCGTCATGTCCAATTCTTTCGCGTTCGGCGGTACCAACGCCGTCCTGATTGCGCGTAAACCCGAGCCATCATAGCGACACCAGCAGCCTGTCGGACTTACGCCTTGGTTAAACACGGATAGCGTAAGACAACCGGCTGATTCATGGCCACGGATAAATTAGGATGTTCGTTAAACTGCCTCGGCCCTTTTTGGAGAGGTACTGGCCTATACGTTCCCCTGCCGATGTTTCGCCGACACCCTCGACGAAGAATCTGCGTGCGGTGCAGTTGCTGCTGAGACACACCAAGCTGGAAAGCACGGTGCGCTACTTGGGGATTGAGGTTGTTACACCCGGGAGCGACCTCTCTGACCGGCCACCTCCGGGCTCAGGTCCAATTCCATGACCGGGTTGCCCACCTACGTATCTTGGATAGAGGCTAAGACCATGGCAAGCCTATGAACTTGCGGTTTATACCTGTTAAGGTATAATTGGGTTGTGGCGGATCAACCAGAAAAACCCCTCGCCTGGGTCGGGAGCAGCAAAAGAGACTTGTTGGCGCTGCCGGTGAGTGTGCGCAAGTTCTTCGGTCATGCCTTGGGTTTTCGCAGCGCGGTGAACAACACGACGCGGCCAAGGTTCTTAAAGGTTTCGGGGGTGCGGGCGTCCTGGAGGTTATCGAGGATGACCCGGGTGGGACGTTCCGCGCTGTCTATACGGTCAAGTTTAAAGAGGCGGTTTTTGTGTTGCACGTGTTCCAGAATAAGAGCAAGCGCGGCATCGCCACACCCGACATGAATATCATCCGCGAACGGTTGAAAGTCGCGGAACAAACGGCACGGGAGATGCGTAATGAAAAAGCGAAAGATTAAGGGTGTCGACGTCGAAATGAGTTCCGGCAATGTCTTTGCCGACCTGGGCTTGCCTGACGCCGATAAACTCAAAATCAAATCCGGCCTCGTGATTGAAATCACCAAGGCCGTGCGTCGGTTGGGACTGACGCAAGCGGCAGCGGGTCGCCGTATGGGTTTGCCTCAACCCAAGGTCTCCGGTCTGTTCCGTGGCGAGTTTGCGAACATATCGGAGCGCAAGTTGATGGAGTGCTTAAACCGGCTAGGTTACGACGTGGAGATCAAGGTTAAACGGGCCACTAGCCGCATAGGGCATTTGAGACTGGCCGCCGCGTGATTTTGCGTGAGTGGCCATTCTACACAGGAACCCATATTCTTTGGGGTTCGATGGGCCTCAGGCCAAAAGAAACGTGAGCGGAAGTTCGTAACGCCGAGAAGCAGTCACTCATTTCACCGACTGAGCAATGGGCAAAGTCCGGCCAGGAGGAGCCATACACTTTTTCCAAAACGGTCATTCAAATCATGAGAAACGGACATCCAGAACTTGGTGCAGCAGGCTCCGAATCCGCATTCCAGATACTGGTGACAGTGTGATTTGTAATTCGCCAGGCACAGCCGCGCGGTCGAACCTATTAGCCGAAAATATCGTTGTGCGTACCGGTTCTGGCCAGCCTCAGTTCATTCCCAACGACGCGATAGATCAGCAGCCAATCAGGCTCAATGTGCAAATCGTGATGCCCCTTCCAGTCGCCCTTCAGGGGATGATCCAGGTATTGCCGCGGGAGCGGCTTTCGTTCTATCAGCAAGGTGAGAACGGTACGTAACTTGGCCGGGTCTTTATTGCGTTTGAGCTTCCGTTTGACGTCACGTGCGACCGCACCCGACTGAACGGCAACCAGCACTTTAGAGTCCAAGATCCTTGAACAAAGCTCGGGCAGAGACGGAACGCTTGCGCTTGCCCTTTTCAAGCTGCGCAATGGCCTTGCGCGTGGTGGCGTTCGGCACCTTCACATCGAACGGGAAACGTTGTTCCTTGGCAATCCGCACCATCAGCAGGCGGATCGCATCTGAGATGGAAAGCCCCATCGCTTCCAACGCTGCCGCCGCGCGTTTCTTAGTAGCGGTTTCGATGCGGGCACGAATAACGGTATCTGAGCTCATGATGTAGTCTCCTCTTTAGAGCTACATTGTAGCTACAAGATCACATCTGTGCAAGCTGGGGCGGGTGTGCCATATTTTGGTCGTCTTTGAAACTTCGCTACGCCGAAAACGGTCATTGACTATACCAACAGGGTGATTGCCTGAGTTCGGCCACGAACGGCCATACAGTTTACCCAGGACCGGACGCTCAAATCATGAAAAGCGGACGGTCACCCGGGCAGTATGACTAACGCTGCGCGGCCCCACGCAACTCCCGCGCTACCGCCCTCAGGAACGTACTGTCCTTGAGAAGTTCGGCCTTAAGGGTCTCGGCGTCGGTCGCTCCCGTCTCGATGGCCCGGCGCAGCGCCTGGTTGATCTGGGTCTGGTAAGGTAATGCCCCGGGACGGGCGGATTGGGCCTTGAAGTATTCGACGACGTCATCATCGAGTGCGATGGTAATGCGCACCTTCGCGGACGGTGGTCCCTCGGTCTTGAGGCCGAGCAGCATCCCGCGACGCTTTACCTTGAGTTTCTTGAGATCATATTCCTTGCGCATAGACTTTTGCCTCCCGGCGGGTGACCCGCCGTGCCGAGATGATGCGAATGATATCGACGCGAACCGTGTAGATCACGATTAGCAACCTGCCTTTATTCGAGTGGCCGATGAGCAGCTCGCGCTCTTCGTCCTTACTGTGATCCGGGTCGTGGAACGCGACCTGCTCAAGATCGTAGAAGCAACTCGTCGCCTCGGCGAAACCGACCCCGTGCTTGCGCACGTTGGCCCTCGCTTTGGCGTCGTCCCACTCGAACTGCATTTAATACGTATAGCATATGTATCGGTGGATGGCTAGGGGGCAGTATCCAAATCGATACAGAGCGGAGGGTTTCTCGGACATCAAGCTCACCGACAGGGTGACCGACGAAGTTCGGCCACTTCCGGTCACTCACTTTTCCCTGGAGCGGACGGCATTGTGCGTCAGAAGACTGGATTTCATCAAGGTGCAACTTTATGAGGTCTGGCTACTGCTGTTTTGTTGCAACTTGGGTTGATATGCAGTTTGAGGATTTTCCGAAAAAGCGGCCATTGAGTACAACGACAGGGTAATGGGCAATCATCGGCCAGGAGCCGACTATCACGGTGCCACGAAAACGGACGGTCGCGAAGGCCTAAGCAGGCATTCCGACGCTTGGTAACAGGATGCTGCCCCAAATCCACATTCCTGACACTCGTGACAGTGTGATTTGTAACTCGCCATGGACACGCGCTGCACAATGCATTTTGGTATTCTTCTCGTCTCTAGCACCATGTCCTTCCACTGTCTAAATCATGCCTAGCACTATTTAAGTTCCTGATGGAAATGTACTTAATCAACCACTCCTACTCATCAACCCTGTTGTTCGTTGCGCACTTACACACGACCGGGCAGAACGCCTTCGGAGACCAAATCAACCCGCGCCGGTCGGCGGATAACCATAGCGAATTTTCTTGTATTGCGTTCTGATCATCTTTAGCGCAGGTCGCTCTACCAGAAATGTCATGGCAGAGGCAAGACCGACCACGGCAACGATCGTAGTGGCGATATTCACGTAGGGATTAAGCCTGAACGTGTACATCCAATTAAGAATTATATATCCAACGTTCTGGTGTATGAGGTATAACGTATACGAAATCGTGCCAAGAAATACCAGCGGCCTGCAAACCAGACGGCGCATGTAGCCATTAATCGCAAAATAGAAGACAACGAAAAATAACGCAACGGCAGCAAAGGATTTAAAGTCATAAAGAACCCAGTGAACGCCGAGGCAGGCGAAGACCGTTGCGTACCATGCAATCGAAGCACCCTCCTTCCATATCTTGTAAAACATGATTCCCGCTGCAAAGAGGTGGGCGTACCTGAGCAAAAGAACTGTTTCGAGACGATCCGGAACCACAACATGAAACACATTGTGCAATGCGTAAGCCGCGACCTGCAGCAACAACCATCCCACAATAATCCGGTTCACAAATGGCAGGAGCCTGGCCCGGTGGAGCATGAATATGAGAACATAAAAACACAACTCCAGAATCAGAGTCCAATATACTCCGTCAACATCGGGAACGTAGAACAGTGACTGCAGCATACTCAGGTTGATAACCGCATCGGTCAAGCTGACCTGGTGTATGGCCAGGCCGGCAACGCTGGTGGCTAAAAATGTCAAACAGACCCCAAGCCAGTATGCCGGGAACAACCGTGAAAAGCGCGATACAACAAAATCCAGCCAGTGTTTGGTCCGATCCAACGTCATAAAAATGACAAATCCGCTGATCATAAAAAATAAATGCACGCCGTATTGGCCGGGCCAAAAGTGGAATCTTATGTCCTGCACATGGCTGTATTCCTGGTCGAATCTGACCGTGTAATGGAACAAAACGACAGCAAACGCGGCCAGCCCGCGCAATATGTCCAGTTCCAGAATCCGGTCACGAGGATTTTCCTTAACCATGGCTGGGTGGGGAGGAAGGGCTGTCATATCAGGCGCGCGGTCGAACAAAAAACTCTCTTTGCAATTTCACAGAGAATCGAATCCTTTCCACTCAATTTCTTCTGTACTTCATGAATGTCTGAGATCGTCATCTACGGTCGATTCTAATGCATGATAAGGGGAAAGAGTATGACGGCCGCGGCGCTCAGAGAACAAGACACCTGTAATTGCAGGTTTATATGTCTATCGCAATCATGCTGCGGTCAGCGCCATTTATATTGTCTTGGGCTAACCCTGGCCGCATGTTTGGCGTACAGCCAACCTGCCGTACCGTCTTACGCCATGTTGACCCGTTTGAATAGCGGTACTGTTTATCCGACATGAAGTACTGAAAATCAGCTCGAATGCCGGTCACGACAGAAATCATGGCGGTTTACGATCCAGCGCGGCCGGGTCTATTATTTTCTCGAGGCGACCCGCAAGGCTAGAGGAGCCCAAGATCCCTGGTACGTACCCCAGGGAAGATGCGTTCAATGTGGGCGTGGTTCAAGTCATACATCCTGGCAAAAAGGCCACCGAGGACTTCCCGATATTCATTCAACACCGGGAAATCGCGGTTCTGGAAAAGCGTGGCTTCTTCCACACGTACCTGATCACCCGCGATGCGTCCCCCATGAACGCCGCCACCCAGAACCCAATAGACGGTGCCGTGACCATGGTCAGTTCCGCGATTGCCATTCTCGCGCAAGGTTCTCCCGAATTCGCTGATCACGACAACAAGGGTATCGCGCCAACTCGTGCCAATCTCTTCGGCGAAACCGGCCAGGCCACGCCCTAGCTCATCGAGACGACTAGCCAGGTACCCGGTGGCACCACCCTCGCCGACGTGCGTGTCCCAGCCGCCGACATCGACGAAACCGATGTTGTATTTGTCTTTCATCAATATTGCGATGCGTCGCGCTTCGAGCTCGAAACCCTTGGCAGAAATCGCGTTGCGGTTGGCGGCTTCCATTTCGGTCGCCATTTCCCGCATCACCTCGTCGCGGGTGGAGAAACCTTCGTCCACCTGCATCGCCAGTCGTGTTCCCTGGTACATGGACGCGATGATACTGCTTTGTCTCGGATCCACCGCCGGTTTGCCGACGGCCCGTAACGCCGTATTGGGAATCGGTACGTCTCCACGGAACACCAAGGGCAACTGGTCGGTAAATGCCATGGGCTCGGCCTCGTTCAGGGTAGCCACTAACCGGTTCAGAAATCCCGAACCGTAATGGCGCACGCCGGCGAGAGCCTGGCCGAGCTCAATGCTGTCCTGCGTCTCAAAATGACTGCGCGAGAGATCCTCCGTGCCGGCAAACGGCACGAAGGCAACTTGACCGTTTTTGAACAGCGGATAGACCGTGTCTCGCAGCGCCGGATGCAGCCCCCAGTCCGCATCCAGGGGCAGCGCCGTATTGAGATCGTTACCCGGTCGCGGTACCGCGATACCGGGACGCGCCTCATAATAGAAGCGGCTCGAGATCGGTATCAGCAGGTTTGCGGCGTCGTAACCGCCACGCAGGAACACGACCAGAAGCCGGGAACGGGTCGCCGGAGCGGCAAATAAGCGGCCGGCCGCGGCCGCCAACGGCAACGCTGTCATGGCTTTCAGGAGTTGGCGTCGTTTCATGGCGTTGAGTCCCTGGTCAGCGGAACATCATTTCCGGCGACGCCAACAAAAACATGTTCCACTCCTGGGGCGAGCCGGCCTGGTCGAGCGCCTGTCGTGTAGCACCACTGAGCGTCTTTTGCAGTGATTCATAGTACAGCGCGTTTGCCAGCTGCGGAAACGCAGGTTGCTCGACCGGCTGCGGGTTATCGGTACGGAAGAGCCCCGCGCTGCCCGAGCCGATCGCCTTGGCAATCTCGAAACGGGTGGACAATTGTCCGGAGCTCGCCCAGGCAGCCTCGTTCATCGGATAACCATCCGGCGTCTGGCGCCCATACAAAGGCTCGCCCATCCGGTTCAACCAGTTGATGATCGGACCGGTATTCAGAATCGGCTTGTTATCGTAGGCCAACCGTACCGCGGAGATCACATAATGCACCGGATCCTTATACTTGTGGCCCAGTGACCGGTTGAATTCCATGGACGTGAACAAGGTGCGCAGCGTGGCGGAGATGTCGCCGTCGCTATGCAGGAACGTTTGGGCCATGCGTTCAACCAGCGAGGCTGGCGGATTATCCGATACAAAATAGATCGCCAGCTTGCGGCTGATGAATCTTGCCGTCGACGGATGCCGGCTCAGCCGATCCAGTGCCTCATCCAGTTCCGCCAGGCCGCGGCCGCGGATCGTTTTCCCCAGAAATTCCTTATCACCGTAGTCATGACGGTTGGGATTGAACTCGAAAAGCCCTTGCAGAACATATTGGTTCTGAAGCTCGCGCCTGATATTCGGCGTGACAGGACCGAGGTTCACGCCGACCCCGGTCAGGATGCGCGCCAGTTCCTGAACATCGCGCTGGGTGTAACCGCCGTCCACGCCGAGCGTATGCAGTTCCATCAGCTCACGGGCATAGTTTTCGTTGAGGTGACCGGTGGCATTCTGTTCATTGTCGAGATAACGCAGCATCGCCGGATGCCAGACGGTGGCATGTAACAGATCACGGAAACGGCCCAACGCATGCGGACGAATGGCGCGCTCTTCATAGTCACCTACCAGTGCACGAAGATTGTATTTGTATTGGTGCACACTGAAGTGATTCAGCCAGAACCACGTCATCTGTTCCTGGAGCTGGTCGGGAGAATAGAGCGCGCGCAGCAGAAAGCGCGTTGTTGCTTCACGCGCCAGACGGTTCATCTCCTGCTGGATGGCTTGTTGCGCCGCTTTCTTTTCATCCTCATTCTTGATGGCGTCCGCCGCCTTGCGGCGCTGCTCCAGGTCAAGAACAAGCTCGTCGGCCGGGCGCTGGGTGATGGTCATTGCCGCAATCTGGGCCTGTATGGGTTCAGGCAAGCGGGCCGACGGGTCCGGATGCAACTGTTGCTCGAGATAGCGCTCCGCGCCGAGCTTTCCCAGTCGACGCACGGACGACACATTGACGCCCCAGGTGAGGCGGTCCAGCAGTTTCACCGGATCGACATGCACAACCGCATGCGCCGGCGGGCCTATAGCACGCGGCGACGCTAATTCGCCGGCGTTCGCCATGTACCCCGCCAGCAGGTACACCGCCCCGCCCCATATGGCGATACGCAGGTTTTCCCATCGAAGACAGTTGTTAGGGAGGCCCGAAACCCGTGCCATGCTCACACGCCCTCGTTCATCTCGGCCGGTTGACAGGTTGACTTAAAGCCATGCTGAGGCAGGTATTTCATTTATCCGTACAGGCTTTTCGGTAGCGCACTTCTGGCGTTTCAAGAAACGCCGGTTGCACTCAATCAAGTGGAAGCTAGCCGGCAGGGCGCTTGACGCCCTGCCGGCCCGAGCCAAAGATTACTTTTTATCTGCTGCCAGCCCGGCCTTCACTTCCTCGATAGCTTGGTTGGTTAGTTCCAGTGCCTTCGCGCGATGGCCCTGAAAGTCATGTGCCGCCTTCTCAAGATCGTGTTTGGCGTTCTCCAGTGCGTGCAGGGCGTGACGCATCTCCGGGTGCTGTTCATGTTTCTTGGCATGCTGACCCGCCTGACTGGGCGGGCTATTTTGATCCTGCGCCAGCACCAGCGGTGCGGCAGCTACTGGAACGGCAAGCGAAAGGACGATCAGAAAAGACTTTATCATGGTATATCTCCTCGATTATGGTCATACAAGAATTTTTCGGATTGATCAGGTAATCCCGCTCACACGCTAACGCGGGCTGTGAGCTTACACGATTCTAGCAAGCACCGTGCCGATTCGGATCGATCCACGATGATGACGAGAAATCAACAGGTTGTCATTTTGACCGGCGAGGGTGTCGCGAAGATCGAGCTTCGTTTTTTGTAGGATGCTACACGATGTTGTACGGTCCGCCCTTCCCCCTGAATCAATCGGAGTCGAACAATTCGATCAGACCGGCCACGTGTCGGTTGCAATTAACGTGCTCGACCCAATCCGGTTGACAGCTGGCCACGCCGGCGGAACTCAGAAATCCGCCCGCATGGTGGCACCGTACCCCTGGTTGGGGCTCGCCTTGGTGAAGCCCTTGAGGGCATAAAGCTTGAGGTCGACGTGGTTGCCGAGGCCGATGGTCAGGTAAGCCGTCGACTCCTCTTCCGGAATCTTTCCTTCAGTCGGCTGTTGGGCGTAGCAGGTCAGACCAATCTTGGTATGTTCGTGAAGCTTCACTGCACCATCGAGTTGGCCGAAGGCCGCGTCCTTGAATTGCAGATTCTCCATGTAACCATTGACCATGACCAACCCCTTGCTGCCGTACCAGGTATAGCCTGCCGTTCCCGTCAGTGTCAGTTGGCTGATCATCTCGGACACATCCGTAAACAGTGCATAGTCGTTGGCACCGGTGCCAAGTCCCCTGTGGACATCGCCGGTGGCAAACTTGATGGTCGTACCAAGGTCCCAGTCCAGACCGGCGCTTTCGCTGTTCAGTAAATCGCGCGTAACGCTGACGGTGCTGTCGGCGATGCCTTGAGCGGTGACGATGGGCCGGGGCTGGCTTATTAGGTGGCGAACCCGTCCGGCAATGCCGCCCGCGGGGCCCGTAATCGACATATAGGGCAGCATCGCTTCAATTCCGTAGTGCTCAGTATCGTAATATGCCGTCAGCGGAACAGTTGCGCTGCGGGTTTCCTGACGGGTACCGTATTTCCCGGATTCGTGCGTGTAACCGGTTTCGATGCCGTAACTGTTCTCCGTTGAGGCATCGGTCCCCGTATCTTCGTCGGCGAAGCTGAGTCCAGGCGAGGTGGCCATGATGCCGAATAACAGTGCGTTGGCCATTAGGCGTTTACGAGTGATAGGTAGCACGATCCTCTCCTGTCCTGGTGGTTGCTCTACAATTCATGACGGCCGGTGTCCAGCGGGTGGCTCGATCATGGAGTTGGGCCTGCTCTGCAGATCCTGCAAGATTAAGGGTGAAACCGTACGCAAGATTATAGTTACAGGCACACGTTCGATCGCCGGGTAATGAGGACGCTTACAAAAAGAGGGCCCCATGGCAGGGCCCCCTATTGTACGGATTGCTTTCGTACCAACTAAGCAGGATGTTTTGCCTGAGGGTGTGTCTTCTTTTTGTGGTCATGCCGCTTATCCTTGCGGTCGGCGTGAAGGTCCTTGCGATCCGCCTTAAGATCCCGCTTGTCCTTGCGGGTATCAGTGCGGTCGGTGCGGATGTCCCGATTGTCTTTGGCCAGATCAGCCCGTTCTTGCTTGGCGCCGCCGGTGTTGCCTGATTTACGATCCTGGGCTAATTCACGCCGGTCGGTATTACGCTCGTTGACATCCTTGTGGAGGTCCGCGCGGTCCTTATTCATGTCCCGCCGATCCTGTCGGGTATCCTGCCTGTCCTGACGGATGTCGGCTTTATCTTGCTGGATGTCCTCGGCATGGACGGGGGTCATCACCGTGAGCAGCGCCGCGGCGGCGGTTGCATAGAGCGTGTGTTTCAACATCGGATGTTCTCCTCAAGTAAATGAAATAAAAAAATTCACCACGTACTTATTGATTCAGCTAACCTCGCCCACGCGCTAATGCGGGTTGTGAGCTCACAGGAGTCTAGCAAACGCCGTGCCGATCCGTATTGGCCAACGAAGAGACGAGAAATCAACGAGTTATATTTTTTAGCGGCGAGAGTGCCGTAAGATCGAGCCTACGGATTTTGTAGGAAGCTTCACCGTTGTGCGTCGACTCTTCACTACTTCAGACTTGCCCGGTTTCAGCCTGAACTGGGGTTGGTGGTTCAATTTTTGGTGCAATTCAACAGTCTAATCACAATTCGACTTCGATCTTGAGCTGCTGTTGGCATCTATGTTGAGAGGGGAGCAGGCGCTATCCCTCCCCAGGACTGAAGACCTGGGTTTCCCGCGCGAGATGGTGAAACGCAGATGGCCTGGTTACTGGTACAAGCTGCCCCAGCTCTCGTGGTCTGAATGATTTACCACTGCTTTAATAAATACTCTCCTGATCTTCTTTGCACGCTTTGGCTAATTTTGCAATCCACTTCTCGTCACGGCTTACTTCATCACGCTGATCGCTCTGGTAACGGTATATATCCAATGTTCTGAAACAGGGCGTCGATTCCAACTTTCTTCTGGGCGACGAATTCGGTTTCTTCCGAGAAACTGTCTTTATCGAGGAAACGTCTTCCTCTGAATTCGGGTCGACTTTAGGTGGTTTGATAGTAGGTAACACATCACCCGGAGACATTAATAATAACATCGGCATCGCGGTTTTATTTATTTTGTATATTATTATCCGATCCTTCATGGTTCGCTCCCCTGTTGCCCTGGCCTGCCGTTTCAGCTCGTTAGGATCGTTTGGATCGGGCGTCTGACGTATTCCGATCCTGATCCGCATATGCGGGCTGATATCCTCAACATAGGCCAGCGGCTCATCGTCTGGCAGGCTGTTGGCAAAACGCATATCGGCGGCAACATCCGGTGTTGTATTCATGTCAGCAAGGATTTTTTTTGCTTCAGACACGGTAAGCCGACAGATCGATTCCGATTTGCCCCACATGAAAGCGATACTCTCTGGTATTTCCTTCCAGATCAGGATGCGCCGGCAAGCCTGCTTTTGACTAAGCAACGGGATATGGCATTCTTTGAGAATCGCCCGGCAAAGGTGCATTTGCTCTTTGGCTTTACCAGGTCCCCTATCCACCTCGACCGACAGATTGCGTAGCGGTTCCAGTTGCGCGTCAAAATCCGCTTTGGCTTTATTGAAACCCAGGGCGAGATCTACCGTGCGCGAGGAAGCACCGATAACCCCGTATCCCTTGGTAACCACATTCCGTGCGAGTTTCGTTTTGTTTTCCGTTGCTGCGGATGCGCTCGTGGCGCCCGGAACACGGGTCCCGCTGGGGAAGAAAAAATCACCATAGACGGAGGCTGCCTGCAAACGTGCGCCAGGATTTTCGAGCGGCGACCATGCAGGCAGGTTGGCGTCTTGCTTAAGACTGGAGAGAAAAACATCGCGCGCCTTACAAAGCTGTTTATAAGAGGCTGCCACAACCTCTTTAAGTTCTAACTGCTTTGCAGAGAAAAGTATCATAGGCGGCATAATGGGACCTCACTGTTAAAAATGTACCGTTACTGTTTTTCTGTGGTAACTTAGTGTAACGGCGTTTCTACAAAAAAACATCAGTAACGGTACACTTCTTAATCTGTATTGGTCATTCTGACAAATCAACCCATCCCCGCCGCCGCCACTGGACAGACTACCCCGGCTCCGTGGCTGTCTTGGCAGATCGTTACCGGCACTCAGGTGCTGTCAGTAAGCGGAACGCAGGAGGTCAATTAACAACAAACGGCAGAGATTCTGATGTGGCAATCTTCAGGCTGTCGTTGCGGATGTCACGAACGCTGATGGACACTGCAGAATAATTTCCCCCGCGATCAAGCAAGGAGAAATAATGAGCCAGGCCACACGGCGTCTTGGGCGGGTCGAACACAGCCGCCCTATTCTGAGCCGCAAGTTGTCGTTATCCAGTACCGAAGCCAACCGCGTTTATTTGCGCTGCTTTGACAACGTCTCAAAGAATCTGTACGCGCTCGACGTCATCTGCGCCGAGCTGTTGCCGCTGGAGTTTGCAGAAGCACAGACCAAGATGCTTGACGATAAGTTCGTTGAGCTGCGCAACGAGATGCACACCCACCTTGACCAGGCGAAAGCTATGTATTACGACGTACTTGGTATCTCCGAAGACGCCTCTTTTTCCTGCACCAAGGAATATACCGTGGACTATTCCACCCATTACGTGGTCCAGTTCCTGGAGCTCATCGAACTGCTCGATGCCTTCATGAAAGTGATACACACCGCACGCGCCTATGGGGGGCTTAAGGCCACGAACGTCAGAAGCCGTGCCTATGAGCGCCAGCAACGGTTGATTAAATTCTCAGGCCAGCTGCGCTTCCACTCCCAAGAAATCTGGGGCCGCATCAAAAACCGCAGTGCATACCATGATGCTGATAATTCCTCCAAGGAGGCCAAGGAGGCGGTCAAAATCATTGGGGACATTATGCAACAGCCTGAGATACCTGCAGGAACAGATGATGCGGTAGAAGCCACCGCACCGGCGTTATCCAGGCAAGGAAGAACCTGAGAACTTGAATCCACCGCTAAATAGCTCACGCATGTTCCAGACACGCCTTCGCCATTGGCCCGGTTCGCGTTTCACTGGCGGCGTTTACGACAGCCGCCTCCACGCGCAGGTCACCCGGTTCACCCGGGCCAAGCCGGCGAAGACCTTCC
>Ga0315268_10000824_pt1 | contig 36243 bp, 32 predicted proteins | sample C1_top_MG_FD_204535 | JGI IMG/M metagenome (GOLD analysis project Ga0315268, IMG submission 204535) | Sediment microbial communities from Yellowstone Lake, YNP, Wyoming, USA - C1_top | ecosystem: Environmental > Aquatic > Freshwater > Lake > Sediment | place: USA: Wyoming | collected 2017-08-01
ATTTTCCTTAATTTTCGCGGATTTATCATCGCGAGAAAATGTGTCCAAGTAATCCTCAAACCACTCCAAAGTCGTAAAATAACTATGGCCCACTCTTTGGACTTTTAATTTTTTCCTTTGGACCATTTGTGATAAATATTCTTTGCTATACCCGTCTTTTACCACAAATCGCCTAAGCGGAATCGGTTTGTTTTTTGAATCAAGCATGGGGATGCTTTTTTTATTTAATTTTAGTTAATAAATATATTATTATATTACTTAATAATTTCATTAATATTACTTCAATATTATTTCAAAATAATAATAAACTTATCCACAATTATAACATATTTTGGGCTTATAGTGCAAAGGATTAAAAATAACAAAAAAAGACAGTGAGCATTACTGCCTTTTAGCTGGTATTTAAAATTTTAACTACTAACCTACGAATACGCTACGAATACCACAAATACTGTTTACTTATTTTGATGTATTCGTTGCATTCGTAGCGTATTCGTAGATTCGTAGTCTATTCCAAAAACACCCGATATCCCAAATAAGCGGCGTAAAGATCTCCTTTGGATGCTATTTCCAAAGGAGCGTGCATATTGAAAAGCGGTACGCCCATATCCACCGTGTCCATATTTTTATTGGCCAAATATTTGGCAATCGTGCCTGCCCCGCCCTTATCAACCTTGCCAAGCCCTCCGCCGATTTGATAGACGATATTTTTATTCCGGCTGAATTTTGATCTTATCTGCCGGATATAATCTGCCGATGCTTCCGAGGTAAAGTACTTCCCGCCGGAACCGGTAAATTTTTCAATGGTCAGACCGCGGCCGAGATGGTAGGCGTTGCGCAGGTCATGCACGTCTTTATAATCCGGATCTACGGCCGGCGACACATCCGCGGAAATAGCCGAACATTTGGTATAAACTTTATAAACATCTTTCATATTTCCCGGCTGGCCGGACAAGTCAAGCAAGTCGCAAAAAAACAAATCCAACCAGGGCGTTTTGGCGCCGGTATTGCCATCCGAGCCGGTTTCCTCCTTATCCATCCAAACCATTGCTTGCGTCCTTTTGGAAGTTTTTACATCCAGTAAAGATTGCAGCGAAGTATAAGCCGATATGCGGTCATCGTGTCCGTAGGCCGAGATCATTGAACGGTCAAAACCCAGGTCGCGCGGTTTTTCAGCCGGTACGGCCTCAAGATCCGCCGAAGACAGATCTTCTTCTTTTATCCCATATTTTTTATTCAATAATTCTAAAATTGCGAGTTTTACCGGCTCTTTAATTGCCTGTGCTGAGCTTGCCTGCAGTGAGCCTGCCGAACCTGCCGAAGCATCATTTTTAACTCCGATGGAGCCGACTAATAAATTCAACTCCTCCCCCAAAATTTCCCGCTGGCCAACTGCCGATCCTACTCCGCCGGTACGGTCCAGGTGCGGCAAGAGGTCGGTGATCATAAATACCGGATCGCTTTCATCCTCGCCGATTTTTATATCTATTCTTTTACCGTTGAGCAAGTGTACCGACCCGTGCAAGGCCAAGGCGATGGTCGGCCACTGGTATTTTTTTATTCCGCCATAATAATGCGTTTTAAAAAATGCCAAATTTTCATCTTCAAAAAGCGGCGTCACTTTCAAATCCAAATGCGGCGAATCTATGTGCGACATCAAGAGATTAAACCCTTGATCTAGATTGTTCTGGCCGATTCGGACGGCGACCAGATTTTTATCGCGATTGACCGCATAAATTTTGTCGCCCGGTTTTATTTTTTTTCCGCCAGAGGAGGATCCGCCTTTGGCGGAGAAATTTTTGATATTCTTGAATCCGTCCTTTTCCAAAATTTTCACACCTAGCACCACCGTCTCGCTTTCTGTTTTGGCTTCGCGCAAAAATTCCTTATACCCCTCGGCAAATTCAAAGGCTTTCTTTTTAGTTCCGTCATCCCAAATCTCCCAGCAAGATTTTTTACTGATCAATAACTCCTTCTCTAATTTATTATAATTGGTTTTTTTCGGCATAATTTTATATAGTTAAAAGTTAAAAATGCAAAGTTCAAAGTTGCATTTTGCTGTTTAAAATTATTAATACTTAACTTATAAAGCTTTTAACTTTGAATTTAACTTTTAACTTTTAATATTGAACTTTTAACTATTTCCAAGTCCCCGCAGCGCCGCCACTCTTTCTGCCACCGGCGGATGCGTCATAAATAGTTTGGCGAAAAATCCGGGACTCTGGCGGTCAGACTTGAATGGCGAAGAAATATAAAGATGCGCCGTAGCGCGGTTGGCGACTTCCAATGGTTCGGAATCAGCGGAAATTTTTTCCAAAGCGCGAGCGAGCCCTTCCGGATAGCGGGTGAGGAGCGCGCCGTCCGCGTCCGCCAGAAATTCCCGTTTGCGCGAGATGGCAAACTGCATCATATAGGCGAAGATCGGCGCGAGGATGGAAAAAACTATGGCGGCAATCGTGATGATCAGCTCAATTTGCCCGGATTTTTCGCTGGATGATTTCCGCCGGCCAAAAAATGACCAGCGCCTAAACCAATCAGCCAATAAAACAATTATACCGACCATTACCGTTACCAAAGTTGCCAAGAGGATATCGCGGTTTCCAATGTGCGAAAGTTCATGTGCGATCACCCCTTCCAATTCCGCCTTATCAAGTTTTTGCAAGAGTCCGACCGTGACCGCCACCACCGCGTGCTCGGCGTTCCGTCCCGTAGCAAAAGCGTTCGGCGCCGTGTCGTCAATAATATAAATTTTCGGCACCGGCAGTCCGGCCGTGATACAGAGATTTTCCACGATGTGGTATAACTCTTTATTGGAATCGTGGTCAATTAATTTCGCCCCGCTCATGGCAAGCACCATCTTGTCCGAGAACCAATAACTGAAAAAGGACATTAATATGCTAAATAAAACTGCGATCACCAGAATGCCGGAATTATCCATCGCAAAACTAAAGACATATCCGACCAAAATTATAAAGACAAAAAAACCGGTCAAAAAAAACCAAGTTTTCCGCTTATTTGAGTCCGCGTTGGTATAAATAGTTGGCATAGAATAAATCACGTATCACATAACACATATTACGCATCAGTATACTGACTTGATATGTGTTATGTGATACGTGTTATGTGAATTAGAATTTCACCTGCACCGCTTCCTTCTCTTTCGCGTCCGCTATCTCGAAGAATTCGCGGCGCTTGAAACCGAGCATGCCGGCCATGATATTGGTCGGGAATACTTCCAGCTTGGTGTTGAAGTCGCGGACATTGCCGTTGTAGAACCGGCGGGAGGCCTGGATCTTGTCCTCGGTGTCGGTGAGCTCTCTTTGTAATTCAAGGAAATTCTGATTAGCCTTCAGGTCCGGATAATTTTCCGCCAAAGCAAAAATTGATTTCAATGTGCCGGACAAAATATTTTCCGCTTCGGCCTGTGCCTTGGCATTTCCGCCGGACTGCGCGGCCATGGCGGCGTTGCGCGCGTTAACGACTTTTTCAAACGTCGCCTGTTCGTGCGCCGCGTAGCCTTTCACGGTCTCCACTAGGTTTGGGATCAGATCATAGCGCCTTTTTAATTGAACGTCGATATCCGACCACGCTTCATCCACCCGGTTTTTTAAACGGATCAGTCCGTTGTACATGGCGATTATCGCGAAGATTGCCGCCGCGATAACACCCAAAATAATCCATAGAAATGTTGCCATAGATTTTATAACCACCCTAATTTTGGTTTAAGATGGTTTAGTTAATTATTTAAACAATATTTGATTAAAACATTTTTTAATGACAAATTTCCAATGTCAAATGACAAATCAAATCCTAAATCCAAATGACAAAAATAAAATATTTGAAATTTGTGTTTTGTCATTGATTTGTCATTGGAAATTTGTCATTTGTCATTATTAATACTTTACAAACTTACAACTTTTAACTAAATCCCCTACTCCACCACCCTTATCGCTTCTTCAATACTTATCACTCCTTCTTTTGCTTTTTTGAACGCCGCGTCTCGGAGTGAGATCATGCCGTTTTTGGCGGCTACTTCATTTATCTGGTCGTCGGACGGACAGCTCAGGATCAAATTTTCTATCGGCCGGTCAACCACCAATAACTCATGAATGCCGATCCGGCCGGAAGTGCCGCGCCCTTCGCATTGATCACAGCCCAGAGAGTGATAATATGTAGTATGGCTGTCCAGATTCAATCTCTTTATTATCTCCGGGGGGGGTACATATTCCTCCCGGCAATGCGGACAGTTGACGCGCCCCAATCTCTGCGCGGTCACCAAACGCAATGAAGTGGCCAAGAGAAACGGTTCAACTTGCATATTTATGAGTCTGACGATCGCCCCGGCCGCATTATTGGTATGAATGGTGGCCAGCACCAAATGGCCGGTAATGGCGGCCTGCACGGCGATCTGGGCGGTCTCTTTGTCGCGGATCTCGCCGACCATGATAATGTCCGGATCCTGCCGGAGTAAAAATCGGAGTCCTTCGGCAAAACCGAGTCCGTTGTCCGGATCAATTTGCGTCTGCCTGACCATTTCCAAATGCCTTTCCACCGGATCTTCCAGGGTGGCAATGCTTCTTTCTACGCAATTTAACTTTTTCAAGATCGTAAACAAGGTGGTGGACTTGCCCGAGCCGTTCGGACCGGTGACCAGCACCAGCCCGTATGGTTTTTTGATCGTACCTTCAATTAATGTCGTTTGTTCCGGTGAAAATCCTAGATTTAAAAAATTATCATATTCCTTCATATTTTCGAGTACTCTGATTACCACCGCTTCGCCCATGGAGGTGGGAAATATGGAAACTCTAAAATCAATATCCTTGTCTTTGTGCTTGTACATTATCTTGCCTTCCTGCGGCCGCGGCAATCCGGTGGTATCCAGTATGGCTAATACTTTTACGCGGGCGATGATTGTTTCAAACAACGTTCGGTCGCCTTTAAAAACCACTTTCATTATCCCGTCCACCCGGTATCTGATGAACATTTCTCCCACGGAAGGCTCAATATGAATATCGCTCGCGCCTTGGTTCACGGCGTGAAAAAAAATATTTTCCACGGTTTGGGTCACGTCCACCAATTTGGAGTTTTGTTTGGGAGTAAACATATGGTTAATAAAATTTATACGTCTATTTTGTTAAAATTAAAATTATTTCTTTTCCGGGTTCTACTTTTAAAACTCGCTTTATAATGACAAATTTCCAATTTCCAATCCCAAAATTATTTATTTTGTCATTGCGGCCCCCGAGCCGCAATCCAGGAGTTAACGGCAGGAATGGCTCTATTTAATTTAGTATAAAATTTAAAAAATAAGTGATTGCTTTTGGATTTTGAGCTTTGGATTTGATTTGTCATTGCGTGTCCCCGAATGGGGGGAAATTTGTCATTTGTCATTTAAAACTTTAACAACCGCAAAACCCACCATTTTCCCGCCCGCTTTCTTGGAATAGAAACCAACTAATAAAGCCGCGGTTTCCAAAATATTTTTATTATCCTGCTTTTGATCCATTTTCAAAGCGCTTAATCTCTTGTCAGCCGGAATTTGAATTGATAATTCGGCTGGCAGTTTTACCCTACTTTTAATATTTCTGACCAATGCTGTCGGGCCGGCTATCTCTTTTAATTCTAACACAAAATCGCCCTTTTGCGCTAATTTTTTTAAACTCTCGTTTTCTTTCTCATTCCGGCCGATAATGACCAAAATTTTTCGCCCGGAACCGCCTGAAAGCCAAAATATTCGTCCGTTTTTTATTAACTGTGCGTCGCTGTTGTTGAATTTCGGCCAATAGTCTATGAGCAACCCCAAACGTTCGCAAAAACCGGGATCGGTCAGGAGGCATCCGCCGGCCGGCATAGGAAATTTTTTTATTCCGAATTTTTTTATCAGCTCCAGTTGTTTGTCCCGCGATCGGCCTTGAATAGAATACAACTTGCCTCTTTTTACCAAACCTTTACTCTCAACCATTGTCTCCGGTAATAATTTCGCTGACAAAGGACGAAGCACGTCCACGCCGGATAATTTTTTTACTCGCTCGAGCGCTTCTTTTTTTTGTGAGAATGGCCGCTGTCCCAACACCTCGCCGGTGGCTACGATATTATACTTTTCTTTCCTGGCGATTTGGCCGGCTATTTTTATCATCAGTGCGTGGCAATCCAGGCAGGGATTCAAATTTTTTCCGTATCCGCTCGGCGGATTTTTTACCAATTTCAAAATTCCCCCGCCGATATCGACAATTTTCAAATTAAGCCCGATTGCCTCAGCCGACCGCAATGCATTGTGCGGCTCAAAAAAACCGCTTTTAAAACAAACTCCATCCACGGAAATTTTTTGCTCTTCAAGTATTTTCACGGCCAGCATAGAGTCCAGACCGCCGGAAAACAAAACCAAAGCCTTGGTTCTCATATTATTTATAGATATTAAGCATTGAAATTATTATTTTACAGTACTTACGCGCCTATTTTTTGATCACTATAATTTTTGCTGATATTGAATAATTTTTTGACTTTGCGATTTCTAACTCCATACGGCAACCGGAAAAAAATTATTCAATATCAGCAAAAACATGTATAAATTTGATTTAAGCGCGTAAGTACTGATGCCCTATTTTTTCACAACCCCAAAAATGACTTCCGCATTTTCAATTTTAACATTTTTTTGAACCATGCCTTCCGCTTCTTTTTTTAATAATCTAAAGCTCAAGGTTTCTCTCAAAATTTCCGCCTGGTATTTTTCCAAAACCGTTTTAATTAAATCGCTTTCGCTGACCACCACCAAATCAACCGTATCCTTTATGCTCAGTCCCGCGTCCTTTCTTAAAGCATTGACAGATCGAACAATTTCCCTCTTAACCCCTTCCTGCTTTAATTCGTCGGTTATATTCAAATCCAATTCCACCGACAGATCCCCTTCACCCTTGACAAATTTTATTTCCTTCACATTCAATTCATCTTTAATAAGGTTAATATATTCCATTCGAAATTCGACATTCAAAATTCGACATTCAAAAAGCGGCTGTCTCACCTTGATCCCCGCCTCATCCCTCTTGGCCAACCCCATCTCAACAATCTTCCTAACCATCTCCATCTTTTCAACTAGCTCGTTTTGTGTTATGCGTTCCACGTTATGCGCTATTGGCCAATTTTCAAGATGTACAGAATTATTTTCATCCTCAAAATTAAATCCCATCACTCTCTGCCAGATCTGCTCGGCCAAAAACGGCATGAACGGCGCCATAATTTTGGCCAGCTCAACCAAAACAAACTTGGTCGTCGCCAATGCCGCGGATTTATCCTCTTTGTTTTCCGAATTTTTGAATCTGTCACGCGAACGCCTGATATACCAAGTGGACAGATCATTGATAAATTCCTCAATCGGCCGGCAAGCGTGCGGTAAATCGTATCTGTCCATATTATCCGTGACCTCGGTTAATAATTGGTCAAGCCGCGCCAAGATCCACTGATCCAAAATATTGCTTTTGTCATTGCGAGCGACCGAAGGGAGCGTAACAATCTCGTCGGTGGCGAACAATTCGTAGAACTTCACCACATTCCAAAGAAGCATTCCTGTCTTTCTGAAAATTTCTTTCACTCCATCTTCGGAAAAATTCAAATTTTCCGCCGCCAAAACCGGCGAAGACAAGAGGTAATACCGTAGCGCGTCCACGCTGTATTTTTCAAAAATGGAGCTGGGATCCGGATAATTATTAAGCCTCTTGCTCATCTTCTGTCCGTCGGCCGCCAGCACTATGCCGTTTACGATGATATTCTTCGCGGCCTCGCGGTTGAACAAGGCTGTAGCCAAAACATTCATAGTATAAAACCAGCCGCGCGTCTGGTCCACGCCTTCGGCGATAAAATCGGCTGGAAAATTTTTTTCAAATTTTTCCTTGTTCACAAAAGGATAATGCTCCTGGGCATACGGCATTGATCCGGACTCAAACCAGCAGTCCAGCACTTCCGGAATCCTTTTCATAACACCGCCGCACATTTTGCATTTCCAAGTTATCTTGTCTACGAACTGTTTGTGCAAATCGTTAATTTTCTGACCGCTAAATTTTTCAAGTTCCTCGCGCGACCCGATAACCATAATATTTTCACATTTTTTGTTATTCTCAATTTTATCGTTATGCGTTGTGCATTGTGCGTTGTGCGATGAACAAATCCAAACCGGCAACGGCGCGCCCCAATAGCGGTGACGGCTAATGGCCCAATCGCGCGCCTGCTCCAGCCACTTGCCAAAACGGCCGTCTTTAATATGCTTCGGAAACCAATTTATTTTTTTATTATTGGCAATCAAGTCATCTTTAAATTTTGTCACCGCCACAAACCACGAATCAGTCGCGTAGTTTAAAAGCGGAGTTTCGCACCGCCAGCAATGCGGATAGCTATGCTCGTATTCCTCAACGCTGAATAATTTTTCATTTTTATCCAGCCAATCCACAATTTTTTTGTCCGTTGCCTTGGGGTCGTTGGCCAACTTTACTTCTTCGCCCGGCCAGTCCGCCACTTCTTCCGTGAACCGTCCGAATATATCCACGTGCTGGATAAAAGGCAAATTTAATTTTTTTCCCAAGCTCAAATCATCCTCGCCGAATGCCGGCGCGATATGCACCACGCCCGTTCCTTCCTCGGTGGAAACGAAATCCGCAGCGTAAATTTTCCAGCCGTTCTCACGATTTTCTAAACTTTCATCTATTGAATAGTAATTAAAAAGTGGCATGTATTTTAATCCTAATAACTTTTCACCTTTGATTTCTTCATTTATTTCGTATTCATAATCTTTTAATACCTCACCAATCCTATCTTTAGCCAGAATAAAAATCTCATTTTTTAATTTTGAATTGTCATTTTGATTTTTGATTTTTAAATTTTTAATTTTACAATAAATCACCTTTTGATTTATTGCCAATGCCACATTTCCAATCAAAGTCCACGGCGTTGTCGTCCATGCCAAAACAAAAACTTTCTCATTCGCCAAATTCGCATCCAATTCGCTCGGATTCGAGATTTTAAACTTCACCACCGCTGAAATGTCAATAATTTCTTTATAATTCTGCGTGACTTCAAAATTGGAAAGAGTGGTCGCGCACCGCGGGCAGATATGCATGGCTTTATGCCCTTGGTAAATCAGCTTTTTATCCCACAAAGTCTTAAACACCCACCAAATTGATTCCATGTAATCCGGGTTCATGGTTTTGTAATCGTTTTCCATATCCACCCAGCGCCCGATCCGCCTGATAATATTTTTCCATTCGGTCGCGTAGCGCATGACTATACTCTCGCAATAATCGTTAAAGCACTCCACGCCTTTTTTTTCAATATCGGTTTTGTCTTTCAGATCCATTTCTTTCTCAGCCAAATTTTCCACCGGCAACCCGTGGCAATCCCAACCCCAGCGCCGCTCGATCCTAAGTCCGCGCATGGTCCAATATCTCGGCACCGCGTCCTTCATCACGCTCGCGACAATATGCCCGTAATGCGGCAAACCGGTCGCAAACGGCGGTCCGTCATAAAAAACATATTGTCCATTAGGTGCATCACGCTTAACGCTTTTCTCAAAAATTTTCCCATTATCCCAAAAATTCAAAACCTCCTCCTCCATCTTTGGAAAAGGATTTAATTGTTGTCCTTTTTCTTTATTTTGGTCATTCATAATTGATTTATTTAATTTCTTTTCAAGTAATAATTAGTCCTAATTCCTAATTCCTAATTCCTAATTCCTAATTCCTAATTCCTAATTCCTAATTCCTAATTCCTAATTCCTAATTCCTAATTCCTAATTCCTAATTCCTAATTCCTAATTCCTAATTTTCTAATTTACCAAACATATGTTTATTCTAATGAAAAGCCGACAAAATGTCAAAAATAAAAAGACCGCTTCTTTGGTGAAGCGGTCAAGGGTGGAGGTTATGTTCCGGGAGTTACAAATCGCAACGGTGGTATTCCGGCCATAAGGGAAACTGTGCCGGAAACTTTAAAACTGAAGTTCGTTTTTCTTTGGTTGGTGATTGGGTTAACATCAAAATACCTTGCCCTCTTGATACAAATGCAGTCGCCGTTGTAAAGTTGCAAATCAACCTTTAAACATGGTTCATTTTCAACAGAAGAAATTTTTTTTATGCCCCGGTTGAGCAAAGACCGTCCGATATGCGTCGGCACACCGATTCTCTCTAGCTCTTGCTCAATTTTCGCTCGCTTGCCCGCGCCATTGGCGCTTCTCCATCCTTCTTTCATGCTTTCTCACCTCCTTTTTTATCATAAAAATACCCTGCCAAAAACAGGGCTTATTTAAAAGAGCATGGTTTGTTTATTTATACCCATAATAGCAAAAGGCGCTAAAAAAAGCAAATAATAAAAAAACCGAAACTTTGGGCATCGGTTTAAATATAGGATTTATATGGACTCTTTGCCTGCCTTTTCTTTGATTATTTCGTTAAAAATTTTATTTAACGGTTGCTTGCATTCTATGTTTCTTTTCATTTCTTCAAGCTTCAGGTGGTCTTTTTCCAATCTTTCCTCTTCCAGCTCCTTATAATTTTTGATTTTTTCCAACAATTTTTCATCGCCTGTTTTGATATATTTTTTGTACATCGCTATCAGAAAATAAATCCCCTTGCTGGTTTGTCCTAAGGACTCTAAATTTTCGGTCAGGAATGAATTAATGTTTATATCTGTACAATAATTTTGCAGGGATCTTTGGAGTATTATCCGTTCTTTACTGTTTAACTTGGTAATTTCTTCGTAACTGGCAATGTTACTTTTTTTAGAAAGAATCAATATCAAATTTTTGTATCTTTCCATTTCTTCAAAATTTTTTATTTTTTCTTGTACATTTTCCAATTGATATTGTATTAAAATAATATTTGCCAAATACAGTTTATCGATGTATTTCTCCGCTTTTTCTTTCAGGTCTAAGGTCTGGGCAAAAATCATTGTGTTAGTGAAAAATGCGAAAAAAATGCAGGCCAACCATGTAAAAAATATTTTTTTCATTTTTTCCCTCCTTGGTTTTTTGTAATGTGCAAAATAATTATCAAACTATAGCGCAGAACATTAAAACAGTCAACAATTGTCAAATTGTCTTCTGATTGTTATAATATTTAAACTTATCAAAATAAACTTTTATGCAGCCAAAAAATATTTTCAAACTCTATAGCAAATTTTTGCCCGCCGGTGACCCCGCAAAAAAAGCGGGGCGAGCGTGCAGATTTTAATTTTTTATGTTATTAAATAACTTATTCAAATTACATAGCAAATTTTCGCCCGCCGGAGACCCCGCAAAAAAAGCGGGGCGAGCGTGCAGATTTTAATTTTTTATGTTATTAAATAACTTATTCAAATTACATAGCAAATTTTCGCCCGCCGGCGACCAGCCGGAAGCGATTGCCAAACTGGCGGAGGGACTCAAAAAAAATTACCGCGAACAGACCCTCTTGGGCGTGACCGGCTCGGGCAAGACTTTTACCATGGCCAAGGTCGTAGAAGCTGCGCAAAGACCGACGCTCGTTATGTCGCACAACAAAACTTTGGCCGCCCAGCTCTATGGCGAGTTCCGGCAATTCTTTCCGCAAAATGCCGTGCATTATTTCGTTTCCTATTACGATTACTACCAGCCCGAGGCTTATATTCCGCAGACTGATACTTATATAGAGAAAGAAGCGACCATCAATGAAGAGATCGACCGTTTGCGCCACGCCGCCACCCAATCGCTTCTCAACCGGCGCGATGTACTGATCGTGGCCTCCGTCTCCTGCATTTACGGTCTTGGCGAAAAGGCGGATTACGAGGCTTTAAGCCAAAAATTCAAAGCCGGCGAGGCGATAAAAAGAAATGAAATATTGCGCCGGCTGATAAAAATCCAATACGAAAGAAATGACATTGCTTTCGCGCGCGGACAATTCCGGGTCAAGGGCGAAAATATTGATATTCATCTGGCCACCGGCGAAGCGGTCGTGCGCATCACCATGAATGGAAATATTGTTGAAAAAATAATTATTTATGCGGTCTCCCCCGGCCGTCTGCCTGCCTTTAAATCAGAATACGGCGAAATTCTGGATGAAATCACTATCCTCCCGGCCAAGCACTTTATGACTTCGGATGAAAAGATGGCCAACGCCTTGAGCGGAATCAGGCAGGAGCTCAAAGAGAGGCTGGCTGCGCTATACCGGCTGGACAAGCGGGTAGAGGCCGAACGGCTGGAGAGAAAAACCAATTACGACCTGGAAATGATGGAGCAGGTCGGCTACTGCAACGGGATAGAGAATTATTCGCGCCACCTCACCGGCCGGCCGAGTGGCTGGCCGCCGGCTACTTTGATGGATTTTTTTCCGGATGACTTTTTGATCTTTGTGGACGAGTCGCATGTCACGCTCCCTCAGGTCCGCGGAATGTTCGCGGGCGATCAGGCGCGCAAACAAAATCTGATCGACTTCGGATTCCGCCTGCCTAGCGCGCGCGACAACCGTCCGCTCAATTTTGAAGAATTCTACGGCAAGATCAAAAATGCGATATACGTAAGCGCCACGCCAACCGCTTTTGAGATCAAAAATTCTCGGCAAGTGGTGGAACAGATCATCCGTCCGACCGGCCTTCTTGACCCATACGTTGAAATCCGCCCCTCGGACGGACAAGTGCCGGATCTGATTGATGAAATCGCCAAAACCACGGCGCGCGGACAGCGCGTTCTGGTCACTACCTTGACCAAAAGAATGGCCGAGGAACTCTCGGAATATTTGGTAGAAAAAAATATCAAAGCCTATTACTTGCATAGCGAAATTGAAACTTTGGAAAGGGTGGATATCTTGCGTGATCTGAGAAAAGGCAAATACGATGTGCTGGTCGGGATCAACTTGCTGCGCGAAGGCCTGGACTTGCCGGAAGTCTCATTGGTCGCCATCTTGGACGCGGACATCGCCGGTTTTTTAAGAAACGAGACATCGCTCATCCAAACTATGGGGCGCGCCGCCCGCCACGCGGAAGGCCGGGTAATAATGTACGGCGGCAAAATAACACCGGCCATGCGCTACGCTGTTAACGAAACCAACCGCCGCCGCCGGATTCAAGAGGCCTACAACAAAAAACATCGCATCACTCCCCGCACCATCAGTTCTCAAATGCCCGCCTTCTCGTCTTGACAAATTCCGCCAAACGGATAATATGCAAATATTAAATCGCCCTTTCAAATTAAATCAAAATGGAGGAAAAATGGAATCATTATGGGATAAACCGTATGTAATATGGACAATTAGAGCGGAGTTATTGTTAATAATCTGGCTTACGATGGTTTGGGCCTTAACGATTGTGAATAAAGAGCAGGAGAATATATTGCCGATGAATTTTTATGAGGCGCTATATCTTTGGCCTTTTATCGTGGTCATCGGCCTATTTGCCAAAGGGATTAACAGCTTGTACAAAATTGATGTTATCTCTGCCTGTTTTGTTTTTTGTTTTATTTTTTATCTGGTTCTGGATAATACTTTTCCTTTGTGGGCGGTCATTGCCGCCTGGGCAGGGATTACGGTTGTATGGTTTTTTGTTGGCTGTCTGATTATCTATGAAGAAATAAAGGTCTAAGGAGGATAACATGTCCTGGGAATATTCAAGCTTAATCGCGTTTTACTTTTGTTTTACGCTTTTAATAATGTTGCTCAATCAGAAATATGCCAATAAATATCTGGTGATCAATTTGCCGGCGGCATTATTTTTTTGGCCGCTTGTTATGACCGACTCATTCTTGGAAGAAGATTATGCTCTGAAAAAAAGAATTGGCCCGCTGGTAATATGGTTTTTGTCCGTAGCTCTTATAACCTACAAAATTAATCCCAGCTGGCTATCCCGCTACTGGGGCCTTGGCAAGACAAGCTCGATATTTTTTGATTTTTTCGGCTTGATAATCGCCACCATTCTGCTTATAATCATAAACTTACTGTTTTTAACGTTCTGTCAAATAAGAAATCCATTTTTGCCAAAAAAGAAAAAAAATAAGGCTACCATCGTTGGTTAGCCTTTTTTAAATTGTGATAAAAAAAATATATCAAACAAAAATACAAAATACATTATGCCTGTTATGAGTTGCGCATAACGCAAGACACACTTGACTAACCATCCAAAAAGTGCTATTTTCTGCTTAAACCGAAACGCTCTTTAAAATAAGAAAGGAGAAAAAAGCTTATGGAACTTTTAATGAACATGGCATATAGCGCGGTCACTTATATTTTTATGGTCATCGGCCTGACTACTGTAAATAACATAAATCCGGCATCGTCCCTGCCGGAAATAAATTTTACCAAAGGATTGACCGGCTGGCCGCTCTTAACAATATGCAAATTGTATTATGACGATTGGTATCAAAAAATTTCAATTTTTATTTTCCTGGCTTTTTCCCTAATAGCTTTTGTCTTTATCTGGCAGACGATCTTTCCTCCCGTTGTTACAATAATTTTATTTTTATTTGCTCCGGTTATCAGTTTATTTCGGTGGCTAATTCACTAATTTCAAGATTTTTATACGGTCTGTATCGCCAGAGAGGAGAAAACTATGGAAATAATAATTGCCTTTTTAAAAGCCGCATTTTTTTATGTTTTAATGGTTGCGGGGTTATCCAAACTATCTAAAATTTATGGCAAATACCCATTGAATTTTTTAGAATGTTTTTATAAATGGCCGCTACTATTGGTCTTGGAAAGATTTAAGGATCAGTTGATCTACAAACTGCTTATTTATACGATATGGATCATATCTATGGCCGGCTGGTCGCTGATGCTTTATCCGTTATATGACTTAGGCTCATTGATTCTGTTTTCATTGATTTTTACCTTTCTGCTTTCAATATTCAATGTAGTCTATTTTAAACGAGCTTGTCGCTTATAAAAAAACAACCCTCTTCTCACAGAGGGTTTTTCATTTTTCATTATATTACCATAATACATAATTCGTACTCTATCTGATACAAAATACATGATACGTGATACATGATACATGATACATGATACGTGATACATGATACATGATACATGTTACATGTTACGTGAAAACATCCTCTTCCTTCTCAATTTCCGATGATACCCGATCGCGAACCGGTGCGCCTCGTCTCGTACGCGCTTGATGATGTGCAGGGCTGGCGAAGACAATGCCAGCTGGAGCGGATTTTTTTCGCCCGGAAAAAATATTTTGTCCGGCGCGCCGGCCGACCGCAGCCCGTCGCCCTTGGAAATGGCGATGATCGGTATGTTTAATTTCATTTTTTTCAAAACGCTCACCCCCGCGTTCAACTGCCCCTTCCCTCCATCCACTACGATCAAATCCGGCAAAGCCCACTCTGGGGATTTTGGATTTTGGATTTTGGATTTTGGATTTAAATCTTGATTTCCCCGATTTGTGATTTGTGAAATGTGTTGCGTGTTATGTGATACATGATTTGTAAATCTCCTCTCCAGCACCTCCCGGAGCATCCCCGTATCATTCGCTTCTCCTTTCCCCAAACGAATCTTAAATTTCCGATACTCATTCTTATCCGGTTCACCGTCTACAAAAACCACCATGGAGCCGACCGCTTCCCGCCCGAAGATATTGGCAATGTCATACCCCTCTATCCGCCTGGGCGTCTCGGGCAAGCTCATGATCTTGCCCAGCTCCACCACATCCGCCTCAAATTTTTCCCCCGCGCTCACCACCCGCGACTCTGCCAAAACCTTATTCAAATTCATTATTTGATATCTCAATTTTTCTAACTCTTTTAACTTTTTTAATATTTCTAACTCGTTTAACTTTTTTAATTTTTTTATTTCAATTTCCAACTTCTTACTTCTAACTTCTAACTTCCTTACCACTTCTTTTTTCCGCCCTTCCAAAAATAAAATGATCGGCTTTATCACTTGATCCATGTACTCTTCACGGCTGATTATCTGTCCACACACGCCAGCACAGCGGTTGATCTGATAATAAAAACACGGTTTTGGCTGGTATTTTTTTTCCGTACAGTACGGCCAGATCTTTCTGATGGTCTTTAATGTCTCGCGCACGGCCAGGCCCGAGACAAAAGGCCCGAAGTACCGACCGGACTTGTCTATTTTGCGCGCGGTAAACACGCCCGGCACCTCGTCATCAAGCGTAATTTTGATATATTGGAATCGCTTGTCATCGCGCATCAGCACATTGTAATACGGCTGGTATTTCTTGATCAGATTGGCTTCAAGTAGTAGCGCTTCGATTTCCGTGTTGGTCTCAATCCATTTTATCGTTTTAATTTCTTTGACCATCGCTTGCTTGAATGAATTATGGTCCGCGCTTTTTTGTAAGTAAGAAAGCGCCCGCGACTTCAAATTAGCCGCCTTGCCGACGTAGATCACCGCACCCTGGTTATTTAAGAACTGATACGAACCGGGCAAGGCGGGAATATTCATTTTTTTCACATTATCTAAATTCATAATAACTAAATAATAGAAGAAAGGCTTGTAAAAATCAAATTGTTTTCGTCTTGGCTTGACTCAATTTTTATCAAGTTGTATAATACTATCATAAAATATAATATGGAAAAAGAAGTAACAAACAATGAAATATTAGAAGCTATGAACGAATTTGCCAACAACGTTGATAAACGTTTTGATGGTATAGATGGACGATTAGACGGCATTGATAAACGTTTGATAAAAGTTGAAGCGACTATGGTAGATAAGGATTATTTAGATTCAAAATTGGCTGATTTGCGTGGTGACATTGTGGTTATTGTCCGCAACGAGGATATGAAAGTCATGAAATAAGTTGATATTTTAGCTGACAAAAAATTAATCACCGAAGACGACAAGCAAAAAATCACTTCCATGGGACCGTTTCCTCGTTTATATGTTTAGCTAATAAAAAAATAAACTAAGTACAAAAAAAATCCCGATTAAACGGGATTTTTTAATTTAACATCAAATGGTTCTTATTCCGCCTTGATCGCCGCCACCGGACAGCTTTCTTCGGCGTTCTTGGCGCAATCCGACTGGTCCTGGCTCACCGGCTCGGCCTTGCCTTCCGCGTCATTGAGTTTAAAAGATTTCGGACAAAGCGCGGCGCACGTCCCGCACCCGATGCACAATTCCTTATCAATAGTGATCATAATGCTAAATTATTTAGTGTTAATTAAATTTAAAGAAAAATTTATTGAAAACAATATAATGGAAATAAAATCATTTTAATTCCTAAATTATAATTTCTAATTTCTAATAAAAATTTAAATGCCTAAATCAAAAATTTAGATATTTGACATTAGACATTTTATTAGAAATTAGATATTAGTAATTAGAAACTAAACCTACACTTCCCTGCAATTCTAACTTTTTAGACACTAAGGATTTTAATCGCATTTTACTTTCAGCTATTTTAACAACTTCCCCGTCTCCTTAACCAATTTCATCGGCGTCACCTGCGACTTGAGCAGAAAAGACGACGCGCCAAGCTGGAGCGCTTGCTTGACATCGCTGTCCTGCGCGCTGTTGGAGAGGATAATGATCGGCGTATTTTTTGTCAATTCGTTTTCGCGGATCTTTTGGATGGCCGCGTAGCCGTTCATGGCCGGCATCACCATATCCATAATAATGGCGTCATACGAATTTTGGTCGGATAGTTTTACTCCCCACGCCCCGTTCTTGGCCGCGTCCACCAGGTAGCCGGCTTTTTCAAAAGCCATTTTATAAATGTCGGCAATCGCTTCTTCGTCTTCTATCAGCAAAATTTTCTTTCCGGCTTTTTTTTCTTGTTCCGGCCAGACGACTTTTTTAACCGTCTTTCCAGCCGTCTGGTCATTTGTGCCGGCTTTCCCATTTTCGCTCGAGCCGTTATTTTTTATCGTGCCTACCGATTCGCCTTTGAATATTTTTTCAATACTCTGTATCAGCTGGCTCGGCGTCAGATTTGATTTTATCAGATATCCGTCCGCTCCTTCTTTGAAACCTTGGTTGATCTCGCCGGTTTGCCCGAGGTTGGAAAGGATGAATACTTTCACGTTTTTGTTTTCACTATCCGCCCGGATCTTTTCGAGCACCTGAAAGCCGTTCATTTTCGGCAAGACCAGATCAAGGAGCACCAGGTCCGGCTTAATCGACTCGAAGAGCTCCAGTCCGGTCTCACCGTCGCCCGCCACCGTTATATCATAGCCTTCCTTGATGAATTTCATCTTATACATATCGGCAATGAACTGCTCGTCCTCAATAAGCAATATTTTTTTCATATATTTGAAGGTTAATATTATTATTAATTTCTAATTTTGTAATTTTTAATTTTTAAATAATTTCTAATTATAAATTTTTAAAAATTAAAGCATTAAGATTTATTTAAAAATTATAAAATTAAAAATTATAAAATTTGTTTTTATTTTTCCCAACTTTATGGACTTTACGAACTTTATGAACTAACTACCGGCAGACTAAACGAGAACCTGCTCCCCCGCCCTTCACCGTCGCTTTCCGCCCAGATCATTCCATTGTGCGCCTCGATCATCATGCGTGCCACATAAAGCCCCAGGCCCGTGCCTTCGGTGTGGACGAGCGAGGTGCCGGTGCCGCGAGAGAATTTCTTGAAGAGGTTGGGGAGGTCTTCGGGTTTGATGCCGATCCCTGAGTCCGAGACCGTGAACACGATATTGCCGTCCGCTTTTTTGAGGCTCACGGTGATGCTTCCTTGCTTGGTATATTTGGCCGCGTTGTCAATTAGATTTAATACCACCTGCCGGATCTTCTCCTCGTCAATCTTGACGAGCGGCAGGGGCGCGGTTGGTTTTTTGTATATGAATTTAAGGCCGTTTTTCTTGATATAATTGGTGAGCTCTTCCACCACGCTATCCGTTATTTTCTCGAGTGGCACCGTGGCCAGGCTGTATTGCAATCGGCCGGATTCTATGCGGGAAATATTCAGGAGGTTTTCCACCAGCCGGATAAGCCGTTCATTAGACTGGAACACGATCTCCAATGAATCTTTTTCCGCCGGACTCAAATCTCCGAAATTGCCTTCCAGTATCATGGACACATAGCCTTTGATCACCGTGAGCGGGGTGCGGAGCTGATGCGAGGCAATGGAGATAAAATCCGATTTGGCCTGGTCCAATTTTTTGAGCTGGTCATTGGCATTGCGCAGGTCGCGCGTGGCCCGCTCCACTTCGCGCTTCAAATTGATGTTGAATTTCCTGGTCTCGTCATAGAGTAGCGCGTTCTCCATGGCAATGGCTGTCTGCGCGCCCACGATTTCCAGGACTTGCAGATCCTCATCATTGTACATATCGCCCGACTCCTTGGGTCCGAGCGCGATCAGCCCGATGGTCTTGTCTTTAATATTTAATGGCGTCAAAACTTCCACGCCCATTTTATTAAGCAGCTCCATGGTAGCGGCGGTCTCCGGCCGCTTGTCGCTCTTCAGTTCTTCGGCCACGATGGAGCGGTTTTTGGATATATATTCCTCGTGCAAAAATTTGTTGCCGGCGAATTTATTTTGCCCGCCGGTGGCAAAGCCGGCGTTATGCCTGGTCACGTATTTTTTGCTTGTTTCATCAAGAGTAAGTATGCCGGCCGCTTTGGCATGGAAAGCGTTAGTGAGCATGCCGGACACAAAGTCATAGATCATCGAGATGTCCAAAGTGGAACGGAGTTTTTCCGAAAGCTCGGCAATGACTTGCCGCGCGTCATAGAGAGAGGAAAAAAAATATTTATTAGCCAGGCGGTAATAGTAGTTTTTGATGGAAGGAAATATTAAAACAGCCAAAATAATTACCGAAAACGTCACGATATTGCTCGGAATTTCCGTAAAATAATTTCGGACCAAATAGTCAAAAAATAATGCGGGAATAATTATGGTAATAATAGATGCCGTAAATACTGACGTCTTTCTTAATACCAATTTAATGTCCATAAAACGATGCGCAATAATAGCGTAAACTGTTAAAGCAATCGTAATTATGCCCAAAATTTGACCCATCCAATTTATTTTAAAAATGCCCATCCACGGCAATAACAAATTGGGGAACATGGCCATGCCAGAGCCGAAAAAATAACCCCAGAAAATATACTTTAATTGAGCTCTGACAATGCCGCTCTCTTTAAAATATTTTCTCAATAAAGTTATGAGGCCGTAACCAATAATTCCGCTTATATACAAAAAGTATAAAAAATATAAATTTCCCCAAATAATTACTTTTTCTAGGCCGGGATGAATGTCAACTCTTTTTATAATTAGACCGGGTAAAACTACTAATATGGCGATGGTTAAACTAACAATAACAGTCCAAGCTGTTTGCTTAATTTTTGGCAGTTCCCCATAGGGAAATACTTGGGAAAATAAATATAAACCATAAGATGGAAAAATTGCAACAACATAAAGAACTTTGCACCAGAACAAAGAACTGCTTTGTGGCATGGACCGAAAAATGATCATTGCTGTAGTCCAAAAAATAGCGCTAAAAATTACAAACAGATACGAATTGACGACAGCCTTCTTTTTGCCTCGCTTAAATAAAAAACCGGCAAAGCCAAGATAGATAACGATATTTGACAGCAATATTAAATTTATTGTATCCAACATATGAGCATCGGCTTAATTTATCTTTTTTTAATTATACCAAAATTTTAAGAAAAAGAAAAAGAGGGAAAAAGCATTTTAGCTCCCACCCTCTTAAAATTCAATTATACAAGCTTGGTCAAGACAACATCGAAACTGTCGTCTGGAACATAGCTTGCACAACAAGGAATCGCTCCCCGGTAAGCCCGAAGAAATTTCGGAATTGCCTTTCCGACAATACCCGATATGTGATAGCAGCGAATGCCTCGCTGCCGCAACATTCGAAGCTCCGTCTCTGAAGGCTCCGGATAAACTTCATTTACCAGAATCACTTCCTTCCATAAAAGAGGAATGTATTCTCGCAGCGCCTCCCTCTTGGTAATATTAAGCACTATCAGCGACTGTCCGATTAAATACTCAGGGAATCGACTGTTGTCATTCACGTCGACAGGATAAACATCGCGCCCTTGAGACAGTAATAGGGAGACAACACTATGGCCAATGAAACCGCGAGCGCCAAGAATCGCTATTGGACAGTTATCCAATAAAAACTCTGTCTTTGAAGCCCGACAAACCGCCTTGACGATGGCCTTAACGGTATTTTTGTTTTCGACAGAATCTTCTTCTTTCATAATTCCTCTGGCGACAAAAATACTTGGAAGCACACCGCTGAAAGTCATCTGTTCGGCTCCAACAATCCTGCGAATGCGGTCAACATCTCTATACAGTTTAAGCAACCGACTCTTGTTTGCCGGATCATAATAATCTCTTTCGTTAGCGGTAATGCCAAATGAAAGACAAAAATAAGATCGCTGTTTAATTATTTGCCCTAATCCCGGCCGCCATTTTACAATCGGCGCATACCATGGATATATCATCGTCCGCAAATAAGCTTCATTAACACTGTAGAAAAGAAAAATTGACCTGATTGGCCGATTTGGCAATAACCGATTAAGAGTACCGATCATCACATAAAAAACTGTATTTCCACATAGTGTGTTTAAAAGAATAACGAGCATTCTTCTAAAATGCATTTTTACCTCTGAAAAAATTGCATTCTTTCTTTTCGCCCTAGCTTTAGTCCCGACATTAAAGGTGGCATCGGCACTAGCTATGGTTTCCTTTTTCCATTTTTTATAAACGGTATCATGCATGGCACACACCTCCTTTATCTTAATATTGATTATTTAACTTTTTTATCTTGCCAATGGCAACTTGCCAATGCTTTTCTTGGCGATAAGCATCGCAACCATGATGACGGGCGATGCGATAATGATCGCGCCCAATTTGATTGCGCCGCGAAATAATTCTTTAACCGCCGCCTTGCCCAAAAGTCCCAACAACTTTCCGTCTACTTTTAAAATTGATCCCGAAATCATCTTTCTTCTCCCTTCAAAAATGGATTTTTTTATTTTTACCCCTCCGTACGGAGAAGGTTTTTTTCAATGAGCCATTTCTTACTAAACTCCGCTCGCTCCCTGCTAAGAAGCAAACAGCGAACGAAGTCCAATAAAAAACAAAATAGATACAACTTGTCCCTCCGTAGTACCGAGAATTCGGGACGAAGTAGGGCTTGTCCTCCGTAGTCCCGCAGTATTGCGGGGCGAAGTGGAAACAAAAAAAGTGTTATCCTAAATAACACTTTTTATAATAGCACGGCTTGGCGGGGGTGTCAAGGGGCTGGGGTAAGAAATTAGTTGGATAAAAAAACAGCTAAATTATTTTAGCCGTTTCTATATTATTTTTGCTGAAAATAGATTTTGGCAGAATATATCTGCCTTTATTTGGGAATTATTCCTCCTTATATTTTTAAGAGCATTTTTTATGGCCATCATGTTATTGATATGCACCAAAGTAAAATTTTTTATCTTTTCATGATAAGATTGATATCTTTCTTTATCAACCCAAGGAAAACAAATTTCTGGATCAAACAATATTTTCTTATCTTTTCCATAGTTAAATTCACCCCGCAGATAGCTATAAGGCGCATCACTTCCATATAAAATTCGTCTGTGTCCTAAAATAGATATGGCCGAGGCCATAACCTTTTCATCCGTTACCATAGATGTGTCAAAAAATATATTTGGCGCGAAAGCTAATTTATTCATGGCTGCGTCAAAACCAAATTGATATAAATAGTTATTTCCCATGTGGGAAATTATGAAAGCCATGCTATGGTATTTTTTGGCCAAAAATATTAACTCATCAGAATTATAATAAATATTTTCGGGCAGATGGATTATCGCGAAAGATCTTAAGTTATCCAGCAGTTTAAAAACCTCCATTGGATAATGGTCTAAAATCTCCGTGGATCCATTTTTCCATTTTCTTTCCTTTCTTATTTTTATCTTTATCCCCTTGAAACCAGCGCTTATGTTTTTTCTTATTTCTGACAAAATATTACCCTTACCCTTCTTGGTGGCCGCAAATACAGGCTCTACGTTATCATTCTTTTTGGCGAATTTTTGAACGTAAATATTATTTTCGGCTTCTTTAGGAAAAAATACAAAACTAAAAACAATAAATTTACAGATAAAGCCAGGAAAAAGCATGGCGATAATTTTTTGATGTTCTGTCCAAGAGAAATAAGAAAAGGTCTCGCCTGGACTTTTTGCCGCTGGGTTGAATAAATTTTGACTTGGTCGGTTTGAAGGCCGACAATGAACATGGGCATCAAATATTGTTTTAGGCAACCAATCTTTAAGTTCCTCCAATAATACTTTTTCTTGCTCTTTTAATATTAACAAGGCACACCTCCATATTTATTTTTTTGATTTTAATGAGCTTTCCAAATAAATTATCCAAAATTCTTTTCCATAATAAAAGACGCATCGCTTGATCCTAATGCAATATAACCATGTTTCTCATAAAAGGCTTTAGCGGGATTATCTTCAAACACTTTTAGACTAATTTTTTTTATGCCCCGCTCTTTTATATTTTGTTCAACAATTGTTAATATATAATGGCCGATTCCTTTTCCCTGAAAATTGCTTTTTATTTGTAAATTATGTATATATGCTGTATTGCCCCTAATTTCATAATCAGAAAAGCCAATTAACTCGTTATTATATTCTATTATTTTGATATTTTCTTTCTTGATTTTAGAAATAAATTTTTCTTTATCCCAACCGCCCCATAATTTTATGACATAATTTTCCATGTTTTCTTTGGATAAATCATGAATAAAATTATAATCATTCTCGTTGCAGTCTCTAATTTTAATACGCGAAAAATTAATAGGTAGTTGCATAAGTTATATTTAAATTACGGTTTATATTTCCAGCAATATGGGTCCGGCGCGAACAAATCGCCGTTTATGCTTAAAGCTCTGGCGCGGCAACCGCCGCAGATGAATCTGTCTTTGCAGCTTTTGCAATTGCCTTCATAACTTCTTGATGCCAGCTGTTTAATTTGCGGGTTATCAAATCTATCTTCCCATATTTTCGTTAATTTTTTTTCGTAAATATTGCCGAGAGTAATATTTGGCAAAAAGGTGCAAACGCCTATTTCTCCATTGGATCTGATATGAATCATATTAAAACCGGCTGTACAACCGCTAATAATTTTTCCGCTGTAAATATCACCGAAAGATTTCAATTTTTTCATAATCGTACTATCAGCTAAATGGAAAAGAGGGTCCTGGCAGTTTAAAATTATTTTCGTTTTTCTTCTTTCTTTCTCTTCAGCTAAATTTATCATAAATTTTTTATAATCAGACGGCGATAATAAAAATGCGTCGTTATCTTGCCTTGCTCTTCCCGAAAAAAGAGTTGCTCGCGCCAAGAATGTATCAACTTTCAATTTTTCAAGCATATCCAATGTATTGCTCAAATCATTAATATTTATTGCAGTAACGGTGAATTCAACATGAATCTTAATCCCTAATTTCTTTAAAATTTTTATAGAATTTATTGCTTTTTTTAGAGCACCCGGGCAATTTCTTATTTTATCATTAATTTCCGATCTTGATCCATCCAATCCTATCCCAAAAGAAAATAAGCCAGCCTCTTTAAGTTGGCTGGCCAGCTGTTTGGTTAATAACAAACCGTTGCTTTGAATTCTAGTCTTAATGCCTTGGGTGGCGGAATATTTAACTATATCAACAATATCCTGTCTTAACAGAGGTTCGCCTCCGGTTAAAGCTAAGGTTGGACAATTGAGTTCTTTTAATTCGTTTATTAAATATTTAACCTCGTCACCTTCTATAAGCATGCCTTCATTTTTTAATGGAGATGCATCGGCTCGACAATGAATACAATTTAGATTGCATTTTTGAGTAACCTCCCACAGAGCATAATGTAATGAGTTGCCCATATTCTATAAATAACCTAAACTTTCCTGGGTTTTAATCAGGCTATTAGCAATTTGGCCGAAAGATTAAATTTAGTCAAACAAACAGGAACATTCCTTTACCACAACTTTTTCTTTTTTGTCATTACTGTCTGCTTGAGCAGTCTGTCCCAACCATACTTCTTGGACAGTTGTTGCCACAACCTCTTGATTTTTCATAGATTTTAATTAATAAATAATGGGCACCCTTTGCCTTGTAGCACAAGATACCATTAATAAATTTAATATGATTTTATTACAAAGCATTTAATATGTCAAATAATAATTTAAATCAGTGGTATTGGTAAAAAATGAAAAATGGCCATTCTTAAAAAATGGCCATTAAAATAAAATTTTTTTATAGAGCTATGCAAGATAGCCGTCGGTTCCGCTTTGGTTAATAGCGCGATATATCTTATTTCTCATGGTATTAGCCTCTTCGTGCATTAAAGAACGTTCATGCGATCTAAGAACGATTTTGATAAGCATGTTTTTTTGGCCAGGTTTAATGCCAAGTCTTTCAATGGCTTTGGCCGGAAGTTGTCTATAGGCCGTTTCCGAAACTATTGTGATTTCTTCGATTACATTTGCGTCTTCGCCCATTACATCCTTTATTTTCTCGCAAATATCTTCTTCGCTAACGCCATCATTGATCGAGACTGATATATCCTGCCTTATCGGCGGATATTTTGAGACTGCGACAAATGGATCAAGATTAAGCATCTGTTTCTTAATGCGCGGATCATTGGACCTTAGGAGCCTGATATCACCTATACCTTTAATGAGCATAGCCGTGCGATCAAGCCCAATACCCATCGCCAGCCCAGAATAATCAGATGAATCCAGTCCAGAATCGGCAAGAAGTTGTGGATGTGCTTCGCCGCATTCCAGAAGTTCCAGCCAATTATTCCTTACCTTTATTTCCACCTCAAGACCATTGATTGTGTATGGATGAATGACTTCATTTGCCCTGTATTCAACTCCAGGAATAGTGGCCGCGATAACTATTTCAACAAGCTCTATTAGGGCTTGGCGCTCAAGTCTGGGCAATCCTTTCTTGATTCTCCAGATATCCATTTGATGCGGCTCGCCGGTGTGCTTGCGGTCAATAACATCTCTGCGGTAGCAAATGCCCGGACATAAAACCAAATAATCATCAAGGCCTTGTTCCTTTATTTCCAATAATATGTCCGGAATAATAGGTGTTGTGTGCGTCCTTAAAACCGTCTTATCATCTATATATCTAGTGAAGCGTGATAAACGATTTGGGCTATCGGAAGGAAAATATAGCCTGTCAAAATTATTCAAAACAGATGTAACTGGATTTGACCGTCTTACCTCTGGCTTTGGCCATCCTTCTAATTTCAAGAGGTAGGCTAAAATAATTTCAATAACCAGATTAATGGCATGGATACCGTTTCCTGGATCGCTTAGATCCTTTATCGCCAATGCTTGTTTTATCCTTTCGGCATTACTGATAATATTCATGGCACCCCCTTATTTTTTATGAATTATTTTAAAATGAACCGACTAAATATCTTATACTAAAATAAAATTTTGTCAAGTAGCATTTTGGTATTGGAGATTAAAAAATATTGATAGTTAACAATCTAATTTATTAACCGCCCATTTACATAAGGATGGTTTCTATACATAATATAAATAAAATAATTATCATACCGGCGAATGAATATATTTAAAAAAATATCATATAAGCAATAAGTGGATTATTTTCTAACTTTCTTCTATAATTAATGTTACAGTTAAATTTATACCTTTTTTCATTTATAGTGATCGCGATTTATATTAAATTAAAATCAAAATTTGCATCAAAAAGTTTAAAATTTAATATTGATATTTATCCGACCTACAAAACATGAATTACAACGATACATATTCCAAATCAAAAAACGCTTGGGGAGAAAAGCCAAGCGAGCTTCTGCAGATAATTATTGATGACCTTCCGGTTAATTCCAATGTTTTGGATATTGGTAGCGCACAGGGACGTGATTCTTTGTATCTCGCTTCATTCGGACACCATGTTACTGCAATTGAAAAATCTGAAGTCGGTCACAGTCAATTAGTACAGACGATCGCTGAAAATAAAATTGTAAATATAAATCCAATTAATGACGATATATTAAACTTTGAGATTGAAAAAAATAAATATTTCTTGATCAGCCTGCAAAATATCTTGCAATTTCTTCCTAAAGAAAAAAGCTTGGAATTGGTGCGCGAAATAAAGAGCAAGATTGTTTTAGATGGGTTGATTGCCATCTCTGCATTTACCATAAATGACACATCTTATAAAAAATCAGGCCAAAAAATTTTGTCATATTTTAAAAAGCAAGAATTATTGAAATTGTTTGCAGATTTTCATATTATCTATTATTTTGAAAAAATGATTTTTGACAAGGGCCATGCCAGTACGCCGATGCCTCATTACCACCACTTAGCCAGGATTATTGCAAAAAAAATATGAAAAATACAATTCTAACAAATTAATTTTAACAGAACGTCAACGTGAATAAATTAACAAAAATTAAACTTAGAAAAATCACCAAAACCGATCTGCCATATTTTTTGAAATGGTGGCGCAATGAAGAGCTGATAAAATTAACAAGCGGTATTAATATTGAATCAGAAAAAATACTAAAGAATTTATTTGATAAAATGCTGGTTAAAAGTAGCGAGCATTTTATGATTGTTAACTATGAAAAAATTATCGGCCATATTTCTTTGGCGAGAAAGAACCAAACGACATTCGAAATAAATATCGTTATCGGCGAAAAAAAATACCAAGGCCGTGGCCTGGGTACAATGGCAATAAAAAAAGCCGTGGATATCGGCTTTCATAAAATGGGTTACAAAAAGGCTTATCTGGAAGTCAGGCTGGATAATTTGAGAGCGATCAGGACTTATGAAAAATGCGGCTTTGCAGATTCCGGTTTAAAAATATACAAAGATAATAAAAATCAACCTGTCGTGAAAAAAATGATTTTAAACAGTGCGGAAAATTGTTTGATGATTTAATGCGCTTATCGCCTGGCCGCCAAGCCGAATGAATAAAAATATTTATGCCACTCTATATCGGTTGAACCATAAATATTATCTCCGGCAAAAAAATCCGCGAACAGTTCGCGGGCGCGTAAAACTTCTTTTAACCTAAAAATATTCTTCTCGTCTTCAATTGTCAAATCAAAAAGCTCAAGCGCGCGTTCAAAAGCATTCCGGGCATAATCCGGACTGTTTTTATTCTTCCACTTGATCGATCTCTCCACCTCGCTCCCGATATTGGCCATCTGCTCCAAGAGCGACAATTTTTGCCAGCGCCCGGCGGCTAAATTTTTGTGCTGGAGATTCATTTGGTTATTAAGTTATCAACCACATTTAATATTCTTTCTCTTACTTCAGGATCTTCAACTCCGCGGCTGCGATTACCTATTGATGGACGAATATTTATCATTGAATCAAATTCTACAAAATCATCGCCTCCAACCATATCCGGATAAATATTTATGCCCCAAAGATTGGCTTGCGATGAACCATTTGCCAATAATAGTTGTTCTTCGTCGGCATGAAGCTCCCCGTCAACCGCCATAATTTCTTTTTCAATATCCACCACCGCCTTGACCAAATCCCCGAACATTTTCTTTGACATTTCCCTTAATTCATGAATCCTTATATTGTCTTTAATTATTAACATTTTTGGGGTAATTAAAATAATAATATGATCCTAATATAGCAAGCCAATGGTCTGTATTTTAACTGAATTAATTTTTTCGTATTTTTATCCGCGATTTATTCAAAGTATTTTATTATTTTATCCATGCCGATAATCGTCGTTTCCTGCTCCCCTCTCTTTTTCGCCTCCACTCCGCCCGCGGCCAAAGACTTGGCGCTGACCACCGCGCGCACCGGCATTCCCAAAAGGTCGGCATCGGCGAATTTCTCGCCAGCCGAAAGTTCGCGGTCATCAAACAATACTTCAATTTTTTGTTCTTTTAAGCTATTATAAATTTTTTCCGCTTCTTCATTTTGGTCTAGGCTAACAAGATGTATTTTGAACGGCTCTACTTCGTCCGGCCAGATAATGCCCTTCTCGTCATTATGAACCTCTACAATAGTCGCCATCAACCGGCCCAGGCCGATGCCGTAACAACCCATTACCACTTCACGCCTTTCGCCTTTTTCGTCCTGGACCGACATACTGAACGGAGTCGTGTATTTATTTTTCAATTTAAATATATTTCCGGTCTCTGAAGCCTTAACTTCACGATCAAATTCTCCACTGCACTCCGGGCATTTTGGACTGTCCTCAATGATTTCCTTGTTCACCGCTAATCGGCATTGATCGCAAATATGAATAATATCTTCACCGGCCGGTGTTATTGTTTGGAATTCGTGTGAGTATTTGGAAAAACTGCCGCCCGAAGCCAGGGTCAAATAAGTTTGTTCCCCGATGCCGGCGCGTTTGAATATTTTAAAATAAGCTTCCTTGGCTTTTTCATAATATTCGTCCAAGCCCTTTTCATCCAGGTGGAAAGAATACAAATCCTTCATTAAGAACTCACGGCCCCGCATCATTCCGGATTTGGCGCGCAGTTCCATGCGGAATTTATTTTGAAATTGATACGCGTATAGCGGCAGATCTTTATATGAATTGACAAAATTTTGCATGAGCGGCACCACCACTTCCTCGTGCGTCGGACCCAGCGCGAATTCCCGGCCGGATCCGTCCTTTACTTTATAAAGGTCGTCCATTGTTCCCCACCGTCCGGTTTTTTCCCAATTCTCTTTGGGTTGAAGTGTCGGCATAAAAATCTCCTGACCGCCAATAACGTTCATTTCTTCGCGGATAATATTTTCGATTTTTTTCAGTACCAGCCAGCCAAGCGGCAGATAGGTATAAACGCCGGCCATCAGTTTGTCTATATAACCGCCGCGTATCAAAAGCTTGGCATTAATGCTTTGTTCGTCTTTCGGATCTTGTTTTGACGTTTTAGTGAAAAGCGTTGATTGTTTCATATATACAACAGTAATATACACACTTATCAATTAACCGCAATTAGTTTTTGCTGATCCGTAAGTCCTGTATATAATTTAATTTTATAAACTATACTTTTATTTTAGCGTAAAACCGCCATTTGTCAAACCTATTGACACTTGCTAATATTTTATATATAGTAACTTATTAATCAATTTAATCAATAAAAAAACCCGCCCCATCGCCATTAAAGCCTTATGGCGTTATTTTGTTTGCACGCCTCCGGGTGTTTCAAATTATTTAAAAAACGGATTATAACATGCTGACCATAGACCAACAAATCTTTGAACAGATCAAAAAAGCAAATCGCATTCTGATCGCCTTGCCTGACACGCGCGATGGCGATGCAGTAGCGTCTGCCGCCGCCTTATTTTTGATGCTCAAAAAAATGGACAAACAGGCTGACATAGTGGCCGCCGACAATTCTGAAGGCGCCTTTTTCTTTTTGCCCGGCGCCAGCGGTATAAAAAACTCCATGGACAATGCCGGGCAGTTTATCATTTCAGTCGGCCTCGGGAGCGCCAAAATAGACAGCATTAAATACAAGGTAGAAGATAAAAATTTAAAATTCATTATTACGCCAAGCCAAGGACGGCTAAAAGCCGAGAATGTTTTGTTTGATGCCGATATTATGAGTTACGACCTGATTTTCACTTTAAACGCTTCTGATCTGGAATCGATGGGAAAAATTTATCAAACCGATCCGGAATTGTTTTTCAGAACCCCGCTTATCAATCTGGACCACTGCGCCGAGAATGAAGATTTCGGACAAATAAATATGGTTGACCTGACAGCGGTGGCCACTGCAGAAATTTTGTTCAATCTTATTGTAAGGTTGGACCGCAATTTAATTGACGAGGATATCGCCACCTGTTTGTTGGCCGGCATCATCTCGGCCACCAAAAGTTTCAAGACCGAGAATATCACGCCCGGTTCCCTGCTCTCTTCTTCCGAGTTGATATCAATGGGAGGGAGGCGCGAAGAAATAGTCAATCATCTTTACCGCTCCCGGCCGCTAAACGTGCTCAAGCTGTGGGGGCGAGTGCTGGCCAGGCTGAATGGCGACCTGGATGAAAAATTGGTCTGGGCCAGCCTCAATGTTTTTGATTTTCAAAAAACAGAATCAAGCGAAAAAGATCTCGATGAGATCATTGATGAATTGATAATAAACATACCAAAAGCCCGGGTTATTATAATAATCCATGAAACATCTGAAAAAGAAAACAAAATCGCAACCAAGGCCTTGATCTATTCTGTTAAAACAATCGATGCCCGGGATCTGGCTAAAGAGTGGCGGCCAGCCGGAAATAAAAAAATGGCTTTGATTAAAATTAACAAACCGATCATTGAGGCGGAAAAGGAAATTATCCAAGCGATAAAATCCAAATTGGTTAAGTTACCTCTATAAACGAAGATTTAGAAATACGCCCTTGATATAATATTTATAAAATGTTAGATTATAATATGAAAAGAATATAAAAAATTCTTTTTATTTTTATAAAAAGAAGAAGGGGCGCATAGCTCAGTGGTTAGAGCACTGCTCTTATAAAGCAGGGGTCGACGGTTCAAATCCATCTGCGCCCACAGGAAACATTTGGGATTTATGATTTGGGATTTTTGATTTAATTCTAATTTAAAAATCCCAAATCCGAAATCCCAAATCCGAAATGTTCTAAGGACGGCTAGCTCAGTTGGTTAGAGCGTCACGTTGACATCGTGAAGGTCACAAGTTCAAGTCTTGTGCCGTCCACTGAAATGGCAGGCGGGTCGTAAAGGTCAGTGGTTCAAGTCCACTAGCGTCCACTAAATATCACCTCTTGCAATTAATTATAAAAAATTTTATAATTATACCATAATTCAAAAATAACAATAAAAATATGGCGAACATTTTAAGGAGAATTGCCGGTATGGACGGCGGCAAAGACTCACCAATGGAAGAGGAAGAAAATTTGTACGATAATTATCAGTCTGCGGTTGATGAATCAGGCGAAGAACAGCCGGTTAGAGAAAACGAATGGCTGGAAGATGGCTTCGAAGAAGGCCAATTATCCATTGATGTCTACCAAACACCAAGTAGTATCGTGGTCAAATCCACTATTGCCGGAGTATCGTCTGAAGATATTGATATTTCCATTAATAACGACATGCTGACCATCCGGGGAAAAAGAGAACAGCCGGACAAGATCAGGGATGAAGATTACCTCTTCCGCGAATGTTACTGGGGCTCTTTCTCCCGTTCTATAATCCTGCCGGTAGAAGTTGAAGCGGAAAAGGTGGATGCTTCCCTGGAAAATGGCGTTTTGACAGTGGTGCTCCCCAAGTCCAAAACTTCCAAGCAGATCTCTATAAAGGTTAAAAATAAATAATTCTGAAATTAATAGAATTAATAGAAATTGGTAGAAATTAATTTTAATTTCAATTAATTTCGCGTCAGCAAATTTCTAATAATTTCATTCTGTTTGAATAAAATGATCGTAAAACTAACTATCGACCGTTTTGAAAATGATAAAGCCGTATTAATTAATGATAACGGCCAATCTGTTATTTGGCCGGCGGATAAGCTGCCGGCGGATTGCCATGAAGGGCAAGCGCTGGAATTTTTTATCTCAGCAGATCTAAAAACCGAAGCAAAAAACCGGCATTTGGCCAAAGATATTTTGAATGAAATATTAAATACCGGCGAAGAAAAAAATCCAAATTAAATAATTATGCGCTTTTCTCCCAAATTGCACGAACTAAACGCTTGGTTACTGTGGACGGTAGCCATTTTTTTTATACTGCTGTTATTGGCGGTGTCCGGCTATTTTATATTTGAAGCAAAATACAAAAATAAGATATACCCCGGCCTTTACGTACAAAAATACCAATTGGGCAGTTTAACCGTTTCTGAGGCGGAAAATCTGCTCAACAAAATAACCGACGACATAAATCAGAACGGAGTAACATTCAAATATCAAGATACAAAAAAAATAATTTACCCGGTTGCGCCTTCTCTGGAAAATGACCTGGCTATAAAAGTGGTGGATTTTGATGCCGGTCAAACCGCCGAATTAGCCTATAATTATGGCCGGCAAGGAAATTTTTTTAACCGGTTGCAAAACATTTTAAGAGCCGTGATCTTTAAAGAGCCGCTTGCTATGTTTTTTTCCATCAATACCGATGAACTCAAGAAACAGCTCAAGGAAAATTTCAACCAATTTGAAAATCCGGCCGAAGATGCCGAACTGAAAATGGAAGGCGAAAATATTTTGGTGACACAAGAAAAAAACGGGCAAGCCATAGATTATGAAAAAGCGGCAAAAGAAATGGAATCGAACCTCTTGGTCCTTAAAAATTCCAATATTACATTGGATTTAAATATTTCCTATCCCAAGATACGCAAAATCGATCTGTCAGCTATTGAAAATGAGGCAAAAAATATATTGGGTCTCTCTCCTATATACATAAAAAGCGCCAGCACTACTGATCAAAAAAAAGAAAAGAAATGGGAAGTAAAAAAATCGGATTTGGCCGGCTGGCTGATATCAAAAAACGGATCTGATAACCAGCCGACGCTTGCGCTTTATCGCGAAAAGGTAAAAGAATTTTTGGATAAAAAAATAGCGCCTGACATAAATATAGAATTGCAAGACGCCAAATTTAAAATTGTAGGAGGCAAGGTTGCGCAGTTTCAAGGCGGCCGCGATGGCTTGGCCATAAAAACAGAAGATACTATTTCCAAAATTGAAAAAGAATTGCTCTTGGAAAATAAAAAAGAAATAGAACTAATAACCGAAGTAACCAAGAGCACTCTGAAGGCCGGCGATGTCAATGACTTGGGCATAAAAGAAATAATCGGCACCGGCCAATCAAATTTTGCCGGCTCGCCCAAAAACCGGCGGCATAATATCAGCGTGGGAGCCTACGCGGTAAATGGCACCCTGGTCAAGCCTGGCCAAGAATTTTCCCTGCTTAAAACTTTGGGCAAAATAGACGGCAGTACCGGTTATTTGACGGAATTGGTGATCAAGGGCGACAAAACTACGCCGGAATTCGGAGGAGGGCTTTGCCAGATCGGCACTACGGTCTTCCGGGGCGCAATCGCTTCCGGCTTGCCTATTACTGCCCGCCAAAACCACTCTTATCGGGTCGGGTATTATGAGCCGGCCGGCACTGATGCCACTATTTACGATCCTCAGCCTGATTTCCGCTTTATTAATGATACCGGCCATTATATTCTGATTCAAACCAGAATAAGCGGCAATAATATTTATTTTGATTACTGGGGAACCAACGACGGGCGTCAGATTGTAAAAACAAAATCGACGATTTATAATATCGTTAAGCCGGAACCGGGCAAGCTGATTGAAACCTTGTCGCTTAAGCCGGGCGTAAAAAAATGTACGGAAAAATCCCACAATGGCGCGGACGCTTATTTTGATTACAAAGTCACTTACTCCGACGGCACGGTAAAATCAAGACGGTTTAAATCTCATTATGTGCCTTGGCGGGAAGTATGTTTGATTGGCGTGGAAAAATTAACTGAACCGATAAAAACCGAAGGCATTATTCCGAGCCTGATTCCATTAGATAATAACACTCAAAATACAGAAATGAATAATACCGCTATTCCGGTTACAGACAATAAAACAGAACTTACCCCACCACAGCCGGAAACGGTCATTGCGACCTCAACTTAACAAGTTAGTCCCAAAGGGAACTAACAGTGGTCGGGAATATTTAGTTCCTCGACCATAAAAGTTATCCACAACAAAAAAATATCTGCCGGTTAAGGGCGGATATTTTTTTGTTAAATCAACTTAAGCGGGCAAGGCAAGAAATTTCTATAAGGGCAGATTCAGTAAAAACCAAATTTTGCCTTACAAGAAAATCCCCATGCTTGTCGTGCCTGGCCCGCTTAAATAGATTTTTAAAAACAATATATCAGGTTATCACATATTGATAAAAAAGTCAATAGTAGCTCCCTTTATATTAAAAATGTTTGCTAATATTAAATAAATTTTATTCTTAATCCAAAATTGTTTTTTATGTTTAAAACTAAAATTTTAAGTTTTAAGTTTTAAGTTTTAAGTTTTTTTGAAAATTGGAAATTGGAAATTGGAAATTATTGGTTCAATAAATCATTTTCAAATTTTTCAAATTTGTAAATACTAAAATATTTGGATTTTAAACTTAAGCCCTCCACCTGTTGTTTACAAAAATAATATGCTATATAATATAGATAGTACTATGAAGTTTTAAAAATAAATTTCGCGATGCTCGCATTTTGAATCCCCATGCTTGTTTTTTAAAGTGCCTAACGGCTCGCGCTATATTGAAAGGAGGTGACCTTCAATGGCAAAAAAGAAAGCAGCCAAGAAACCGGCCAAAAAAGCCAAGAAGAAAAAATAGGCTTTCTTCTTCCCCGTGCCTTCGCTCTATAACTGATGGCCGATCGGCAGTCAGTTATACGGCGAAGGAGGAAAAGAAAACGTCCCGCATAATAACGGGACGTTTTCTTTTTAATTTAAAATACAAACTGGCTTTAAAACTATAATGCAAAAACTTGGAACTTACAAATGAGTATTATTAAAATTTTGTCATCCCGGCCCCCGAGCCGGGATCCAGGAGTTGACCGTAAGGTCATCGATTTTCGATTGAAGATAAAATATAGCTTGTGCCACTAACTCCTGGATTCCCGCCTGCGCGGGAATGACAAAAATGAAAGACTTTTTCTTAGCTGTCACAAAAGTTTATTTTGCCCCCTTCCTTCACCTTCTCCAAACACCCTCACCTCCCCATATTGACCGTCAAACCCGGGTTTTATATAAATCCGCCCCTCCCGCACCCTTTTTATTCCCTCAATGATCCTTTTGTCGACCGTTTTTTCCAATACTTTGAGATCCAAATCCATTAAAATACCGAGCTCTGGTCCAAATTCGCTAATTATGGCATTATATTCCTTTTGCACCTGTTTGGATTGTCTGGATTTGACCCCCAAAACCTCGGCAATTATCTTATCTAGTTCTACCAATTTGTAAAATGGCGCTACCTTTTCCGGTTTGCCTTCTTCGGGCTTGCCCCGCGTAGTCCCGCAGAATTGCGGGACGAAGTGGGGGCGGTCAGCTAATTCTTCCACTCTATTTAACACCCCGATCACCAGAGCCTTTTTGCAAACCGGGCATATGCCCTTCAAATTTTTTGTCTCTTCGGGTGTAAATGAAACTCCGCAGGTGCGATGCCCGTCCAAATGATACATTCCCTCTTCCGGATAAAATTCTATCGTGCCTTTTATTTTTTTTAAATCTTTATTTTTTATCGCGTTATAAATTTCGTCGTAAGTAACGCTTTCCAAATCCATAATGTTG
>Ga0315268_10000825_pt1 | contig 36241 bp, 30 predicted proteins | sample C1_top_MG_FD_204535 | JGI IMG/M metagenome (GOLD analysis project Ga0315268, IMG submission 204535) | Sediment microbial communities from Yellowstone Lake, YNP, Wyoming, USA - C1_top | ecosystem: Environmental > Aquatic > Freshwater > Lake > Sediment | place: USA: Wyoming | collected 2017-08-01
GGCGTCGGGGCCCGTCACCCGTATTGTGCGCGCTCGCCGGATTGGCAAGCCCCATTAAGTTGCAGGGAGGAACTTCCCTCGGTAAGGACAAGGACCGATGGTCCGGCCTTCGCGGCCTTGCGGCGCTGTCACTGCCCCGGCCCTTGAATTCCCAGAGGGCGTCAGGATCCGGGCTTGGTGGTCATCCCGTTAGCGCGTTTCATCTTGGATAATACTGAATTGACAATGTTGGTGACAATGGGGACAGCTATCAATAGGAAAGCGACAACCAGGAGGACCTTTGCCAGTAAGCTACCTGTTTCCTTGCCCGCTGCAGCGGCGAACAGGGCGCAAACCATCATGATCAGGCCGAGGCCCATAGAAGTCCTGCGCCAGCCCAGCGGAACGGGCCTTTTGGCGATACTATCAATTTCTGGCTGGCGACCCGTGTTGACCATGCTGGATTCGGACATTGTCATTTTCTGCTTGAGTGGATTGAGCGCATGAGGCATCGACGGCGACGTTGAAGGCTCTTCCGCCGGCCTCGGATCCGCAACCTCAACCATCTGGACCCCGTCGTGACCCAGTCGGCGCAGTCATCTGGACCGCTCTCCTCTGAGCGCGTAGAGGTAGAGAAGTCCCCCGAGGCAAAGGATGATGAATCCTGCCGCCGAGATAAGGATCTTTACAGCGTACAGGGTCGAGGCCTGTTCGCTCGGAGTAAGTTGTGGAACAACGAGCATCACGCCTCCCGCCAGCATCACACTCCCAGCCTGGCTCTTGGCAAATCCGGGGGCCGCCTTGAATTGACGGCAACCACTGGCTTCGAGTTCCGTGACTCCCGGTGAGCATCGAGGTAGGGCGGGAGGAAACAAGTTATGAGCCGCCCTCACCCGCGGGACTCAATGGGTGATCCGCTAAAAGAGCCGCTCCCGCACATCCTGCCAGTCCCAGGCTCCTCGGCCAATTTGGATCCGTCAGGACCGCCACTCGACGGACGTCCCCTTGCCACGATTCAACCTAGACGACACTACGTTGATGATCGCCGCGACAAGTGAGATGGCTATCAGAAGCACACCGGCAGTGGCGAGGAGCTTCGCCGCCACTCCCCCCACTTCCTTGCTCGCCGCACCAACGAAAACGCCCACCATGATGCAGAACATGCCGGCCATCCCGAGGATCCTTCGCCAGTTCGACGCAGGAGCTTCCCTGCTCAGACCCGCCTGGCCACTTGGACTTATCTTGGTGTCCGACATCCCTTCCGCCTCCTTTGGATTTCTCAACCGCATCAAGGCATCGGTAATCCCCGGGGATTGTCTCCCGATATCTCCAATATAGGAAAATTAGTGAGTTATGAGATAAACAACAGAAAATTAGTAGAGCACTAGTTAGAGCCTAGCTCTTCGCCATGTAACTATTTATAAATTAAATATTTACCACCAATTGTGATTTGAAAAATTATTGGTAGCTAATAAAACAATGGTTTTGTGGTAGGTTATCGCTAGTTTTAGTTTCTCAACTATTTGAAAAGAAAAATTGACGATGACATTGGCCGGTCTGAATACAACCTCGACGGAGCGTGATCCAAGAAGCGAGAGGCTAGGAAGGAGGCCTCTGAAGGCATAGGCGGCGCTTGGCTGCTCAGGGGCGCCCGCATGCCCCTGCAAACAGTGTCCTGTGTCAGGCTGCGAACCGCCACATCGCGGGGCTCGTCAGCAGTCAGCGCAGGCTCGGTTCAACGCAAATGAAAACGGTGTCGGAGGACGGGCCCATGGGAACGTCACGCAAAACGAGGGATGAGCTCCTCCGGGAGATCCGAGAGCTCCGCAAGCAGTTGGCCAACGCAACGGCGCAGGCGACCCTCCTCCAGGGGTACAGGCAAACCGAGACAGCGCTCCGGGAAAGTGAGGAGCGCTACCGCCGATTGTTCGATGACGACCTCACCGGGGATTACCTGGCAACTCCGGAAGGAAAGATCCTTGCCTGCAATCCCGCCTTCGTCGCCATCTTCAAGTTCTCTGATCGGCGAGAGGCCCTAGACACAGACATGATTTCCCTCTATCCCGACGAGCGGGAGCACGCAGTCTTCGTCGACCTGCTCCGGGAGCGGAGGAAGTTGGAGTACTACGAGTGCGTGCGCCGGCGGCGGGACGGCGTTCTCATCCACGTGGTGGAGAACGCTGTGGGGCTGTTCGACGAGCGGGGGGACCTGCAGCAGATCCGGGGCTACCTCTTCGATAATACGGCACGCCAGGTGGCGGAGCAGGCCCTCAGGGAGGCGGAGGAACGGTACCGCAACCTGATCGAATTTCTGCCCGATGCCGTGCTCGTCTCCGACGGGGACAGGATCGTCTTCGCAAATCCTGCGGGCGCGAGGCTCGTCGGCGCCTCGCGGCCCGAAGACTTGGTTGGGCGCTCCCTGCTCGAGCTCTTCCATCCGGACTACCAATCCGCGGTGAGCCAGCGTACGCAGCGGGCGCTGCAGGAGAGGCTTCCCGGCCCCCCGGAACGCCGGAAGATCGTCCGGCTGGACTCCACGCTTCTTGACGTCGAGACGGCGGTGACGCCCATCGTCTTTGACGGCAAGCCGTGTGCGCTGAGAGTGAACCGGGACATCACGCCGCGCGTCCAGGCCGAGGAGGCCCTCCTGGAAAAGGACCGCGAGATCTCGCTCCAACTGAAGAAGATTGAGAAACTGAATGCCGCCCTGACGACTTTGCTGGAACACCGGGAGCAGGAGAGCCAGCGAAACCTGGAGAGCGTGCGGGCCACCCTGGAGAAGCTTGTCCTACCCTACCTGGAGAACCTGAAGGCCACCCGGCTCGATGAAGACCAGCAGATTCTCACCGAGGTCATGGAGTCTAACCTCACCAACATCGCCTCATCGTTTGCTCGGCAGCTCGATTCGTGGAAGATGAAACTGACTCCCACGGAGATCCAGGTAGCCGATTTATTGCGCCTTGGCAAACGAACCAAAGAGGTTGCGGCCCTGCTGAAGGTCTCCCCCAGTGCCATCGCTTTTCACCGGAACAACATCCGCGCCAAGCTCGGATTGACCCGGACACCGAAGAACCTCGTCTCCTACCTTCGCGTCATGAGCCAGCAGTAGGATTTTGTCCTTCTTGTGAACGGGCTTTCGCTCTATCCGTCTCGAAGTCTTCGCGCGCGAACGTGCAGCGCGCGGTCCCCTCTGGCAACTGGGCGAGTAACCGCAGCAGGCGCTGCACCTCGGCAGGGTGGCGGAGGAAAAAGCGTGCCCGCGTGCGGGTGCGGCGACCGACGACGACGGAGATCCCATCCCCTCCCAGGGCGGCGAAGGCCGGCTCGTCCCCCGCGTCATCCCCGATGTACATGATCACAGGATGCGAGCGCCTGGGGAGCCGCGCCAGGATCCAGCGGACGGCCGCGCCTTTGTCCCAGGCCACGGGCGGCAGCACCTCCCGGATCATCGCCCCTTGGCGGACGCACATCCGGCCGCTCTCTGCCGCGGCGCGCACGGTGCGCCAGAAGGTGCGTAACGCACGGGGGCGCATGGCCGACGCAACGCCGCGGAAGTGCACCGTCCAGGACAGGCCTTTGTCTTCAACCTGCGCCCCCCGGAACTCACGCATGGCGTGACTCGTCTCGTGGCGCAACGCTGCCAGTTGCTTCCGCGCCGCCAGGGCGGCGGGATGCCGAAAGCGAAGCCCCCTCCCCTCGATCTCCAACCCGTGATTCCCCGCATAGATGAGGCCGGGGACGCGGACGCGTCGGCGCACATCTCGCAGGGCGCGGCCTGAGACGATCGCCACCGTCCAGGCCGGAGCACGGGCCAGGCGACGGAGCAGCGCGCCCTGCTCCGGGGAAAGGCGTGGCGCGTCGGGCTCTTTGGTGAAGGGGAGAAGTGTTCCGTCGAAGTCGAGGAACAGGATGCAGGGGCGTCCGGGGAGGGCGGCGGCAAGCCCGGGCCAGTGGGCGAAGAGGGCGGCGGGCGGTTCAATCATGCCGGCGGACCTGGGCCATCTCGCGGAGGGCCGCGTGGGCCCAGCGATAGATATCGTGCTCCCGGACCCACCCCTGCAGGCGGCGGCAGCGCTCCCGCCGCTCCTCCATGGACATCTCCACCGCCCTTCGGATCGTCTCGGCGAATCCTGCTACGTCATAGGGATTCACCTGCAGGGCGTCGTGGAGCTCCCGGGCTGCGCCGGTGAACTGGCTCAAGATCAGGACGCCCGGATTCTCGTCCGGCTGCGCCGCGATGAATTCCTTAGCCACCAGGTTCATCCCGTCGTGCAGGGCGCTCACGATGCACAGGTCCGCCCGCGCCAGGTATGCCAGGATATTGGGGTGGTAGATGGGTCGAGTGAGGTAACGGATGGGCGCCCAACTTTCCGTCCCGTGCTTCGCGTTGACGGCGTCAACCTGCTCGCGAATTCCAGCCCACAGCCGCTGGTACGCGGGGAGGTCCGTCCGGCTCGGCATCCCGATGCCGAGATAGACGAACCGGCCGTGATACTCGGGGTGCTGTTCGAGGAAGCGATCGATGGCCTGCAACCGATCGGGAATCCCCTTGGTGTAATCGATCCGGTCCACGCCCAGCGCCATAATGGGCGGGCGGATGGGAAACAGTCGTTGGAGGGTAACCGCCTCCGCGGCGACCTCGGGGGTCTCCAGATCCTCCCGGATGCCCGCGTAGTCGATGCTGATGGGAAACGGCCGGACCAGCGTGGTGTGGCCACGGTACTGGACCGCGGAGTGCTCTTCCACCAGCTTGGCCTCCAGATCACCCCCCACCGTCCTCAGGAAATTGTCGCAGTGGTACCGGATGTGGAAGCCCAACACGTCCGCGCCCAGCAGCCCCTCCAGGATCTCCTGCTTCCAGGGACAGATCCTGAACGCCTCGGGGTTCGGCCAGGGAATGTGCCAGAAGTGTCCGATGATGAGGTCTGGACGCGCCTCTCGCAACAGCCGGGGCAGCAGCGCCAGGTGGAAATCCTGAACCCAGATGAGGGCGGGCCGCCCCCGCACCTCCTCCAGGACTGCTTCGGCGAATCGCGCGTTGACCGCGCGATACATGTTCCAGTCCTCGGGCCGGAAGGACGGGCGCACATGGACGATGTGGCAGAGGGGCCAGAACATCTCATTCGAGAGGCCCAGATAATACCCTTCCCATTCCTCCTTGCCGACCCAGACTCGCCGGAGGGTGTAGGCCGGATCGGCAGGCGGGACGCGGACGCGGCCGGAGGGATCGGTTGCGTGCCGATCGGGTTCGCTCCGGCTGGCCGCTACCCAGATCCCACGGGCCACCCGCATGACCGGATGGAGAGCCGCGGTGAGCCCGCTGGCGGGGCGGACCGCACGCACCCCGTTGCCATTCGTGACGTGGGTGTACGGCTCACGGTTCGAGACCACGACCAGCAGCCGATCCTGGAGCTGCTCGGCCAGGAAACGGGCCAGGGCCTCCCGGCTGGCGGACCCGCTCGCGACCGGGGCCAGTCCGCGCCAGCGGCGCCAGATCCGGCGCAGGGCGCCGTCGCCCCGGTAAGAGGTCCGGGTCAACGCCTCGGTTCGCATCAGGTGCCACCCCCCGGGGAGGCGCCGCCGACCACGTGGAGCAGCATCAGGTAATCCGCGAGATGCCTCGTGATGAGGAAGTTCCGCCGGACATGCTCCCGCGCGATGCGGCCGATCCGGGTCGCCGCCTCGGGGTTGTGGAGGAGGTATCGGATCCGGTAGGCCGCCCCCTCGACGGAGTTCACCGTGTACCCCGTCAGGTCGTAGACGATCTGCACCGTGATGCCCCCTGCAGTCCCCCCGATCACCGGCTTGCCTTTCCACATCGCCTCGGCCACAGTGAGACCGAACCCCTCCCGGGTGGATTTCTGGAGCACGACCGTCGCCCCCCGCTGAAGGGCGTTGATCTCCAGGTGGGCGTCCGGGGGAAGTTCCAGCACGTGGATGTCCGGGTCGCGGCCCGCGGCCTCGCGGACCTCCGCCAACACGACCTGGCCCTCGGGATCGTCCACCGCCCCGCCCCCCGCCAGGACCAGGCGGCACTCGGTGCGGCGCTTCACCATCCGGTAGGCGTTGATCACTCCGACCGGATCTTTGAACCGATCGAACCGGGAAACCTGGAGGAGGATCGGCTTGTCCTGGGGGACGCCCAGGCGGCTCAGGATCCCCTCCACCTCCCGATCGGACAGCTCCCGGTTCTTGTCGCTCAACGGATCGATGGACGGGTACACGAGGTACTGCGGGATGGGGAGCCGCTGGGCGAACTTGGGCAGTGAGAAGACGGCTGCGTCGTACCGCTCCACGTAACCCCGCAGGAAGTTCCAGACCCGCCGCTGCGGCCGCGAGGCGTCGATGTGGCAGCGCCAGACCCACTCACCCCGCGTGTCCCGTCGCAGGACCAGGGCGACCGGCTGCGGGTCGTGGATCATGATGAGGTCCGCGTCCAGCGGCAGCCGCTCTGCGTTCTGGCGGTTGCACTCCAGGAAGATCTCGTACATGTCATCGGTAATGACCTGTTCCTCCCCCTGGAGGGAGTTGTGGAACGCCTTGGTCACCCGAAAGAACTCCGGGCCCCCGTCCAGGACCTCCCACGACGCCTTGACCCCGAGATCGTTCAACAGGGGCACCATGCGCATGAGGATCTCCGCGACGCCCCCGCCCTGGCGTGTGGAGTTGACGTGGAGGAACGACCGCCCCTCCACCTTCTCGCTCAGCCTGGTGAGAAATTCCACGGTGCCCGGCGGAGCGACCTCACGGTAGGCTTCCAGGCTGGCAGGGATCATCACGGGATGCTCGCACCAGAGCGCACGCTTGCCACCAAGCCGGTCGGCGCGTGACCAGGCCTGTTCAGGTCGGCGTCGCAGAGCCGCAGGAGTTCGGTGCGCAGCCGCTCCAAACTCCCGGCGTAGGGGTCCACCCGGTTGACGGCCTCGGCCAGAACGGTGCGCCCGAGCCCCTCGCGCAGCCAGGCCGCAAAGTCCGTCTCCGGTCGGGCGAGCCGCCGCGGGGCCTCGATGGTGTGGAAGTAGATGGCACTCGGCTGAATCGCGGCCAGACCGTCCCGGAACTCCTCGAGGCTGTCAGCCGTGACGCCCGTCGGCACCTCGACGATTTGAGACTGAATGAAATCGAACGGCTCGCCGAAGATCACCCTGGGCACGATGGTGAGATGACTCAGGTGGTCATCGATGATGGTGAGGATCTCTTCGCGGAGCGCCTCCAACGAGGAGAATTCGAGCGGGCTTACCACGCCCAGCCGTTCCCCCAGCACCCGATCCCTGACCTGGATCGCCGCCCATGTCGCGAAGTCGTTGGGATACGGTGCCCCGACAAAGCCGTGCCGAAGGAAGTGCCCGTGGGTGTGGTAGTGGACGCAGTCCAGGGACACCTCCGCCAGGATCTCCGCCAGCTCCCGCTCGTCGTCGGCGCGGAGCCCCAGGATCTGGATCAGCTCGCTGCAGGCCACGAACTCGAACCGGCTCATGCGTACGACTTCCCGGCAAAGCGGGAAGACTCGCGTCGGGAAGCCGCGGCGGGAGCCCACGCGTCAGGACGCCCGGCGCAGTCGCATCCACGGCCTCGGACACAGCCCTGGCAGCAATACACTGGACCCTTCTGTGGCTGCGGCGTCCAGATGGCCCGCTCGCCGCATCCAGAGCAGAGGCGAAATTCACCGACCTGATTCATCTCTCCGCTCTCGACGGCACCGCAGATGGCGCGGGTCGGCTGCGGGACGGGAGTGCCCTTCGCAGCACCCGCAGCAGCTCCTCCATCCGGAACGGTTTGAAGATGTACTCGAAGGCCCCCTTTTCCATGGCATCCATGTAGGTGCTGACGTCGCCGAAGGCGGTGATGAGGATCACGGGTGTCCCCGGGCACATCGTGCGCAGCCCCGGTAAGAGATCCAGGCCGCTCAGGCCGGGCATGTTCTTGTCGAGGACGATGGCTGCGAACGACTCGGCGCGCAGGCGAATCAGCGCCTCGGCAGCATTCGGCACCTGTTCCACTGCGTAACCCTCATCTCGCAGAACGTCCGTGAGGAGGGCGCGCATATCGGCGTCGTCGTCCACGACGAGGATGCGGGTGTGGGTCTCGTGTTCTCCGTGTCGTTCGGGTGATTGCGTGGGCATTGCAGCGCCTTTCCTCATCCTGCGGGCCCAAATCGTGTGGTCGAGCCGTCCGCCAGAGATACATGGAGGCAGCCGTCCGGTGACGCGGACCGAGAAGCCTTCCGGCTCGCTCAGTGGAAAGAGAGCAAGGGCGGTGCCGTGTTGGGATTGGTCCTTTCGTGATCAGTCCGGCGGCAAGAATGGCGCGAGGTTACATGTTGTGGGAAGAGCTGGCAGCAGCGGAGCGGGGAAATGCTCCGCTGAAAGTCTGGCACGCCCTGCTGGCGCTCACGTGGCCGCGAGCACGGGGAAGTGTCGAGAAACAGGGAGCGAAGTCAGCCTGTCCCGCTCGGTGACGAGGTGTCACCGGCGAGGATTTGCCTCTGCCAGCGGTACAGTGTGCGCTTGCTGACGCCCAGGATCTCGGCGGCCTTGGCCTTGTCGCCAGCCACCTCGCGTAGGACGAGGGAAACATACTCGACCGTCAACTCTTCGAGCGTGGGGCGGCGCGCCGCCTGCGCCAGCAGAGTTGCGGGAGTGGCTCCGGCGGAAGCATCCAGGAGCAGTGCCTCCGGAGGGATCTGGTCACCGCCTGCCAACGTCACCGCTCGTTCGACCGCGTTCTCCAGTTCCCGCGCGTTCCCTGGCCATGGGTGGCGCAGAAGGGCGGCCATGGCCTCCGGGGTGAATCCCCGGATATCCTTCGCCGAGGCGGCCACCGCGCGACGCAGGAAATATTCGGCTAAGAGGGGGATGTCGTCCCGTCGCTCGCGCAGCGGCGGGAGGTGGATCGGGATGACGGCCAGGCGGTAGTACAGGTCCTCACGGAACTTCCCCTCCCTCACCCGTGCCTGGATGTCCTGGTTGGTGGCGGCGATCAGACGGAGGTCCACCGCTACGGCTTCATCGCTTCCCACGGGACGCACGGCCCGATCCTCGATGACCCGCAGGAGCTTGGCCTGGAGTTCCGGTGCCATGTCCGCGATCTCATCCAGGAACAGGGTTCCCGATTCGGCTTCGCGGAACATGCCCCGTCGGCTCTTCACGGCGCCCGTGAAGGCGCCCCTCACGTGGCCGAAGAGCTCGCTCTCCAAGAGGCTCGCGGGGATTGCCGCGCAGTTCACCGGGACGAAAGGCCTTTCGGCCCGGGAGCTGTTGTAGTGGAGCGCCTTGGCCACCAGCTCCTTCCCCGTGCCGCTCTCGCCGGTGATGAGGATATTGGCGTCTCCCGGAGCCGCCTGGCGGATGAGGGCGAAGACCGCCTGCATGGCCTCGCTCGTTCCCAGCAGGTTCTCGAACCGGTAGCGGCCCGCCACCTCCTCGCGCAGCCGGCGGTTCTCGTCCCGCAGCCGCCGATCCTCCAGCGCCTTTCCCACCAGCAGGCCGATCTCTTGCAGGGCAAAGGGCTTGGTGACATAGTCGTAGGCGCCCTGTCGGATCGCCTGGATGGCGGTCTCGATGCTGCCGAAGGCGGTGAAGAGGATCACGGAGACGTCCCGCTGGCTCTCGCGGGCGACCCTGAGGACCTCCATGCCGTCCGCATCGGGCAGCCGGAGATCCGTCAGCACCACGTCGAACTCCCCGGTGCGGAGCCGGGAGATGGCGTCGGCGCCCCGGGTCGCCCCGGTCACGGCATGGCCCTCCCCCTCCAGGTATTCGCCCACGAGGGCCAACATCTCGGGATCGTCCTCGACGATCAGCACCCTGTGACGTTGCTCGGCCATCGTCTCCTCTGCCGCCGTGCAGAACCCGTCAACTGTCCTTTCCCGGTTGTCTGTTGTCAGTTGTCCGTTTGAACTTGCGCGTCCCCTGCGGGCTCGACCCCGCTCTGCAGCGGGGTGGCGGATGCAGTGGGCCAGCGCAGCAGGACGGTCGTTCCCGCACCCCCGGCGCTCTGCACCTCGATGGCGCCACGGTGGGACCGGACGATGTCCTCGACGATCGAGAGGCCCAGGCCGGTCCCGCCGTGCCGTTCCTTCGTGGAGAAGAACGGCTCGAAAATCTGTTCGAGCTGATCGCGGGGCATCCCGCGGCCGGTGTCTGAGACGACGAGGGTGAGGAATGGCCTTTCGGGCCGTCCGCGTTCGATGCGGGGTCGAGCGTCGGTGATCTCCGGATCCGCCTGGCTTGCGGCCAGTTGCACCTGTCCGCCCGGGGGGGTCGCATCCAGCGCATTGGTCATCAGGTTCAGGAGGACCTGCTGCAGCTGGTCCGAGTCCGCGAGGAGGGGCGGCAGGTCGTCCGGAACCTGTGTCTCCACGCTGACGTCTCGCTGGCGAGCCAGCGGTTCCACCAGGTCGGCCGTCCGGGTGAGGATCGGGGCGATGGCAACCGGGCGGACCTCGGGGCGCCTGGGCCGGGCGTACTCCAGGAGCTGGCGGATGATCCCGCTGATCCGTTCAATCTGGCGCAGGATGGTGACTACATGCCGAGACAGCGGGTGATCGGGCGGGAGCCCCTTCTGGATGATTTCCGCCCGCCCGGAGACGATGTTCAACGGACTTCCGACCTCGTGCGCCACCTCGCTGGCCAGCCGGCCCACAGTCGCCAGCTTTTGCGCTTGCTGGACCTGTCGCTCCAGCTCCAGGCGGGCCTGGGCCTCTGCCGTGGTCCGCGCCTGAGCTGCCTGAAGGCTCTCCGCCATTCGGTTGAACGCCGAGGCGAGCTGGCCGATCTCATCGCGGCGATGCAGTGTGAGCCGGCGACTCAGGTCGCCATGACCAATGGCGAGGGCGGACCGCACCAGTTGCCCGATGGGTTGGCGAATGCTGATGCGGACGGTCAGCCAGATGACGAGGGCGATGGTAAGGCTCAACAGGCTGAGCCGCAATACCTGTTCGCGATTTGCTTCCTGGATCTGTCGCTGGACGCGGCTGGCCAGGTGAACGACCTCCAGCACGCCGATGATGGCTCCGCGCCGGGTCTTCAGGGGGAGAATCGCATAGGCGGCGGGGCGGCTGGGGACGTCGAGGTAGCGTACGAGCCCCTTCCCGCTCTTGACCACCCCCTCCAGCTCAGTCTGGGGGACCAGTATGGTAGCCCCCTCATCGGACATGGCGCTGCTGATGTCCTCCAGGGTCCGGTCGAAGATCCGGATGCGGTCCACCGGGTGCGGATCGCGGACCATCTCGGCCAACAGTTCCTGGATGTCCTGGGGGCGCCGGTCTCGCAGGGCATGCTCCACAGTCAACTTGATGGCATTGGCCAACACCAGGACCTCCTGCTGGAATTCGGCGATCAGCCGCTGCCGCTCCTGACGGGCGCGGGTGTAGGCGAAGCCTGCCATCACGACGGCCACAGCAAGGAGCAACAGGAGGCTGAGCTTGGTGGCGATGCGCATGACCGGATCTCGGGCGGAACGGGGGAAAGCTCATCTTGCCGGCGCCGAATCTCTGGCCGGCCGCGCGGCCCCGTCCATACCGTACGCTAACACAGGCCTACGGGAGAGGCAAGCCGGACGCGGGGGCGTTTTGCGCGCCGTGGAACACCAGAACCCGGCGGGACCCGTCCGCGGGATCCTCACGGTATTTCTTGTGATGGGTCAACAGGCGAAGTATGGTACATTGACCGAAATCGGGCGATCAGGCAACTGGGCAATTCGGAGCGGCCATCTTCCTGCTGCCCAGATTGCCCGATTGCCTGGCTGCCAGATTGCCCTTGGAGTTGGGAGGTGACCCATGGGACGCCAAGATGTGCAGGTGGGCCAGGTGAGCAGCTTGGGTCCATACGCCTCCCAAACAGAGGCGACGCTTGCCGATCTTGTGAAGAGAGATGCTGCGAGCAGGATCTGGGCCAAGGATCCCTCGCTCTGGAAATCGGAGCCCGATCACCAGAAGATCATCCGGAACAGCCTGGGCTGGCTGACGGTGATGGCCACGGTCCGGCAGCATGCCTCAGCCCTGGCGCGATTCGCGGTCGAGGTGAGCCGGGCCGGCTTCCGCCACGTTTTGCTTCTGGGGATGGGCGGGAGCAGCCTGTGTCCCGATGTCCTGCGCCTGACCTTCGGCGAGGCGGCCGGGTTTCCGAAGCTGGCGGTCCTGGACACGACGGATCCGGCCAGTATCCAGGCCTTCGAGCAGTCCGTGGATCTGCCGCGCACCCTCTTCATTGTGGCCAGCAAGTCGGGAACGACGCCGGAGATCGCCGCCTTCTATCAATACTTCTTCGCCAAGATCCAGGGACTCAAGGGCGAGCGGGCCGGAGAGCAGTTCATCGCCATCACAGACGCTGGAACAGTTCTGGAGCGGATCGGCGCCGAGAAGAAGTTCCGTCACGTCTTCCTCAACCCGTCGGATATCGGCGGCCGCTACTCGGCCCTGTCATTCTTCGGGATGGTGCCGGCGACGCTGATCGGGCTGGACATCCTCCGGATGCTGGATCGCGCGGACCGGATGGCCCAGGCGTGCGGACCGGGGGCGCCGCCTCGGCAAAATCCAGGCGCATGGCTTGGCGCTGTCATGGGTGGCCTGGCCAAGGCGGGGCGGGACAAGCTGACCTTCATCTGCTCGCCGGAGATTGCCTCCTTCGGTTACTGGGTGGAACAGCTCATCGCCGAGAGCACGGGCAAGGACGGGACGGGAATCCTGCCCGTTGAGGGAGAAGCGCTCGGCGATCCTGACGTGTACCCGGACGATCGAGCCTTCGTATACCTCAAGCTTCTCTCCTCGAAAGATCAGGACCTGGAAGCGAAGGTGAATGCGCTGGAGCGGGCGGGGCATCCTGTGGTGACGATCGGGCTTCAGGACCTCTACGATCTGGGCGCGGAGTTCTTCCGCTGGGAGTTTGCCACTGCGGTCGCCGGCGCCGCAATCGGCGTCGATCCCTTCGATCAGCCGAACGTCCAGGAGAGCAAGGACAATACCAGGCGACTCCTCGGCGAATTCAAGGCCACAGGCCGGCTTCCCGAGGGCAATCCGATCTTCACCGACGGATTGATCCGGCTGTATGGAGACGAATCGAGCGCCGCGGCCCTTCGGGGCGCAAAGACGCTGACAGATGCCCTGCGCGCACACCTCGACCGGATCCAGCCCCGCGACTACGTCGCCCTGACGGCCTACTTGCAGACGACGCCTGCCCGTGCAGAGGTCTTCGGGGAGATCCGGTCGCACATCCGGAACAGGTTCCGCGTGGCGACCACACTGGGGTACGGGCCGCGGTTCTTGCACTCGACCGGGCAATTGCACAAGGGCGGCGGCGGCAACGGGGTGTTCCTGCAGTTCACGGCGGAGGACCCGGCGGACCTTCCCATCCCGGGAGCGCCCCACGGCTTCGGCGTGATGAAGGCAGCCCAGGCATTGGGCGATCTCCAGTCACTACAAAGCCGAAAGCGCCGCGCCCTGCGGATCCACATCGCGGGCGGGATCGAAGCCGGCTTGCGGCGGGTCCTGAAGGCAGTGAGGGACATCAAATGAACCGCAGATGAGACCCGACGGACTCAACTTATCCATAGATTACGCAGATTACGCAGATTCAGGTCGGGCCAAATGAAAGGGATGTGACCATGAATCCGAAGCAGATGGCGGCAGAGCGGGGGGCGAGCCTCGTCGAATCCGGGATGGTCCTGGGGCTCGGGAGCGGCTCGACGGCGACGCTGGCGGTACAGGCGATCGGCCGTCGCCTTCGCGAGGGGAGCTTGCGCAGCGTCATCGGGGTCCCCTCGTCCAGCGCCATCGCGGCCGTCGCCCGCGAATCGGGCGTGCCGCTCACCACGTTGGACGAGCATCCCGTCCTGGACCTCGACCTGGACGGGGCCGACGAGGTGGACCCGAAGCTGAACCTCATCAAGGGGCTGGGAGGGGCACTCCTCTGGGAAAAGGTCGTCGCCACCGCCTCGCGCCGGGTGGTGATCTTCGTGGACGAGTCCAAGCTGGTGGACCGCCTGGGGACCAAGGCGCCCCTGCCGGTCGAGGTGATCCCGTTCGGGTGGCGGACCCACGTCGCCTTCGTGGAATCGCTGGGGGGGAAACCGGACCTGCGGAGAAACCCCGACGGAAAGCCCTTCGTCACCGACGAGGGAAACTACATCCTGCACTGCCGGTTCGATGGGATCGCCAACCCGGAAGAGCTAGACCGGCGCCTCCTCACCCGCGCGGGGATCGTCGGCACCGGCCTCTTCCTCGGCATCGCCCACCAGGTCATCATCGGCCGCGCCTCCGGCGTGGAAGTCCGGACTCAGAGGGCATGACGGCCGCGGCGGAGGTGCTCTCGGTGGTGACCTAGAAGCTGACTCCTCCCCCATGTTCTGCGCGCGCTCAGATGAAGAAACGGCCCGGGTCATTCGACCCGGGCCGTTGGCGTCTGCGGGGAGAGCACTTACCACCGCATCCGGACGCGGTAGTTGACCGTGGTCTTGCCGTCCTTGGGGATCTTCACCACGTACTGGAGGGTGTGGGCCTCGGTCTTGTCGTAGGGGTGGCTGGTTTTGATCACGTCCCAGTCGCCCGGGACCGGCTCGACGATCGTCACCTGCACGTCCTCTTTCTTGTGGTTCCGGATCTCGACGTCCCACTCGGTCTCGTACACGCCCGAGGCGATCTTCTTCCAGTCCCGCTGGGTGCGCTCCCCCACCACGTCGAAGGCCTCGCCCGTCTTGATCTTCACCTTCTCGTCCTTCGGTGTGTGGTCGATGATATCCTCGCCGATGAACTGGAGGCTCCCATCGGACGAGGCCTTGTAGACGCGGACGGTTCCCTTGGGGAGGGGCATGCCGAGCCGGTGCTGCTCTTTGTTGGCGATCTCGAGGAACACGCTGACCTTCTGGTTCGACAGGGGGGTGCCCAGTTGGCCGCGGTAGTACTGGCTGGCCCCGTAGAACCGCAGTTCCTTCTTGATGGGGATGTCGCTCACATCCAGCAGACTGATCTGCTTGGTCTGGTTCTGCTTGATGGTCGTGCGGCCCTCGAGGGAATAGAGATGGTATTCGAAAAACGATTCCTGCTGGAACGGCCGCGGGGCTTCGGCCGCACCCGCCTTGGCGGCGTACTCCAGCGCATCCCGCACCTCGCGTCGAGTCGCGGCGCGGTGGACGTCCCCGGCCACGAGCTTCAGGGCGGCGTCCGTGTAGGCGGCGCCGCTCTTGTTGTCAATGGTCACCCAGCCCGAGAGGTCGCCGCCGGTATCCTTGGCGTTCAGCACCACCACGTAGTCGGCCTTCCAGGTGATGCCGCTCGTGAGGTACGAGGCCTCTATGCGCTGCGGCCGTCCGGTGTGGTTCTGCAGCAGCCAAACGAGCGTGGGCTTGGGAATCAGGTTATCGGGAAGGTCGGGGAGGATCACGCGGCCGGGATGGCCGAGATGGATCTGGCCGTTGATCTTGTAGATGGGCCCGTTGTTGTTGCTCAAGAGAACGGCGTCAATCAGGTTCCCGTCTTGCGTCATGAGCTTCACCGGCTTGCCCACGAACTTGTCCAGAAGCTTCTGCGGGTTGAGGAGATCGTACTCGTAATTCTGCTCGAGGATGCGCAGGCCGGTCGCGTCCGTCAGGGAGCGGAGGTGGACCGTGGTCGGATCGATCTGTGCGGCCACATCCATGAACTTCACCTCGTGGACCCCGGGGCCCAACACCAACTCGCGGGTGTCTTTCACCAGGCCCAGGTTCCCGTTGTAGATGGTGACGGCGACGTCCTTCTGTTGCTCCTGGGTCACCGAGGCGCGCGTCGGCGAGGCGGCCGTCGGGCCTGCGGCAGCCCCCGCGAGGCCCATGGACAGGACCGCCGCCACTGCCATTGCCAACCACAATCTTCTTCGCATCTGTCTCCCTCCTTCGCGACCCTGGATCGCCGAATCGTTCATCCGGAGGGTAAGACAGGCGTCGGCGGAAAAAGTTCCACGCAGAAAGCAAGGAGGCTTGGAGGCGGGGAAGCTGGGAGGCTTGAGGCGTCCTGGCCTCCCGGCTTCCCAGCGTTCCAGCCGAAATGTTTGTCAGCGGCAGCGCGCGGCGAGGACCTGGCGGGCCGAGGCCGCTTCAGGCGCCTGCGGATACAGGTCGGCGACCTCCCGGAGCAATTGGCATCCGGACCGGTCGCCCTGCGCCAGGCGAGCCTGCGCCTGGAGGTAGAGGGCGGTGGGAACCTGGGGGCTGGAGGGAAACTGCTGGGCGACCGCCTCGTATTCCTGGAGGGCCTCGGCATACCGACCCTGGCCGAAATAGGCCTCGCCGAGCCGCAACCGGGCATCGGGCACCCTGGCGTCCTGGGGATATCGGGCGAGGAACGCGCGCAAGCTCTCAACGGCCCGATCGAACTTCCCGTCGGCCAGCTCTGCCAAGCCAGTTCCGTAAAGCACGTCCGCTGGCTTGGCTTGGGGGGCGGAGGTCTGGGCCTCTTTGGTCGGCGCCGGAGCCGCGCTCGGCCTGGGAGCCGACGGCGGCACGGCGAGGGATCTCGCAGAGGGTTGGCCCGGTGCGACCGCTCCCCCGGGCTCTGCGCTCTTGGCGCGAAATTCCCGGGGTGGCTCTTCGGCCTTCAGGGGTTGCGATGGAGTGGCAGCCGTCCCCGAGTCTCCAGTTTCACCGCGAAGGACCGGCGCGCCGCGAGTCTTCTCGCCCTCCTGGGGGGCCGCCGGCGTCGGCCCGACGGCAGCCATCGGGGGCGCCGCGGGTTCGGCCTGCGTGGCCTTTGGAGTTTCCGCCTGCGGCGCAGGACCCTCTTCCTTGCGGGCAGGCTCTCCGCCCGCCCGTGGCGGCGCGGGCGCCGGCGCCTCGCGCGCCACGGGCGGGGACGGGATCTGGGAAGGCTCGATCGCCCGACGGAGTTCCGGCGACCGCTCATAGAGCAAGAGGCCCGCAAAGGCCAGGAGGAGCACGGCCACGGCCTGGATCGGCACCTTCACGTGGAGCGGGAGGAAGAGCCATCGGAGGACCCGCCGCCATCGGGGTGGGGCTTCCAGTCGCCGTCGGACCCGCGCCGCGAAGCCCGGAGACGGCTCGGCCGTGCCGAGATCGGCCACCGCCTGCATGGCGTTCCGGAAGCTGGTCCACTCTGCCCGACACGCCGGACAGCTGGCCAGATGCTGTGTGACCGTCACCAGCGGCGCGCCGGAGAGGGCCTCGTCGTACAGCTCCGAGAAGACCGCGCGGGCCTCGTCACATCTCATGCGTCGCTCGCGTCAGAGTGTGTGAAGTAATCGTCGCCATTTTCACACACGCTCACAGGTGCGGGGTCAATCGGGCCCTCATCTCCATCCGGGCGCGGTACAGCCGCGACCGCACGGTCCCCAGCTCCAGCCGGAGCGTCCGGGCGATCTCCTCATAGGAGAGCCCCTGGATGTCCCGCAGGACCAGGATGATCCGATGCTCCGTCGTCAGATTGGCCAGTTCGGCCTGGACGATGCGCGCCAGGTCCATCCGTTCCAAGAGGGCGTCGGCATGCGGCGCCTGATCCGCCAGCCGGTCCACCGCGGCCGGGGGGTCACTCTCGGCGTGGTCGCGATGGTCGCCGGCCTGTCCGTGCGGCCGCGGCCGTCGACGGCGCGTCTCGAGCTGGTTCAGGCAATGGTGGCTGGCGATGGCGTACAGCCAGGTGGAGAATCGGGAGGCGCCCTTGAACCTCTTCAGCCCCCGGTAGGCCTTGAGGAAGATCTCCTGGGCCATGTCCTCGGCTTCCCCCCGATCCCCCAACATCCGCAGGGCGAGGGTGAACACCCACCCCTGGTAGCGGCGGACCAGCATCTCGAAGGCCCCGGTGTCCCCCGCCCGCGCCCGATCCACCAGCGCGCGGTCCGGATCCGCGGCGGTCTCGGCGGGTGGGGAGAGCGGCCTGGCCGACGACGGCACCGGCGCCTCGGCCTCCGACATCCTTAGACCTCCCGGGAAAGGCGGAAGTTCCCCTGCCGCTCAGCTTGGCCCACCCAGCCAGGACATCCTCGAACTCCCCGGATGACAATCGCTCTCCACGCCGCCGCAGATAGGACTGTCCCGCCCGCACGGGAGTCTTGCACAGGCTACGGCCCGGCGTCAAGCCAGGCGCCGGAGGATGCGCCCGTGCAGGCAGGCGATGCCGCCCCCCTGCTTTTTTGCTTGCCGGCACCCCTGCTGTCTGCTATCGTCCAGCTGGTCGAATCCGACCAATCGGTCGGATATGACCAAAGGGCCGGTTTGGAGGAATCATGGCCGAGGCGACCCTCAGACAGAATCGGGCGAATCGACGGCGCGCCCAGAGCTTCGAACACCTCGTCCAGGCGGGGCTCGCGGTCATCGGGAAGCGCGGCTTATACGAGACGACTATCGAACACATCACCGAGGCCGCCGACGTGGGCAAGGGGACCTTCTACGCCCACTTCCCCTCCAAAGACGATCTGGTCCACCACCTGGTCCGCCACGGCTTCGACGAGCTGATCGCCGCGGGCCGCGCCGAGGCCCCGGTCGGGCGGACGCCGGCCGACCGGCTCGCCGGGCTCATCCGGGCGCAGGTTCGCGTGTTGAGCCGCCGCCGCGATCTGGTCATCTTGCTGCACCAGGTCCGGGGCGTCCTGATCCTCCAGCCCGAGGCGCGGCAGCGCCTGCGGCGGGAGTACCAGCGCTACGTCCAGTCCCTGGCGGAAGCGTGCCGGCAAGCGCTGACAGGGCGTCGCCTCGGTCCGGCAGAGGCGCGGGATCTGGCCTGCGCCGTCGCCGGCTTCGCCGCAGGCACCCTCTCGTTCGACATGCTGGTCCGTGGCGGTCGGGGCCTGCAGACCCCGCCAGGGAGACTCATCAAGGCCTTCGCCTCGGGCATAGCCGCACACTACGCGCCGGCGCGGCGGCCCGCGAACGGGAGTCGCCCCCGCTGAGGGGCCATCGCCTCCCGAGGAGGGTGGATACGGACACGATGACGTGGACGGAATGCAGGTGATCGGTCTACTGCCGCCGGTCCGATCACGGCGCCTTTTTCTCTTGCACTGGTGAGCGGCATTGCATATGCTGGTGCGCGATCCCGTTTGGAGACTTCTAGAGCTACCGGAGACGCGCCTGGCGTACAACGGGTCGAGAAAGGAGGAAGTCTGATGCGAGAGTGGTCTAGCATGCGCATCCTGTTCACGGTAGGCGTCCTAGTCGGCTCCCTGGCCCTCCTCGGCTGCCCCAAGCGGCCCGAAGTGACCCAGGCCGGCCCGGGGGCCGTAGGTCCCGGCGCCGCAGGCGCGCCCGGTGCCCCTGGGGCGGCCCCCGGCGTCCGCCCAGGCGAGACCGCGGTGACCCGCCCGAGCGCGCCGGCCGAGACTCCGGTCACCCCGGCCCCGGCGGTCCCCGGGGCCCCCGGTGCGGTCCCTGGGGCCTCTCCCTTGAAGGACGTGTTCTTCGATTTCGACAAGTCGAACATCCGGGACGATCAGAAGGCCGCACTGAACGACAACGTGGGCTGGCTGAAGGCCAATGGCCGAGCCAAGATCACCCTGGAGGGCCACTGCGACGAGCGAGGCACTTCCGAGTACAACCTCGGCCTGGGTGAGCGCCGGGCCAAGGCGGTGAAGGATTACCTGGTCGCCGCCGGGATTGCCGCCGACCGCGTCGCCACCATCAGCTACGGGAAGGAGCGCCCCTTCGTCCTCGGCCACGACGAGAGCGCGTGGAAGTGGAACCGCCGGGGGCACTTCGTGATCACGGGGCAGTAAGCCGTCCCCGTCTGGACAAACCAAAAGGCCGCCTGACCCATTCCAGGGGCAGGCGGCCTTTGCTTTTTTCGCATCGGCCTCCCTGCGGATCCAAGTCTCTATCGGTTCTGACAGCAGCGGGATTTGGCTTGCGCCGTCCCCGCCATTCTGCAAGAATGGCGGCCACCCGGGTCACCGCACATCGCCGCCGGGTCCGGGACGGGACAACTCTGAGAGGCTTGCTTGGCCCAAGGGAGGAGCGCCATGCCCAAGGGATACACAGGGAAACTGCTCTGGGTGGATCTGGCTTCGGGGAAGGTGTCCACCACTGTCCTGGACGAGGCCACGGCTCGGGGCTACCTGGCCGGGAGCGGCCTGGGTGCCAAGTTGATCCACGACCGCCTGAAGACGATCAAGAGGCCCCTGGATCCCTCCAACCTGCTCTGCTTCATGCCGGGCCTGCTGTGTGGCACGTTGGTGCCGGGCGCCAACCGGACGACGGTCTGCGCCCTCTCACCGGCCACCGGTGCCTGGGGCGAGGCCCGGGCCGGCGGGGCCTGGGCGCCCATGCTGAAGTACGCCGGCTACGACGGCGTGATCTTCACGGGGAAGGCCAAGCGGCCCGCTTACGTCTGGATCGAGAACGACCGCGTGGAGGTCCGCTCGGCGGAGAGGCTCTGGGAGAAAGGCTTCTTCGAGACGGACACGCGGCTCCTGGAAGAGACCCATCCGGACGCCATCGTGGCCGGGATCGGGCCGGCGGGAGAGAAGCTCTCGCGCATGGCCTGCGTGATGTTCGAGGGGACATACGCCCGCTCGGCCGGGCGAACCGGCATGGGCGCCGTGATGGGCTCCAAGAATCTGAAGGCCGTCGTCGTCCGGGGCACCGGCGGCATCCCCGTGGCCGATCCCACGGGCTTGATGAAGCGCGCCTCCGCCTACGGCGGGAAAGAAAAGCAGCTCTTCAAACGCAATTTCGAGCTGGGGACAGCCGGCACGGTCTTGGCCACCGAGGCGGTGGGGGACATGCCCATCAGGAACTTCCTGGGCGGCCGCTGGACGGAGAAGGCGGAGCGGATCTCCGGCCAGGCCATGTTCAAGAAATATGGGAAGCACGAGCGGTCCTGCCTCTCCTGCCCGTCGAACTGCACCCTGGTGGTGGGCGTCCCCGGGACGGCCGTGGGGCACGCCCCCGAGTACGAGACCATCGGCGCCTTCGGCAGCATGTGCGAGTGCGCGGATATCGAGGTCATCGCCAAGTGCAACGAGCTCTGCAACGACTATGGGCTGGACACCATCTCGGCCGGCAACACCATCGCCTTCGCCATGGAGGCCTTCGAGAAGGGCCTCCTGACCGAGGCCGAGCTGGACGGCATCCGGCTCACCTGGGGGAACGGGCAGGCCATGATCGCCCTGCTCCACAAGATGGGGCGCCGCGAGGGGGTCGGGGACATCCTGGCTGACGGCACGCGGCGGGCGGCCGAGCGGCTGGGCAGGGACTTCGGGGACATGCTGGTCGAGGTGAAGGGGGTCGAGGTGCCGATGCACGATCCCCGCGCCTTCTGGTCCAATGCGGTCAACTACGCCGTGGCCAACCGGGGCGCCTGCCACATGGAGGGCGTGACGTTCACCGCCGAGAGCGGCCTGCCCTATCCCGACCTGGGCTACACGGCCCCCATGGATCCCTACATCACCGACGGCAAGCCGCAGCTCGCGGTGAAGATGCACGACCTGATGGTCCTCTACGACGGGCTGGGGATCTGCAAGTTCTACATCGTGGTCTCCTACGGCCCGACCATCATGGCCGAGTGGCTGAATTACTGCACCGGATGGAAGGTGACGCCGGATGGCCTGATGAAGACGGCTGAGCGCATCTTCAACGTCAAGCGCCTGGTCAACGTGGGCCGGGGGCTCCGCCGCAAGGACGATTCTCTCCCGAAGCGGCTGCTCACCGTGCCGCAGCGGGACGACATTGGGCCGGTGGACCCGCAGGGCATGGAGCGCATGCTCACGGAGTACTACCAGATCCGCGGCTGGGACGGGAACGGCGTCCCGACGCGGGAGCGGCTGAAGGCGTTGCAGCTGGCGTGATCGGCCGCGCGGAGCGCGTCGCGTGCGCATCCGAACTCAGGAGGGGGCATGCAGGTCGAGCAGTGGATGAACCGGGATGTGGTCACGGTGGGACCCGATGACAGCCTCCGCACCGCCATGCACTTGATCCGCCAGAAGGGCATCCGGCACCTCCCGGTCGTGGAAGGCAAGCGCCTGGTCGGCATCGTCACCGACCGGGACCTGCGGCAGGCCTCGCCCTCGGGCGCCACCAGCCTGAGCATCCATGAGCTTCACTACATTCTGGAGAAGCTGACGGTCCGCGAGATCATGACCAAACGGGTGGTCACCATCCGCCCGGACCAGACGGTGGAGGAGGCGGCCCTGCTGCTCCTGGGGCACCGGACCGGGGGGCTGCCCGTCGTGCGGGACGGCGAGCTGGCGGGCATCATCACCGAAACCGATCTCCTGCAGGCGTTCCTTCAGCTCCGCGGCAAGGGACCGCTGGACATCGCCGCGTCCATCGTGGCCATCGAAAGGGAGAAGCGCGCGCCATGAATCAAGCCCCCGGCGCGGCAGTCTTCCTGTTGGCGGCGGCGGTCTCCGCCGCCGGATGCGCCGTGACCTCGGGGTCCCCCCGCGAGTCCGTGGGCGGGGCGGTCCACAGCATCAGCGTCAGCAACACGATCCAGATCCGATACCAGGCAGACCGACTCCTGGCCCCCCTGGGCCTGGCGGTGGAGACCTACCGGCGGGAGGTCTTCATCTCCGGCCTCGTCCAGAACGACGCGCAGCGGGCCCGCGCCGTGGCCATCGCGCGCGACACGCCGGGCGTCCTGGACGCCTACTTCGTGGACACGGACCTCCCCGGCCGGCCGGTGAGCCGCCAGCACTACCGCGCCAGCGCCCAAGACGTCTGGGCCGCCACGGTGGCCGCGGTGCGCGCGAACGGGTACCAGATCGAGCAGCAACGGGAGGGCCGCGCCCTCGTCACCGGCTGGAGGCGTTCGAACCCGAGCTGGCCGACGCTGTGGCTCCCCCCCCAGGAGCGGGTGCGCCTCGCCCTGTACCCCCACGGCGATGTCGTCACGGTGATCGCCGTAGCGGACCGCTTGGACGAGGGGACTCTGTCCTGGCACCTCGGGCGCGAACAGACCATCCTGCGCAACATCCAGGAGGTTCTGGCCTCCGCCGCCTCATCGGGTTCGTGAGCCCTCCCCCGCAGTCACGCTCCCCCGGCCTGTTCCGCCGTCACTTCCGATCCGCCTCTTGAGTATCCCCCGGCCCTCGCCCCGCCGGGAAGTGTTCCTGTGCGTCGGGGGAAGGTCCGGCCATCCCCAGCCGGAAACGCGCCACGGCCACGGACGGGTGGAGACAGAGGCTCCCGGGGGAGGATGGAGGGAAGGGCGGCGAGACGATTCTCCACGCTGCCGGGGCAGCACGGAGATGGGATTGGGGGCCAGGGCCGTCCCGGCGGCTATCCGATCTCTTCCAGCGAGATCACCTGCCGCTTGTTGATCGCCAGGAATCCGGGACGCGGTTGGGCTTCCCCTTCGGCGGAAGCTTCGGTCAGGGCAAAGAAATCTCCCTTGAGGTTGAGGGCGTCCAGGGTTCGGACGTTCTTCGGCTTGCTCATTGTGCCGATGAGGACCCCGGCGATGGTCACCACCCTCACCTTCACCGAGGTTTCGTCGATCGCCATGATGTTCCTCCCTGGTTTCGGTCGGAGCCTGGTTCGAGCCGGGAACGTGCCCGGCATCCCATATCACTTCCGGCTTGAGATTGTCAACCATTTTGCCGGTCAAGTCGGCGCCCCTGGAGGTGGCCTGTCCGGGTGGGAGTGACGGGCAGATGGATTGTCGCCAGGGCCAGACATTTCTTCCCCGTCGCCTGCAAGAGGATGCGGCGGCCCGCCAGGGGATGTATCCTCTTGAGCGGCATCGCCCGGGCAAATCCGCAGGGCCCGGCAGGGAGGAACCGCTTTCGAGGAGGACCCATGCAACGCATCGGCTTCATCGGACTCGGCCTGATGGGACAACCCATGTCGCGGCGCCTTCTGGATGCCGGGCATCCCCTGACGGTGTGGAACCGGACAAGAGAGAAGGCCATGGACCTGGTGGCCAGCGGCGCGGTCTGGGGGGCCTCCCCCAAGGCCGTGGCCCGGGCCTCGGATGTCATGATCACCATGGTCACCGACTCGCCGGCGTCGGAGGAAGTCATCTGTGGACGGGACGGCGTCCTGGAAGGCGCGCACCCCGGTCTCATCCTGATCGACATGAGCAGCATCGCGCCCGAGATGTCCCGCTCCATTGCCGACCGGGCCGGGGCCAAGGGCGTGCCCATGCTTGACGCCCCGGTGACCGGAGCGCCCCGGGTCGCCACAGAGGGAAAGCTGGGCATCATGGTGGGCGGCCCGCGGGAGACCTTCCAGGCCTGCCTTCCGGTCTTCGAAAAGCTGGCGGCGAAGATCGTCTATGCCGGCCGGAACGGGATGGGCGCCACGCTGAAGCTCGTGAACAATCTGATCCTCGGCGTGGCCATCCACGTCTCGGCGGAAGCCCTGGTGCTGGCGGCCAAGGCGGGGCTGGATCCGCAGTCCGTCATCGAGATCACCTCGGTGGGCGGCGCCCGCACGGGAGCCATGGAGACCCGCGGTCCCCGGATGGTGAAGCGCGACTTCACCCCGCATTTTTCCGCCAACAACATGTACAAGGACCTGTCCACCGCCCTCATGCTCGCCGAGGAGTGCGGCGTGTCCCTGCCGGTGGCAAGCGCGGCCCGGGAGATCCTCCGGGCGGCGAAGTCTCAGGGGAAGGGGGATCTGGACGCATGCGTGGTCATGACCGTCCTGGAGGCCATGGCCAACACGGTCGTCCAATTGAAGCAGTGAAATCTGCACAACCTGCGCGTTGGAGCGCGGCTGAGGATCCCTCAGGCCCGCAGATCCACCCAGCGCCGCTCTTTCGCGGCCCGCTCGACCGCGTCGATCACCCGCTGAGCCTCGGCGCCGTCCCGGAAGGTGGGATAATCCCTCGTCTCCCCCTGGATCGCCTGCAGGAACGCGACCCCTTGATCCAGCTTGTACCCGAAGAGCGGATCGTCCAGGCGCGGGTTCCGGGGTGAGCCGGGGTATCTGAGGAGATCGAAGGGCACTTCGGCCCGGGCCCACTGCTGGGTGCGGGTCATCGCCGGGCCCAGGCTGATCTGCAACTCGAAGGGACGGATCAATTCATAGATGGCGGCCCCGCCGGTTCCGTGGACCTCGATGCACTGGTAGGCCGTTCGTCCAGTGCCTCCGCGGCCGGCCACCGCCCGATTGATGTCGAAGGTCCCGATGGCCCCATTCGCGAATTCCACCGCGAAGGCACAGGCATCCTCGGCATCCACCGGCTCCATCCCGGAACCCCGCCCACCCAGAGGGTACCCGGCGGCGCTCGGTCGCTCGCGGACGTACAGGCGGCCGACACCGCTCGTCGCCACGATGTCCCCGAGGAGGTAGCGGGCAAAGTCAATGCAGTGGGACCCCATGTCCCACAGAATCCCCCCTCCCGCCTGCGCCCGTTGGTTCCGCCACGCGATGGGGATTGACGGGTCCAGCATGAGATCCGTGAAACACGAGAGGCGCCAGTGGCGAATCTCGCCGAAATGGCCTTCGCTCACCAACCTCTTGAGATAGCGAAGCCCGGGAACGAACCGAAATGTGAACGCCACCATGTGGATGATCTGGGCCCGCTCGGCCGCCACCTGAAGCTCCCGGGCCTCGGGATGACATAACCCCAGCGGCTTCTCGCACAGGATGTGCTTCCTCGAGGCGATGGCCGCCTTCGCCACGGCATACGTCATGCCGCTGGGCGGGCAGATGACCACGGCATCCACATCCGGGTCGGCCAGCAGGGATTGCCAGTCGGGGTGGACCCGGGGAATTCCCCAGTGATCCGCAAAGGCCTCGGCCCTCTCCTTTGTGCGGGACGCCACGGAGACGACCTCACACGCGTCGGGACAGAGCCTCAGCGAGGGCATATGCACAAACCCCGCAATGCGCCCTGCGCCGACGATTCCCACCCGGATCTTCGCGCGCGGCATCTCCTCAACTCCTTTCCCCGCGGGCTGGCGCCCCGCTTTCTCACCCGCAGTTGTCTCATGTGATCTCGCTTCTTACCATAACCTCTTGGCCGTCGCAATCGGTATCGGTCGGTCTCCTCCGCCCCCTTGCTTTCCCCCTCCTCTGCCCACCCATTCTTTTCCCCTCGCTTCCAGTTTTCCCGCCGTCGCCGTGTCGAAAATCCTTTGACAGACCATCATGAAATGGGGAATGCTTACGTCCGGTGGACCGTTCGGCCCCGATGCCTTCACTTCAGAAATGGAGGCGCCCTATGATTCGGAGTCTGAGCCGCCGCGTCTTCCTCGCCCTCGTTTCTGCAGCGTTGATCCTCGGCGGGATTCCGTCGTTCGCCGCCGCCCCGCCGGTCGAGCGGACGACCCGCCTCACCATCCTCCAGATCAACGACCTGTATGAGATCACGCCGGTGGAGAAAGGGAAGAAGGGCGGCCTGGCCCGCGTGGCCACCCTGCGCGATCGCATCGCCAGGGAATCCCCCCACACCATTTTCGTCCTGCCCGGGGACTTCCTCTCGCCCTCGACCATGTCGAGCATGTTCCAGGGAAGCCATATGGTGGCGACGCTGAACGCCGCCGGGCTGGACCTGGCGACTTTCGGGAATCACGAGTTCGACTTCGGCGCGGACGTCACCCGGGAACGGATGCGGGAGTCCCGCTTCACCTGGGTCTCGGCCAATGTGCTGGATCCGGACAGCGGCCTCCCCTTGGGCGGCGCCGTGCCCTTCGTCCTGCGGCAGTACGACGGGATTCGAGTGGCATTCCTCGGCCTGGTGACGCCCGAGACCCGCACGCTGTCCAGGGGCGCCGCCGCCCTGAAGTTCCTGGACCCCATCCAGGCCGCCAAGGACGTGGTCGCGCGGGCCCGGCGGGCCAAGGCGGACGTGATCGTCGCCCTGACGCATCAGGACATGGCGGATGACAGGCAACTGGCGGCCGCGGTCCCCGAGATCGACCTGATCCTGGGCGGGCACGAGCACGTTCCCCTGGACGCCAGGGTCGGGCGGACTCTCATCCTCAAGACGGGGTCGGACGCCGTGTCACTGGGACGGATCGATGTCATCGCCACCACAGGCCGGGGCGGACGGCGCGTCGAGTCCAAGTGGGAGCTGATCCCGGTCACGGATGAGACCCCCGACAAGCCCGAGGTGGCGGCCATCGTGAAACAGTACGAAAGCCTCATGGCCGCGCAACTGGATGTGATCGTGGGCGCCGCCTCCCTGCCGCTGGACACGCGAAACGACGTGGTTCGGACGCAGGAGTCGGCGGTGGGGAACCTCATCGCCGACCTGTTGCGCGCCGCCATGCAGGCGGATGTTGCATTGATCAACGGGGGCGGCATCCGGGGCAACGCCGTGCTGCCGCCGGGCCCACTCCGCCGGCGGGACGTCCTGACCATCCTGCCCTTCGCCAACAAGATCGTCAAGGTGGACGTGACCGGCGAGATCCTGCGCGCGGCCCTCGAGAACGGCCTGAGTCAGGTGGAGAGGACGGCGGGTCGTTTCCCCCAGGTTTCGGGCCTGCGATACGTCTTCGATCCCAAGCGACCGGCGGGATCGCGCCTCGTTACGGTCAGCGTGGGGGGCCGGCCGCTGGACCCCCGAGCCAGCTACACCCTGGCGACCTTTGACTTCGTCCTCGACGGCGGCGACGGGTACACCATGTTGAAGGGGGGGAGGGTTCTGGTCAAGGCAGAGAATGGCCCCATGGACTCCGACCTCCTGATCGAGCGGCTCAAGGCCGGCCCCATCGCCCCGGTCCAGGACGGCCGCGTCGTTCGCGCCCCCTGATTTGGTCATTGACAGGAGCGCACGATGGCACATGTCGCGATTGTGGGCGCCGGGATGATGGGCACGGCGACCGCCTGGCCGCTGGCCGACAACGGACACGCGGTGCGCCTGGTCGGCACCCACCTGGACGCCGAGATCATCCGGAGCTGCAAAGAGCGGCGCTACCATCCGCGGCTCAAACGCGAGCTCCCGCAGGGCGTCCGTCCCTACTCCGTGGAGCAAGTCGCCGAGGCCCTCGCGGGCGCGGACGTCATCGTCAGCGGCGTGAGTTCCCCGGGCGTCCACTGGATCGGGCGAACCATCGGGCCGCACCTCGTGCCCGGGCAGATCATCATCGCGGTCACCAAGGGCCTGGAGAGCACGGCCGAAGGAGACTTGATGATCCTGCCCGATGTCCTGGCGAGTGAGCTGCCTGCCTCCATCCGGGAGAAGGTCAGGCTGGCCGCCATCGGCGGCCCGTGCATCGCCGGCGAGCTGGCCGGTCGCCGTGAAAGTTGCGTCGTCTTCGGCTCGCGCGACGCCGGGGCGGTCGAAAAGCTCGCCGCCATCTTTCGCACCTCGTATTACCACATCTGGACGACGACGGACCTGGTGGGCCTGGAATTCTGCGCCGCGCTCAAGAACGCCTACACGCTTGGCGTCGGCCTCGCGGCCGGGATCCTGGAGAAGTCGGGGGGCGTGGATGCGGCCGGCGCCCACATGCACAATGTGGCGGCGGCGGCCTTTGGACAGGCCTGCACCGAGATCGAGCGCATGCTGCAGATCGCGGGCGGCAGCCGTCACTTCGCCTATGGCTTGCCGGGCGCCGGGGACCTGTATGTGACGTGCCAGGGCGGGCGGACGGTGCGACTGGGGAGGCTGCTGGGCATGGGCCACAGTTTCAGCCAGGCGCGGGAGATCATGGCCGGCGAGACGCTGGAGTCGGCCGAGATCGTGCGCGAGCTGGGAAAGGCCCTGCCCGGGCTCGTCAAGCGCGGACGGCTGGGACCGGACGAGCTTCCGGTGCTCCGGGCGCTGGTTGATGTCCTCGTCCACGGGCGTCCGATCAACGTGCCCCTGGAGAGGTTCTTCGGGGGCCTCGGCCGCATCTGAGGACGCCGGCCCCGTGGAAGGGAAGGTGGGCTGCATGACCAGGAATATCTACAAAGGGCGGGTGGTGGACCTGAGACTCGAAACGGTCACGCTGCCCAACGGCGCCACGGTCGAGATGGAGCTGATCCACCACCCCGGCGCCGCCGCCATCGTGCCGATGAAGGACGATGGGACCGTCCTGCTGATCCGGCAGTACCGGCACGCGGTCGGCGGTTACATCCTGGAGATCCCGGCGGGCAAGCTGGACCCCGGCGAGGATCCGAGGGATTGCGCCGCGCGGGAGCTCGAAGAGGAGATCGGGTTCCGGGCGGCCTGGTTGGAGCCGGTGATCACCTTCTTCACCACGCCGGGGTTCACGGACGAAGTCATCCACGTCTTCAAGGCAACGGGCTTGACGCCGGGGACACAGAGCCTTGGCCGCGATGAAGTGCTCGACGTGATCGAACTGCCCCTGGAGAGGGCAATCGCCCAGATTGAGGATGGAACGATCCGGGACGCGAAAACGATCGTCGGGCTCCAAGCCGTCTACTTGCGCGAGGCGCGCTGATCCCCCGAGGCAGTGCCCGCCTGTCGCTGGTTGGAACCGATATATCCTCTGCCCGCCACCTGAGTGGTGCCATACAAGACCTGATTGCTCTCCTCGTTTCACCAGAGTTTCATCAGGCGAAAAGCCACAAGCTTTCCGGTTGACAGGCGAGGGCGTTTTGAATAGGCTCTGCGCGCAGCGTATCCCCCTTCGATAGCCAGAGGTGATGGGGATGCATTTTTCACCTTGTTCAGGGGGCGGCGTTGATTCCCGGTTCCTTCTCCGGTCCCACACCATCCTTGCTCTCCGCCCCGGATTTCCACACATTGAACGACAGCCCTCGGGCAGAGGGGCAAGTGACGGTTTCCCTTTCCCCGTGGCGGAGTCTGCCTGCGGATTCGCTCTCGTTGCGACGCACTCAACTGCCGGGTGTTCTCGAAGCGACATCTGATTGATTGAAGGGCTTCCGGGGGACGCGGCCCCCTTCCCCAGTCGAACGCATGAGGACGCCGCCCCTCGTCCCTGGTTCGACGAAATCGAAGGAGCGGAACCACGTCTCCTCGACACCTATCGGAAAGGAGGTGAACTGCCAATCCATCGAGGGAGTCAGGCGCGTCCATAAGTTTGTCCTACCATCGGGTGACAGAGGCCCACGCTAGCAGGTGGGACACAAGGTATGGAGGTGGGTATGAGTCCTGAGCCAGTGCTTTCCAAGGTTGAGCCGGGGTACGGCCCACGCTTCGAGCAGGACAACTTTCCGGATCCACCGCGAGACCTGAACTTCCGCAAGTTGATGGCCGTCCTTGGTCCGGCGGTGATCGCCCTGGGTGGGACCATCGGCGGTGGGGAGTGGCTGGTCGGCCCGTCCCTGTTCGTGAAATGGGGCCTGGCCCTCCTCTGGATCACCACCGTGTCGTCGCTGCTCCAGGTCTACCTGAACCTGGAAATGTGCCGGTACACCTTGTACACCGGCGAGCCCATCACCGTGGGCTTCATGCGGCTGGCCCCGGGCAAGGCGTTCTGGGGCTGGTTCTTCACCATCATCGGATTCCTGGAGCGGGCCCTGCCGGGCTGGGCCCTGGGGGCGGCCACGGCCCTGGCGGCGGTGTCACTCGGAAAGATTCCCGGCGCGCCTGACAAGGGGACGGTGATCATCTGGGGCTATGTCGTGTTCGCCTCCTGCTGCATCATCATCAGCCTGGGCAGGACGATCGAGCGGACGCTGGAGTGGGCCAACTGGATCATGATGATCGTGGTCCTGGGCGGCCTCTTCCTGCTCGATCTCTACATCGTCCCGGCCTCGGTCTGGTGGGAGGGCCTCAAGGGCTTCTTCACCTTCGGTTACGTCCCCAAGGGAGTGGACCTGCTCCTCCTCGGCGCCCTGGTCGGGTACTCGGCCTATGGCGGCTTCGGCAACAACGCCATCAGCAACTGGTACCGGGACAAGGGCTACGGGATGGGCGGCAAGGTCGGCTACATCCCCGCAGCCATCGGCGGAAAGATTTATCACGTCTCTCACGTCGGCAAGATCGCGCCCGAGACGCCGGAGAACATGGACCGCTTCAAGGGCTGGTGGAAGCTGCTGAACATCGACCAGTGGTTCATCTTCTACGGGGGGGCCATGGCGGGGATGTTCCTGCCGGGGATTCTGTACGTTGGGACATTGCCGCGCGGCCAGGATCTGCCGTCCTGGGGGATCGCTGCCTCCACCGCCAGCGGCCTCATCAAGGAGATGGGGAACTTCGGCTGGTTCCTGGCGCTGTTCTTCGGGTTCTGGATTCTGTACAGCACGGCCATCAGCAACGTGGACCTGGTCGTCCGGCAGTCCACCGACATGCTGTGGTTCGGGGTGGAGGGGATCCGGCGCTGGGCCAAGGCGGACATCCGCCGAGTGTACTACACGCTCCTGATCGTGTTCTTCGCCTGGGGTGTGGCCTTCGTGAACATCACGCTCCCCCTGGTGATCTTCGCCATCAGCGCCAACATCGCCAACTTCACCATGGCCCTCTCGGCCATCCTGACCATCCGGGTGCAGCGGAAGTTCCTGCCGAAGGAATACCGCGGCAGCACCTTCCGCGTGGTGGTGCTGGTCCTGAACCTGGTGTTCTTCGGGTTCTTCTTCGCGGTGTTCCTCTTGAACCGGTTCTTCGGCTTGAAGTTCTGACCGCACGCCGTCGGGGCTTCCGGCAGTCCGCCGGAAGCCCCGATGCCGGACGATTCCACCCCGTCTCCCCTGCCTTTCACAAGGTCCCTGAACCCACTTCAATCGGCGGGCGGGGCCGGGCGTCCCTTTGCCTTCTTGAAAAGGAGGACCAGCGGGACAGCCAGAAGGCTGAGGTAGCTGACCACCCGGAAGTTATCCATATACGCGAGGAGTCGCGCCTGCTGCCCGAGGACGTTGTAGAGGAGCCCCAGCGCCTTCGGCCCCGCCGCCACCCCTCCCACCTGCGTCTTGAGTCCGGCTTGCGCGGTACTCAGCCACTGCTGGTAGGCCGGATCGTAGGGCGTCAGGTGGGACACCAGGATCGCCTGGTGCGACTGTGCCCACCGATCCAGGAAGGTGGCCATCCCCGCGATGCCGATGCTCCCGCCGATGTTCCGCATCAAGTTGAAGATGCCGGTGGCGTTGCCCATCTGCTCGTTCCGCAGCGTTCCCATCGTCGTGGTCGCCAGCGAGACGAAGATCATGGCCGTGCCAATCCCATTCAGGACATTCACCCACACCACGTTCGACATCGCAATCTGAAGGTTCATGTGGCTGAAAACGAACCCGGAGCCCGCGACCAGGGCAAAGCCCGCGGCAATCAGGAGCCGACCGTCAAGGAATCCAATCAAGCGGCCCGCGATGATGTTCATGAGGAGCGCCCCGAGTCCGCGCGGGGTGATGGCCAGGCCGCTCAGCAGGGCCGAATAGCCCATCAGGATCTGAAGGAAAAGGGGGAGCATGGCCACCATGCTGTAGAGGACCATGCCGAGGATCGTGATCAAGAGCGTGCCGACGGCGAAGTTGCGGTTGCGCAGGATCCGGAGGTCCACGATGGGATGCTCCGCCCGCAGCTCACGGATGATGAACGCGATCAGCGCGATGACCGAGATCACCGCGAACCAGCGGACCCACACCGCCGAGAACCAGTCGTCCTCCTGCCCCCGGTCGAGCAGGACCTGGAGGGTGGCCAGGCCGATGGCCATCAGGCCGAAACCGAAGTAGTCGATCCGACCCCACCCCGAGCGCCGGATGTAGGGCGGGTCCTCGATGAATGCCTCGGCCATCAGGATGGCGACGAGGCCCACCGGGAGGTTGAGGTAGAAGACCCACCGCCACGTGTAGTTCTCCGTGATCCAGCCGCCGAGGGTCGGGCCGAGGATCGGGGCGACGACGACCCCCATCCCGTACGTCGCCATGGCGACGCCCCGCCGGGCCGGCGGGAAGCTCTCCAGCAGAACCGCCTGCGCGATGGGCTGTAACGCCCCGCCCCCCACCCCCTGGAGGATCCGCGCGAACACCAGGAGTGCCAGGCTGGGCGCCGCGCCGCACAGAGCAGATGCCAGCGTGAAGAGCACGATGCAGGTGAGCAGGAGCCGCTTGCGGCCGAAGATCGCGCCGAGCCAGGCCGCGGCCGGGAGGATGATGGCGTTGGACACCAGGTAGCTCGTCAGGACCCAGGTGGCTTCCTGGGGCGTCGCCGACAGGCTCCCGGCGATGTGGGGGAGGGCCACGTTGGCGACGGAGGTATCGAGGACCTCCATGAAGGTGGCGGGCATGACGGAGAATGCGATCAGCCACGGGTTGAAGCGCGGCCGCCACTCGGAAGCCCGGTCGTGCGGAGAAGAGGTCGGCCCGTCCCCGGCGCTCACGCTCGGGACCTCAGGGCCGCCATGGGTGCATCTCCTGGGCTCGGACCCTGAACACCATCCGGGAGGGTCATCCTTGCTCCTGTGGGGCGAACGATTCGCACATCATAAATTGACGGACAGGGGCAGTGCATTATAATCTAACAGAGCAGCTTGTGAAACCGGAACGACGCGCAGGCGGGCGCCATCGGGTGAACCGCGGACCGGCGTGGTCGCCTGCCTGGATACCGGGACCGCGAGCCCATCGCGCGCCCCTCGTGGCCCACGCCGTGCACCCGGGACGCCTCAATAGAAAGCGCCCATGATCGAACACTGGACCCAGCGGCACATGCCGCGCCAGCGTCTCCTGGTCCTGGTCGTCGTGGCCGCCATCCTCCTTGGCGCCCTCGGCTATGGCGCCTATCTCCTGCATTACTGGCGGACGCACGTCTCGACGGACGACGCCTACGTCACGGCCCACCTCGCCCCCGTGAGCGCCCGGATCCCCGGCACCGTGGTCGAAGTGCGGGTGAACGACAACCAGGACGTCAAGGCCGGGGATATCCTGGTTCGCCTCGACCCCAAGGACTATGAGGTCGCCGTGCAGCAAGCCCGCGCTGCCGCCGACTCGGCCAAGGCGGACCTCGAGAATGCCCGCGTGAACGTGCCGTTGACCGACGAGACGACCCGGAGCCTGGTCCAGCAATCCGAGGCGGCGGAAGCGGCGGCGAAAGAGGCAAGCCAGGTGGCATTGCACGACCTCGAAGAGCGGCGGGGTCAGCTCAAAGCCAAAGAGGCGGCCGAGGCGGGTGCGAAGGCTGCAGTCCGGATGGCCGAGGCGGACCTCGAGCGGGCCAGGCTCGACCGCGATCGGATGAAAGAGCTGGTCGAGGCGAAGATGGTCGCCCAGCAGGACTACGACCACGCCGACGCCGCGTTCAAGAGTGCGCAGGCAGCCCTGGACGTTGCCCGACAGAAGGTGAGCCAGGCGCAGGAAGAAACGCTCCAGGCGGCGGCGGCCGTGCGGAGCCAGACCGCGGCGGTGGCCCAGTCGCGGCGGCGAGAGCAAGAGGCGGAGGCGGCCCTCGCCAACGCCCGCAGTCAACGACAGCAGGTGAAGGTGCGCCAGGCCCAGGTGGACGCGGCGCGAAGCCGGGTGGGGCAGGCCTTGGCGAATCTCCGGCAGGCCGAGCTGAACCTGGACTACACGACGATCAACGCTCCGGTGGGCGGCCGGGTCACCAAGAAGACCGTAGAGATCGGCCAGGTGATTCAGTCAGGCCAACCGCTGCTGTCGATCGTGGATCTGGACGACGTGTGGGTGGTCGCCAACTACAAGGAAACGGCGCTCACGAACGTGCGGCCGGGCCAGCGCGCGAGCATTGAGGTGGACACGTACCCCGGCGCCGTTTTCAAGGCCCGCGTGGATTCCATCCAGGCGGGCTCGGGCGCCGTGTTCTCGCTATTGCCGCCCGAGAACGCCACCGGCAACTTCGTCAAGGTCGTCCAGCGCGTCCCGGTCAAGCTCGTGTTCGAGCCGGGCGAGAATTCCCGCCACCTCCTGGTCCCCGGCATGTCCGTGGTCCCCACCATCGCGATCCGCTGACGGAAGGGCCATTCCCCAAATATCCAGTGCCAGGCACTGGATATTTGGATTTGGATCTTCCGAAGAATCCGGGGAATGAGCAGATCCCGAAGGCGAATGGTCCGCCGGAGAGGGGAACACGCCGATCGGATGGCGGCCAGTGACGGCGCACTGCACGCGCCTATGACCGTTGGCCAGCGGTGATCGATCCGGAGAACTCGCGGGTCATTCGTGAATTGGCCGGTCTGGGGGCACACCTCCCAGGCTCTGCTGCAGTCGAAGCTGGTCCTGCCGCTCCCGGCGCTTGGCATCGAGATACTCCGCCTTCTCCAGATCGTGGAGTTGGAGGGGGTAGCGCTCCATCAGCTCGTAGGCCATGTTGAGCCGGGCCTCGAACCGATGGGGGGCCGGCACGCTCTGCGTGTCCAGGAACGCCTCGATGGCCAGGTAATAGCGCATGATGTTCCGTTCGACCATTCCCCTGAGGCCCTTCACGTACCCCGGCGATCTGCCCGGACTGGCCTCTTCCCGGCTGAAGCCGACCTTGTCCCGTCCCAGGGTAGCCAGATAGATGGCGGTCGCCAGTTTGGCGGCGGCGCCCTGCACGTATGAGGTGCGCATGGCGATCACCGTCCGGCCTTGCACGCCCGCAGCCTCCAGCTGGAAGCGGTGGGCCGTGGTCCCGAAAAGCCCCCTGAGGGCGCTGAGGACAACCGACACGGTGCCGGGCTCTGCCGCATGTACCACGTACTGGTAGGGCTGCGACGCGGCCTCCTGTGGCCTCTGGTAGAACTTCCGCCCGATATAGAGCGTGAGGAGCGTCTCCTGCGCCTGCACCTGGTACGTGCACGCTTTCACCGTGACGTTCAACGGGGCGATCTCACACCAGGACCCGGGGGTGCCCAGGGCCGCCTTGACCGCGTCGAAGGGGTGCTCGATGATGGCCTGCACCTCGGCGATCACCTGGTCGTTGCGCTCCTCGGATTGCATGCGGAGGGGAATGCCGAAGGGGGTGCGCTGGGGCAGCTCCTGGAGTTCCTGGTACCACTTCTGAAGCTGCGGCGCGCCGACATCGCCGGCCCAGGCCGGCAGGGGAATCCCGGAGAGCAGCAGGAGGAGGAGAATGCGCAGGTCTAGGCGCGCGCGTCGCCAGCGCGTCCGGGCGGGAAACCACCCGACGCCCCGCCCTTCCTTCCCGGCCGTCATCGTCGCCCTCTCCATGTCAGTGGCAGGCATCCGCGTTCCGAGGGCAGTGAGGCTAACCCCGGTCAGAGGACAATGTCAAGCGCCCACTTCTCGATTGCCCCCGGGAGGATTCCGCCTGACCCCGGCGGACGCCCACCCCACCACGGTCCCCCGGGCCACCGTACGGGGGTGAGCCTCTCGCGCCGAGTGCGTCCGGCTGGTCGAAAGGCGCCCTTCTTTACACTCTCCGGTTGTTTTTCCGGCCGGGAAATGCCATCATGATGGCAAGACATTAAGAAGGCGCGACGCGAAACCCAAAGCACGCCTGGAGGATAGTCATGGCAGGTCACACGAAGACGACGGTCTATCTCTCTCCCAACGTGTATCGGGCGCTGAAGGTCAAGGCCGCGACCACCGATCG
>Ga0315268_10000826_pt1 | contig 36201 bp, 30 predicted proteins | sample C1_top_MG_FD_204535 | JGI IMG/M metagenome (GOLD analysis project Ga0315268, IMG submission 204535) | Sediment microbial communities from Yellowstone Lake, YNP, Wyoming, USA - C1_top | ecosystem: Environmental > Aquatic > Freshwater > Lake > Sediment | place: USA: Wyoming | collected 2017-08-01
CGTCGAACGTCGAAGCCAGGAACCGCTGGTTCGCACAGCACCTCGAATTCTTCAAGCAGTATGAGGAATGGTTCGTGCTCCCGAGACAGATGGCGGATTCGGTCACGGGTTGGCTGGCGTTCCCGCTGACCGTCCGCCCGACAGCGCCCTTCAATCGGCGGGAGCTGCAGATCTGGCTGGAAAAGAGAAACATCCAGACCCGGACGGTCTTTACCGGCAACATCCTGCGGCAGCCTTGCTTCAAGAGCATCGCGCGCGTTGAATCGCCGGAAGGATATGTCAATGCAGACGCAGTGACGCGCGGCGGAATGCTCATGGCGGCTCATCACGGCCTGGTGCAAGCGCAGGTCGATCATATTCACGAATCGATCCGCGAATTCGTCAAGACTCATCGAGGGTGATGGAATGCGGCCAGTCTTAGTGACGGGAGCTACGGGATTCGTCGGCCGACACCTGGTCGCCCGGCTCATCGCCTCCGGCGAAGAGGTCCACGCACTGGTTCGCGCCGCCTCAATGCCGAACGCGAGAACGCTCTTGCCCGCCAAGGTTCATTTCCAGGAGTACCAGGGCACGGCGCAAAGCGCCGGTGCGATCGTCACGAGCGTCGGCCCGGATGCGATCTTTCATCTGGCCGCAGAGTACGCGTACGAACACAAGCCTGAACAGATCGATGGCCTGGTGGACGCCAACCTGAGATTTGGTCTGCACCTCGTCGATGCCGTCGCGCGGCATGCTCCGGCTTGCTGCTTTGTGAACGTCGGAACATTCTGGCAGTACCCGAATTCGAGCAGCTATGAGCCGACCAGCCTGTATGCCGCCTTGAAGCAGAGCTTCGTGGATCTGCTCACCTACTATGCGCAGAATGGATTGAGCGCAGTAACGGTGCTTTGCTGCGACACCTATGGCCCGGGAGACCGCCGCAAGAAGATCGTGGACCTGTTGGTTGAATCGGCGCTGGAGCAGACGGAGTTGATGCTTTCACCCGGCGGGCAAATTCTAAACCTCCTACACGTCCACGACGTGGTCGAAGGCTTGATTGCCGCTCGAAAGGCAGTCCGGTCCGGCAGTCCCGAGCACCAGTATTGGATCGCTCCGGATGAAGGTGTGACGTTAAAACGCCTCGCGGAACTCGTAGGAGCGGCGGTTGGCCGAAAGCCCGTCGCGAAATGGGGAGCGCGGGAGTATCGTCCCCGCGAGGTGATGAGGCCCTTCGTCGGCGCGAAGCTTCCGGGTTGGCGTCCCAGCATTTCACTGGAAGATGGATTGCGTGAAGTCACAACCCTAAAATCGAAATCGAATTCCGCTCAGAAATAGCTGATCTACTTCCGTGCTGAGCACGTTCGGCGATGCGCTCGGACGGTCGGTCTGCGGTGCCAACGGGCGGCAAGGCTTTGCACCGACAACGATCCCGCTGCCTGGCTTTGGCCTGTCCGAAGCTAGGGTGTGGACTCTCCTGCGGATTGGTGCAAAACTTCGGGCTGGGGGCTGTCCCAAACAGAAAATGGCCGCGGCTTGCCCGCTTAGTTCCATTTAGGCATAATCCCCACCCCAATCTGAATTGTTTAGTCGAGAACCTGAGCAATTCCAGATCATTACCTAGCGAAATCGGGCTCTTGCCGAGAATCAATACGGGACACTGACCCTTCGTAATGGTCATTACTTGGTTAAATTACTGTTACTTTTCCATGATGTATTTCCTTCCCCGGCCCATTGGTGGTAGAAAAGAAAGAACAAGTATATTTGTGTTTCTAAATTCGTCGTTTGTGGCTTGGGCATCAGTGAAAATCGACAGGCAACGCCGTTCCCGTCGCGTCGTCCCCCGTGGCTGTTGACACGTCGATCTTCCCCTCAGGTTAGCGCCACCCACTGCATCGATGGTTGGCTATGAATTCGGAGGTTTTGATGGGGCAATCTGTTGTATTTTTTGCGACAGCGTTTTTGCTGTCGATTATCTCGGCAGGATTCCTGACCTGGCTGGTACGCGAGATCTCTATTTCCCGGGGCTGGGTCACACTTCCGTCCAGCAATCGGCATGTCCATGTGACGGCCATCCCCCGTCTCGGCGGCGTGGCGATCTATTGCACCTTCATCGTTGTATCCGTCGCCTGCCTCGTTGTGCATCAGATCTCCAATTTTGAGAAGATCGAACTCGATCCTGCACTTTTCCTCGGCCTTACTATTCCGGCCACACTCCTGTTCCTCGTGGGCCTGGTGGATGACATCCTCGATATCCGCCCTGTCGTAAAACTTTTTTTCCAGGTCGTGGCCGGCGTCGGTCTTTACGTTGCGGGACTTCATGCTCTCGATATCCACCTCGTATTTCTCGGCTTGAATCTCGGTTCAATGATCAATTTCACCTCGACCGTGTTCTGGGTCATCGCGATCTCCAACGCGGTGAACCTGATCGACGGACTCGATGGCCTGGCTGCCGGCAGTACCTTGTTTTCGATCGTCACGATTTTTGTCATGGCGGTCGTCAGCGATAAGCTGGTCGTGGCCCTGATCGCCGTGATTCTGGCGGGGGCCCTCATCGGCTTCCTGAAATTCAATTTCCATCCCGCGTCCATCTTTCTCGGCGATAGCGGCAGCTTGTTCATCGGCTTCATGTTGAGCGGTCTTGCCCTTGCCGGACGAAGCGCGACCTATCCGGCCGCGCTGACCATGATCATCCCGATCGTGGCCTTCGGTTTCCCACTGGTGGAAACCGGCGTGTCCGTGCTTCGCCGGTTCATCAGCGGAAAGAAGATCTTCGAGGCGGATCGCGCTCACTTTCATCATCGCTTGCTGGAACTTGGACTCACCCAGCGCCAGGTGGTTGCCGTGTTGTACGGTTTCTCCGCTCTTTGCGCGCTGCTCAGTATCGTCCTGATGTATCCGGCAACCCTCTCGGCGGCGTTTGTCCTGACCTTGCTGGCTCTAGTCATCGTCGCTTTCCTTCGTCAACTTCGCTATCCTGAGTTCCGCGAGTTCCGGCGCATTGTTCTGCGAACGATCGATCAGCGGCACATCATCGCCAACAGCGTTGCCATCCGCGGGGTGGGCAACAAGCTGGAAACGGCCAACACTTTCGAATCCATTTTCCAAGTCATGGCTGAGGCGGCTCGCATTACAGGCCTGAGCGCCTTCGAATTGGTGATCTCCGGAATCATTTCCCAGGGCAGGTACCGTGGGGTTGCGATCGGGAGATCGTTGCACTGGTCACGTCCGAATACGGAATTTGCCGCCAAGGAGTGGTCGTTCAGCATCCAGCTGACCGGCGAACTTGGCGACGCGATCGGCTTGCTGCGCATCCATGAATGGACTTCCGGAAGGATCCTGTTCGACTTCAACGCGCTGTTCTGCGAACTGGGACCGTCCCTCGCGCAAGCCGTGGAACGTGCCATGATTCACGAGGCGGCGCGTCCGCGCACGGCGAGGGTTGCCGTCAATGAGATTCCGGCAAGAACATTCCCAAGGGTGCAACCGACCTCGGTTGAGTAGCGCCTGGCAATGAAAGTTCCGGCCCGGCCTGCAAGGCCGGGCCGGAACTGTTTTGCGCGCACAAGGGGTCTTCGCGGGTGCGCTCTCGACAGTTATCGAGATGCAGCGTCTTCCGCATCACTTCTGCAACTTCAAATCCGTATAGTCATAGAGTTCGACGGTCGCAGTGATCCCCTTGCGCACGTCGAATTTTTCTTTGGTCACCGGGAAGGCCACGATCACCGAGCCGGAAGCGCTGCCACCCACCGGGATCTTCGTCTCCGGACGTAACGGCTCGATGGTGTGCATCTTGAGTTCCGGGAAGGCCGCCAGGTACCTCGGAAAATCACCGGACGCCGCCGCCGTGTCATTCATGTCCGCCTGCTCGTTGCTGTGCAGGGTGGCGTAGATGCTGCGGATGACAAGCGGCTTCCTGGTGTGATTGAAGACGGTGATCTGGATCGAGCACAGCACCGAGTTCTGCTGCGGCACCTCGACGGCCGTGACCTCGTCGATCGAGCCGGACGCCGCCGGCGGCTGTTTCAGCAGCAGGGCGGCGCCGAGGACCACCACCGCCACGATCACCATGGCGATGGCGAGCGGAAGCATCGGCGGAAGATTGTGCTTGGCGTCGTCCAGCTCTTCCGTCATCGGAACGTGTCCGGCATCGAATTCAGGTTCACGCTTCGGATCCGCCATGGTTCCTCCTCGCCGACGCAAGCTTCCCAGCCACTTCCGGGTGCCCCAATCCCTGAGATACAGATCGCGGCGCGTGCATTCGGCCGTCTCGCACGTTAGTACCTGGAAAGGCTGCGCGCAACTCCAATTCCGCCGCCGCCCGCGTTCGAGCCCAAAAAACACGGGGCCTGGATCTCTCCAGGCCCGCGGGGGATCGCTCGGAACTCTAGTCTTGTGGAGACGTGGGATCTCCGGTCTTCAATTGATCGATCTGGAAGCGCAGGTAGTCGTAGATCGCCGACCGCGCCTGGGGGTTCACGGTGAACATACGCAGCACGCCGCCATTATCTTCCCGCACGGCTTCAAAGGTGACCTCGTCGCGCATCTTCTTCAATTGCGGAGTACCTTCCGGCAGGCGTCCGTAGATAGCCGTCTGGTTCTCGAAGTTTCCTTTTGTCCAAAGGTCCGATTCCTTCTTCAGGTAGACCTGGACCGCCTTCACCGTGGCTTCATCGTTCGGATCCTTGGCGGAGACTTCGATGGCGCCGCCATTCTTCAGGATGTAGAAGTGGCGGACGACACGCTCACTATCAAATCCGCTGACCTTGTTCACCCGGCTCAGCAACGAAGGATCGACGAATGGCTTGGGCGGTTGCTGTCCAACGGATGCGATCACGAGCACGATCAAGATCAACAAACATCGGTGGATGGAACGAAACATGATTACCTCCTGCCCACGGATCCCGTGACTTTGAAAAATGTACCTTTCCTCGCCTATTCAACGCAAGATGATTGAGCCGCTAAGTTCGATTTTATGGCTTTTTGGTAGCGCGTAAGAGTCGCCCGGGAGCGTACGGAATCCCTCTGGGGCAGGGGTTTCCGCGGCTTTCGGAAGACCAGCAGCTCGGCCAGCAGGAAATTGACCAGCGAACAGGCGAAGATGGAGACCAGGTTGGCGACGATCACCGGCAGACCGGCGCGTCCGACCAACAGCGACATCAGCGTCCACGACCCGGCCAGCGAGACCGCCCCGTTGGTGAGATGAAATTCCAGCAGTCGTCGCAGCACCAGGCGCACGGTGTTGAGCCGGCGTTCGCGCCACGTGTATCGCAGGTGCCAGCAGAAATTGTGGAGCACCGCGGCCTCCACGGCCGCCATCGTCGCCGTGCGGTAATCCATACGCGTTGCGCTCAGCAGGGATTCCAGCATCGCCAGTTGGACGCCGACGCCGATCAGTCCAACGAAGTTGAAGCGCAGCCAGCGGATGAGCGCCGTGGGAGCATGAGGGTAGGTCGTCATCGTACCGTCTCCTGGGCGTAGAGTGTCCGCGTGTGTTGCACGGTGCGATGGACGAAGATCGCCAGCATTCCCACGACCGCGCAGACGCCTCCCAGGTTGTAGAGCAGCACGGCATGGCCCAGCAGATGAACCTGCGTGGCGAAGGCGGCCTTGGTGTTGCCGGCGATGAGCAGCAGGCGAAGCTCGGTCGGGCCAAAGGCTCCGGCCGAGATGCGAAACTCGCCGAGTGCGTGGGTGGCGAGCCCGACTTCGATGAACAACAGGAAGTAGGCAAGCAGCAGCGCGGCCGCCACCGGCCAGCTCATGATGCCTCCGGCGGCGATGCCGGCGAACAGGGCCAGCGTGCCGACGGCATCCACCACGTGGTCCACGTAGAAGCCATAGCGCGGACGCTGTTGGTCACGGAAGCGCGCCAGCGTCCCATCGAGGCTGTCGCCCAGCCAATTGAGCGCGACGCAGAGGGATGCAATCCAGAGATAGCGCGAATCCCAGCGCGCCGCCCAGTAGGCTCCTCCGGCTGCGAACATCGAGAGCAAGCCGAGCAGAGTCAGGTGGTCGGAGTTGATGCAACGCGGGGTACGCGCCGCCATCCAGAGCAGCGCTCGCCGTTCGGGCTCGGCCAGGATGCTTTGCTGAATACGTTTGGCCGGGCGGAAAGCCGTGGCACCGAGCGAAGGGTGGTCGAGCGTTGATTCGAGCAATTGCGGGTTCGTCATGGTGGTCTCCGATGGCCGGCGGTGGCCGTCGCCGAATCCATCTGACGCCGGGCGCAAGAAAAGGGAAATGCACGGCACCTCATCCCTACCTCATCTGCACCTCACTCACAGGTAAAGACGGCAAACAAGCGCGGAAGAATGACTTACCGGCACCGCGGAGACGGTGTCGGTGAGATTTTGGAAGAGTCGTAGCCCGGAAGCTTCGGTTATAATGAGAAGTCTCGATGGCCCATCTCAGGGCCGCTTGGTGCGCGCCCGTAGCTCAGCTGGATAGAGCGAACGCCTCCGGAGCGTTAGGTCGGGAGTTCAAATCTCTCCGGGCGCGCCATACAACTTTTATCAACTCCGAAAAAACAACTTTCTGATTATTCAGCTGAAGAGCGAGGGTTCGGCTCGTTTCCCGTGCGCCGTCCGTATCTGGCGAGCCTTCTCCAGATATCGACCGACTGCCGCCCGCGGCTTTGTTGCCGACGCCCGAAGAAGGTGCCGAATGGACCCTCCCAAGGTTGGTTGTGGGCGTCTTTATAGGCCAAACACCGGCTACGCAAGTGTTATCCTTTTGATGTGATGACAAGCAAGAACCCCTTGAATCTCGTGGTTGTCGGAAGCGGTTACGTCGGGTTAGTGGCCGGGCTGTGCTTTGTGGAATTGGGCCATACCGTCACCCTGGTGGACAACGATTCCGAAAAGATCCGGTCGCTTTCGCAGGGCAAGCTGCCCATCCACGAGCAATTCCTGCCCGAACTTTTGGAACGTCATATTGCGACCGACCGCCTGCACTTCAGCGATTCGCTCGCAGACTCTGTCGCCAAGGCCCAAATCGTCTTCATCGCCGTGGGGACTCCGCCCAAAGAAGATGGCGAGGCCGATCTCAGCTACATCGAGGAAGTCGTTCGTACGATCGCGCACAGCCGGCGCGGCTACACCGTGCTGGTCGAGAAGAGCACGGTCCCTGTCCTGACCCACGACTGGATCCGCCGAGCCATGCTCTTGAACCAGGCGGATGAAGGCACCTTCGACGTCGTCTCGAATCCTGAGTTTCTTCGCGAAGGCACCGCCGTACTTGATTTCCTCTACCCGGATCGCATCGTAGTGGGCGCCGACAACGAGCGCAGCGCAAAGTTATTGCTCGAGGTCTATGCTCCGCTCACTTCGGGCGAATACCAGCGGCGGGCGACCGCTCTTCCGAAACCTGCGGACGCCGCCACTCCGGCGCCGATGGTCGTCACCAGCGCGAAGAGTGCCGAGTTGATCAAGCATGCCTCCAACGCGTTCCTCGCGACCAAGATCTCTTTCATCAATGCGGTCGCGAGCATCTGCGAATCGGTCGGGGCCGACGTCCAGGAAGTCTGCCTGGGGATGGGAAGCGACCGTCGCATCGGGAGCCGGTTCTTGAATCCCGGCATCGGCTACGGAGGTTCGTGTTTTCCGAAGGATCTGTCGGCTTTCCAGACGGTCGCCCGCGAGTGTGGCTGCGACTTTGCGATGCTGGAAGAAGTGAAGCGCATCAATGACCAGCAACGACAACGCTTCCTGCGCAAGGTCCGCCAGGCCTTGTGGAACCTCAAGTCGAAACGACTGGCCGTATTGGGACTGGCCTTCAAGGGCGGGACCGACGACATCCGCGAATCACCGGCACTGGCGATCATTCGGGCCCTGCTGCAAGAGGGCGCGGCGCTGACCGTCTATGACCCGGCGGCGATGGATCGGACCCGCGCCGAACTCGGGGATAGCGTCCGTTATGCTGCTTCGGCCTACGAAGCGTGCGATGGTGCGGAGGCGTTGCTGATCCTGACCGAGTGGCAGGAATTTGCTCATCTGGATCTCGCCAAACTGCGGCAGCTGCTGCGCTATCCCATCATCGTGGACGGCAGGAATCTCTACGCGCTCGAGACCATGCGCGAGGCCGGATTCCAGTATTACAGTGTCGGCCGTCCGCCGGTGTCTTTGGATAAGAAAGAAGCCAAGGTCACCTAACCAGGATTCCAATCTCCGAGGATTCGACAGTCATAAGAGAAGCCCTTCTGGAAAGAAGGGCTTTGAAGTTTTCGGGGCTCCCACTGCGAGTTTCGCCGGGCGGCTGCCCGAACTCAGATTCCGGGCACCGAGAGATGTTCGTGGTAGATGCGGATCTTCTTGTCGCCTGGATCGACGGCGAAGACCTGGGTCGCGCGCCCATTGCCGATGTGTTCTTCGACGCGCGGGCCGCTGGCGGCCAGCTTGGTGGCATGGAACTGGAAGGTGTAGCAGGCGACGGCCGAGGATTCCGAGAGCATGACCACGTCCACCAGCCCGAGCTGCGAGCGCAGGATGGAGTCTGGGCCAAAGTACTCCCGCTGGCGGCGCTTGGCGGCAAGGCGGCCGGGTTCGGGACGATGGCTGAGCGAACCAAAGACACTGGATTCATGCGCGTAAAAGTCTTCGAGCGTCTCAAGAGACTTGGTGGTAAAGGCGTTCCAGAAGCGGGTAACCTCGGCACGCACGGAATCAGGCGACAGATTCATGGTTTCCTCGACAATCGAGAGTGGAATGACAATTTACCATCTTCGTTGCCAAGGCGGAATCCACCATTTGAGAGTGGTAGCGAAAGAGTAATGCAACGGCTACACTGGTACCCCGACTCTAATCGGCAGAACCGTTGGCAGATCTGGCCGGCAGGCTGGCATTCGCTTCCGCCGCGGTGGAAGCACTCGGAGGGAAGTTATGCAGACTTGGAAGAAGGCGGCGATCATCGGCGGTATTGGCGCAGGAGTCGTTCTGGCCGTCTCCGGCCGCCGCAGCGTCGGAGTGGCCGTGATGGCCGGAGGATTGGCGCTGCTGGCTTCGGAGTATCCGGAAAAGTTCGAGACCATCTGGGAGAACGGGCCTGACTACGTGAATCGCGCGACCAAGATCTTTGCGACGCTGCAACAGTTGAGCGAGCGCTTTGCCGAAGAGTCGGAGCGCCGCAGCGTGGCCGCCTACCACGAGATGCGCAACGAGTACGGCCGGTAGCCGCAGGAAGATTCGCAAACACTAATACCCCGCTTCGGCGGGGCTTTTGTTTGACGCGGGAAGAAGCGGAAAGATCGAGGGCGCTCTCGGACGATGGTCTTCGAGCGCCCATCGCGAGGGCTGACGCCGAGGGTTATCCTTCAGCTAATCGAACCAAGGACCCGAGTCAGGAACGCAGCCGACCAGCCGGAAGTATCGGCATTCGGCTGGAGTTTCTCGTGGTACAGTGTCCATTCGGACAGTGTCCGTTTGGACTCCCGGGTATTGCTTTCCAGCAAAGCACATTTAGACTTCTTGGGACTGGAGCCACGACTCGATGAAACCTGCTCCCGCTACGACGAAGACAGTGACAGCCAAACCGCCGAGTAAAAAGCCCGTAATACGCATCGCCGTGGTGGATAGCGATCCGCTGCGCTTCATCGGATTCCGCGCGCTGTTCGACGGGGAGCCGGAATTTGAGCTGATCTCCACCACTCTCGCCGAGCTGACCCCTATGCCCGACATCGACCTGATCATGCTCGGCAGCCGCGGTCAGCAGAACCTTTTTGACCTGATCGCCGGCCTGAAGGCTTCGCGTCCTGATCTGAGGATCCTCGTAACGGGTTCGGAAGTGGACGATGAGGCGATTCTGAAGGCGCTCGCGGCCGGAGCCAAGGGCTACGTCGATGAATCCGCCACGCCCGATACTTTCACCTCCGCGATACGCGTGGTGCACCAGGGATCGATCTGGGCGCCGCGCCGGGTCTTCTCGATGTTCGTGGACCGCGTGACCTCCAACCCGGGCAGAATCTTCCCGGCAGGTCGCGTGACCTTTACCGATCGCGAGAAAGAAGTACTCGAACTTCTGGTCGCGGGACGGTCGAATAAGGAAATTGGCGCCGCCCTCGGCATCGAAGAGCGGACGGTGAAAGCCCACGTTGCGAAATTAATGCGCAAGGTTGGCGTTCCCAACCGGATCGCGCTTTCCGTTCACGCCATCACTCATTCGCTAGTCTCAACAAAATAAACAACTTGAACAGGTAAGTGACTGTAGGTTACTCGTGGTTACTAAAGGCCATTGCGCAAGAGGACAGTACGGCCCTAGCCCTACGGAACTTGTCAGGTTTTTCTCGCACTGCAATACTCCGTTCACCTACCACAGAACCTGGGAGACAGGGCTGAATCGGGCGATGAGGGTCAACCGATTCAGCCCTCTTTTTTTGTTTTAAAGTATGGAAGCAATCTCTCGCAGGTGCGCCGGAATCTAACCCATCAGCCGTGTGTGTCCGGCGCGTTACCATCACAACAGTTCTTAAGGAGAGGCTTGAGATGAAAAGACTGCTTGTATTTGCATTGCTCGTTGCTCTGAGTGGGATGGCGCTCGCGGATGACCGCAGCCAGGACGTCGAACGCGTGCAAAAGGCTGCCGATGCCCTCAACGAGATCATGTCGGCTCCGGATAAAGGCATTCCCGAAGAGATCATGACCTCGGCGAAGTGTCTGGCCGTGATTCCTTCCATGAAGAAGGCGGCGTTGGGGATCGGCGGACAATACGGCAAGGGCGTGGCCAGTTGCCGGACGGGCAAAGGCTGGAGCGCACCGGCATTCTTCATCCTCCGCGGAGGAAGCTTCGGCTTCCAGATCGGCGGACAGTCGGCCGATATCGTGATGGTCGTCATGAACGATAAAGGCATGCAAAATCTGCTCAGCAGTAAGTTCAAACTAGGTGCCGACGCCAGCGTAGCCGCCGGCCCGGTCGGACGCCACGCCGACGCATCCACCGACTGGAAGATGCGCGCCGAAGTGCTGACCTACTCGCGGGCGCGCGGCGTCTTCGCCGGAATTTCGCTGAATGGCGCTGGAATCAACCAGAACCAGGACGACACCCGGGCATTCTACGGACGCATGGTCCCGTTCAAGACGATCCTGACGGGAGCCATCGCCGCGCCGGGCGATGCTGCGCCATGGATGACCGCGCTCAGGAAGTATTCAGGCGCGGGAATCTCGAAGTAGCTCCCAGCGCACTCCAGGACCATCAAGGCGGCGATGAGCCGCCTTGATCTTTTGCTATGAACGGTTAGCGGGTGGAGGCGCGCCGGGACCGACGGAAGCAGCCGGCGGTGTGGTCATCCACCAGTCCCGTGGCCTGCATGAAGGCGTAGCAGATCGTGCTTCCCACGAACTTGAATCCGCGCTTCTTGAGATCCGTGCTGAGGGCGTCGCTCTCCGCGGTTCGTGGCGGAATGTCTTTGTGGGTGCGGCGCGGGACGGCCAGCGGTTTTCCGCCCACGAATTGCCAGACATATTTGTCGAACGACCCGAACCCATCCTGCACCTTCAGGAAGGCCCGCGCATTGAGGATGACCGACCCGAGCTTGAGGCGGTTGCGGATGAGGCCCTCGTCCTTCATCCAGCGCGTGACATCCACGGCCGTAAAGCGGGCGCACTTCCGGGGGTCGAAGGCGGCAAAGGCCTTGCGATAACTCTTCCGCTTGCGCAGAACCGTCTCCCAGCTGAGCCCGGCCTGCGCTCCCTCGAGGATGAGGAATTCGAAGAAGATGCGGTCGTCGTGCACCGGGACTCCCCATTCTTCATCGTGATAGGCGATCGCGAGATCGGATTTTGGCCAGGTGCAGCGCTTCACGAAAACTCCTTCATTCAGAAAAAATGCAGATCAAAAATAGGTGACCACCACGGCCCAGTAGACGGGGATGACCCGCGGGGCGCTGGCCGAATAGCAGACGCCGATGCCCAGGCTCGTTCCCGGCGCGTCTTTGAGGCGCGAAAGCGGACGCGGCGACGCCGTCAGGTCGCTGGCGGTGAAGACCACCGTGGTGCTGACTCCGGGCAGGGCGCGGACCTTGACGGTGCTGATGAGATCGTCGTGCGCCATCGCGCAGGCCAGTTCTTCAAGCTCCGGATGAACGACCAGCGGGAGCGGCCGGGCGTGGGCCGCGCGGCGAAGGTTCGCGATGAAATCGAGCAGGCGCGATTCCGCCTGCGGCACGGAATATTCCGCGACCTTGCGCGAGAAATCCTCAGTCACGTAGAGGTCGCCGTGGTCGTCGCGGAAGGCTCCGATGCCGACGTGGGTGAATCGAGGATTGAGAATGTTGGCGCGATGTGCCAGAGACTTCATGAGGGCCGCGTGGGCGCCGGCGGCGTTCTGGCTGGAGGCGACGTTCTCCCCCACCAGGTCGACGTGCAGCCCGGTGGCGACGATGCGGGCGGCCGCCGATGGCTCCTCGAAGAACTGGTGCGAGATCGCGCGGCTCTGCGCCATCCGCGCCGCGTGCTGCTGCGCTGCTTCGGTCAGTTTGGCGTCGGCTTCGAGCGGCATCAGCCGGCGGGCGACCCGATCCCGGTTCATGAGTTCGAGGATCTGCTTTTGCGCGGCGGCATCCGCCTGCGCGAGCGCCGGCTGGGCGGCCATCAGGAGCGCGAGAACCGCGAGCAGGCGCTTCATCCCTGGAAGTACCGCCTGAGCTGGAAGTAGCGCTGCGCGCGCCGGACGTCGCGCCCGATCTGCTCCTTCAGGGCTTCCACCGACGGGAACTTGATCTCGTCGCGCAGGCGCTTGAGGAAGGCAAGTTCGACGGGCGTCTCGGCCGTGAGTTCGATGGGATGGAAGTTGAGGATGTGGCTTTCGATGGCGAAGGAGTCGGTGCCGAAGGTCGGGCGGTTGCCGACGTTGGTGACGGCCTCGAACGTTTCATTGCCAACTTTCAAGGTACCGACGTAGACGCCGTCGCGGGGAACCAGTTCGTCGTAATGCGCCAGGTTGATGGTCGGCACGGTATAGCGCGTGCCATAGCCCCGTCCGCGACCCGGCGTGGAAGCCAGGGTAAAGGGGCGGGCAAGCAGATGCCGCGCGTTGGCCATGTCCCCGGCCTCGACGAGCTTGCGGATCTGGCTGCTGGAGACCACGTTGCCGCGGATCTTCATCGGCTCGTAGATGACGACATCGAAGCCGAGCTTCTGCCCGAATTCGCGCAACCGTTCGACGTCGCCCTCGGCGCGATGGCCGAATCGGAAGTTGAAGCCTTCATGGACTTCGACGGCGTGCAGCGCCGTGGCGAGGACCTCTTCGGCGAATTCGAACGGCGGCATCATCGAAAGGTCGCGGGAGAAGGGAAGCACGACCAGGGCGTCGGCCCCGGTCTCGGAGAGCAGGCGAAGACGGTAATCGCGTGGCGTAAGCAGCCGCGGAGCTTCGCTGGGCCGCAAGATCTTGATGGGATGCGGGTCGAAGGTGACGACCACGGACTTGGCGTTCAACTGGCGCGCCCGCTCCACCATGTTGGTGATGACCCGGCGATGGGCGCGATGGACGCCATCGAAGTTGCCTACGCTGACGACGCTGCGATCGAAGTGTTGCGGTAGCTCTTCGAGTTTGCGAAAGATCTGCATTAGCCGATGTCCCTAGATCTCGAACTGCAGGCGCAGGCCGTCATGGGCGAGGCGCACATGAGGCGGCAGCGCGGCGTTGGTCTTGTCATGCGCAAGGTCGTGCGAGATGTGGGTGAAGAACGCGCGTTTCGGCCGCAGCCGCGCCACGATTCCCAGCGAGCGCTCGATGGTGGAGTGGGTGGGATGCGGCTGGTGGCGCAGCGCGTCGAGGAAGAGGATGTCGAGGCCCTCGAGCTGCTGCATCGAGGCTTCCGGGATCTCGCTGAAGTCCGTCAGGTAAGCCGCGGAGCCCATGCGATAGCCGATGATCGGCGTCTCGCCATGAATGACCGTGACCGGCGTAAACCTCGCTCCGTGGACCTCGATCGGCCCGCTGACGTCGAGGAGTTCGACCTGCGCCAGGCCCCCGAACTTGTAGTCGGCGTCGAAGATGTACTTGAACACCTGCCGCAGCACCGCCTGGGTGGAGGCGTTGGCGTAGAGCGGGACCTTCGGCCCCCCGGTGATGCGCGGAAACGTCAGCGGCCGCAGATCGTCGAGCCCGAGGATGTGGTCGGCGTGTCCGTGGGTATAGAGGACGGCGTCGATGCGGCTGATGCCTTCGCGCAAGGCCTGCTCGCGAAAGTCGGGCGTGGTGTCGATCAACACCCGGTGGCCGTCCCACTCCAGCATGATCGAAGGGCGGGTGCGGCGGTCGAGCGGGTCCCGCGAACGGCAGACGTCACAGTCGCAGCCGACGGTGGGAACCCCCATCGAAGTGCCCGAGCCGAGGACGGTCAGCGTTGCTTGCATTCAGAGGATCCAATCCATGGGTATCGATCTAACTAATTGTTCTTCGGTCCGCCATTGCCGCCCGGCGAAGGTCCTTGCGTGGCCTGCTTCTCGATCATGTTGACGATCTCCATGTAGGTCATGCGCAGCTGGAACAGGGTGTTGTTCATCACCGCCTGTTCCTTGGGGTCGAGGTTGCCGCGGGTCTTTTCTTCGAGCATAGCGATCATGTCGATCATCTGGCGCATGCCGACGATGTCGACGCGGCGTTCCGGCCCGCTTTCCATGGCTCCGGCATACATCATCGCCGTCTGCACCAGCATGTCGAGCAGGTGGACGAACTCGATCTTCTGCCCGCCGAACGTATTCTGCATCTTCTCGGAATCGTAGCCGGTCTCCGGCAGCGGCTCGGGCTCCGGTTCGGGTTCGGCCGCCTTGGCCGTGGGAGCCGCAGGCTCCGCCGTGGGCGCGGGTTTTGGCGGAGGCGCGGGTTCGGCCGCAGCGGGCGCTTCCGGCTGCGGTTCTTCGGCGGGAGCGTCGTCGCGGACCTCTCCCTCGCTGGTGAACTTGCGGCGATCGGTGACTTTGAATTCCGGGCTCTTCTCTTTGGGCATCTTCTTCCTCAGACCTTAAAAGGGAGCGCCGTGACGGTAGCGGTCGTCTCCCCGACTTGCAATTCAGTTCCTGGGGCCGCCGCCTCGCGGCGCAGGTAGCCGAGCGCGATGCAGCGCACGGTTGTCGCCATCGGGATCTCGGCGCTGCTGGTGATCTTGCCGACTTCCTTCTCTACGGCGCTGAGCTTGGACCCGGGTTCGGGAGCGGGACCTTGGATGACAAATCCGCTGAACACGCGGTGAACGATGCCGCGCGAGTGTATGCGCTCGACGATCTCCTGGCCGATGTAGCAACCCTTGGCGTAGTGGAGCGCGTAGTCCTGTCCGGTCTCCTGCGGCAGTTCGCGCTCCCCGATGTCGAGCCCGACGCGCGGCAGTCCGAGCAGGATTCGCCGCCACTCCAGGGCCGTTGAACCAGCCCGACTGGCCCCGGCGGACACGAGTTTGTCCCAGATATGTTTGTAATTCTCCACCGCAAACCACAGCTCGTAACCATCGGCGCGTTCGATGGGGGAGCGGGCGATCGAGTATCCCGCGTCACCGCTGACCGCATCGATGACCTCGCCCGGCTCGAGCGCCTGGGGCAGCAGCCCGGCCTTGCCGAGGAGCACCGCCGCCTTGGGTCCGGCGACGCCGAGCGAGCTGAGCTTCTCGCTGACGTCGGTGACTTCCACGTCGTCCATGATGATGTAGCGGTCGAAATATTCCTTGAGGCGTGCCAGCTGCGACTGCTCGGTGAGGAGTAGCAAGTGGTCGCCGCGCTGGTAGACGGTGCAGTCGCCCTGGATGCGGCCCTGCGGATTGAGCACGTAGTTGAAGTTCCCGCGATGGGCGGCCAGGTCGCGGATGTTGTTGGTCACCACGCCGTTCATCCAGCGGATGCGGTCTTCGCCGGTGATGACCAGCTTGCCGCGCCATGCCAGGTCATAAACGGCGCCGCCGGATCGCAGCGCTTCCAGCTCGGCCGCAGGCGAGCCAAACGAGGCAGGAGTGCGGGCTCCGGCGTATTCGCCGAACTGGGCGCCGGAAGCGGCAAGCGTCTCCATGAAGGTGGTCGCAGGCATAGCGGAACATCTGATTATAAACGTCGAAGCGGAATGGCGCAGACCGGCGCCGGGTTCTGATACATTCAACGGGCTATGACAAAAAAGCGAATCGCGGTGGTCCCAGGAGATGGCATCGGCCGGGAGGTCATCCCGGCGGCGCTCGCAGTGGTCCGGGCGAGCGGAGCGGCGGTGGAGTTCACGGAATTCGACTGGGGAGCCGAGCGCTACCTGAAGGACGGCACCACCGTCCCAGCCGACGGCTTTGCCATGCTGGCCCGCGACTTTGACGCCATCTTTGTCGGCGCCCTCGGTGATCCGCGGGTCAAGTCCAACCTGCACGCCAAGGAGATCCTGCTCGGCATGCGCTTCAAGATGGACCTTTACGCCAACCTGCGCCCCGTCAAGCTGCTGGATGCCAGCTTGTGTCCACTGAAAGACGGCACCCCGGAAAAAATCAACTTCACGGTGATTCGCGAGAACACCGAAGGCGTCTATAGGGATATGGGAGGGTTCTTCAAGAAAGACACTCCCGACGAAGTGGCGACCCAGGAAGACATCAACACCCGCAAGGGCGTGGAACGCGTCATAAGATTCGCATTCGACTATGCGCGAAAGCACGGCCGCAAGAAGGTCTTGATGAGCGACAAATCGAACGTCATGACCTTTGCCGGCGGCCTGTGGCAGCGGGTCTTCCAGGAGGTCGCCGCCGAGTACATCGACATCGCGACCCAGCACATGTACGTCGACGCCCTCTGCCTGCAGATGGTCCGTGAGCCGCAATCGCTGGACGTGATCGTGACCAACAACATGTTTGGCGACATCGTGACCGACCTGGCGGCGGCCCTCCAGGGCGGACTCGGCATGGCGGCCAGCGGCAATATCCATCCCGGACGCACCTCGATGTTTGAGCCCGTGCATGGCTCGGCGCCGCCGATCGCGGGAAAGAATATCGCCAATCCCATGGGTGCCATTCTCACGGCGGCGATGATGCTCGAGCACCTCGGCATTCCCATGGAAGCGGCGAAGATAGAAAAATCGGTACTGCAAGCGGTTCAGCAAAAGAAGACCACGGTGGATGTGGGCGGAAATCTGGGGACGAGAGAATGCGCGGAGTGGATCGCGAACAAGGTGAGTCAATGAAACAGGCGGCCGAATCGCATAACGCGTTTTCGTGGAGCCGGGTAAGCCTGGCGCTGCTGCTGGTGATGGTGCTGCCACTGGGCGCGCTGGCCCAGCAGTCCGTCGAGCCGCAGGCTCGGTCGCCTCAGGCAAGCGCGCAGGCACAGCCGAAGGAAACCGCGAAGCCCGAACACCGTATGACGGAGGCGGAGAAGCAGGAACTCTTCGCATCCTTCGACCAGATCCTGAAGTTCGCGAGCAACGATACCGGGCTGCCCATCAAGGGACCGGTCAATCACAAGGTGGTCGGCCGCGATGAAGTCGAGAAGTACATGCTGGAGCGCATGAAGGAAGATCCGGATACGCTGAAGCTCGATCGCAGCGAGATCTCGCTCAAGAAATTCGGGCTCATCCCCAAGGACATGAATCTTCGTTCCTATCTCGTCGCCCTGCTCAAGGAGCAGATCGCGGGCTTCTACGACTCCAAGACGAAGATCATGTACATGCTCGACTGGGTCGATCCGGCTTCGCAGAAGCCGGTGCTGGCGCACGAGCTGACGCATGCCCTGCAGGACCAGAACTTCGACCTCGAGAAGTGGGGCCAGGTGAATGACAAGAAGCTGAACGACTATGACGAGATGGTGCGCGACGAGCAACGTGCCGCGCGCCAGGCCGCCATCGAAGGCCAGGCGACCGTCGTGCTGGTGGACTACTTCCTCTCGCCCTACGGAAAATCGGTGGCATCCGACCCGGATATCGTCGATCAGATCAAGAAGCAGATGGTGAGCTCGGGCTCAACGCCGCTGTTCGCCAAGGCGCCGACCTTCCTCAAGCTGGCCCTGATGTTCCCCTATGACTCGGGCTTCGATTTCGAGCGGACGATGCTGGCTGCCGGTGGCAAACTCCAGGGCTATGCCGGCGTCTTCCGCAATCCTCCGGACGATACCCGCCAGATCCTGGAACCGAAGACGTATCTCGATCAGCAGCACCAGCCGCTGCCCAAGTTGGCCGACCTGCCTAAAGTCGTCGGAAAAGATTTCGAGAAATTCGACGACGGCGGCTTCGGGGAATTCGATGTACAGATCATGGTGAAGCAGTGGATGCCATCGACGCCTCCGGAACAGCAGAGCGATCTCGCCGCGGCGGCGTCCAAGTCCGTGCATCGGCCGGATGCGGATCTTGCGCTCGTCCACGCGTGGCGCGGCGGCTACTACATGAGCTTCCACCGCAAGAGTGCCAAGCCCGAAGACAAGGATGCGCCGGTGTTCATCGCCTTCTTCCTGCATCTCGCGACCGAGCAGGCGGCGAAGAACTTCGAGAACGTCTATCGCTCGGGGTTGAAACAGCGTTACAAGAGTCTGGCCGCAAAGCCGGGCGGAGTCATTGAAACCGAGGACGGCCCGGTGACGCTGACCGTCGACGGCGAGTGGTTCACCGCGACCGAAGGCTTCGATACGGCGCTGGCGCGGAAGATCAGCGACGCGATGCTGACCACCGCGCGCGAGGGGTCAAACACGGCGTCCAAGCCGGCTGCCGCCAACTAGTCGCCGTCGCGCTGGCACCGCCGTGGACGCAGCGCTTGTTACAATAACGTTTTCCGACTTTTTTCGAGGAGAACGTTCTTGTCGCAGGCAGAGATCGGCATCATTGGCGGTAGCGGGCTGTACCAGATGAAAGGCCTCACCGATGTGCGTGAGGTCACGGTGGAGACGCCGTTCGGCCCTCCGAGCGACGCCTACATCCTCGGCACCCTGGCCGGGCGCAAGGTCGCCTTCCTGGCGCGCCACGCGCGCGGACACCGGCTGCTGCCGACCGAGCTCAACTTCCGTGCCAACATCCACGGCTTCAAGCAGCTCGGCGTCGAGCGCATCATCTCCGTCTCCGCCGTCGGTTCGTTGAAGCAGGAACACAAGCCCACCGACTTCGTCATTCCCGATCAGTTTTACGATCGCACCAAGCAGCGCGTCTCGACCTTCTTTGGCGAGGGCATCGTCGCCCACGTCGGCTTCGGCGAACCGGTCTGCCCCGAGGTTGCCAAGATCGTCGAAGGTGCGTGCCGTTCCGCGAAGGTCGTCGGAAAGCATGGCGGCACCTACGTCTGCATGGAGGGGCCGCAGTTCTCGACCAAGGCCGAAAGCAACGTCTATCGCTCGTTCGGCTTTGACGTCATCGGCATGACCAATCTCCAGGAAGCGAAACTCGCACGCGAAGCCGAGCTCTGTTACGTCACCATCGCGATGGTCACCGACTACGACTGCTGGCATGACAGTCACGACGCGGTCAGCGTCGACCAGATCGTGGCCGTGCTCCACCAGAACGCCGAGAATGCCTGCAACGTGGTGCGCGAGGCGGTTACGGCGATGCCCAGGACTCGCGGATGCCAATGCGGCAGCGCCCTGGCGACGGCCATCCTCACCTCGCGGGACGCGGTACCGGCGGCGACGCGCGACCGACTGAAACTCATCATTGGAAAATATTTTAGCGAAAAGGCGGGAGCTTAGGATGGCGATCACCGTTGTCGGTTCCGTGGCCTTCGATTCTCTCCAGACTCCCTCCGGCAAGCGCGAAAAGATCGTGGGCGGCTCGGCCACCTACTTCTCGCTTTCCGCCAGCTACTTCACCGAGGTTCGCGTGGTCGCCGTCGTCGGCGAGGATTTCACCGCCGAACACGAAGACATCCTGCGCAAGCGCGGCATCGACACCCTCGGCCTCGAACACAGCCCGGGGCTTACCTTTCACTGGGGCGGGGAATACGGCGAGAACCTCAACGAGGCGAAGACTAAATTCACGCACCTCAATGTGTTCGAGAGTTTCCAGCCCAAGGTTCCGCGCGAGTACCTCGACTCGAAGTTCCTCTTCCTCGCCAACATCCAGCCGACGCTGCAGCGCCAGGTGCGCAAGCAGTTTGATAAGGCCAGCCTGGTGGGAGGCGACACCATGAACCTGTGGATCAATATCGCCCGCGAGGAGTTGCTGAAGACATTGAAGGAAGTGGATGTCTTGCTTATCAACGATACCGAGGCCAAGATGTTGTCTGGGGATTCGAGCCTGCCGCGGGCGGCCAGGAAGGTGATGGGAATGGGGCCGCGCGCCCTGGTGATCAAGCACGGCGAATACGGCGCCACGCTGTTCTTCGCCGACGGGCACCATCCGTTCCGCGCTCCGGCTTTGCCGCTCGACATCGTCGAAGATCCGACCGGCGCGGGCGACTGCTTCGCCGGCGGCTTCATGGGCTACATCGCCAGCCAGCCCGAGCTCACCAAGGACGTGCTCAAGAAGGCGATGTTCTACGGCGGCGTCATGGGCTCGTTCGCCATCGAGCGTTTTGGCACCGAACGCCTGCAGGAGCTCTCGCGCAAAGAGATCGATGAGCGCTTCAAGCTCTTCCGCAGCCTCACCCACCTGGATTGATGATCGTGGATAGCGCAGGGCAGCGTCGGCCGTCGCAGGAATCCGACGCCGTAGCCGCGCTTGCCGCCTGCGTCTCGCTGGCCGCGTTCCTCTATTACTTCCATCGCGGCGAGATCCTGTTGTACGGCGATGCCGTCGCCCACATCAACATCGCGCGGCGCGTCGTCGATGCGCGCGTGCCGGGCCTCGATAAGCTCGGCACCGTCTGGCTCCCCTTGCCGCATCTGCTCCAGCTCCCGTTCATCTGGATGGATCCGCTATGGCGCAACGGCATCGCTGGCTCCATCCCCTCGATGATCGCCTACGTGCTGGGTACGGTCGGCATCTTCCGGCTGCTGCGGGCGCGAACGACGCCGTTCATTTCCTGGCTGGTAGCCGCGATCTTCGCGCTCAATCCGTCGTTGCTCTACATGCAATCCACGGCGATGACCGAGTCGATCTTTCTCGCCGCCATGATCTGGGCGGCGTTCTATGCCGACGAATTCCGCCGCGGACTGTTCGCCCCCGGCGAGGGAAACGGAATGACGGCGGCGATTCCCGCGTGGCGCGCGCTGGAGCGCTGCGGACTGTGCCTCGGGGCGGCCATCTGCACACGCTACGACGGATGGATCTTTGCCGCCGTGGTCGGAGCCGTGAACCTGGCGGTCTTCGTGCGTTGGAGCCGGCTGCATCCCGCCGAAGTCGATCACAACCGAGTGCTGCGTTCGCTGGCTTCGTTCGTGTTGTTCTGCGCGCTGCTTCCCGTGCTCTGGCTCGCCCACAACTATTATTTGTCCGGCCACCCGATGGACTGGTTCAACGGGCCGTATTCGGCCAAGGCCATCGAGGCGCGCTCCACCCACCTTGGCGATCCGCCTTATCCAGGCAAGGGTTCCATGAAGGTCGCGGCAGAGTATTTCCTGAAGTGCGCCCTGTTGAACATGGCGGAAGGGAAGACCAGCTTCTGGCTGCTGCTGTTTGCCGTGCTGGGGACTTTCCAGATCGCCACTCACCCGGGACGCTTCGGTTCGATGGCGCTGTTCTGGATCCCGTTGCCGTTCTATGCCTACTCGATCGCCTATGGCAGCGTGCCCATCTTTATTCCCGTGTGGTGGCCGTTCAGCTATTACAACGTCCGTTACGGACTGGAATTGCTGCCGATGTTTGCCGTCACCATCGCGCTGGCCGCGATGGGGTTGAGCCGAGCGCGGATCTACCGGGTCGGGTGGGTGCTCGCGGCGGCCGTCGTGCTCACGGTCGCCATCGGCTATGGCTCGTCGTGGAGGGGCGATTCGCATTTTGAACGCGGAGTTCGCGCCCCGTGGCCCGGGCCGATCTGCTATCGCGAAGGGCTGGTCAATAGCCGCACGCGCGTCGAGGTCGAGCGATGGCTGGCCACGCGATTGGCCGCGCTGCCGCGCAATGCTTCCGTCCTGATGTACACCAGTGAGTATGTCGGCGCCCTGCAGCGGGCCGGCATCCCGCTCCGCCACGTGGTCAGCGAATCCACCTTCCTGGTCTGGGAGGCCGCGCAAAGCTCGCCGGCGGCTGTTGCCGACTACACGGTAGCCATCGGGGACGACCCCGTCGCGCGGGCGGTCCGCAGCAATGCCCGGGGACTTCGCTTGGTGGACGAGCGCAAAGCGCCGGACCAGCCGGCGATCGCGATCTACAAAAGCTCGATACGGGATTAATCGGAGTTGAAGCGGTAGCCCACCCAGGGTTCGGTGACGACGAAGCGCGGGTTCGAGGGATCCAGCTCGATCTTCTTCCTCAACTGTCCAACGAAGACGCGCAGCGAATCGCTGTGCTCCTGGTATCCCGGCCCCCAGACGTTGGCGAGGATGGCGCGGTGGGTGACGACCTTGCCGGCGTTGCGCACCAGGAATACCAGCAGGTCGAATTCCCGCGGCGTGAGATAGACCTGTTTGCCCATGACCGTCACCTGGCGGGTGTCGAGGTCGATGGTGAAATGACCGGATTCGATGCGGGGACTGGTCTCCGGCTTGGCCGCGGAGTGGCGCAGGCCCACGCGGACGCGCGCCAGCAGCTCGTCGATGCCGAACGGCTTGGTGATGTAATCGTCGGCGCCGGCGTCAAGGGCTTCCACCTTCCGCTTTTCTTCCTGGATGACGGAGAGCACGATCAGCGGGATATTGCTGTCGGCGCGGATGCGGCGGCAGAGTTCGACGCCGTCCATCTGTGGCATGGAGATGTCGCTGATCACCAGCTGCGGCTTCCAGGAGCGGAACAGTTCGAGTGCGGTCTGGCCGTCGTTGGCCGCCTGGACTTCGAACCCTTCGGTGGCAAGGCTCGTCTTCAGCACCTTGGTGATCTGGGGCTCATCATCGACGACGAGGATCTTGATCGGTGATTTAGACATTCTGGTCTGGCTCATGTTGTACCGCACCGTGGAATAAGGGAACAGAGAATTCGAAGCATGCTCCCGGCCCTGCCTTGTCCACCACGGCTATGCTGCCACCAACCGCCTCGACAAGTCCACGCGCGATCGCCAGTCCCATGCCAAGCCCCGGCGAGGCGGCGGAAGCGGATTGCGGCCTGCGGTAAAAGCGCGAAAAGATCAGTTCGCGGTCGGCGGCAGGGATCCCCGTGCCCTGGTCTTCGATTGAAAAGACGGCCGACGATTCGTTGGCATCGGCCGAGATCGTGATCGCGGTGCCGGGGGGCGAATACTTGGCGGCATTGTCCAGCAAGGCATACAGGACCTGGGCTGAGATGCGTGGATGGGCGACCTGGATCTCGTGAGCGTGGTCGGAGATCCGGATCGCGACCTGGTAGTCGTGCAAAGCCGCGCTCGCCCGTTGGGTGGCTGCGGCGGTCACCTCTTCCACCGCTCCCGGGGGCTCCGAGACATCGACTCCTCCGCCCTGTATGCGGGCCAGTACCAGAAGCTCTTCGACAAAGTGGTTGAGCCGGTCGCTCTCCTGCACCACCACCTCGATCAATTCCTTCCTCAGGTCGGCGGTCAGGGGCGCAGTGCTGGCCGTGCCCACCATCGAGTTGTAGAGCGTGGTCGCGGCGGCCTTGATGGAAGTCAGGGGGGTCCGCAGATCGTGGGTGACGGCGTCCAGCAGCGCCGACTTCATCTGCTCGCTGCGTTTGATGGCCTCGAGCTGGCTGGTCTTGTCAAAGGCCAGCTTGAGTTCGCCGTAGAGACGTTCGATCTCCTCGCGCCCGCGCTCCGCCTCGCGTGCCCGTTGCGCCGCGCGCTGCGAAAGCCTTCCCACTACGACGGCGGTGATGATGAAGGCCCCAAGGGCGAGCGTGTCTGGACCGCTGCCGAAGTTGATCGCGAGGAAAGGTTCGACGAAGAAGTAGTTGAGATAGGCCCCGGAAAGGAGGGAAGCAAAGATGGCAGGTCCGATGCCGAATCGGATCGAGACATAGAGCACGATCAGCAGCATCGCCATCGAGCCAAAGACGAAGTCCACTTCGCGATAGATGGGACGGGTCAGCACCCACGCCAATGCGACCAGCGCTGGGGCGACGAGGTATCCGAGGCGGTTTTGATCTCCTTGCTGCATGTTGGGCGTTCTTCGGCGCCAGGCCCAAGGAGAGGCCGGCGCTCCATCTATCCGCGCAATCTTACCTTGTTTTTTGCGTGCTCTTTTTCTTGTTTGACTTCGATGTGCGCGACTTTTTCGCTGCGGGAACCGCTCGGCGGGCCTTCGCTTTGGGCTTCGCGGACCGGGCGGCGGGCGTCTTCCGCTTTTTCGCCGCTGGCTTCTTGGGCGCTTTTTTGCGGCGCACGGGATGCAGTTGCCACGGGTCAGGAGTCAGGGTCTCATGATGCTCTTCGGGGACCGTGGGGTCCGGCAGGGTTCCGCTGAGGGCTTCGCGCTTGAGACGCACGACCTCCTCGTGTTGGCGGATCGCCATCTCGTTGAGGAACTGAGAGATCGTGGGGAGGGGAGTGTTTTCTCCGATTTTGACCAAGCGTCGGTTGGGCATCAGACCGACAGTTTCCTAGGTAGCCCCGCTACCTGTCAAATGTTAACTCGGAAAGCGACCTCCTGGCGGCCCATTCAAGCCTGCGGCAGGCTTGCGTGGGGCAGTCCTGCTGGTTCTTCGTTGGCGATAGGGTGTGATAAGTCGAGTGATCGTTCGCTATCGCTCCCTTCGTTCTCTCGTTACCTGGGTGCATGTCCCGTGGGGAGTGCCTGCAATTTGCGGGTCCTCCGTACGACAAGTCTTGTCTGACAGCATTCGAAAATGGCCCCAACGTGGGAGAAATGCCCTTTTGGAATGCCTTTCACTAATCCCAAGGTGACGGCCGCTGAAGGATCGTCATGGATTCGCCACGACGTCACTGAATCGTCACAGAACATTGTGATATAAGTCACGCACTCCCCAACGCTCCCTCCTTAGACTCAGCAGCACTTTTTGCGGTTTTAAAATCCTTGCCGTGGGGTGAGTATGCGTAGTGAAAGACTTAGGGCCCTATTGGTCTTGCTCGTTGTTCTTCTCAGTTCCAGCGCTTTCGCCCAAACCAAGTCGACCGACGTGCCGCGCGTGATCCGCTACGCCGGGACGCTGAAGAACGTGGACGGTAGTCCGCGCCGTGGAACGATTGGTGTCTCGTTCTCGATCTACGCCGACGAAACCGGCGGCGCGCCGCTGTGGCAGGAAGTGCAGAACGTCGTCGTTGAAGAGACCGGGCGCTTCTCGGTATTGCTCGGTTCAACACGAGCCGGAGGCATGCCATCGGACTTGTTCGCCACCAACTCTGCCCGCTGGCTGGGGATACAGGTAGAGAACGAGCAGGCGCGGCCGAGGACGATTCTGGCGGCGGTGCCCTACGCGCTGAAAGCGTCCGACGCTGAGACCCTGGGCGGCAAGCCGCTCTCCACCATCCTCGACGAAGTTTCGCTATCAAGCGCGAACGCACTCGGCTCCGGCGGCATGGTCGTTCACACCCCCGCGACGTCGTCGGCAGTGGGAACGAATCGGAGCACCATAAGGCCGTATTCAAGCACCACCCAAACCGGAGGAACGACGACCGCGGGATACGTACCGCTCTGGCTCGACAGCGCAGGCACGTTGGGGAATTCCACGATCTTCCAGAGCGGTACGGGACAGGTCGGCGTAGGCACAGCCACGCCCGGCGAGGCGCTCGATGTCGTGGGTCGCGTCCGTTATCGCTCCGATGGAACGATCTCGAGCGGCTTCTGGCTCACCGATAATGCGGGAAGCGAACAAGCATTCGTTGGACTCTTCGACAAGACCAGTACCTCGCCTTTCGGCTTCTGGCACAACAATGCCTGGCGCATGTTGATTGCCCCGAACGGCAACATCGGCATGGGGACCATCACTCCCACGCAAGCGCTTGACATCGTTGGCCGAGCCAAGTACCGCTCCGATGGAAATATCTCCGGCGGCTTCTGGCTTACCGACAATGCCGGCACGGAGCAAGCATTCATCGGGCTCTTCGACAAGACGAGCACGAGTCCTTATGGCTTCTGGCATGGCGGCGCGTGGCGGATGTTGATCACCCCGACCGGCAATGTCGGAATAGGAACCGTGACGCCGACTGCGCCTCTCGAGGTCGCAGGAAATCTGAAGATTAGCAATGGCGGTAGCTTGATCTTCGCGAACGGCACGACACAGAGCTCTGCTGCGGTCCCCGGCGTCACGCTGACTTCGCCAGACAGCTCGATCACAGTGGGAGGCACGGCGACGGCGCCCTCGGTTGCGGTCAACGCGGTGGCGTCGAGCAAGATCAGCGGGACACTCACAGACAGCCAACTCGCAGGCCTGAGCGCGAGCAAGCTGATTGGCTCAGTTGCTTTCTCGCAGATCGCCTCGACGTCCTGCACCGGTGGACAGCTGCTGCAGTGGAATGGCAGCTCATGGGGTTGCGCATCGTTGGGTGGGTTTGCGACGCTCGGTCCCAACTCATTTGTCGGCGACCAAGGTGTGACCGGGAACGTGAATGCGACGGGCGTGGTGACGGGCAGCAGCTTCAATATCGGTGCCGATCCATTCGCATTCGGGTCGATCGCGAACTTCAACGCTTTCGTCGGCTTCGGCGGAAACGCCTCCCTTACTGGAACTGAAAACACGGCGATTGGCGTGAACACGCTGCATGCAGTTACGTCGGGCTCTAGGAATACCGGCATCGGAGCATTCACCCTTTGGCAGACTAGCTCAGGAAACTACAACACGGCCCTTGGCTACGAGACCATGATCGACAACACTACGGGAGGTTTTAACACCGCGGTTGGAATGGCCTCGCTGAGTAGCAACAGCACGGGTACCTATAACACCGCTTTCGGTATGAACTCTCTCTCGGGCAATGGCACTGGAACTCTGAATACGGCGATCGGGTACTGGGCCGACGTATCGGGGCTCGCACTAACCAACGCGACCGCAATAGGAGCCAATGCTAAGGTCGCGCAGAGCAACAGCCTCGTGCTCGGCGGAACCGGCGCTAATGCCGTCAATGTCGGCATCGGTACCACCGCGCCGCAAGCCACGCTCGATGTCGCCGGCAACATCAACGCAAGCGGCAACGTGGTCGGCGGCACAAATTTGTGCATCGCGGCGGACTGTCGAGCTTCGTGGCCGGTACCCAATAGCGGCACCGTGACCAGCGTGGCCGCGGGCACCGGCCTGACTGCGTCGCCGAGTCCGATCACATCGACCGGCACGCTGAGTTTCGATACGAGTTTCGGGGACGGAAGGTATGCTCGGCTGGGTGCGTCGAACAGCTTCACGGGCCAACAGAGTGCGACAACTGTTGCCGGTGCGGGCAGTGCTTTCGTTGGCACAAATGTCGGAGACGGCGGCCAGGCCATCGTCGGACAGGCCCCGTCCACCGGCAGTGGCAGTATCGCCGGATTCTTTAGTAGCGCAGGTTCAGCCGGTATTGGAGTTTTTGGATCGGCCACCGCTGCAAGCGGAGTGACCTACGGCGGACGATTCACCAACGCAAGTACAAGCGGCACTGGCGTATACGGTTGGGCAGCCGCGTCGACCGGCACCACCTTGGGAGGAGATTTTTCGAGCTCCAGCAGCAACGGGATCGGCGTGCGGGGAATCGGAGGCACATCTACCGGGAACACCTATGGAGGGTATTTTCTGAGCACCAGCGGAAATGGCACGGGCGTATACGGGTATGCCTCGTCCACAGTCGGAACAACTTATGGAGGCAACTTCCGGACGGACAGTCCCCTCGGCATGGCCGTGTACGCCGAAGCTACCGCCACCGGCAGTAGCGGTAACTCGTTTGGCGTGTGGGGCCAGACCGACCTTTCTTCTGGCTCCGGTATCCTGGGGAATGCCACTGCGACCAGCGGCAGTACGACTGGTGTTAACGGCCAAAGTGCCAGCTCTACCGGCAAAGGCGTCTTCGGCAATGTCTCAAGCACCAGCGGGATTACTTACGGCGTTTTCGGTCAAGCGAATAGCCCGAGCGGATACGGCGGAGCTTTCAAGAACTTCTGGGCCAACGGCACGAGCCTGGCGACGCTGGATAACTCCGGCAACGAAGTGTTCACGGTGAAATCGAACGGGCAGGTCGGGATCGGAACGACCTCTCCTGGCTCCGGCGCGAAGCTCGATGTGGTGGGCGGCTCGATCGCGGTGGGTGCGTCCGCGCAGGCGGCCAACGCGGCGATTCACGTCACCTCGTCGTTTGGCGGCTTCGACCGGCTGCTGCAAATGAGTCCAACCGGCGCCTCGAAGCCGGGCCTGAATCTCCTTGCCTCCAACGATCCTTCGAACGTCCAGCAATGGTGGGCTTGGGGCGTCGATATCGACAACAAGTTCAAGATTCAGTCCGGATTCGGTTTCGGAACGGGAGGATTGATAGTCGACGCTTCCGGGAACGTCAGCGTCGCGGGGAATCTATCCAAGGGCGGCGGCTCGTTCAAGATCGACCATCCCACGGATCCGGAGAACAAGTACCTCTACCACTCCTTCGTCGAATCTCCCGACATGATGAATGTTTACAACGGCAATGTGGTCCTCGATCGCAAGGGCGAAGCGTGGGTGGAACTGCCGGACTGGTTCGAGTCGCTCAATCGCGACTTCCGTTACCAGCTCACCGCCATTGGCGGCCCCGGACCGAACCTGTACATCGCCAAGAAGGTCGAGAAGAACCGCTTCAAGATCGCGGGCGGGAAGCCGGGAAACCAAGTCTCTTGGCAGGTGACTGGCATCCGCCAGGACGCATACGCCAACGCGCACCGCATTCCAGTGGAGGAAACCAAGCCCGAAACCGAACGAGGCTACTACCTGCATCCGGACGCCTTTGGCCAGCCGCCCGAAAAGGCGATTGAATATGCGCAGCGCCGGGCCAGGTCCGGAGCAGCGGTTTCTTCCACGAGAGCGGAAGGCCACTAGTCGGCGGCGCCGGGTGGCGGACCTGGATGGTGAGATCTTGGTACTTCCGCCCCAGGATTCGTAGTGGGTCCTTGCTATACTCTCTGGACTCAGGCAATCCATGCTAGGCACAACCCTTTCGCATTACAAACTGCTTGACACCTTGGGGTCCGGTGGTATGGGCGTCGTCTACCGCGCCGAGGACACTCGCCTCGGGCGTATCGTGGCGTTGAAATGTCTGCCCGCGGAATTCGCCGGCGACCCGCAGATGGTCGAACGATTTTTGCGCGAAGCACGTTCGGCGTCCGCGCTGAATCATCCGAACATCTGCACCATCCACGAAGTCGATGAAGCGGATGGCCATCATTTCATCACCATGGAACTGCTCGAGGGCCAGACCTTGCGCGAGCGCATCGCCGGTGGACCCTTCGCACTCGACGAACTCCTGCGTATTGCCATCGAGATCGGCGACGCCCTCGATGCGGCTCACAAGAAGGGAATCGTTCATCGCGACATCAAGCCTGCCAACGTCTTCCTGACCGAGCGCGGAGAAGCCAAGGTCCTGGACTTCGGATTGGCGAAGCTGGAAGCAAGCGTGGGCGGGGCCAATCTCACTCTCGCCACTGCGGCGGCGTCGGAAGCCCACCTGACCAGTCCGGGGCAGGCGGTGGGAACCATCGCCTACATGTCGCCGGAGCAGGCCCGGGGACAGCAGGTGGACGCGCGCAGCGACCTTTTCTCGTTGGGGGTGGTGCTGTACGAGATGGCAACCGGGCAGCCGGCTTTTCCTGGAGCTACTCCGGCACTCGTTTTCGATGCGATCCTGAATCGGCAGCCGCTTCCGCTTTCCCGGTTCCATGCGAGTCTGCCGGCCGCTTTCGAAAGCGTCGTCAGCAAACTATTGGAGAAGGATTGCCGGCTGCGTTACCAGAGTGCGTTGGACCTTGTCGCCGACTTGCGGCATCTGCAACGCGATGGCGGTTCGATAAAGATCTCCGGTGCTCCCGCAAAACCGCGCAAGGCCGGGAAGACGATTGATTCCCTGGCGGTGCTGCCGTTTACCAACGCGACAGGTAATCCGTCGTTCGACGATCTTGGCGACGCCATCGCTGAAAGTGTGATCGATGGGCTTTCTCACTTGCCCAAGCTACGGTTGGTCCCGCGCAGCAAGGCGTTCCGCTATCGCGATCGCGCCGACGACGCGCAAGCGGTCGCCAAGGAACTCAATGTTCGCGCCATCCTCACCGGCCGGCTCAGCATGCGAGCCGACATGATCTCGGTTCGCGCGGAGCTGGTCGACGCAGCCAAGGATGCCCAATTGTGGGGCGCACAATTCAGCCGCAGTGAAAAAGAGGTGCATGAAGTCTCGGCCGAAATCGCAAGCAAGGTCATCGAGAAGCTGCAGGGCCCGTCTTCCGCTGGCAGTAAAGCTGGTAAGACTTCCAGTTCCGCAACCGCGGCCGTGGTTGAAAAACACGGCGTGAACAAAGAGGCCGATCAACTTTATCAGCGAGGAAATCATCATGCGCAGAAGTGGACCAGGGAGGGCTTGCAGCGTGGGATCGAACTATACCGTCAGGCGATTGACGCTGATCCCACGTACGCTCAACCTTATTCGGGTTTGGCCACTGCTCTTGGCTTGATGACGTTGTATGGCAGCAGCGACTCTGGACATATTTTTCGGCAGGCGCTGGCCTACGCGCGGCGCGCGATCGAGTTGGACGAAACTCTTTCCGAGGCGCACGCGGCTCTCTCTACCACCCTGATGTTTTGTGATTTCAACCTGGCCGAGGCACTGCGCGAAGGCAAACGCGCGATGGAACTGAATCCGAAGACCGGGATCAGCCGGTATTCCTACGCCATGATTCTTGCCGCCTGTGGCCGGCTGGACGAAGGCATTCAACAGGCCCGCGAAGGCTGCGAACTTGATCCATTGATGGTTCCCGTCAATTACTGCTACGGGCTGCTGCTCAACTATAACCACCAATGGGACGAGGCCGAGGTACAACTGCTTCGGACCCTCGAACTCAATCCAGGCTTCGTCATCGCTAACGCGGTTCGCGCCATGGTCATGGCTCGCGCCGGACGATTTGCCGAGGCAATCGCTCTCGTCAACGAACTCCTGAAAGCCCGGCCCGATCCGATCTGGGAACTGTCCTTGTCTTACGTTGCTGCTCTCGCCGGGGAACGCGAGCTCTGCGAACGCCTTCTTGCCAAGCGCGATGCTGCTGCACCCGCGGCAGCAGCCTACTTCGCCGCCACCATCTACGGAGTGCTGGGAGAATTCGATCGCGCCTTCGCGGAGCTTGAAACCGCACGCGACCTGCGATTCGGGGTGCTTTCTTCGGCTTCCGTGAATCCTGCGCTCGAAACTCTTTGGTCGGATCCGCGTTGGAAGCCATTCCTCCGCAGCTTGAATTTCGGGCTGGAGGTGGGAGCGACTTCTGGGAACCAACCGGTCCGTCCGCAACGAATCGATTGAACCGGCTCTTCCTTTCCGTTGCCTGCTCCGATTCGAATTCCTGATGCTTCTCCCAGATTCTTTCGATTGGACGGACCCATCCGCTTTCTTTAGCCTAATCAGGTTGATGAGACTTCTTTCATCGAACCCTCCAAAGCAGGGCAGCTGAGGCAGGCAACAGGGCTGGATCTCCAGCCCTCTTTTTGTTTTCATATATTCTTCATCGATGACTCCGGTAATCTAAGGGTGTCCGAACCACCGTCGGCAGGCAGATATCCTTATGGACTTTGACCAGCTCATCACTTTTATTGAAGTCGCCAAGCTCAGCAGCTTCTCGCGCGCGGGCCGGAAGCTCTACCGCTCGCAGCCCGCGGTGAGCGCGCAGATACAGCAGCTCGAGCAGGAATGCGGCGCCCGCCTCTTCGACCGCACCACCAAGTCCGTTTCCCTCACCGATGCCGGCCGCATCTTCTTCACCTGCGCCGAGCGCCTCCTGGCGCAGCGCCAGGAAGGCATGAAGGCCATTGCCGACCAGGGTGAGACGCCCCAGGGAGGGTTGGCCATCGGCGCCAACGAGGCCACCTGTCTCTACGTCCTGCCCGGCGTCTTCGCCAAGTACTCCGACCTTTATCCCTCGGTTGCGATCAGCATCTACCGCAACTTCACCCGCAAGATCGTCGAACGCCTCGAAGACGGCACCCTCGATGTCGGCATCGTCACCATGCCGCTCGATTCCGCCAAGCTCACCACGCGGCCGATCTTTCGCGACCGCCTCATGCTGATGCTTCCCGCCGGCAGTCCGCTGGCGAAACTGAAGTCCGTTCCCATCGAGGTCGCCGCCAAAGAGAAATTCATCTACCCGAAGACCGGATACACGCGGCAGGTATTGGACAAGTTATTCCGGCCCTACAGCGGCCTGCAGGTCCGCATGGAATTGCCGAGCGTGGAGATGATCAAGAGCTTTGTCGCCGCCGGCATGGGCGTGTCGATCCTCAGCGAAAGTTTCGCCGCCCCCGAGGCCAAGGCCAACACCATCAAGCTGCTGCCCCTCGACGGCGTCGAACTCTACCGCGAACTCGGGCTTGCCTATAACGAAAAGAATCTTTCGCGTTCGGCAAAAGCCTTTATCGAGATGATCGAAAGCGGCGTGGGACTCGACCGGCGCCTGCCCGGCATCAAGCGCGCCCAGGCCGCCAAGAACGCCAAGTCTCGCTAGCCGCTGGGTAGAGCGGGCCTTCAGGCCCGCGACTCGACTCCCTGGCAATGCGGCTTTAGCCGCCGGGTCAGTCGGACATGTTAATTGCGGCCCTTTTGCTCCTTCGCCTTTGGGTTCCAGGTCACAACATCGGATCTGTATTTGTAGTAGAGTGTCTGGCCAATCGGCATCGAGTGGCTTGCACGGATGAATACAAATCTTCGAACCCTTCCGGCTCTCGTTTGGTTGCTCTTCTTCCCGCTCCTGGCTTCTGCACAATTCATGGCCCCGGAGAAGCAGCCGCGGCGCTGCACCTTGAAGGGCACGGTGGTGAATACGGTCACCGGTGAGGGCGTCAATCGCGCGCTCGTCAATATCAACGGACAAGGGAATATCTCCGATGCGGTGCTTACCGATTCCGAAGGCCACTTCTCCTTCGATGTTCCCGATGGACAATTGTGGGCGTTCACAGAAAAGCCGGGATTCCAGCAGTCGATGAATGAACGTTCGCGCCGGCCCATTTCCTCGGCCTGCGGCTCCGAAGGTTTGACCCTGCGGCTCGAGCCATTCGGCGTCATCAAAGGCAAGGTTACGCTCGAAGACGGAGAGCCTCTGGAACACGCTATAGTCACGGCCAGCCGAAACCGCATCGAAAGCGGACGCCGGGTATTCCGGCAGATGGGCTCGGCACAGACCAACGAAGATGGCGACTTCCGGCTGCGTGATCTCGCGCCCGGCGCCTATTACATTTCGGCCGGTCCCATGCCGTTGCGAGAGCTTGGCAGCGACAAGATGGCGATACCGAAGACCTATTTCCCGGGTGTCACCGACAGAAATGCCGTGGGAACCGTCGCCCTTGCCGCCGGCCAGCAGGCCGAGATCAAGATGTCGTTGAAGCAGGTCCAGGCCTACAACGTGAGTGGACGTATCGTTTCCAACGCTCCTTTTGCCATGGCCTCGATCGATCTTTTGGACAGCTCCGGCAACGAAGTCGGAATTCCCATCCGGCGGCGCGATCGCGAACAATTTGATATCCAGGGAGTGCCAGCCGGAGTTTACGAGCTTCGTACCGCGGTCTACGATCAAAACTCTCTCGCCTTCGGCGTCGTCCAAATCAGCATTTCCCACGATATAAGCGGCTTACAGCTTCCCATCAAACCACCGACACCGATCCCCGTCGAGTTCCATGCCAACCTCTCGCAAAAGGATCCCTCCCGCTGCTGCCTGATAACCCATCAAGGGGATCATGTCCCGGGCGCTACGGTCCAGTTGAACTCGCTCAAAGGGCTTGGCCAAGCCTTCGCTGTCCGCGAAGGCACTCCCGACAAGCCGAGTTGGGTGGTGAAGAACGCGATGCCGGGAAAGTACAACGTGCAGGTGCTTCCCAATGGCCTTGCCTATGCCGAAAGTGTCCGCTGCGGCTCGACCAATCTGCTCGCCGAACCCCTGACTGTCGGATCGGGCGGTACCTCCGACCCCATCGAGATCTCGCTGCGCGACGATGGCGCAACCCTGGCCGGAAACATTACCGGCACGGCCGAGAATCCCCAGGTTCTGGCCGTGGCCGACGACCGGCTCGTTCCTTTCATCGCCGGGGTCCTCCGCAACGGCAAAGATGCGCTCAGGTATTCCATCGAACAGCTGCCGCCCGGCGACTACACCGTCTATGCATTCGATTCCCTGGAGAACCTCGAATACATGGATCCTAAAGTCCTCGAGAAATATTCCTCGAAGGCCGCGCACGCGACGCTTTCCGCCAACCAGAAGAGCGAGCTCCAACTGGTGCTCATCGAGGTGGAGAAATGATGCGACGAGTTTGCGTCGGCCTGGCGTTGATTGCGCTGGCATGCTCCTGCGCTGTGTCCCAGGAGCCCGGCAGGGAACGGCCTCCGGCTCCATCGTTGGGCGCGTATTCCATCGCTGGCCAGGTGGTGGACTCCATCACGGGAAAACCGCTGGAAGCGATGGTGGCGATCGCTCCGACGACACAACCGGACCACCGCACCCCGATGAAAACCGGGCCGGACGGAAAGTTTGCATTTTCCGGACTGCGGGCTCAGAAATTTTCCCTCCTCGCCAACCGCCGAGGCTACCCCGTGCAGGGTTTCGAGCAACACGAAAACTATTGGAGCGCCATCGCCGTCGGCGATGGCCTGGACTCCACCCACCTGGTCTTCCGGCTGCGCTCCGGCGCCGCCATTCGCGGAACCGTGGTCGACGAAGCGAATGAGCCCGTGATCGGTGCGCTCGTCCGCTTGTTCGCCACCCAATTCGTGACCGGGCATCGCGCCACGCGATCGGTCGAGCAGACACAGACCGATGACCTGGGAGAGTACGTCTTCTCGAAGCTGTCGGAAGGCTCGTATTATGTCGCGGTCTCAGCCCAGCCCTGGTACACCCGAAATCTTTCCGGGCAGCTCATGAAATCCGTGGGAGGGGTGGGGATCGCCGGGAGCGCGCCGGAAACGCCGGGCGAAGACGGAAAGAGATCGAAGCTCGATGTCGCCTACCCGCTCACCTTCTACGACGCTGTGCGCGATTCCGCCCAGGCCTCGGCCATCGATCTCTCCTTTGGCGACCGCTTCGAAGCCAACTTCCAACTCGTTGCCGAGCCCGCCGTCCACGTCACGGTGGGCGCTCCGGCTCCGCCCGTGAAAGAGATTTCTCCTGCGGAAGGAGCCGCGCTCGGAGCAGGAGTCGCGCTCGAAGGAGGATTCAACCCCAGTCGGATGCGTCGTCTGACCATGATCCGTCTCGCCAACGTCGCCTTCGATGGCATGGTGCTTGAAGACAATCGAGGGGTCGGCAATTCCGCCGGCGATACGGCGGTCAGTGCGGGAGTCGCTCCGGGACACTACGTGCTGGAGATTTCATTGCCCAACGACAGTCGTCCGGTCTTCGAGGAGATCGACCTCACCGGCGACATCGACCTGCGCGGCATCACCATTCCACCCACCGCCGCGGTTACCGGCTCCATCAAGTTCGACGGAGATGTGCCGAAAGGTTTCGTCGTGGTCTCGTTGCGAAACCTCAATTCGCAGAGAGGGTATGGCACACGCCTGGGTCCGGACGGAGGGTTCAAATTCGAGGAAGGCATCTTACCCGGCAGGTACGAGGTCGCGGTTGGAGCATCGACCGGCGATACCTATATCCGAAAATGTCAGGCGACCGGCGCCAAGCTGGCGGGCCGGACCTTGATCATCGGCGAAGGTGCGACCGTCGCGCTGGCCATCGCCGCCGGCGAGGGACTGGCCAAGATTGACGGAGTGGTCGAAAGCGAAGGCCGTGGATTTGCCGGCGCCATGATCGTGCTTGTGCCACAGGATCCGGCCAACAGCGAGCTGCTTTTCCGTCGGGACCAGAGCGATAGCGACGGAACCTTTATCTTGCCGAACGTGGTGCCGGGAAAGTACACCGTCATCGCCGTCCGCAACGGATGGAGACTTTCCTGGGCCGATCCCAAGGTCCTCGCCACCTACCTGCCTTCCGGGACGAGGGTGGAAGTCACTCCGCGGCAGGCGATCAGCATCAAGGTGGCGCTGAAATAATTAAGTGCTGCAAAAAGTTAAAAGGCCCTCCTCGTTTGAGGAGAGCCTTTGGAACTTGATGGCGGGGTCGACGGGACTCGAACCCGCGGCCTCTGCCGTGACAGGGCAGCGTTCTAACCAACTGAACTACGACCCCGCGTTGTGCGCGGAATGCGCTTTCGCGCTTTTCGCCATCT